>Ga0209550_10005964_pt1 | contig 11380 bp, 6 predicted proteins | sample LauGreSuBDMM15SN_2_FD_187567 | JGI IMG/M metagenome (GOLD analysis project Ga0209550, IMG submission 187567) | Freshwater lake microbial communities from Lake Michigan, USA - Su13.BD.MM15.SN (SPAdes) (version 5) | ecosystem: Environmental > Aquatic > Freshwater > Lake | place: Lake Michigan, USA... | reverse complement strand
CGCCACCGCCGCCCTCCTCGCCGCCGCCGCCGCTGCCGTTCCCACCCCCGCCGAGCGCTCCTCCGGCCACGCCTCCAATCCCGCCTCCGAGACCGCCTCCGAACCCGCCGCCGTCACCTCCTCCCGTGCCGCCCGGATCTCCAGCAATTCCTCCTCAGCCCGTGTCGCCGCCATCGCCACGCCCACCACCACGCCCACCACTTCCACCGAGCCGGCCTCCGTTCCCGCCACAGCCACCGGCCTATCCACCATGGGAAATGCAGGGTTGCATCGCCCGCGAGCTCTTTGCGCTGGCGCGCGCGCACGTGTCGTCACATACGGGCCTGAACGACCTGGCGCAGCCGCCTAGATGCGGCTGGTCGCCGAACAAGGCCTTCATTGGGCACACGACCGTGAGCGCTGTGGGCACGTTTCTGGACGGGATGCGCTCGCCTGATCGCTCCACGCCCCAGCCGCTCAATGCGACGGCCCACCTTGCGGCGACGCTGCTGCCGACGCGCACCTACTCGCCCGTTGTCAACCACTTCTTCGATCGCGTCTTCTCGCGCGCGGCGCGCGGCGAAGAGCCCGATCCGTCGGTTCGCGGCAGATGGAGCGCGTGGTCGCGTGGGCAGTGTGCGGCTGGGAACGGCTACCGCATCTACACGGCTGATCTGCTCGGGCTCAGCAAGCCGAGCGCAGCCGCATGCTACCACTACAGCAACCGGCCGTTCCTGCTTGCGCGCGTTCGCGCAGTCGCGAATTGCGAGGTGAGCACGGGGCTCGGACTCGTGAATGGCGTGCGTGGCCAAGTTTGGGTGGCCGATCCACTCTGTGGCGCGTGCCGTGGGCGACCCGAGTGCACTGTCGCTGGCGAGGCCACGGAGGCTACGAGCGTGCGCGGCGAGATGGCGTACGATCTCGACGCGCAAGGGCTGCTACGCGAGGCTCTCGCAGCTGCGGGCGAAGCGCAACCTGGCCAGAGTGGGCTGAATGCCCATCTACGAGCCGTGCTGCGCTTTGGCTGGCCGTTGCGTGGCCAAGAGCGCTGCATTCGCAAGTCTTGCATCGAGGAGCAGGAGAAGGCGTTGCAAACGTGGAGCTTTGATGTACTGCAACCAAAGCTCAAGCAGCTCGCCGGGGGGGATGGCGTGGACTTGGGATTCGATTTTGATCCGCTCGTGCGCGCAACCGAGGAGCGCGAGATCCGAGCTTCACTGACGACCCTCGTGTTGCTCCCGTGGCTGCTCGGCTTCTTCTACTATCTCGCCTACACGGGCTCCGCCTTCATGGCTCTCGTGGGCACACTGCAGACGATAGTTGCATGGCCGTGTGCCCTCTTCCTCTACCGGTACGTCCTTGACTTCAAACACGTCGAGGAGTTCACGCTGCTCGCCTCACCGGTCACCGCTGCCTTCTCGTTTGACGCCATGACGCTCCTGATCGACGCCTGGCAACTCTCTAGCTCCCAGTCCGCCGCGATTCTGAGCTCCTTGCCCGCGCGCCTCAACTGGGTTTTCAACGAGGCGGGATTTGCATGCACGCACTCGATCATTGTGGCCATGTGCGCCTTCGTGGCGTGCTCATACTCCTCATGGCTCCAGATCTCACACTTCGGCGTCTTTTGCGCGGTGCAGCTCCTGGTGCAGCTCTTCATGGCGCTCATTTTCCTGCCGGTCGGCCTCGTGATCTTCCACGATCAGCTCGAGATGAAGCCCAACTTGGCGTTCTTCTGCTGCCAGGGCAAGCCCGCTGAGGGTGAGAAGGCCGTCACCGCCTATGCGGCCTTCGCGTCGCTCTGGACTCCGCAGCCGCTCACATCGACCGAGCACTTGTCCGACACCCGCGCCCTCGAGGCAAGCATCGGCAAGGAGCCCGAGCCGCCCAAGAACGTCCATGGCAGCTGGTTGTGGCCCTTCCCGCGCCTGCTCACGCGGATCTTCGTGCCAGTATTGTACAAGCCGGCGGCGCGTTGCTTTTTGCTCGTGTTCTTCGTTTCGCTCTTTGGGTTCGTACTGTTTCTCGTGGGGGGCGCGAAATCGGACAGTCAGCAACGTGGCCGCCTGATCGATACGCACCCACTGGTTGCCAATCAGCAGATGATGGACCAGTTCTTCGACGTCTCATCACTCGACAAGACGGTGCGCGTCACCTTTCTGTGGGGCTCTGATGGCGTCGACCAAGCAGGCGTCAACCTGATGCGCGATTCGAGCTACGTGGGCAAAATCCGGTGGCGCGACGGCTTCCGCTTCGACGCCGCGAGCCAGGCCCACCTGGCGGCCGCGTGCGACGTGCTGCGAGAGCAGTCGTGGTTGCAGCTCAGCGTCGGAGCCACGGCGCGCGGCCGTCTTCTTGAGAAGGCTTCGGCGGCGGACGAGCGCGTGGTGCACTGTTTCGTGGACGACTTTCGGCGGTGGCTCGCCAACAGCAACGCGTCACGTCCCTTTGGCCGAAGCTTCCCAATACCCGACGCCCTCAACCCGACGCGTGCTTTGCATACCTTCATCAACTCGCCTGTGGGGTTCAAGTGGCGGCCGTACGTGGCCGCCACCCCGGAGCGCATCTTCTCGGTCGCGATCTCGGCCGATATGATGCTGCGGGAGTCGGCCAAGCGCCTCGAGGCAGAGGCAAACGCCGCAGTCGTGCTCAATTGGACCCACCATTTGAACGCGCTCGCGCCCACCTCGGCGGGTCACGCGTTGCCGAGCACTGAGTCGCTATGGGCGTGGATGCGCGCCCAGGCCGCTCTGCCCTCGGAGGCCTTATTTGGCTGCTTGCGCACGGCGGCCATGTCGTCTCTCGCACTGCTCGTTGTGACCTCGAATCTCCAACTCACGGTCATCACTGGTTTCGTGGTCTTCGCAGCGACGCTCACCTTACTCGCGCTGCTCGTCGTTTCCGGTGCGGCCCTCGGAAGCACTGAAGCAGTGCTCGCATGCATCGCCCCGGCGCTGCTCACGCCACCCGCTGCCTTCGTGCTTCGTGCCTACGCCAATTCACCAGAGGGCAGTCGCGTCGATCGCTCGGCGAACGCCTATGCGCACGGCTCGTCGATAGTTTCAAGCAGTTGGTTTGCGATCGCCGTCGTGATGGCGCCCGTGCTCTCAGCCCAATTGTCCCAGGAGTTCAAGGTGTCAGCGGCCCTTATCTTCGTGAGCCTGTGCGTCTTCCTGTGGGTGGGCGTTTCCTTGCCTCTCTTCCTCGGCCGGGCTGGGCCAGTGCAAAGTCAGCCCGGGTGGCCTCTTTCCGGCTCACTCCCGTGGATACTGCTCAGAACGCTTCCTCCTGCGGAGCGCAAGGCCATTGAGGGGCACAAGGCATGCACGGTGCAGTGGTACCTGGCTCGAAAGCGCATTCGAAAGCAACTGGAGGTCAGCAGGATCGCCGCAGAGGAGGGAGCCGCTCGCGCCGAGCAGCGCCGGCACGCTAAAGAAGCCCGCCAAACTGCAAAGGCAGCGCGACTGGCGTTGTCAATAAGGCAGCAGCAGCGTGCGGCTCACGACGAGGCCTTAAGGAAACAAGGTAAGCCCCCCTCTGGCTCCTCGAGGAATATGAGTTCACCCGACTCGTTCAAGCCGCCCGGAAGCAACCTCACGTCGAGCCCTGCGAGTAAACGAAGCTACAGAGAGCGGCCATTAGCCTAGGTGCCAGGGCGCGGGCACCCGCACGCCGCGCGGCCCCGCAGGCCGCAGCCGCACCGCGCTCCGCGGCTACAAACGAAAGATCGGAGATCAGTCAGTAAGACGAGTTGCCGGAGTTGGAGCGCACGAAAGTAACGGACCGCCGGCGGTCCGCGGACCGCGCCGCACGCGCGTACGGTAGACCGTAGTCAAATAACGTATAGGTTTTATCTCGATGTTTTATCTAGCTGCGATGGCCGATGCGACCAGCCGGAACTCGTATCCCACGCACGGCACTCGGTACAGTCGGCACCTCTACGTACAGTCACTACGCTCCAAGCTCCAACACGCGGCTCTGACGCTTCGTCGGGGCAGCCCGGGACGGGCGCTCAGTCACACACGTCTGTCCGAGAGTCTGTGGTGCTTTTATCACCTCATAGTTCGTCACACCCTGCTGGCCGATGTGGCACGCTCTTCATCCACACGTGAACGTTAACTGCGGCAGCCCGTTTGCATCGCCACATTCACGCCCGCCGCCCACCCACCCGCATGGAAAGCAGTCCCTGAGTAGGAAAGACACCTGCCGTGCCGGCTGGCATCGCTCACTCTCGCGCCGCCATCACAGGCAGCGAGAGCTGGCGGCACCACCGGCGATGCGGCCGACCCCGGTAACAGCGCACGCAGCTGCTCAGTCGAGGATCTCGTGTACATAGAGGAAGCCATCGGTCGCGGAGCATGCAAAGGCTTTGGCGCTGTCGTCCCAGTCCACCTTGTCGAGGTAGTGGCCGATCTTGGCCTGCCTGTCGAGGTCGACTTCGAGATGCACCTCGAGCTCGACGCCGGTGCGGTGCACGATCTTGACCATCGTGTCGCCACAGCACGCCACACGCTGGCCCACGTTGGCCGTGTAGAAGGCGGAGACGTCTTGCAGGTACTCGTTGAATACCCTGCTTGTGCCCATCGCCGAGACGCGGTCGGGCAGCTTGTTAGACTGCTGTAGCTTGATGAGCGCGCCAAAGTCGACGGTGACCATGTAGCCGTTGGTGAGACCCACAAGCAGAACGAGGTTGGGCAGCCACTGGAAGCCAGCGATGACGCCATAGTCCTCGGGGAACGTGAGGCCGAGGTCTTCATTCACGCGCGTCGTGTCGAACGTGAGAAGGTACTTGTCGCCCACACTGACGGCGACGAAGGGCGGGTAGTTGAGCGTGAAGGCGAGGCGGTTGGGATCGCCGGCGACACGGATGTGGCGCGGTACCTTGGAGAGCATGCCTCCAAGGCGAAATTTGGAGTAACTTTCCCATTTTGAGCCCGTCTCTGCGATGGGTTGGCTGATCTTCACGCGCAGGCCCGAAGCGAGGCCGAGCCTGTTGTCGAAGAGCCAGTCGCCGCAGGTGACCGGCGCGCCGTGCTTGCCCTTCTTTTCGTGCAGCTGCATCACGCCCTCGGCTTTGTTGAAGATGATGACCTTGCCCTGCGTCGTGCCGATCGCGAGCTGCGAGGCGACCTTGGACCATTTGCAGAAGGAGGCGTTCGTGGTGATTGAGGGGGCGAGGCTCATGGGCACGTTGAGCGGCTCCGAGTCTGCCATCGGAACGTCCCACAGAAAGATGCCCGCGCCCTCCTGCAAGACGCCTAGGCTCGTGCCTTTCCACTCCCACTCGAGCCAAATGCACTTGCCCGACCCGAGCGTATGCGAGTTGTACAAAGAGCCGTCTCGTCGGAACAGGTGGATGACGAGGCTGCCGTTTTTCGAGGAGGCCGTGGCGATCATCTTGCCGCCCGGACGCCATGCGAACTTGATCTTACCCTCGCCGAGCCGTTCAGGGCCCATCTTAAAGAGCCTCTTCTGCTTGTGCTTCGCTTCGCCGCGCACAGTGAGCGCCACGTCGCTGCTGGCGCGCGGCGTTGTGAGCGTCGCACCCGAGCTAGCATCGCCGAGCTTGTGCTCGCCCTCGGCCGGTGCACTCTTCGGGATGGCCGAGAGATCGAGGCTGAAGCCGGTGGTGCTGCTCCCCGGCTTCTTCGCCTCGTACTCGTCCACCAACTTGCCGTGCTTTGCGCGCTCCAACTTCTTAGCACGCACGTCCGCCGGTGTCTCGGCATTCGGGGGTGGCGGCGGCAGTGGCGAGGTCGGCTCTGGCGGGGGAGGGGGAAGAGCGTCGTCGTCCTCCTCTCCAGGCGGCGGCGGCGGCAGGTCGCCATCCTCGGCCGCGAAGTCAGGCTCCTCAATTTCTGACATGGTGGCGAGGTCCAATTGTGCGGGCGGCGCTTCAGCGAGTTTCCACTAGCGTGTCCTACGCATGAAGATTGTCGTCACACACGAGCCTTGAAACACCGCAAGGGGGGGCTGTTCAATTTTTTTGGAAACCTTACCGGATACCTGCGAGTTAGTTTGCGAGTTGTTGATCGAAGGCCGACTGTCAAACGGCCACCATGGCTTTCGGCGGGCTGCTAGGTAGCAAGAAGAGCCGCGTGGCGCCCGAGACCGTGCCTCCCACCAAAGGTGACGCGCCGCGCCGGCGTAGAGTTCTGAGCTTCTTCTCCCTCCGCTGGCGGCGCGTGGGCGCGGGCGGGAAGGCAGCAGGTGCGAGTGCAGCAGCTGCTGGGCCAGAGATGACGCTGCTGCTCCTCGGATGCGACGGTGGAGGCAAGACTACCTTCACCGCATCGCTCTGCGGCAAGCTGCTATCCGAGCAGACCAAGCCCACGACGGGCTTCATCACGAAGGATGCGCAGCGGTTCGGTTGCCCGCTCAAGGTATGGGAGTTGGGCGGCGGCCCGGGCATTCGGGGCGTGTGGCCCGAGTACTACTCCGGCGCACATGCCATCCTTTTCCTCGTCGACGCTTCCGACGCGGCGCGCTTCGCCGAGGCGCGCGAGCTGCTCCACCAGGCGGTCGCGCACGACCTCGTGCGCGGCAAGCCACTGCTCGTGGTCGCCACCAAGCAGGACCGACCGCACGCCGTTGGCGCGGCCGAGATTGCCGAGGCTCTGCGCGTGCACGAGCTCGATGGCAGCAGCGACCCGGGCAGCATGCCGCTGAATTGCCACGTGGTCGCCGACCGTCTCGACGCTGCACGGCTCATCGACTCTGGCTCGGCGCTCGATCTCGGCCTATCCTGGCTCTTGGCCGCGGTGCAGGACGGCTACACCACGCTCAAGGCGCGCGTCGAGCGCGACGTGGCCGAGCAGGAGGCGAAGCTGCAGAGGCAGCGCGATGAGCGCAAGGCGCGGCTCGCGGCCAAAAGGAAAGCGAAAGAGGAGGCCGAGGCGGCCGAAGCAGCGGCTGCCGCAGCGGCTGCCACGGCCATCGGTGGCGCCGCTCCCGATGCCAGCTCCGCAACGCCTCCCGCGCCTGCGATAACAGCGCCGTCCACAAGTGGGGTTGATGTCGGGTTGCCGACGTGAACCAAGGCAGCGCGCGTCAGCAGGCGTCACGGGATCACGGCCTCACACATGCCCGACATGACAGATTCAGTATTCGATTGAGGGCGGTTTCGCGAACTGAGGAGAGGGAGAGTGTTTTCGAAACGAATACTATTCACGCTGCCAATTTTCACACTGCCATTGGAAGGAAAATGCAAGACCCTGAGCTCTCCAACTCGCAGCCCATCCCGATGGAGGGCGAGTTCTTCGTGCTCGCCCGCAGTGGCATCTCCTTCTCGGCCAAGTCCGGCTCGACGAAGCTCGAGGCGAGCGGCACACTCTACCTTTCGACCTTGCGTATGGTTGTCGTTTGTGACGATGCTCGCCGCGCCGGCTTCCATGGCTTCGACATGCCCTTGGCAACACTTTACGACGAGAGTTTCAACCAGCCCATCTTCTGGGCCAACAATCTGACCGGTGCCAGCCCGCCACTCGAGGGCAGCAGCTTCAGCGCCGACATCAAGTGGACCATATATTTCAACAATGGTGGCGTCGGCACTTTCCTTCCCTTCTTCTTCAGGTTGCTTCAGGAGATGCGCCAGCGGCTCGCTCAGCCGGCGCACGCGCCGTCAGCATTAAACATCGCAACGATGCTCGTGCAGGCTGCGTACGTCGATCCGAGCGACCCCACCAGACTCTTTGTGCCCACGCCGGCACCGACACAGCAGGCTGCCCCCGCATGAGCATGTGACGCTTCCATGGCGCGACAGGAGAGCACTGTCGATGCTTCTTCGTGCGACAATAATGCGTTCTCGTCCGTATAGTAGTTAGCACGCGCTCTGTGCACCAGGGCTGAGGGCGTGGCGCGGGTGGCGGGTGTGAGCAGGTCCCGCGGCGCTCTCGGGAGTTTCGGCGGCGGTCGCGCGGGGTCGGTGCGTATAGACCGCAGATGCCCTCGCCGTACGTCGACGCCGTACGTCCTGGATGATGCGCTCCAGGAGCCGTACAACGTACAAAAACACGGTCGTGCTATATACTTCCTATATACTTCTTGAGCACCTTTACCTTAAACACAGCTTCGCCGCATCTCTGAATTCACCCTCGCGGCGGTCTTCGTAACTGGCTCTCCGTCCCGTACCGCCGTACGGCCCGATGACGTTCGACGGGCCCGCCCGCCGCGGATGTTGTGCTTCGCACCGCACAAGCAGGCGCATCCGAGAGGCCACCTAACTATCCTCTTCTGTCGCATCGTCTTCCGCTTCCTTGGCTTTGTCCGCGGTAGCTGCGGCGGCCGACGCCGCCTCGGCTGCTGCTGCCTGCTCCTGTGCTGCCTGTGCCTGTGCTGCCTGTGCCTGTGCCTGTGCCTGTGCTGCCTTTGCCTGGTCCTGTGCTGCGCGTAGGTCTTCGAGCTGTGCGTGCACCTTTGCCGGCAGGATGGCGGGTTCCTTGTTACGCGGTCCGGCGGCCAGTTTCTCTCTCGCGTTGGCCGCCCATCGCTCCGCCTCAGCCACTGTCGCGAGCATGGCCTCTGAGTACTCGGCTGCAGAGGGCTTGGCACCATGCAGAGCGCGCAGCTTGGCGCACTCGGCGTCCAGCGCTTCAAGCTCCGCCGCCACGTTCAGGTGTGAGGCTGCTCGCTCCTCGAGAGGCGCGAGGCTCGCGCGCACGGCCTCGCGCTCGTGCTCGTAGCGCTGTGCGCTCTGCTGCTCGCCTTCGCCGTACAGCCAGCCTTCGCATGCTTCGAGCTGCGCTGCGAGTGCCTGCCGCTCGTCGTCGCTCGCAAACCCTGCAAGCCGCTCTTCGAGGGTGGCGCGTACCTGGTAGATCTGCCCTTCGAGATCGTTCTTGGCAGCATCAGCCTTCTCGGCCGCCTCGTCGGCACGCTGCATCGACAGTTCGAGATCACGCGCACGCTTTAGCTCGTCTTCCCTTAGGCCCAGGCGGGACAGCTCGGCCACCTCGAGGGCACGCACCATGACGGGTGGCGGCGCCGCTGGCTCGGCCGTTCCCTTCGCGCCCGCCGCGACGGGGTGCTCATGTGCGGCCGCTGCCGCGGCAGAGCTCGTCTCATCGGGTGAGGCCCCACCTGACGCCGTGCCCTCAGCGCTGTCTGCGGATCCGGACGAGCCTTCGTTGCCAGGGCCGTCTGAAGCAGTCTCTTCAGGCGCGGCCGGTGCACAGAACACTCCGTCGACCTCGACGGTCGTATTCAGTCGCGTCGTCGTCGTCGTCACCTCGTATGCCCGAATCGACGGCAGCTGATTGTCGTCGATCAGCACATCGACACGGAGGAGCGCTCGTGCGGCATCGCTGGCGTCGTCGCCAGCGCCCTTGCCGAGCTCCACGCGACACGCTAGTTGGCGAGGGCTGCTGTCGTACCGACAGCTGATTTGCATGCGCGAGCGCGTACGCAGCGTGATGCGCTTCAGCAGCGGCACTGTCCCCGCCTTGGGAAGCATATGGCAGCCAAGTGGTGTCCCCCCCCCCTCCTTCTCCCAGTGGATCGAGGTCGCATGCAGCAGGCCCTCGTGCAAACGGAGCGGCCGCATGCGCAGGGTGCGGCTGCGAAGGCCGGCGGCGAGCGCCGCGCCGCGAGCGACGCTCTCCTCGGCATTGAGAGAGCGACCCGGCTCGCGCCCAAACGCTCTCTGCACAGCAGCGATGAAGGCCGGCGTGCGTGAGTAGCCGCCGAGAAGCTCTACCGCATCGAGCGCTGCTGGCACGAGTCCCGCGCCGCGCACGGCATCGAGGCACGCGCACATAGCACGGTCGATGAGTGGACCCGACAGGGACTCGAGCTGCAAGCGCGTGAGGCTGCCATGCACGTCCGTCTCGCCCACGAGGCAGTCGAGCGCCACGGTGCTCTCGGCGTTTGCGCTCAACACGCGACGCACGCGCTCGCTCGCCTGGCGCAGCCGGCTGGCCGCCCGGGGCTCAGCCAGCGCATCCACCTGGAAGCGATCGCGGAAGTCGGCGGCGAGGTGCGCACACAGCAGCTCGTCCATCGCCTGCGTCGTGTTGGGCACACATGGCAGGGACCGAGGGCGCACGGCGACTTGATAAGGGGCGAGTTCACGACCAGTCGCAGGCACGCGTGCATGGCCCGCGCGATGACGCTGCCGCTCGCCTCCGCAGTACATGGATCCACACCGGCCGGAGCCGTCGGAACAGATCTTGGTTTGTGTTTGCAATTCGCCATTGGCGGCCTCAGATTCAAGCGCATGGGAGATGTACGCGCGCGCGCGCGCGCCGCGCGGATGGAGCAGCGACATACCGCGCCTGCCGTGCCCGGAGCGAAGGCGTGGGCGAGCACCTCGGCCGAGTCACGACGCGCTCGCACCACGCACGCCTGCACGCCCGCATGGCCAGCGTCGATGAAGACGACGTGGTGGTCGACGCTCTCAGGCAGGTCGCTTCGGCCGAAGACATAGTCGAGCGCGATCGCGGCACCCTGCGCAGGCTCGACACGTGGCGGTCGTTGAGAGAAGCGCAAGCCGGCATGCATGGCAGGAGGGGCAGATTGCATCAGCTTGGGAGGAGCAACGCACTTCGCTGATGAGCCGCGTGCTGCGGAGCCCGGCTATTCGCGCAGCGTCGAGAATCGCCTGCCTCCTTGCCGCGTCAAAGTGCAAGGGGACTGCAATCGTGCAGTCAGATGGCACGGAGCCGAGCTCACGCGAGGCAGTGACGCACAGCTGGTGCAAGAGCATTGCGAGCAGCTGCGTTGCTGAGAAGTGCTGCACAGTACCCTGCGAGGTCACCTCGAGAAGCTCCGCGTCGGCGTTGTTGAACGAAGCGTCCAAGCGTGCCTTGAGCTCAGCAGCACACCCCGCAGGCTTGTTCACTAGATACGACACAGCTCCTTCACCCACAAAGCGGCGGCGCTCATTAAAAGCAACAACTGAAGGCGTCTGTCGGCGAGAGGCCTCATTCACCAGCACATCAACACCTCCACGACGCGGAGACGCGATTACCGAATTTACGTTGCCGATGTCAATACCAAGCAAGCCAGAGCCTTTGGCACCTGTTGGAATGGTGACAAGCAGCAGGAGCCACCGCGCCGGCATCGTCGCAGTGCGGCTGGAACGCTGAGTTTTGTGTCGACGTGGCACAGCATAGCTGACTAACCACAAAAACGTTCCTCTAAATCGCCGACCCGCAACCGGTCTCTATACGGAACGCGACGCAGTGTCAAAGGACCACGCTCACATGCACCGCGACCCACCCTAGTCCATAAAGCTCGCCGTTCACAAACAACAAGACGCCACGCCTCGGGGCTTGGTGGTCCTCTGGAGGCGGCCTAGTGTCGTTCATCTCAGCACACCGAACCTGGCCTATGGGCCGGAAGAACAGCCTGCCAAAGTGGATTGTATCACACACACGCGCCTCCCTCCTTCCCTGAAAGCACGCGC
>Ga0209550_10005962_pt1 | contig 11381 bp, 5 predicted proteins | sample LauGreSuBDMM15SN_2_FD_187567 | JGI IMG/M metagenome (GOLD analysis project Ga0209550, IMG submission 187567) | Freshwater lake microbial communities from Lake Michigan, USA - Su13.BD.MM15.SN (SPAdes) (version 5) | ecosystem: Environmental > Aquatic > Freshwater > Lake | place: Lake Michigan, USA... | reverse complement strand
TAAATTTGTCCAGCATGGGGAGCCATCTTTAAAAGATGAAACAAAGTTTCATCTTTTAAAGATGGCTCCTTGGGAGGGATTCGAACCCCCGACCAAGTGATTAACAGTCACTTGCTCTACCACTGAGCTACCAAGGAATATGTGTAAATGTATTAACAGAATAAAGTCTCTTAATTCTAAAATCAAGAGGCGATTAAATTTTTTTTTCAGTTTGTAGCTCGCGCTTCGAGTTTGCAAATCTACAATTTATAAAAACACTCTCAAAGCTTACGGTATCATAGTTCCCACTGGATGGCTCTTTGCGTTAAAAAAATAGCCTAAATTGATATTTTTAGGGAGGGGCGAACGAACGATAGCGGGCGCTAGATAAATATTTGGAGTCGCGCAGGTTTTTTAAAAACCATCGGCATTAAAGATTTTAAGATTATCTAAAAAGTTAAAACAAAATTTCTTAAAAAAGATGATTTCTTGATTTTATTTTTTCTTAAAAAAACATTCAAAAATTATAAAATTAACTTTAAAAATCATCAATTTTTTTTACCAATTTTAGAATTGATTTAGCAAATTTTTAAGCAATAAAAAAGGAGTTTAAATTTCTTTAAACTCCTTAATTAAAATCGAAATAATTCTAGTGATTAATTTTTTCTTTCACCGAAGAAGCGAAGAAGCATAATGAATAAATTGATGAAATCCATGTAAAGATTTAAAGCGCCCATAACCGCCATTTTAGAAACCATTTCGTCATTGCCGGCGAAGTGGTAATAAGTTTGTTTAATTCTTTGAGTGTCATAAGCTGTTAAGCCAATGAAAATGAAGACTCCAAGAAAAGAGATTGCAAAATCAAGCCCAGAACTTTTTAAGAAAATATTGATTATTGAGGCAATCATGATACCAATTAAGCCCATGATTAAGAACGATCCGAAGCTTGTTAAATCTTTTTTAGTTGTGTAACCATATATACTCATAGCGCCAAAAGTTGAAGCGGTTATAAGAAATACGCGAGTGATGCTGGTTGCGGTATAAACTGCAAAAATTGTTGCCAAAGAAAGGCCCATTAAAGCTGAATAAATCCACAAAAAAGATTTAGCTTTTTCGGCAGAAATAGATTTTAATTTAAAGCCAAAAAATATTACAAATCCAAGAGGCGCAAGCATAACTACGAAGGCCAAAGGAGTTCCAAAAATCGCTTGCATTAAAGCGGGAGAGCTGGCGACCATGAAGGCAACTAAACCAGAAATCGCTAGTGCAATTGACATATATTGATAAACTTTAACCATGTAATCGCGAAGTGCGGAATCAAAGGTTGAAGTTCTTGATGCGGAAGAGGCAAAAGATGTTTTGCTGTTATATTCAATCATATTTATTCCTCAAATTTGTTTAATTTTAAGTAATTAGAAAATTTTGGTTGATGAACCTATTTCTTACTCTATAATTCAAAAAAAAATTTTTCAAGATAAAAAATGTCCAAAAAGAAAATAATTGCCATTGTTGGTTTAATGGGAGCTGGAAAAACAACCGTTGGATCGCGATTGGCGCAAATTTTAAAGTATTATTTTATTGATAGCGATCAAGAAATTGAAGATGGTGAGCATCGTTCAATTGCTGATATTTTTGCGCAAAATGGTGAAAAATATTTTCGTGAAATCGAAGCAAAAACCATTCAAGAAATTATTAATCGTGACGAAGAAATCGTTCTTTCTCTAGGTGGCGGAGCTTTTGTTAATCCAGAAACTCGCAAAATTTTAAAACAAAAATCCACAATAATTTGGCTTCACGCTTCGATTGAGGAAACTTTAAAAAGAGTTGGCTCTAAATCAAATCGTCCGCTATTAAATCAAAAAAATAAGCGCCAAGTTTTAGAAGATTTGGCAAAAATTCGTTATCCGATTTATCAAGAAGCCGATTTTGATTTCGACACTACGCATTTAACGCACGAAGATCTTATTGAAAAAATTATTAACAAAATAAAAGATTATAAAAATGTTTAATAAAGTTACCCTCGATTTACAAGAAAAATCTTATCAAATCATTGTTGGTAGTAATGTTATAGAGCATCTAAAGGTTTTTTTAGAAATAAATAATTACAATAAAATAATCGTAATTAGTGATGAAAATGTTGCTAAATTGCATGGTAAAAAATTAAAAAATATCGTGCAAAACATTGATTTTGTTGAAGTTAGGGCGGGTGAAAATTCAAAATCATTCGCGGTTTTTGAAAAAGTTTGTGAAGAAATTTTACAAAAAAACATTGATCGTAAAACTTTATTAATAGCCTTTGGTGGCGGTGTGGTCGGGGATTTAACCGGTTTTTGTGCATCGGTTTTGTTGCGCGGAATTGATTTTATTCAAATTCCCACAACGCTGTTGGCGATGGTCGATAGTTCGGTCGGAGGCAAGACGGCGATTAATTCGCAAGTTGGAAAAAATTTAATTGGCAGTTTTTATCAGCCAAAATTAGTGCTGTGCGATATCGATTTTCTTGAGACATTACCACTTCGTGAATTTCGTTCGGGTTATGCAGAGATTGTAAAATACGGATTTATTTACGATAAAATTTTCTTTGAATTTCTTAATGAAAATTTAACAGAAATCTTTGCTAAAAATCTACAAATTTTGCAGAAAATTATTACGCGCTCATGCGAAATTAAGGCGCAAATTGTTGGTCGTGATGAAAAAGAAAATGGCGAAAGAGCTTTATTAAATTTTGGACATACTTTTGGGCATATTTTTGAAACCGAAACAAATTATTCTGATGAAATTTTGCACGGCGAAGCTGTTGCCCTCGGAATGTTGATGGCAAGCCAAATGTCGGTTGATTTTGAACTTATTAATGAAGAGGAATATCAGAAAATTTTTAATCATTTGCAAAAAAGTGGTTTTAATTTGAATTTAAAAAATATTCGTCAAAATTGGCATCAAGAAAATCTAATTAAGCATTTATTTAAAGATAAAAAAACTGAAAATAATCAACTCACTTTTATTTTATTAAACAAAATTGGTGAAGCAAAAATTTATAAAAAAATTTCATTAGAAAATTTTTTAAAAGTTTTGAAAAAATTTCTTGATTAGTTGATTAATAAATTTATTATTTATTTAAAATAGTGCCAAATTAATTTGGCATTTTAGTTTGCCTGCGTGATGGAATGGTAGACATAACGGACTTAAAATCCGTGGGGCTTTAATGCTCTTGCCGGTTCAAGTCCGGCCGCAGGTACCAAATCTTTGTTCTCATTAGAGCTATTTTGAGAATCTTTTTTCCATTGTTGAAATTATAAAATTACAATGCTTTTTGCTAAAAAAATAAAACAAATTCTGTTATTGGTTTTTTTAGTAAGCGTGCTTGCCTCTTGCGATAAAGTATGCTATGAGGCCGATCAGTTTTATGCTAAAGTGCACACTATTTACGCAAATGGCAAGATTAATAAAAATGATGGTGATGTTGGAATTAATAGAACTACGGCTGGAGCTTACAACGATGAAAATGGCGGCGAAATTATTGAGTGGCAAAACACTGGACTGAATGCCAATGGGGATGATTTTTTGATTGCCATATCGGGAGGTTGGAACGAAGTTGGCGGAGATGATATCCAAGAAAAAGAGATTTCAAAAATGCCTTCTTGCCGACTTTGTTTTAAGCTCAAAGATTCTGCCTCTGGTACCGATAATTGTATATGTGGGCCAACATCAGATGACGCAGAAATTCATTCATCTGGAAGGGAGTTGGTGTGGGAATCGCCACAAAAAGAAGAAGCTGCGGTGAATGGAGGCTCGACCAACCCTGAATCCACAATTGATTGCAAATTGTCAGAAAATTATAACAAAACTGATTTATGCACTTGCCAACCTCTTGCTTCAGGCATTTCTAAATCAGAATTATATAATAACAATTATTTTTCATTTTCACGCAACGCTTATTTAAAAACATCATCACAAACTGAACTTGTCCCATTGATCCATTATGATAGAAAGCTGTGTGCATATAAAATGGGCGTGGGTCTTTATGTTGGATTAGTTCCTCCAGATCATTCAGTGCCTCCAGTTGCTTATCATTTGGCTTCTAGTGAAATAGTTTGCCCACCGGGGACAAAAACCTTTAAACAAGAAGGTGGTACTGTAAAAAAGCGTTGCGTTGACGATAATGGCGTAGATAAAACAAAAGTTATTTATAGAAGTCCGGGTAGAAAAATCTTTAAAAAAGTTCCGCCAGGCACGCCCGATTCATCTTCTCCAGGGGCTGATTATCATCAAAGTGGAGATGAGGTAAGGCTTAATATATTCGATCAATATTTATCCGACAATGGTGGTAAATATAGGGTCGAATTTATTCGGGGCGTTATTTCCACCCAAGGCAATGGATTAATAGCTGAAATAGTTACGCAATTCGATCGTTATCTTTTTGGAGCCAATTATTATGATCATAATATTAAAATGAAAGTAGTAGAAAGGGGCGTTGTAGAGTATATGTATCAGGCCGTCCTTAATGATAAGATAGTCAGAAATATAATTTCAATTTCATTGGTAATGTATATTTCTTTCTTTGGCTTAGCTTTTTTCATGGGAATGACTGATTTTGGAAAAAAAGAAATCATGATGAGGCTTTTAAAAATAGGCTTAGTTATTTTGTTTACCAATGTGAATGCTTGGCAAATGTATAACAGCTTAGTCATTACATTCTTTAAAAATGGCATGGATAAATTGGTCGCCGTAATATCCGGTATCTTTGAATCAAATATGGATAGGACCCTAACAAGCATTGCTGTAGAGGGAGTAGGTTCGGAAAATTTTGTAGAAGTTGATGCTGGTAAAAAATTTATGTTTAGCGATCGCTTAATAATGGATCTGATATCAAAGCCAAATATGTCTAGAATTTTCGGATTACTTTGGATTCCAGGAAAGGGATTTTTTGCCCTATTATATATTCCGATAATTCTATTTTTAATTCTTTATTTTATTTATATGGTGCTTGATGTGGCATTAAAATATTTGATAAATCTTTTGAAAATTTGCATCGGTCTTGCTCTTGGACCAGTATTTATTTTATTTAGTCTCTTTGAAAAAACCAAAGATATGTTCAATAACTGGCTCGCTTTCGTTGCCTCTAGGACTTTAGAGATAGTAATTTTATTCACAATGCTTCATCCTTTTTTAGTAATATTAGATGGAAGCTTCAAAGACATGTTAGCATTCAAAGTATGCTCGGACGATATATCTGTTGATGGTTTTTGGAATTATAGTATTTACAAAGCTAGTGATACAGGAAGAAGTATTTTTGATTGGGCTCAATATTTCTTAAAAATAGCCGCCTTAATTTTTATTACAAAATCGGTTTGTGATAAGGCTGGATTCATTTCTGGTCAATTAATTTCAATTGGTGGTGTTGCAAACGCTGATCCTGTATCTGATGCTGGAAGAGGTGAGAGTGGATTTAACATGGCTTCTTCAATAGTTAAAGGTGCTGTTGGTCTAGCAAAAACTGTGATAACGAACTCAAAAATTTCTCAAGCTGGAAAATTTGCTGGCAGGGCAATGATAAGGGGCTTAACAAGCATTGGCAGAGCTAAAATTGGTGAGTCTGGTTCGATTAATGACATGGTTAATAATGCATTTAAAGCTGTTGGTATTAGAAATAGAGGCTTAAGATCTTACATGCGCGATAGAGAAATTGATAAGGCCATTGGCCTTGCAGAAGGAGACGCAAATCAGAGGGGCTTAGAAGGAAGAGAGAAACATGAATATATCATGCAAAATGCGCAAAACAGAATAAATATTTTTCAAAACGAAAATAAAAATAAAGCTGTTTTGCTAGGTATTGATAACAAAAATATTGAAAAAAGATTGGATAAAAAATTACTTGAAGCGCCAATAAAAGAACATATCAAGAAACAAGCGAAAGAATTAAAGCTAAAAGGAATCCATGGTAAAGATGCTCGAGATATAATTGAAAAGGGGGTTGGTGACTGGGCAAATAAAAATCTAAATTTTTCTGAAGGTCTTGCCAAAAGAAAAATTTCAAAATTTTTCAAAAAAACCTCAGTTAAAGGTTCGTTGGAATCTTCAACCGCAATGAGTGCATCGGAAGGGTTGGCACATTTCCAGAAACTACTTGCGAGTGGCGATAATGATGCTGCCAAGACATTTGGAGATAAATATAAAAAAGATAATGCTGAAAGCTATAACGAAAAACTTCAACAACGCGAAGAAAATAAAAGAGAAGGGGGCGTTTTTGTTAAAGGCTTTGCCGGCGGAGTAAATATTCTTGGTAAAGTTTTTCAACCAGTCATGCTTATTGGTAAATATGGAGCTAAGGCAATTAATTGGACAAGTAATAAATTAGCTGGCAGAGATATCATCAAGACTAATTTTTATAAAGATTATAAATTAGCTTCTAGTAAAGTTTATGCATCAACCAAAGTGGATTATTTAGCGGCGCCTATCAATGCATTTATATGGGGAGCAACTAATGCTGTTAATATCCGCCAAGGTAAAGAAAAAAGAGAGAAAAGCTATCAAAGATTCAAAATTAATTCAGAAAGATTCAGAAGATTCTTTGGTAAAGTTGATAATCTTGTTGTTGACGTTAAAGATAGCGTATTTGGTGGTCCCGCTAAAAATCAAAAAAGAGAAGCAAGAAAATTTCATAGAGGATTGGCAAGAGCGATGCTTAAACCTGAAAATTTAGAAAAGATGGGCGATACTTTTGATAAAGAGTTATCTAGAATTGTTGATAAAAAAGGAAGATCCGCTTACGATGAAAAAAAAGATGGAAAACTTGATGGCGAAAAATTTAAACCAATCATCGCAAATAGTTTTGGTTCACTTTATAAAAAAGATGACTCTATACTTAAAAAAGGTTTAAAAGTTACAGGAAAAGTATTGTTCTTTCCGATATATGTGCCAGGAAAGCTTATTTCTAATTCGATTAAGAAAGATGACTATCCAATTATTAAAGGTTTAAAAGTTACAGGAAAAGCATTGTTCTTTCCGATTTACATACCATACAAGCTTGTTGCGCAGAAAATTAAACGAGATAATGAATTTAAAAAATTACACAGAGAAGATAAACTTAGTAATCTTCGAGAATTGGCAAAAGACAAGAATCAAAAAATCAAAGAAACTCACAATGAAAATATATCTAAAAATTTAGGCAAACAAGTTCATGAAAAAACGAAAGCACTGGATCGATTAGAGAAGAGTAGTCAGAATAGAGATTCAATGGAAAAGTTAGCTTTAATGATGAAAAAAATGGAAAAAACTGCAAAAAAACAAGAAACAGAATTAAGAAATGAAGAAATAAAGAAGAAATATGGCCGATTGAAAAGGGTTTTGATTTATACAGGCTTCTCTAAAGAAAAGGGGAATATTGAAGAAGTTCAGATAAAAAGATTAACAAATTTAAATGATGAAGGGGAGTCGGTACTTAAAGGCGAAGATACGGTATTTGAAAGGCTTTCTAAGATTGAAGGAGTTAAAAAAGTCGATAATTTAAAATCCGAATATATGAAAGAGGTTAATAAAGAAATCGATAAAATTAAAGAAGAAAATATTAGTGATTCACAAAAATTAGAAAAATTAGAAGCATTAAAAGGAGCTTTGTTTATTAGCATTGATGAGTTGCAAGTAAATACGGAGCTAAAAAGCATTTTTGAAAAAGTTACCAAAAAATTTACCGAAGAAAACAAGCATAGTGATGTTGCCGGTGGTTCAATTGATGGCGCTTCAAATGATAGCGGTAGAATGTCGTTCGATAACGCTCAAGATAGTAGCGTAAGGTCGATCGATAGCGCTCCAGGTGATATTAATCAAAGCGTTAACGAGAGTATAAATAAAGATTCTGCGGATTTAGATTCTATAAAAACAGGTTCAAACCTTGCAAAACAGCAAGAATTGTTAAAAAATGTCTACGAAGCTGAGAGAAAAATTACTGAAAAAGAAGAGGAAGTCAGATATGGCTCGCTTCCAGTTCAGGGTGATGCAACTAATAATGTTCCAGTTGCTCCGCCTCAAGACCCTTCAGCTCCAGATAAAGCTCAAGGCGCTCCAGCTCCAGCTCCAGCTCTAGGTGCTCAAGTTGGCGCTAAAGAAGCTCAAGCTCCAGATAAAGCTCAAGGCGCTCCAGCTCCAGCTCCAGCTCTAGGTGCTCAAGTTGGCGCTAAAGAAGCTCAAGCTCCAGCTCCAGCTCCAGGTGCTCAAGTTGGCGCTCAAACTCAAGGAGCTCGAGATCAAGATGATCTAGCTGCTGGTATAGAAAATTTAAAAAAAGAAAATGAAAAAAATATGCAATCCAGAGTTGAAATGGCCATCGGTGGTCTTGTATTGCAAGGGGTTCGTGATACTGATTGTAGAAATATTGTTTACAAAATTGTTGCGAGTAACCCATCAATTACAGATCAAGAATTGATTAAAAAAGTGCTTCTAATACTTGGGACAAAAAAATAGCTTAAAATAATGTTTTTTAGCCTTCTTGACAAACTATTAGATTGTTTTTATAATCTGAAAAGCAATCTTTTATTTTGAATAAAGCGTTGAAATTTGATTGCCTTAACTCTTTTTAATTTATTGTTTATTAAAGCAAATTTCTTATATTCGCTTTAAATTTATTTTATGGCAGACGTAGCTCAGTTGGTTAGAGCACCAGGTTGTGGTTCTGGGGGTCGCGGGTTCGAAACCCGTCGTTTGCCCCATTTATTTTTTAAAATCTTTTTTGTTGTTCATGGATTTAGTTATTCTTGCAATCATTACCGCTTATATCTTTTATCGTCTTAGTAAAAATCTTGGAAAAATTGACGAGGAAGAGAAGAATGAAATTCATAAAAAACTTTTTGAAAGAAAGAAGCAAATTGAAGAAATTCTTAATAGAGCTCAACAAAATTCTTCAGCTCAAACTCAAAATAAAGAAGAGAAAATTATTGGCGCAAGTTCAACAACGCAAAAAGAATTCGCTGATTTAAATCAAGCAACTCAAGATAATTTAACCAAAATATTTGAGGTTTGTAATATCAATTATGAGTTTTTCATAAATGGTGCAAAAATGGCTTTTGAAATGATTATAAATGCTTTCTCAAAAGATGATGCGGAAACCTTGAAAAATTTACTTTCCGAAAAAATATTTCAAGGATTTAATTCTGCAATCGAAGATCGCAAAGCTAATGAGAAAAAACTCACAACCAATCTAATTTCGATTGACAAAGTCGAAATTTTATCGGCAATGTTAATCGAAAATCAAGCTTCTATCGTCGTCAAAATAATTTCCAAACAAATTAATTATATTTCCGATAAAGAGCAAAAAATTATCGAAGGAAAAAAAGATGAGATTTCTGAAATAACCGATCTATGGACATTTAAAAAAGATGTAAAATCTTCTAATCCAAATTGGTTGGTCTCGGCAACTTCAAGTTAATCAAAATCATATTTAATTTATGGCATCATTAATTGAAAAATCGCTTTTAAAAGTTGGTAACAAGAATTATCAATATTTCTCTTTGCCTCAAATAGCTAAAGAATTTAATGTAAACATCAATAATTTACCATTTAGCTTAAGAATTCTTTTAGAAAATTTAGTTCGTACTTATTCTGATAAAAAAATTTTAAAAGAGCATTTTTTGGCAGTTTCTGAATCAATCAAGGATTCATCAAAAAGAATTGAAATTGCTTTCTCGCCAGCGCGAGTTTTAATGCAAGATTTTACCGGAGTTCCTGCGGTTGTTGATTTGGCAACTATGCGCGATGCGGTTAAAAAAATGAACAAAGATCCTAAAAAAATTAACCCACTCGTTCCCGTTGATCTAGTTATTGATCACTCGGTTCAGGTTGATTTTTATGGCGATAAAAATGCTTTTGAAAAAAATGTTGATGCTGAATATGAGAGAAATAAAGAGCGTTATGAATTCTTAAAATGGGCACAAAAATCATTTAATAATTTTCGCGTGGTTCCGCCAGGAACTGGCATTTGTCATCAAGTTAATCTTGAAAATTTGGCAAAAGTTGTATGGACAAAATCCGAAGATGATCAAGAAATCGCTTATTTTGATACCTTAGTTGGAACCGATAGCCACACCACGATGATTAACGGTTTGGCAGTTTTGGGTTGGGGCGTTGGTGGCATTGAAGCTGAAGCTGCAATGTTGGGACAGCCAGTTTCGATGTTAATCCCTGAAGTAATCGGTTTTAAATTATTTGGAAATCTTCGCGAAGGCATTACGGCCACAGATTTAGTTTTGACAATCACACAAATTTTGCGTAAAAAAAATGTCGTCGGAAAATTTATAGAATTTTTTGGCGAAGGTATCGCTAATTTATCTTTGGCAGATCGTGCTACAATAGCCAATATGGCTCCTGAATATGGCGCAACTTGTGGCATTTTCCCAATCGATAAAACTGTTCTTGATTATTTATATTTAACCGGACGCAGTCAAGAAAATATTGATTTGGTTGAGCATTACGCCAAAGCTCAAGGAGTTTTTGTTGATTCTTCAAATCAAGAATTGCAATTTAGTGAAATTCTTGAGTTGGATTTATCAAAAGTAGTTCCAAGCCTTGCTGGTCCTAAGCGTCCGCAAGATAAAGTTGTGCTTGATAAAGTAGCGGAATCTTTTGAAATGTTGCAAAAAGAATTAAATATTTCCAATCATGAAGCGATAAAAATTCCAGAATTAAATACTGAAATTATCGATGGTGATATTGTTATCGGCGCAATTACTTCATGCACTAATACTTCAAATCCATCAGTCTTAATCGGAGCGGGATTGCTTGCTAAAAAAGCGGTTGAACTTGGTTTAAAAATTAATTCACGCGTTAAAACTTCATTGGCCCCAGGTTCGCAAGTCGTTTCCGAATATTTAAATAATTCAGGTTTACAAAAATATCTTGATGAACTCGGTTTTAATGTTGTTGGATATGGCTGTACAACCTGTATTGGCAACTCAGGACCGTTGCATCATAAAATTGAAGAAGCCATCAAAGATAACAATTTAATTGTCGCTTCGGTTTTGTCGGGAAACCGCAATTTTGAAGGGCGCATTCATTCTTTAGTTAAGGCAAATTATTTAGCATCGCCGGGATTGGTTGTTGCTTATTGCTTGGCGGGAACCGTTAAAATTAATCTTGACCAAGATCCAATCGGCATCGATAAAAATGGTAATAAAGTTTATTTAAAAGACATTTGGCCATTAAAATCAGAAATTGATGCGGTGATTAATCAGCATGTTAATCGGGCAATTTTTTCTGCAAAATACGCCAATCTTTTTGAGGGTGATAAAATTTGGCAGAAAATTCAAGTTGAAAAATCCGATACTTATAAATGGGATTTAAACAGCACCTATATTCGCTTGCCAAACTATTTCGATAATCTTCATAATGATAATGCCAAAGCAATTAAAAATGCT
>Ga0209550_10005961_pt1 | contig 11381 bp, 9 predicted proteins | sample LauGreSuBDMM15SN_2_FD_187567 | JGI IMG/M metagenome (GOLD analysis project Ga0209550, IMG submission 187567) | Freshwater lake microbial communities from Lake Michigan, USA - Su13.BD.MM15.SN (SPAdes) (version 5) | ecosystem: Environmental > Aquatic > Freshwater > Lake | place: Lake Michigan, USA... | reverse complement strand
ATCAGACATCAGTAATCAGTCATCAGACATCAGACATTAGACATTGGTCATTAGTCATTCCCTCCCCTCCCCTCCCCATGACCGTCCGCTCCGCGCCACAATTCCTCGCCCTCCCCTTCGCCCTCCTCGCGATTGCCGTGTTCTTCGCGGTGAAGGAACCCGCGTTTCTCGGCCCCCGCAATCTCACCCAGCTCATCGTCGAGTTCTCCATCGTCGGCACCCTCGCGCTCGGCATGTTCATGATTTTGCTCACTGGCCAGATTGATCTCTCCGTCGGCAGCGGCGTCGGTCTCATCGGTGGCATCGCCGCCGTGCTGGTATTTCAACACAATTGGCCCGCTCCACTCGCAATGATCGCCGCCTTCACGGCCGCCCTCGTGCTGTGGCTGCTCATGGGCACGCTGATCGTGAAGCAACGCATCCCGTCGTTCATCATTACCCTCGGCGGCCTCCTCATCTTCAAAGGCCTGTTCTGGCTCGTCATCCAAAACTCCACCGTCCCGGTCTCTCGGGGCGACCAGGACAATCTCTACTCGCTGCTCACGACCTACTATCTCCCCAGCCATCTCGGCCTCGCGCTGGCGGCCCTCGTCGCCATCGCCTTGGCGGTCCTCACTTATTTTGCCCGCGCCGCCCGCCACACCCACCACCTGTCCGTTCCTCCGGCCGCGCGCGTGATCGCGCAATGGCTCGTCACCGCCGCCGCGCTCGTCGCCGTCGCCCATCTCTTCAATCAGTTTCGCGGCGTGCCCCTCTCGCTCCTCATCCTCTCTGCGACCGCCGCCACAGTGTATTTCCTTACTCAACACACGCCGTTCGGCCGCTACCTCTACGCCATCGGCGGCAACGAGGAGGCCGCCGTCCTCTCCGGGATCGCCGTCCACCGCGTACTCATCGGCGCCTACGTGCTCATGGGTGTAACCGTCGCCCTGACGGGATTCATGACCACCGCCTACTCCGGCTCGTCGACCACCACCGTCGGCGACCTCATGGAACTCGACGCCATTGCCGCCTGCGTCATCGGCGGCACTGCGCTCAAAGGCGGACGGGGCACGGTGTGGGGCGTCATCTTCGGCGCGCTCATCATGACCGCCCTGCTCAACGGTATGACCCTCCTCGCCGTATCCCCCGAGGCAAAATTCATCGCCCGCGGCCTCGTCCTCACCCTCGCGGTGTGGATGGACGTTAAACTCAGTCGCTAACCCGTATCCATAAAATCGCGTCAAGCGCCACCGGGTGCTTCGACGATCGTCCGCCGATCACGAGAATCAACCGCGGACTGGACGTCTCCCGTCCCCCGCCCATCGTGCAACCATGGAATCGCGCCCACTCCTCTTATTCCTCGCCCTGCTCTCGTGCGCCGTCAGCAACGCCGTACCCGCGCCCCCGCCGGTCAACCGCACCGGTGATCTCCTGTACTGGGCCGCCGAACAAATGCCCGGCGGCACCGTCACCGTGCGCGCTGGCGCACTGGATATCCAAGACGCCGGCGGCTCCACGATTTGGCTTCGCGAAAAAATCACTGCGCCCGTCGAGATCACCTACGAGGCCACCGTCGTCATGGCAGGAGGAGCTCACGACCGCCTCTCCGATCTTAATTGCTTCTGGATGGCGGTCGACCCACGCGCAGTCGACACGCCGCCCTTCGCACCGTCCCACGCCCGCACCGGAAAATTCCCCGACTACGACTCGCTCTTCACCTACTACGTGGGCTACGGCGGAAACAAGAACGCGACGACCCGCTTCCGGCGCTACGACGGCAGCTCGGAGCGGCCTCTGCTGCCCGAGCACGACCTCAATGCGAAAAAATTTCTCCTCGCACCCAATCACACCTACCGCATCCGCCTCGTCGCCCGCGACGGTATCGCCGAGTATTGGCGCGACGGTGAAAAGATTTTCACCTTCCGCGACCCCGCACCTCTGACCGGCGGATGGTTCGCTATTCGCACCGTGCGCTCGCACCTCGTCATCCGCGATCTCCGCATCACGCCGCTTCGTTAACCTGGGCGCTCCGCGATCGGTGATCGACCGTCCCTGCGGTCAGAACGTGCTCTTGATCCCAAACGTCCAGAGCGACGCGTAGTCAACCCGCGTCCGGAACCGGGCCACCTCGGGCGTGCTCGGGCCGAAAATCTTCACGTCTTCCGTCGCATCGCCGACGTTGCGCAGGTTGAAGAAGAAGGCGGTCTGCTTCCAGAGTTTGTATTCGCCGACCACGTCGACGTAGAGCCGCTTGGAGGTCCAATTAAACGTGCCGGGCTCGATGCTATTTCCCTGCACCAGATTATTCCGCGACCGGCCTCTATAATTCCAGTTCACCCGCACGTTATACTTCTGCCGGGTCACACTGACGCCCCAGCTCCCGCTCCGAGGGATGAAGCCGGCGAACGACACGGTGTCGTCGCCAGTCACGCGCTGCGCACTTCCGTTGGCGAAGACCTGCACTCCGCGCGCCCACGAGGGCAGAAACGTCAGCGCCTGCTTGTAATTGAAATCCCAACCCTCGGTCCGGACCGTGCCGGCAACATTGTGCCGGGTCGACACGTCGTAGCCGCCGTAAACCGTCGGGTCCAAACCATAGAGCCCCAAAAACTCCGGCGTTGGCGTGAATACGGTGGCACCAAAAAAATCCTGGATCTCCCGCCGGAACGCACCGATCGCAAATTGCCCGACACCCTCGAAATAACTTTCCAGCCGCACGTTTACCGTGCGCGCATTCCACGCCTTGATCCCCGCGTTGTTCACACTGATCTGATTGCCCGGGGCCGGAGGATTACCCGTATCCGGCAAATTCACACCGCCGGAGTATTGGATGAAATCGGGCCGACCGACCGAATGATAATAGGCTGCCCGGGCGATCAAATTCTCCTTGAGGTTGTAGCTCGCGTTGAGGCTCGGGAAGAGCCGCAAATACTCTTTTTCCGTGCGCGCTCCCCGGTCAATGAACGTCAGCTGCGAAACCCCCAGCGCGTTGGTCGCCGGCACAATCAGCAGGGGCTGCCCGGCAGCATTGCGGAGAATTTGGCCGCTCGCGTTGCGCTGATAGTTGCGGGTCGGGTCGCTGAGCGAGCCTTCGCCTTGCGCATTCGTTTGCTCGGCCCGCACGCCACTCACCAATTTTAATCGGTTACTCAGGAGACTCACATCGCCCCGGACGTAGAGCGACGAAATGATCTCTTCGGAGTGCCGCGACGCTGATACCAACGCGCGATAGTTGGTATTTTCATTCCGGGTAAACTGCGTGGGGTTGGCCACCGAATATTCATAGATTTTGCGATTGCTGGGCACCTCCAGCCGCGGAAAGCCGAAGGGCATAATCCGCTGCGAGTAAATCGGGTCGAAGAACGGTACGGGGCTGTCATCGTTACCCAACGGCACGACACTGCCCCGTCCATCCGGACCGACGTAATTGGTCGTCAGCGTCCCGCCGCGATTGTCGCGGATCGTCTGCCGGACATCAAAGCCCGTCTTCAGCGTGAAGGGGATCGGTGTGAAAAAATCGCGCCGCAAGCTGCCGTAGGCCGTCTTTTGCCGGTCGATGTTGGTGTCAACCTGCGTCGTCGCTGACACCAACGAATACGTCGAAAGCACGTAAGGGTCCACCAGTGCTCCGGTCGGGCCGTCACGCACGGTGATCTCATTCGGCCGCAGATAGAACACATCCTTGAACGCGATCGTCACATTGGAGCGCTGCATCGTGACATTGCGGAAGTAGCCCTGCTCGGTGTCGGGATTACCGTCGTCCTGCAACGAGTAGCCGAGCCCCGCGTCCGCCTTCCAGACGGGCCCGTCGTGCCGCCACACGATCGTCGGCATGCGCGTCCGGTTGAAGCGATTCCGTTCTTGGTGGACTGATTGGAGAATGCCGGCGCCCGCTCCTCCTTGCGTCGCCGTGGTCGTGAAATCGCCGACGCGCACGGACCCGAGGTTGAAGTTGGCGCTCGACACAATGTATTGCCCGTCGAAGGAGGAATATTGGAAGCCGAATGTCACCCGGTCGTGCGGCGTAAACTTGTAGTCGATGCTGGCGCCGATGGAACGGCGGGTCGTGACCTTCGGCGCGTCCTGCACCTGATAACCCGTGAGGTAAGGATTTCCCGGGGTCGTGTGCGGGAACGTAGTGCCGTTGGTGGCCGTGCCAACACCGCGCCAGGCATTGTTCTGACTATTGTCCTGCGGCGAGTAGTTGGTCGAAGTGCCGGCGGAGAGCGTGTAACCGAACGTCTTGCTCACCGGTGCCACATACGCGAAATCGAACCCTGGATGCACATTGCGCGTCGCACTGGGCTTGGGGCCCGGGACCTTTTTTAGGTCGCGCGCATTGTCGCGGGTGATCACGTACACACTGGCATTCAACAGCGGCTTCACGCGCTCAAACGAACTGCGCGGCACCATGTTCACCGACCCAGCCAGCGCCGAGCCCTGCGACTCTGGCGTCGGCGAATACGATACTTCGATCCGCGAGAGATTGTTGATCGAAATCATGTCCGACGCGACCGACCGCCCCGTCGCGTTACCCGGAGCCGAAGCGATGCTGAACCCGTCCAGCGTCACCGGTACATTGTTCGACGGCACGCCGTTGATGGAAATATCGCGGGCATTGCCACCCGTGTAGTCGATCGTGACACCCGGCAAAAATTTCAAAAATTCCGCGACATTGCCTTCAGCGACGTTGCCGAACTCCTCCGTCGAAAGGACATTTTTGATACTCGACGCAAACCGCTGCTCGTTGATCGCGAGCGCCGAAGCGTCCATTTCCCGACTCGTAGCCACGCGGAACTCATCGAGCTTCACGACGGCTCCATCCACGGCCGAATCCGGGCCGCCCAGCGTCACATCCAACCGCGCCGTCTGCTCGGCGGCCACGGTGATCGCCGTCGTCCGCGGCAACAATCCCGTGTAGAAAACCGTCACCCGCGCCGCGCCAACCGGTACCCGGGACAGGCGAAACGTGCCATCCGCCTCGGTCAGCGTCTCGAGCGCTGCACCCTCGACTGTGATGCGCGCGCTCGCGACGTATTCGCCGTTGCGCGCGTTCAACACGCGCCCCTCGATCGTACCCACCGCGGCGCTCTGCGCCGACAACGCCGCGGGAGCCAGCCCGCCGGCGGCGGCCAGCAGCAAGCTGATGAGAAAACGATACACAGAAGCACAGGGAGATTTCATAGGGAAGGGGGTCGCGTTGAGGACTTCCCTGTTCCGAACGATCGAGAAGGGAAGTGAACGACAAAGTTCTACAAAACTGATTACCCGATCTTGGACAAGAAAAACACCCTTCAGAAGAAATCAGTCGACCGAGGAGCCCAGCCAAGCCTCCGTGCAGTGCGATCTTGAGCTCAGACCAACGTCCTTTGCACTCGGGACGTTTCGGTAGCCGCGAGCGCCAGCGAGTGGACGGATCACCACTCGCTGGCGCTCGCGGCTACCCGGCAAATCAAGGTCGGAATCTTTTGGGCGATTGAGCTCACTCGTGCGAAGCCACCGCGACAGCGAAGATCTGCGGGAAGGCCTTACCGCCATTCGCCACACTCCGCATGAAGGCAATGTGCCGCCCGTCCGGCGAAAATACACACGCGAGCGGTAGCGCCGGCGCGGCGTTGGCCGACGTCAATCGCCGCGTCGCGCCGCTCGCCACGTCGGTCACGCACACGCCGCCGTCCATGACATGCGCAATCGCGCGCCCATCCGGGCTCCACGTGAAAGCCGAGGCGATTCCGGATGGATTGCGCGTAATTTGCCGCAGCGCACCGCCTCGCGCCGGGACCAGCCAGAGCTGCACCACCCCGGCATCGTCCATCATCAGAAATGCAATCTGCGTGCCGTCAGGCGATGCCCGCAGCCAGTGACGCGGCGGCGTGGCCACGCCGCGAAATTTCCGCTCTTCAGTAAACGTGAGACGCCGCTGCCCGACGCCTGCCGGGGGCGCGGGCCGACGCGTCGCCGTTCCCTCGATCGGTGCTTCGCCCACCCGCGTGAGATCGTCCGGAGGTTCGACGATAAACACCTCCGCGTGCTCGCGACCATCGCGCGCGGTCACGTTACCCAAAAACGCGAGCGAGCGACGACCCTCGGCCGAGACACCACCGACCCAACCTTCTTCAAACGCGCGGCTGATCTCATCCGATCCGGGCTTCGGCCGGTTCACCGTCCGCGTGACGATCACAGAGAAAAAGTCGCCGTCGTGGTTGCGCGGATGGCTGCGCGCGACGCGCACGACGTTCGCACCCGGTGCGGGAACCGACAGCGCGATATTGCGCTGGTTGAAATCGCGATCGCTCCCCTCGCCCGTCGCCGCACCGAGGCGCGCGAGTACGTCGTCCTCATAGGTATTGCTCACCCACGCGCCGTCGGGACTGAACACGTGCACGTGCGATCCTCCACGCAGCGCGCCCGGAGTGAACGGTGGCGCATAGTTCATCGCATCGAGCGACCGCGCTTCGCCGGGCCGGCGCACGTCGACGATTGCGCCGCGCCGCCGCGTCATCCCGTAGCTCCACTCGGGCGTCGGATGCTCCGGGCCGTGAATGAACACGATTTTCGGTTCCCTCGGATGATACGTGACGACACCGCACGCGGCGCCGTTCTTCGTTTCGTAGAGCGTCTGCACTTTTCCCGTAGCCACCTCGACCTGCTCGATTCGCGTGCCGTCGAACACGCTATCGACCGTGCGGACATCATAGACGATCCAGCGACTATCGGGCGACCACACGTTCACATTCGTCAACACATGGCCGTACGGCGCATACGTGAGCTGGCGCTCGGTCCCAGTGGCGGGCCGACCAAGGAAACCGAGCGCGAGCGCCACGCCGACAGTCAGTCGATGCATGGAGCCGCTCGGCGCGAGATTCGCTCCGAATTAAGGCAGCGACACGCCAATAACGTGACATGAACTCTCCGCCCCATTTTCGGTGTCGCCCTGCTCGTGAGAGCAGGGATCGCCGGGAGACGGAGTGGCGAATCGTCCCGCCTCTCACGAGGCGGGCTACATCGGGCCGTCGGATGCCACGTTTTCAATGAGTCGCCCCACTAGAGTTTCGCCGGATCGATGACAGCGTGGCGGATGCGCTGGCGTTTCCACGTGTAGGTAATGTGCACGCGACCGTCGCTCGTCTGGATGATCGCGGGATACGAATATTCGCCCGGCTGATCTTCGAGCGTAATGACATCTTTCCACTCCCGACCATCGCGCGAGACGGCGACGTTCAACGGCGTGCGACCTCTCGCCACGGGGTTGTAGACGATGAGGTGACGGCCGTCCTTGAGCGTCACGGCATCGGTGCCGGAGCTGGGATTCGCGAGCGGAAGCAACGACATCTCACCCCAGGATTTTCCGGAATTTTCGGACGATACCGTGAACACCTTGCCCTGCCGCGTGCGGCCGACGGCTTGGAGTTTCGCTCCGCCAATGCTGCCGTGAAACAAGATGCTCGGCTGAATCGCGCCGACGGCGAGGCCGTCGTTGAGAAACGGGGTCTTGGCCCACGTGGAGCCGCCGTCGGTGCTGCGCTCGAAATAAACGCGCCACTTGCTCGGCTTCTCGTCGGTCTCATCACTCGTGGGCGAGAGGATCGTGCCGTCGGCGAGTTGGACGGGTTTGTTTTTGATCGGACCGTAGATGCCGTCGGGCAGTCGACGCGCGGCGCCCCACGTGCGACCGCCGTCCGTGGACGTGCGGAGTTCGCCCCACCAGGTCTGTGGCGAGGGTCCGACTTTATAAAAGAGCATGAGCGGCACTTTTCCCTGCGGCTGAAACAGGACGGGATTCCAGGTCGGGTGGCGTTTGCCATCGGGCTGCACGCCGTTCGCGACCTCCACGCTGGGCGACCACGCTTTCTTGGCCGCGTCATAGTGCGAAACCCAAATCCCCACGTCGGGATTTTTTTCTGCCGTGCCACCAAACCACGCAGCGACGATGCCGCCTTGGGCTGTCTCGACAATCGTCGAGGCGTGGCACGAGGGATAGGACGCTTTTTCGTAGATGAACTCGTGCGTGACCAACGGTGCGGCGTTGAGTCCGGCGACGGTTGCAAGCAGGAGAGACCATGCGCCGCGCCAGTGCGGTCCACGCGGAGCTGGATTTTTTGGAGGGAGTTTCATAGGAAGAATTTGGAGATAATTCGCCGCGGCCATTGTCCACCGTCCCGTTCTCGCTTCACTTTACCCTCAGACGGGCGAACTGTTTCAGCTTCAAGGGCCGGTCGAAGTCCTTGTCGCAATGCAGCAGCTTGAAATTCATCACATCCGCCAAGGTGAAAACGAGCAGATCGGGCATGCGCAGCACGACTCCTTCGGCCTGCAGCTGGCCGGCCAGCTGGGCCGACCGTTCCCAAATATCGTCGGGTAAATTGACCCAGCGCGCCGCCAGCCGGATATTGTCGAGGTGCGCCTTCTCCTGCGGACTGCGAAACCCGACGATCAGTTCGAGCCAGATCATGGGAGCCAGCCCTGCCTGGTGCTCCTGCAAGGCAGCCGTCAACGCGGCCAGCTTGGCTGGCTCCAGTTTGTTCCGATAGTGATCGATCCAAATCGAGCTATCGACGAGGAGGGTGGAGGACATGGTTTTGTTGATCCGTTCCCTCCAACTCCTCGTTGGTGGGAAGTTTCGGCAATCTGCCACCGCCGGCCAGCACCCGCGCCACAGCTTTCTTTCTCAGCAGTTCCCTTAACGCCAGGTCGATGACCTCGGTTTTCGTCTCCACGCCATACTCAGCCATGGCCGCATCCACCTTCTTAGCGTCAATATCCAACGTCATTTTCATGCCATACGAAGAATTGCTTTTTGCTGGCTGGCAAGTTGGTTTTCGTCTGGCTGAGAAAGAGGTCCGGATCGAGAGCGGACTAACCCGACCCGGTGGCGGATTTCTCTTCTTTGGGTTTAATGAGCAGGACGATGAAAATGGAGAACAACGCGACGCCGGCGAAGGCACCGAAAATGAGGTTCAGCGGCACGTGACGATCCCGCAGCGCCCCGAAGGCCCAGTCGCCAAACCCGCCGCAGCTGATGCTCACGAGATTCATAATGCCGTAACCGGTCGCGCGCCACTCAGGCCGCGCGATCTGGCAGAGGATCGGCATGTTGTTGCAGTCGAAGAAACCCCAGCCGAGGCCGAAGACAATCAGGCCGATGATGGCGAAGGTGAGCGTCGGCGCATTGCCCACGCCGAAGAGCGCCGGGAGGAATAACGCCATGCCGATCGCGCTCGCATAGATCCGACCGCGGTTCGTGGTCTTCATCCAGCGGTCCGCCAGCGTACCGCCGATCAGGACGCCGACGATCGAGGCAAGTTGGACGTAGAGAATCGCACTGACGCCGGCCTTACCCTGGCCGAGCGAGAATTTTTCGCGCAGAATCTCCGGCATCCAGTCGCGCACCACCCAGCCCGCGATGGCCGGCAACGTGAAGTAGGCGACGAGCAGGAGGAAATTGCGGTTGCCCAGCAGGCCGCGGATCACGCCGGTCTTGGCGGCGGCAGTCTCGGCGGCAGTGGGCGCATTGCGCACCGGATCGCGCATGGCAGCGATGAGCGGAATAGCGTAGATCACGCCGATCATGCCGCAGGTCGTAAACATCCAGCGCCAGCCGTGGTCCGGCGAATCCGCCATGTAGCCGGCGAAACCGCCGAGAATCTGCCCGACGTAAATACCCGCCTGATGCAGCCCGACCGCCCGCGAACGCGTGGGCCCAAGGTGGTATTCAGAAATCAAGGCCAGGGCGGCCGGAATGTAGAAAGCCTCGCTGATACCCATGAGCGCACGGGCGGTCATCAGCTCGTTAAAGGTGGAAACGTGACCCGTCCACCACGTCACCATCGACCACACGAGCAAACTGCCACCGATCACGTAGCGTTTACTGAAACGATCCGCGACGTAGCCGCCGAACGGACTCAGCACGGCGTAAGTCCATTTAAAGCAACCGAGGACGAGGCCCCAGTCCGCGCGGTTCGCGATACTCGGAATATCGTGCACCATCGAGGCCTTCATCGTGGCCATCATCTGGCGGTCGAGATAGTTCAGCAGGGCGACCGGGAAGAGGAGCGCGACGACGAACCAAGCGTAGCGGAGAGCGTTTTGGGCAGGGGGCATGGGCAGAGGGTGAGGAAACGAAAGGCGGCCTTACAAGCGGGAGCGGGTGGCCGCAAAAACAGACCACCCGCGAACAAGCTGGGCCGAACACCGGCCCGTTGTCGAACTTACGCTGCGGCCGAGACCGGGCCCAGCGCGAGGCCCCATTGGAGAAACAGGGCGCGCAGCTCGGCTTCGATCTTCGCCGCGACCGCGCGCGATGCCGGCGAGAGAATCGACTTCGAAGCACCCGGGGCAAACCCGCGGGCGGCGAGGCCGGCGCCGACATTGGGCGGGAATGCGAGCTGATCGATCACGCGGCCCAACTCGACCATACGGGCGACGGAAACGGCAGCATCGGCCGGTCGGCCCGCGACCGAGCAGCGATAAATATCGACCATGAGTTCGGGCACGATGTTGACGAGACCGCCCGTGCAGCCGGCAGCGCCCATCGCAAAAACTTCCGCGAGCCGCGTGTCGGCACCGGACATGACGACGTAGTTTTTCTCCCGACCAAGCGCGATCAGTTCGCGGTGGTAGGCGAACTCTCCGCCGCTCTGCTTGATCGCGCACATCGGCGCGCGGTCGGCAAACGCAGCGATGGTCGCGAGGTCGATACGTTTGCCGGTGAGCTCGGGGAAATTGTAGAGCATCACCGGCAGATCGACGGCCTCGGCGACATGCAGGAAAAACGCGAGAATATCGTCCTGCGACAACGGGAAGAACGGCGGCGGCATGAGGGCGACGGCCGGCAGGCCGAGCGACTTCGCGAAGCGGCCGAGCTCAATCGCGACTTTCGGGCGCAGGTCGGTGATGTTGGCGATCACCGGCAGCGGCGCGGCGAGTTCGGCGACAGCGGCGAGCGCAACTTTGCGTTCGTCGGGCGAGAAGTGCGGAAACTCGCCGGTGCTACCGAGGCCGAGAATGCCGGTGATGCCCGCCGCCTTCTCAAACGCGATGTGCGTAGCGAGCGCGGCGCGGTCGAGGCGGCCGGTGGAATCGATGGGGAGCCACTGGGCGGCATAGATGCCGCTGGGGCGAAAGGGAGAAGACATACGAGTGATGGTTTAGAGTTTTGTCGGGTTTAGGACGACGTGGCGGATCTTTTCGCGCTTCCACGTGTAGGTGATATGCACGCGGCCGTCCGCCGCCTGGACGACGGCGGGGTAGCTGTATTCGCCGGGCGCGGTCTCGAGATCGAGCACGTGCTTCCATTCGGCGCCGTCACGGGAAATCGCGACGCTCAGCGGCGTGCGGCCCTTGGGCGTGTTGTTGTAAACGAGCAGATGGCGACCGTCGGCAAGCGTGACGGCATCGGT
>Ga0209550_10005959_pt1 | contig 11383 bp, 9 predicted proteins | sample LauGreSuBDMM15SN_2_FD_187567 | JGI IMG/M metagenome (GOLD analysis project Ga0209550, IMG submission 187567) | Freshwater lake microbial communities from Lake Michigan, USA - Su13.BD.MM15.SN (SPAdes) (version 5) | ecosystem: Environmental > Aquatic > Freshwater > Lake | place: Lake Michigan, USA... | reverse complement strand
GAACAACGCGATGGAGTTCGACGTCATCTGGAACAATATCGTGCCGTCATCGATCGGTAACTGGCTCCCCGGCACGTTCATCATGGCGCTCGGCCTCTCAACCATCTATGGCAGCATGTTCAAGAAAGTCGACCGTTACCTCAATCTTAACCACGTGTCGATCTCAATCTCAATGAAGAGTAGCACTGAGAGTAGCGCATGATGGAGCGCCAGAGAAGGGACTATTCTCCGGCGCTCTCCTGCACATGTCGATCGGTGCAAATAGACATGGGGGATGCGGCGGCTCCGGCAGCAGGGGGTTTGACGATCCGATATACTCGGAGCGAGGTGAATGTGGAAGAGGAGCATGACCTGGAGAGAATGCGGGAAATCGGAGGTCAAAGCGTACCATCAGGGGGTAAGCGACCACTGACCAGGGTCGAGAAGGCCGGGAAGGACTGACACATGGATCGAACCCGTACAAGGCGGGTAATTGGGTTGCTTCTGGGAAGGAACTGCTACCAGCCTACCAGCGCACCGCGAGTCCCCCAAGAAGACGCCATGTGCGATGCGGGATGCGCATAGGTAGAGGGTATGCAAGGGGTGGGGTAGGGTGAAGGTGAGGGCGTCTGCCATTTCGAGCATCAAACGGTACATGTGTTCATATGATGTTCAGAACTCCATATTGCTTTATTGGTTCCTTCACGTGCCGCCATGGACGGGGCCGCGACGTTTTTCAAGTATAATTTATACGGCCGGTCTCCAGTGCGGTGCATGTTGTGTCCTCGGACCCCCGGACCGGGGACTGACGTGCGGCCCGTGTGGTGGACCGCGGGCTGTACGCGACGGATATGGCGACGGAGCCCTCCCCTGAGATTCCTCTCAAGCACGCGCGGTCACACCGCGCGCCAGGTATCCGGCTATCCGCACGGAAGCGCGACTTCAAGACGCACGTCGTTCGCCAACCCACACCCACCAGCGAGCGGAGCCACGCCGCCCCGCCCGGCCAAAACGACAGAATACAGTCACCGACACACAGCTCAACAGAGCGCGGCACCCCTCCAGCCCACTCCCCTCCCGAGGGTCCTTTCACACCCGAGGATCCTTTCACACCTCGACAGCGCCGTCCTGGAGGACAAGCGTATACTCACCACTCTTGAGCTCGAGAGCGAGCGCGCGGCCCAACTCCTGATCGTCCAGCAGCACATGCGCATCATTGACGAAGCTGGGGAAGGTCCGCTGTGGGAAGATGGTTGGTTGGCTCGTCGCGTCGACGACGACAGGGTTGCGCATGTCGCGCAGAGGCAGCACAAGCGTCGCGCTCACCCCGAGAGGGATCGTGGTGCTCACGTCGAGGGACTCTGCGGCCACCGAGCAGCGCACCGTCGCCCAGAAGCGCAGCGGGTCGGACCACTCGGCGAGGCGCCCACCACGGCGCGTGGCCGCCGCGGAGCAGTTGGCGAGGAGCTCCGTTCCAAATTTGGAAGCGTCCAGTCCAAATTTGGAAGCGTCCAGTCCAAATTTGGAAGCGTCCAGTCCAAAAGCTTCGCGCGTCGCCAGCATGGAGCAGCGCTGGCGCCCGACGCAGGCGGACGTGAGTACCTCGGCCGAGCGGGGCGCATGGCACAGCGGGTGCGCCTCCAGCGGCGGGATCTCGCTCATCTCGCTGATCCCGCCCACTACGGAGCGACGTCGCACCGCGGGAGTGCCAAACGACGCAAACTCGACCGCTTCGATGACGCCGCCGCGCGGGCCGCAGTCGAACTCGGCGCTGTCGCCCTCACTCACCTTGTCGTGCTGACGCCCTCCCGAACGGCTCCAGCGAAAGCTCAGCTCGCCTGAGGGAAGGTCGAGCGTGGCCGACGCACCATGCAGCGCGCGCGCGCTCGCGGCGCGCAGCTCGAGGTGCTTGTAGCCGTGGCTGCCCGCGCCCTGGCGCACCTGACAGAGCGAGGGCGCCGTGGTGAGCGCTTGCATGCAGGGAGATGCCTCGCTTTCGGGCGCTGTGGTGAGCGCACCCCCGCGACGCTCTGCACCAGGTAGGACGAGTACGACGAGTACATGTGATGGTTGCGCGAGTTCATGCCGGTGCCCTCTGCCGGCGCGTCGGGCAATTCCCACAGGTTGGTCGTGGTCTTCTCCAGCTCATTCGCAAACTCAAACCCGAGGCTAGGGTAGTCGGTCTGCGCGAGCACCGCAAGCGCCGTATCGTGCGCCCCGGCCGCACCGAGCACCGGGAAGAGCTGGCTCAGCCCGATGATGCCCGTGTCAAAGTGCGTGCCCTTGGCGTCGAGCTTGTCGAGGAGTAATTTCTGAGTCGCCTGTGGGGAACGAGGGCGCCGTGATGAGCGTTTGCATGCGAGGAATGGTCCGGAGTGCCTTCAAAGTCACCTTCGTGTCCGGTGCGGCCCCCATGGCGAGGCCGAGCGCGAGCGCCGTCTGCGTGCCCGTGTCGTACGAGCCGCTCTCCTTGTGATAGAAGGCCGCATTGTACTCATCGGTGAGCTTCGCCGCGAGGTCGTCGAGCGTCTTCGCGGCCGCAGCGTCGCCGGACGCGTCGGCCAGCTCGGAGGCATGCTTCACCATCGTCACATACGAAAAGGCCGAGGTAAGAGGCTCGCTAGGCTTGGGCCCTTGGCCGCCTCCCATCTTCTCCGGCGGGGGGCACCAATCCCCGTACGGCGTGTGCATCTTGCCGAGGCCGGCGGCGGCCTGCACTGCCACGTTCGCTAACTGGGCAGCGACCTCGTCGCCCATCGAGCGATACGTGCGAAGGTCGCCGTACTGCTTCCATCCGACGTGCAGCAGCGTGATCATGGCGGCGCTCCACGACACATCGGCCGGCCGGCCGCCGTAACGCAGAAAGGGCACGACATCGGGCAGGCTGCCGTTGACACCGTGCCCGACCTCGGTCGCGATACCGTACCTGTGGAGCGAGGTCATCAGAGGTCATCAGAGGTCATCAGAGGTCATCCGAGGCCAGCAGTGGCCATCAGGGGCCATCCGAGGCCATCATCACGGGTCTCATCTCGGTCGCGATCTCGGTCTAATCACGGGTCTCATCTCGGTCGCGATCTCGGTCTAATCCCGGGTCTGATCTCGGTCGCGCTCTCGGTCTAATCACGGGTCTCATCTCGGTCGCGAGAGCACGCACAGCAGAAACCAGCTGAAGAACGCCGACATGTCAAAGTTGAGCGCCATCGACTCGCCGCTCAGGTTCGCGTCACCCAACCATCCGAGCCTCTCGTCGCGTTGGTCGCAGTCGGTCGGGATCGTCATCAAGTTGGAGCGCTGGGCGCCGACAGCCATCGCCTGGAGCTTGTTGAGCGTGGCCGAGGTGAAGTTGACCTGCGTGCGCTGCGGTACGGCCGAGGCAAAGTGCACCATCTCCACACTGTCCATCGTCAGGACGACTCCAGCGGCGCCACTCACGTTGACTTCGGCGAACCGGAAGCCGTGGTAAGTGAGCGCAGGAGCCCATGTCGCACTGCCACCGGCGCACGTGTACACGTCCGTCGCCTCGGCAGAGCGCAGGTTGCCAGTGTAGATCATCGTCGGGTCCACCGTCTGCAGGTCGGGCAGCCCCGCGTGCTGCATGATCTCCGCGTGCCGGATCCGAAGAGTCGCGCCAGAGGGGCAGGCGACCAGCTTGAGGCGCGTCACGCCGGAGGCTCGCACTCCGAAATCGAACAAGTAAAGGCCGGGTTTGGGGGTCGTCATCGCCACCGGGGGCACCGTCGCGAGCACCTGCATGCAACGAGGGAGGCCATCAGCATGCAATCCGAGGCAATCGTCAGAGGTCCGCAGATGCGCCGTCGCGAGCACCTGCATGCAACGAGGGAGGCCATCAGCATGCAATCCGAGGCAATCGTCAAAGGTCCGCAGGTGTGGGGCGCCGTCTCGAGCACCTCGACGGGCGGCACCGACCAAGGGACCATCAGGCCAGCCGGGCCGTCGACGCGAGGTGCCGGCACCCAGCGCGACGACGAGCGCGCAGCGGCACGGCCGTCGCTGTCAAAGAGCTCCGCCGCTATGCGAGCGTCGTAGCTCTCGCCATTGTAGACCGAGTCGGCCGTGCTAGGGCCCGCGGCCGCCTGCCAAGTCCCGTCGCCGGTGTACGTGAGCACGCTCGTCGAGCCGTTGTTGAACGTCGCAAGGACCTTGGCTCGCAGCATGCGCGCGACAGCACCCACGCGATCCTTCGAGTCGTCGTCCCGCACCTGTGGGGAACCGTGGCGCCGTGATGAGCGTTTGCATGCAAGGCAGGGTGGATCCTTCGAGTCGGCGTCCCGCACTGCGAAGACATTCGTGTCGCGCCAGCCGTAGCCGAGCGAGACGATGACGTGGTTCGCATCGCCCCCGTCTGCCAACCACGGCGTCAGATCGAGCGAGGAGAACCCGTTCACGATGGCGTTGTTCGTCCAAGGCGCCGTCGTGAGCACATTCAGGTCCTGGCCGTTGAAGCGGACGGAGGAGTAGCCGAGGCCGCACACGTACAGCACCACGCTGGCGAGCGCCGACTTGGGCCCGGTTTGGAAGGATGCGGTGTACACGTTGACAGCATCGCCGCCAAGCCAAGCAGCCATCGACCAATCGGCGGGCGGGATGGCCACGTGGAGGGCGGCAGAAGCAAAGGGGGAGGGCTCTGACGATGGGTCGGAGTACGTTGCGACGCGCCAATGGTACGTGCCAGATTGGAGAGCCGGTGCCGAGGGCGGATAACGCACCGATGGCTCCGTGCTAAGCTGCTTGCCCGATGCCCAGACGAGGTGGCCTGCTGCATCCGAGAGCTCGAGGGCGAATGCAGTCTGCGAGCCAGGTGCCCAGGTGAAGAGCGGCCGCGCCATGTGCGGGAGGGCGAAACGAGGAAAGGAGAGCCAATCGCTACCGTCGGCACGCAGGCGGGTCGGAGCGGCGCCCGCCACGGCGACCATCAAGGCCCATACGGTCATCCTCCCCCAAGCGTTCGAGAAGAGCGCGACCGCGGGTTCACCGAATTTCGTCATTTCGTCAAAGAGATATTGAACTCTCGATCAGAATGGGCGCGTGTGTTTCACGTGATTTCACGCGGTCTCGTGTGACGTCGCCGCACCAGCGAAGGAAATGTCGGTCTTCTCGAGCGACGAGGCACGCGCAATCTCTCGCGACATTGCCAGAGCCGAGCCAGCCACCTTCGACCTCGATGTCGAAGCTACTGCCGCGCACATTCGACGCGGCAATCATCGGCGCGTAGCGCTGCAGTTTCCAGACACGTTGCTCACGCACGCATCGGCCGCAGTCTCCGGGCTGCAGCAGGCCCTGGATGGCGCAGGTGTGGAGCTCTTTGTGCTCGGCGACACCTCCTTCGACGGCTTTCAGGTCGATTTTGTAGCGGCTCAGCATTTTGACGCCGACTTCATCGTGCACTACGGACCCGTCGACCTCGAGGCTCGTGGGCCGCTGCCGGTGCGCTTTGTCTTCGGGCGACGCGCGCTCGACATCGCGCATTTCTCGACAGCATTCGCGCCGGTTTTGGGCGCTGGCGAGGCTGCGCGCCGCGTACTTGTCGTGCCGTCCCTGCCGTACGCGCATGCATCCGAGGCGCTTGCCGCTCGCCTTGGCGCGGGCGCGATCGTGTGCCACTCGGACGTGGAGCGCACAGCCGAAACGACCGAAGCCGAGCCTGCGGTCGTTACCGCCTCGTCGGCCTCCTCGTCGGCCTCCTCGTCGGCCATCGCGGCGGCCGTACCGAGCGCCTCCGACCCCTTTGCGGCCGCCGACGCGCTCGCGCGTGGCTTCCTCCTCGGTCGGAGACTTGGCGCCTCGCTCGATGAGGCGGCGCTCGGGCAGTGCGCCGCGCTCGTCTATCTCGGCAGCGAGGACCAGACGCTCTCGAACCTGTGCCTGCTGCTGCCAAATGCGGAGGTCTATCTGTACGAGCCGCCCACCCAAACCGCCACGCGTGCGGATGCCTCCGACCGCGAGGCGGCGGCGTGCGAGGCGGCGGCGTGCGAGGAGAGGGCGCCGCCCACACTGCGTCGGCTAGTGCTCGCAACGGCGCGCCGGCTGATGCGCCGCTACTACCTCGTGCAGCAAGCGCGCGAGGCCGAGGTGGTGGGCATCCTCGTAGGCACGCTCTCCGCTTCGCAGCGCACGCCGATGCTCCGTGCGCTCAAGGCGCTCTGCCGGCGCGCGGCGCGCAAGCACTACGTGTTTATCATGGGCAAACTCAACGCGGCCAAGTTGGCCAACTTCGCCGAGGTGGGCGTCTACGTGCTCCTCGGCTCGGCGGAGCACTCGCTGCTCGACGCCAAGGACTTTTATCGGCCGGTGGTGACGCCATATGAGCTGCACGTCGCGCTGGCCGAGGGCGCCGAATGGACTGGCGAGTACATGCTGGATTACGGTCGGCTGCTGCCGCGGCTGCGGGCGGCCGCCGCGCCAGAGGAGGAGGAGGAGGAGGGCAGAGGGCGCGCACACGGCGACGACTCTGAGGACGAGGCGCCGCGGTTCTCAGAGCTGAGCGGCAAGCTCATAGCCAAGCGCTCGATGGCCAACACGGGAGTGGCGATGAGTGCCGCGGGGTCTGCGGCTGGCGGTGGAAGAGAAGAGGTCAGCAGCAGTGTGGGTAGCAGCAGCAGCAGCATTGGCGGCACGGCAGACACCCATGGGACCCTGGTGGCAAGCGGCGTGAGCGGCACGCTGGCCCGGCGCGGCGACTACGCGATGGCGCGCACCGGAGCCGAGGCGCTGGCTCGTCGTGAATATCGTGGTCTCGAGCCTCGTCTAGGTGAGCATGCGCCCAGCCGCATTGTCGAGGGCCGCTCGGGCATTGCGAGCGGGTTCACCGGCGAGGGCGGCGCGCACGAGGCCGGTGCGGGCGCGGGCGCCAGTGAGGGCGGCGTTGGTGAGGCAGGCCTTGGTGAGGGCAACGCCAGCAAGGGTGACAGGGCTGAGCGCAGCGGCATCTCGGAGTTTATCTCGGAGGCGGTCTCGCCGATCGCCGTTGCAATCGAGCTCGAATGACGGGTACGGGAGGCGGCGGAGGCGACCTTTGTGCACCTCCGCGGCCTCCCGTGGGAAGCGAGCGTCGCAGACGTGTACGCGGCTCTCGAGCGCGCCGTGCCGAGCGTGGGGCACACGGCCTCACGCAAGGGGAGTACCGGGGCGCCCACCATGGCGCCCAAGCTCGCCCTCCACATCAAGCTGCTGGCTGACAAGGACGGCCGATCTTCGGGAGCCGCCGTCCTGCAATGGAGCGCGTCTGACGCGGCGGCGGCGGCGGCGGCGGGGCTCTCGCACACGCGCGTGGGAGGCCGATGGCTCGAAGCGTCTATAATCGGCTCGTATGAGGCTGCTGAGCTGTGCTCTCGCTCCGATGAGGCGCTCCAGCGCGCCTCGCGCCTCGCCTCGCAGGCGTTTGGCCAGGAGCGCTCGACGCGCCCGCGCCCTCCGCCGGGCCGCCGCGAGTTTGTTGTCGTGTGCCACGAGACGCCGAGCGCCCTGGCAGAGCGTGGTAAGTTCGAGCTGAACAACCTGCCAGAGGGGCGGGTGGACTTGCTCGCACGCTGCCTGGCTGCGTGCCTTTTCTACTCGCATGGGGTGCGCCAGGAGGCGCGCGTGTGGCTGCTCCTCGCGGATGCCCGACGGGTGGTCTGCTGCGATGGCGGCCGGTGCAAAGGGCTGCGCCCGGACGAGCGCTGCCTGGCGGCGGCGGTCGGGCGTGCGCTGGCTGGTCATCCGCTGCCCGGCTGGAGCACGCGTGAGGCTATGGACTTGGGGGCGTTATTGGTCGAGCTCACGTGCGCCAAGGCCGTACTCGAGGAGCCGTCAGCTTGCGAGAACGCCGCTGCCGACGCGCCAGAGGCGAAGCTCGGCGAGGAGCCTCGGGGTGAGGCACGAGGATGTGCGGGTGCGGGCGCCGTGGTGAGCACATGCATGCTCGGCGAGGAGCCTCTGGGTGAGACGCCTCGTCTACTCGTGATGCATGAGGCGGGCCAACGGCTCCTCGGGGCTGCGCTCCCGCGGCCCGCCGTACCGGCGCATTCGACGGTGACGGTGCTCGGCGATCACCTTGGCTTCACGGAAGCTGAGGAAGAGATCCTCGAGCTTCGGGGCGCCGTGCGCGTCAGCCTAGGTCCCGTGCCGATGCTCACCAGCCAATGCATCACCATAGTACAATGGTTGCTCGACAATGAATAAGAACAGAAGGGTGCCGACAGTTTTGTTCTGAAATATATCAGACGGGTTGTAAACCGTTGCCGTATGTGACGAAACCCACAAACATGAAATCTCCTAGTTTGAAACGTCGCGTTTCGCGTCTTCACGCGGTCTTCTGACACCTGCCCGATCCTACTGCGGATGCCGCTCACGCTCGAGGAGCTGAAAGATGTGCGTTGTGACCCCGCCTCTGCACCGTCTTTCCACCCACCGTCGCTTGCATTCTTGCGCTCGCAGGTCCAAGCCAATGCTATGGCCGATGACATCGACATCGTGTTTGACAAGATGACTATGTGGTCCAAGGAGGAGGCGATGGCGTACTTTGAATCCGGCGGAACAACGGAGCCAGTAGCCACACCCACTCCGCCTCCGCCCGCACCATCATCGCTACCGCCGGCACCGCCGCCACATCCGAAGATGCCGAAATCCTCCGATGAAGCCTTCAAGGCGTGGTTCCCAGTTGCTGGACGCCACCCAGCACCGAATCCCAAGTTCCGCATCGTCTGCTTCCACAATGCAGGCAGCGCCGAGTCGGTCTATACCGGCCGCGGCCTGCGTGTGCCCACTGACAATGCCTTCGTCAAGCACTGCGCTGCCCATGGCGGCGAATTGCTCGCGTGTCAGCTACCTGGGCGTGAGCTGCGCCGGCAGGAGCCGCGCCAACGCACGCTGCGGCCGTATTGCGAGGCGCTCTTCCCGGTGCTCGCACCGCTCCTGCAGGAAGAGGTGCCCTACGTCATCGTCGGTCACTCGATGGGCACATGGATGAGCTACGAGTGGATCAAGCTCTGCGCGGAGAGGGGCATCCCGTTGCCGGCCATGTGGATCGTCTCGGGCTTCCCCGCGCCTGACATCCCCGAAGCGGAGCGGCCCTGGAACAAGAACGAGAAGATGGATGAGGCGACCTTCCAAGAGGAATGCCGAGGCTGGAACGTCAACGAGATCATCTTTGAGGAGCCCAACTGGAAGCAGTATAGTGGCATGATGCGCGACGATTTCACCCTCTTCGACTCGTATAGCTTCACGCCGCCGCCCGCGCACGTTGGCCCTTCCTTCGCGATCCCGATGCAGGCCAGAGTCCTGAGCAAGGACTGCCGGTGCAAGAAGCACCACCTCGAGCTCTGGAAGCGCTTCACCACTGCGTCCTTCGAGCTCGAGGAGATGCCTGGTAACCATCTCTTCTTTTACGACGTGCCCGCACGCGACGAGTGGATGAAGTCCATCCTCAAGAAGCTGCCCACGCCCTTCTTCCCGGAGGCCTGCATCGACTGATGCAGATTTTGTAGCGGTATCTAAGCTCTCAGAATTAAGTCTTAAGTCACCACAGACAACCGACTCTCACTCTGCATGAGACATGAGACGGTTTCGTAACCGTGAAAGGCCTGAAACCGTCGAAAACTTCGGTCGCGCGTACTTCGTACGGTACTAGCGTTCCGTAACTTTGCGGTTCTCATTCCGTTTCCCCACAGGTTGCCTAAGTCAGGCTTTCCACGGGACCCTTCGTCCCCCAAAACGGCGGAAAGATCCCCATACTCCATACTGGGCTCACTCCAATTGGCTCACTCTGTATCCCCATGTCTGGTTCCTTAAGGTTCCATGATGGATACCGTCCCTTGTGATCGCACGGCACCTTCACGTTGCGTTCACTTCCGCGTAGCTTTGGGCGGTTCCGACATGTCCCGACGTTTGACGAATCCGGGTAAGAGGTGGCGATGGTTTCGCGTCCTGTACCGGTAACGCACGGTCGGCTCCGGGCCTGCGGCTGTTGAGTCGGCCGCGGCTTCGGTCGTCGCGCTGACGTGCGGGGTGCGTGTTGTTGGTGGGTTTGGATGGTTGCGAGGTTCGTCTGTGTGGTCCGTGTGCCTTTGTGCGTCCGCGTGTCCCGTGTGTCCGCGTGTCCCGTGTGTCCCGTGTGTGTCCCGGCTCCCCCCGGTGTCTTTTTACCGGTACCCGGTGTCTTTTTACCGGTACCGGTAACGCACATCGCATTCGCGGCGCCTGGGCCCTGAGCCTCGCTGTCCGAAACCGAAGAAATCGAACAGAATCTACCTAATGATGGCTGATTCGCCTCGCAAAATGACGCCTCGCCCCCAGCCGCCAGCGAGACCATCATCGAGTCACAGATCGCCCCGCGCTCGATCAGCCAAGACGCCTACAAATCCGGCGAAAGAGACCTCGAAGCGTGTAACGGAGGTTGCAGCGCCAGCGGCGCCAGAGTGGCAGCCAAAGAACTCTGCAGACAAAGGCAAAAAGCGGGCCGATTTCGCCGTGGACACAGAGGCTATGCGCGTAGCACTCGAGTCGAAAGAATATAAGCTTCCGGATGCGACGAAAGTCGGAGCGTACAGCCAGCTTATCAATGACCACATCGATCAGGCGATTGGCCGCTACAATAACTGGTCAGACATCTTCAAAGAGTTCGACGATGACTTGAGCGGTCTGCTGACCTTCAGGGAGCTTGAGCTCTCAATTCGGCACCGGCTGAAGATAAGCCTAGATGTTTTACCCGAGGTCGCGCTCAAAGCCCTGTGGTGCGTGCTGGACAATGATGACTCAGGCTATGTCGAAGAGAAGGAATTTCGACGATTCATCGGGCGCGAGGAGGAGATGAGCATTAACCTCAGCGATCATCAGAAGCGACAGCGGCAAATGGCCCTGGAGGAGCGAGAGATGCAAGCGGCCCGCACGGATCGCGAACTTCACCTTGAAGGCTTCATCGGCTCAGTTCAAACGTGGCGTATGCGCGCCGAGCTTGCAGACGAAGGTCACTTGCCGCCAACCAAGGAAGAAATGACGGAGTTTGCCGTGCAGTTCTCGAGGTGGGTTGCTGCATACCTGCCTGACGTTCACCAGGGCATCGCATGGGTGAGGGTGTTCAACGAGGTCGGCAAAGACAACTCCGGTCTCCTCACGTTTGATCAGCTCAAGAACGTCGTGCGTCTCAAGCTCAAGGTCTCGAAGCAGGCTTTCACGGACGATGAGCTCAAGGTGCTGTGGTGCGCGCTCGACGAGAAAGATGCCGACTCCATCACGCAGCTCGACTTCGGCCGGTTTATGAAGCTTGCCAAAGGACTCTTTGAGCACAAAGCGCCCAAGCAATTCCGTCATACTAGCGACGTTGGCGAGTTCCACGCGCACCGCGACAATACCAGAAGCACCAGAGCAGTCGAGGAGCTCAAAGAGCGCTCGAACAACACCTTCTTGC
>Ga0209550_10005958_pt1 | contig 11386 bp, 7 predicted proteins | sample LauGreSuBDMM15SN_2_FD_187567 | JGI IMG/M metagenome (GOLD analysis project Ga0209550, IMG submission 187567) | Freshwater lake microbial communities from Lake Michigan, USA - Su13.BD.MM15.SN (SPAdes) (version 5) | ecosystem: Environmental > Aquatic > Freshwater > Lake | place: Lake Michigan, USA... | reverse complement strand
CTTTAGGGCCACCGAACGCGGGTCGTGCATTGCGCGGAGGGCACTAAGCAAGCTAAAGGGCTTATCGCTTAGTTCTTAACCTAGGAGAAATATAGCAGATGGGAGTGACACGGCGCGTAGCTACGTCAGTGGCCCCTGATACTTTCCAAGCTATGGAGAACTTACAAGGCTTTGAAGGTCTATCCGCTCTGGAAGAGTCGATAGTCAGGCTTCATGAGGTCTTTAATTCCTTGATAGCTGGCGGATTTACAGAAGACCAAGCGTTGACATTTATAGTAAAGATGACACGATCAGAAACTGATTCATAGTTCTGCCGCAGACCTCACCACGACCTTTAGATTCACCCGAAAGATTAGAGAAAAACGCGAGGAATAAAATGACAGAACCAAAGACCTACCTCACCGAAAGATTCCATAAAGCGATGGCCTATGCCACTGAGCTCCACAAGGATCAATCCCGAAAGAGCACAACGATCACCTACATCAGCCATCCCTTTGGAGTCGCTTCACTTGTACTCGAAGCAAACGGGGATGAAGACCAGGCGATCGCCGCACTCCTGCATGACATTCCCGAAGATTGCGGAGGCGAACCACGCTTACAAGAAATCGCAGAGATGTTCGGTTCACGTGTAGAAAAGATTGTCAGAGGATGCAGCGATTCTCTCGTTGAAGATCCAGCCGAGAAAGCTCCTTGGAGAGAGCGCAAGGAAGTCCACATCAATCACCTCAATGATGCCGATATGGATACCTTGATTGTCACCGCAGCGGACAAGGCACATAACGCGCGATCAATTGCAACCGACCTACAGAATCAAGGACCTACTCTCTGGGATCGCTTCAACGCTCAGCGAGCTGACATCATTTGGTACTACGAATCGGTTTATGCAGTCCTAAGTCAGCGGCAAGTCAGCACCACCTTGCTCACCCCGCTGAGAAATGCAATCGATGTTATGAGAGCGTCGCATGCAGCCTGAAGAAATCTCGCCTGAACTTCTTGAAAAGTATGACGAAACAGTGGTTGAAATTCTCCTTGATGGAAAAACTATCAGCGAGCAGGAGCTCTACAGCATTTGGAAAGATGATTTCTACATGATTACAGCTCTGAATCCATATAGCGAGTTGCTTCCTGAAAGTGAAAACGAAATTCGTAATCAACAGCTTCTTGAGCTCCTGTTGCTACATGTAGCCGAGGTGCTCCCAGCAATAGGACGCGATCCACAGGGGAGTTGGATGGAGAAGGGCTGGGTCGTTCGAGCGCGGGATGAAAACCAGCTAATTGTCCTAGCTAAGCAATTTGAGCAAAACGCAATATTTAAATTCACGGCTCACGGTAAAGAAGTCATTGACTGCCTTTAACCAAGATTTGAGACCTCTGCGCTTTTGGGACTTTTTTCCCTTGCAATCCTTTCACTCGTTCTCACATGTCCGTAAGCTCAGATCATGTGGACGTTAGAGGATGAGCAAGCACTTCGTGAGGATTTGATCGAGAAAATTATCTCCAAAGCGAATGAAGGCGATGGCATGCTTTCTCGATCCGAACTGGGTAGCTTCTCCTATGCGGGGCAGACTATTCGTGTTATCGATTCTCAAGGTGGAATTTGGAATCCAGGCGCATCTTGGACTCTCGGTGAGGAACTACGGGCAACTCTTTCGATCAATACAACGAAGTCTGGAAAGTACGACGACCAAGAAGTTTCAGGTGGTCTCTGGCGATATGACTATCAATCAGGTGGTACAGCTGGTAAGAACACAAAAATGCGCAAAGCGATGGAACTTCAACTTCCTCTTATCTGGTTCGTTCAACAAGATTCGGGTCAATACGTTCCTTACAGAGTTTTTATCATTAGCGACTATCCAGATCAGGGCTACTGTCTTATCGCCCCTGACCTTTCATTAGCAACCGCTTCTCGCTCTGAATCATTAATCGAAAGAAAATATGCCGAGCGCATGATGAAGCAGAGATTGCATCAACCGGCATTCCGTGCCCGAGTAATCAGCGCTTATGAAACCAAATGTGCAATCTGCAGACTCGGCCATGGTCGACTTTTGGATGCTGCTCATATAACCCCAGATAGCGATGAAACTTCATCCACATCAGTCACCAATGGCTTAAGCCTTTGCAAAATCCACCACACCGCCTATGACATCAATATTGTCGGGATCGATGCCGACTACATGGTCCACATTCGCCAGGACATTCTGAACGAAACCGATGGTCCAATGCTGGAGCATGGGATTAAGGGGATGGACAAGACCAAGCTCTGGGTCCCACCAGCACTGGGGGAGAAGCCAGATCCAGGCCGTCTCGAGATGCGATTCTTAGAATTTCTCGATCAAAAGTCTTGATTAAGTTGAATTTTTTCGGAAATCTAAACAATTTCCTCGCCAAGAGATAAGTTTGCTCCATGACCTCATTCTCAACTAAAGGCAAAAACGTGAGCACTGGGAGCGGATCTTGTCGACGCTGATTACCAATGAAAAAGAGAAAACCATGTTGGATGCGTTATCTAATGCGCTCCAGACGTCAGACTCGATAGATATTTGCGTTGGATATTTCTATTTCACCGGCTTTCAAATGATGGCCGAACAGTTAAAGGATAAGAAGATACGGATTTTGGTCGGATTGGAAGTGGATCCGAAACTAATCCCAGACATAGTCAAAAATTCTCGCGATCAAGATGCCTCCTTCACCATGCCCGCTCCTTGGCCACCAACTTCTTCAGCACTTCAATTGAAGCAAAATTACATGGATGCGTTAGTTGGATTTGTTAATGATAGCGATGCATTTGATTCTGAAGAGTCATCATCAATTTTTGATATGTTTGTCGAAAAAATCCAAGATGGTTCATTAGAAATACGCAAGACAAAGAATCCTGAGCATTCCAAGTTTTATATCATAAACAATAAGGTCGAATATTCTCAAGGAGGAGATGCGCCGGGTACCGTTATAATGGGATCTAGCAATCTGACATATAACGGTCTACTCGGCCAGGGCGAACTTAACGACTCGTTTAGGGATAAGACTAAGTTCTTGGATTACAAGAATGACTTCCTGAAAAAGTGGGATTCTTCAAACTCCATTTCAATTGTGGAAAAAGAAAACTCCAAGGAATTTATTGAAGAGATAAAGAGCAAGCTTTGGATTTATCAGCAGCCCTCCCCATACCAGATGTACGTGCGAGTCCTTCATGAGCTCTATAAGAAACCTGAGAATTTGGAAAAGATCAAGACCCCGAGCAAGATCACTTCTGGATCTTTCTTAGACTTCGAATACCAAACTGATGCAATCAAGATTGCAATTGATCGGATCGAAAAATTTGATGGTGTGATCATCGCTGATGTAGTTGGTCTCGGCAAAAGCATTATCGGCTCTGCGGTCGCGCATAACTTAGATATGACAACCATTATTATCGCGCCACCTCACTTGATTCCTCAATGGGAAGATTACAAAGAACTCTTTAGGATTCGCGGTTCCAAGGTTTGGAGCTCAGGAAATATTGCTGCGATATACGAGCGATATTCAGACTCAAGTATCCCATTACTTTTCATTATTGATGAAGCACACCGTTTTAGAAATGAAGATACGGCTGACTACAAGTTGCTCCACCAAATTTGTCGAAGTAATCCAAACAATAAAGTTATTCTGTTGACGGCGACTCCCTTTAATAACTCCCCACAAGATGTTTTTGCGCTTATGAAGTTGTTCCAAACTCCAGGGCAATCAACTATTAGAAGTATTGATAACTTGAGTATCAGGTTCAGAGAGTTGATTCAGAAGTATAAGAAATTGAGGGTCGACTTACGTAAATCCCCTAACGCAGACTTCACAAAAGAGAGTACCGAGATTTCCCTCGAACAACGCAGATTTCTCGAACCGATTGTTATTAGGCGATCTAGGCTTGATCTCGAATATATCACCCGATACCGAAAAGATCTCGAGAGACAAAATATTTCCTTTCCGAAAGTCGAAGGACCTACTTTGCTCGAATATGACCTAAAAGGATTAGGGCAGCTCTATTTAGACACTCTGAGTCAGATCGGGGACTCTGAATCTAGTGATGGTTTTATTGGTGCTAGATATAAGCCAGCGACATACATAATCCAACGAGATAAATTCTTAGAGAAATATGGCTCAGCCGTAGATGACGTTGACCTAAGAGTCGCGCAAACTAACCTTTCCGATTTCATGCGAAAATTACTTGTAATGAGATTTGAAAGTTCCAAGTTTGCTTTTAGGACAACTCTGGAAAGAATGATTAGCAACAATAAATTAATTATCAACTGGTGGGAAAAACTGGAAGTAGTTCCGATTATGAAAAAGGGACAATTACCTGATCCTGGTGATTACTCTATTGAAGACGGTGAATTTGCCGACGATTTAGAATCGAAACTCGAACAACTTCGCAATACCAAGGGTCTTCTAGAAATACCCGCAGAGTGGGTAGATCCACAGTTCGTTCTCGATGTCCGTCACGATACGCAAGTACTGCAAACAATTCATAACTCGTGGTTTAGCGACCCCCACCTGGAAGAATTGGATCCAAAAACTGATGAACTCGAAGCGCAAATTCTAAGACTTTTAAAGGAAAACCCCGAACGCAAGATCGTTGTCTTCTCGGCATATGCGGATACAGTAAACTACATTTCCAAGTTATTAATAGATCGTGGAATGCCTGGAATATTAAGTTTTACTGCTGCAGATTCATCGAAAGAAAACCGTAAAACATTACTTAGTAATTTTGACGCAGCATATGTCATTGGCCCTCAAGAAGATACTTACCAAGTCTTAATTTGTACCGACGCACTCAGCGAGGGCGTGAACCTCCACAGAGCAGGTGTGGTTATTAACTACGACATTCCCTATAACCCGACTCGAGTAATTCAGAGAATTGGTCGTATCAACCGTATAAATAAGAAGGTATTCGACACTATCCATATCTATAACTTTTTTCCTACGGTCTTGGGTGATTCAGAAATCCGAATTAAAGCAATTTCAACATTAAAGATAAACCTTATTCACAACATTGTTGGTAGCGATACTCGCACCCTAACGCCAGAAGAAACTCTTCAAAGTTTTCATAAAGATGAATTTGACTTACAGAGTTACTTTAAAGACGAGTTCGACAATGCTGGTAAAAGTGAAGATGGCCTGAGTTGGGATTCTGTTTTTATTGAGGACTACGAAATTGCAATAAGAGACAAAGGCTTAATGGAAGATATTGAGAAAATTCCGCGACGTTCACGAATCTCTCGAACTAGTAGTAGCGAGCAAAGAGGAGTTATTTTCAGCAAGCGTGGGCAGAATTCTGTTTTTGTTACTTCAACGCTTGATAGTGATCCCGAGGTCATTTCTACAGAAGACGCCCTCAGGTTCTTTAAGGCTAAGGAGGATGAAGTTGGAGCTGAGATTACTTCTGCCTTCGCTAAATTGTTCGGGTTTGCAAAGGAAAAACTCGTAGAGAAGCATGCTCTAGCTGAGATCAGGGGTCGCCGAGCTGTTGCCTTACAACTTATTGAGGCTGTTCGATTGAACTTTCCCTCAGCTGAAAGTTATTGCGTTGATTTAGGAAAAATTATCAAAGAATACGACGATGTTAGCGAAGGCACATTGAAGGATTTATCTCAAATTAGAGAGAAGACTCCGGAGGCGATTTATGAGGCGATTCGTAAATTAATTCCAGAATCATTTATTAGAAATATCTTAAACCGTGTTGATCGAATGGAAACAGAATCAGAAGTAATTCTGCTAGCAGAGGAGTTCGTGAAATGATACTTTCAAATCCATTCAGTCAAAATGAATTCAAGGACTTCATAAAGGATTTCTTACCGGATTTCGTTCTTAGTTCTAGAAAAGTTGAGGTAGGTAGTAGTGGATTCACGGAAGTTTTACGCCTTGGCGAATCCTCTTCTCTAATGACTAGTGTTTTGATTGTTAGAAGTGCAAAAAACATAAATAGTCGTATTTCACTCACGAATAATAGTTTTAAGATACTCAAAACTCACCAGATTTATCGAGCTCTAATTGTTTATGTGAATGAAGACGAAACTATCTGGCGTTTGTCTCTCTTAACAGCTTTACCAATGTTTGATTCTTCAGGCAAAATAATTATCAGTTATTCAAATCCGAGAAGGCATTCTTATGTGCTTGGATCCGACGTTGGTATTGCAACGGCTCGCAAATATTTATCCAGTATGGGAAAAATTTCAGACTTTGATGACCTTCAGTTCCGCTTCTCTATAGAAGTAGTTAATAAGGATTTCTACAAGGAGATTGCCAATCATTTTTACCAATTGGTTGGTATTCATGACAATGAGGGCAAGCAGACCATAAAGCCCCAGTTGAAGTTGCCAGAAAAGAATTTGAAGGTTGTCTATCTACACAATTATGCAGTCAGACTTCTTGGTCGTGTCATTTTCATTTGGTTCCTCAGGAACAAAATAAGTAATGGTGGATTGCCCCTAATGCCTATTGGGCTCCTGGGTGAGAATGACGCAAAGGTAAAGAATTTGCTGCATTCCAAGATGGAACCTATCTTCTTTGAAATACTAAACAAAACAATCGACAGCCGCAATAGCCAATTCCGCAATTCCGATTACGACATGATTCCTTATCTAAATGGAGGACTATTCCATGCTTCCGAGGGAGAAGGCGGAGATTATTACGACAGTAAGGTCTTTAGTTCTAATGTAGATATCCCTGACAAATGGTTTGTAAATCTTTTCAACACGTTAAATACTTACAATTTTACGATTGATGAGAATCTTGAAAATGACGTTGACCTATCAATCGACCCAGAAATGCTCGGAAGAGTCTTTGAGAATTTGCTTGCCGAGATTAATCCGGAAACCGGCCAGGTGGCCCGTAAGAGTACTGGAAGTTTTTACACTCCTAGAATAATTGTAAATTTCATGGTTGAAGAATCACTTACTAAATATCTAACCAGCAAAACAAACGTATCTGAGGAATTGGTTCGAAAAATTATCGCGACAACCGATCATACGGATGACGAACTCATATTAAGTAAAACTGAAAGAACTCAGATAGTAGAAGCCGTTTCAAAAATCAGATTCCTAGATCCCGCTTGTGGTAGCGGTGCCTTTCCGATTTCAGTTCTGCAAAGAATACTTTGGATAGTTTCCAGAGTTGACCCTAAAGGTGAAGAATTTATTGATTCCCAAGATTTTGAGGGCACCGAAAGCTGGTTGACAGAATCCCGACTCGACTATTTACGAAAACGGAAGATTATTAGAGATAATCTATTTGGATTAGACATCCAGTCTGTAGCAGTTGAAATCGCTAAATTACGTTGCTTCTTAACTCTAATTGTTGACCAAGAAATTGAAGATGGAGCAGTGAATAGAGGGGTAGTGCCTCTACCAAACTTGGACTTCAAGTTCATTTGTGCCGACTCCCTCACGCCACTTGATGAGAATAAACAAATGACACTAGGCGATGATCCAGACTTTGAAAAAAAATTGTCTGCAATTAGAAACAAATACTTTGCAACTAACGATGAATCCAAAAAATTTGAATTACGGAAGAAATATACCGGGCTTATTCAATCCGACCCAAAGCTATTTGATGCTAGTTTGCGAAATCAACAACTCAAAACCTTCAAACCTTTTGAGACAAACAATCAGGCGAGTTTCTTTGATCAACATACAATGTTTGGTCTTAATGATTTCAATATGATCATTGGGAACCCCCCTTATGTTGTACTGAGATCCAAAGCATATAAGCCACTTGTGGCGCATCTTAGAAGTATAGATATGTACAAATTTGCGCAAGGTGGAAATTTGAACCTGTATCGTCATTTTATTGAGAGGTCCATCAGGTTGTTAGAAGACGATGGAATTCTAAGTTTTATTGTTCCAAGTACGATTATTGCAGATAAGTCCTCTGCGGGAATAAGAACAATGATAAAGGATTCGACAGACCTCGAATTTATTATTGAATTTCCTGAAGATGCAAAGATATTTGAATCAATAACACAAGCTACAACAATATTTCTTCTCTCGAGAAATGATAAGCCCAAGAAAGATAGACCTTTCTATATCTCAATTGATAACCACAATGGAAGTTTGCCACCTGAGGATAGGGTGGTAGTCGATTGGGAAATGATTAAGACACTCTCTGGTCCGGAGTTGTCACTACCTCTAATAAAGAGTGATTTTGAAATAGAACTAATTAGGAAATTGCGCACCAATAGAAGTACGTTTATTGACCAAATCAAGATATACACAGGCGACATAGATCAAACAAAACATTCTGAGTTCATGAGTAATACAAAGGCAAACAAACTTTTAGTAGTCGGAAACCATGTTTCTCACTTTGATATTAATCTGTCACCTGTTAAGACTGATAAAAGATGGTTTAACAAAACGAAAAATCATACCTTTGACCTTCCTAAAAGAATTGTTATTCAGGGAATTGCCAACATGGCACAACGGATCCGAATTAAAGGTTCAATACTTCCATCCGGAATAGTTGTTGGTAATTCCACAAATTGTATTGAAAAAGTATCTGATGAATATTCCTACGAGTATTTGTTGGGCTTATTGAGCTCCGAAGTTGCAAACTGGTTCTTTAGAAAGTTTAGTACTAATAATAATGTGAATGCTTACGAGGTAGTAAATCTTCCGTTTCCAATTGCAACTAAACAACAAATTGGTCAAGTTGAGAAGAGTGTGAAGAAGTTACTTGATATGGCTTCAGAATCTAAACAGGAATCTGATTCATGGTACGAAGAATTAATTAGAATGAATGACATAATCTTTGAAATATATGGCCTCACTAAAGAGGAAACAGTTTTAGTACTCTCTTCTTGAGAGAATTTAACCAAAATAGATAACCGTTACTACCCCCCCTGGCGGGTAGCTAATTACTGCAATCTCTCGCTCAAAATTACTATCTCTGTGCCTGACCACTCTCTACCAGCAGGATATAGAGAGGGGTCGGGAAGAAGTAATTTTGTTAGTAGTGACGGGGGTAGTAACGGTTAGTGGTTGGTGTGTAGTTAAGGCCGTGGGTTCTTATTTCTTCTTGAAGTGAATGCAAGGTATAGATGGAATACTTGTTCTGGGGGAACGCGATGCGGTTTCTTCCATTGGTAATCGATCATTTGTTAATCAAGAGGTATCAATACTTATCAAGCACTCTCTTGGCCGGATGAAATCCTAGCCCTTGAGATTACGTATCGCTTAAGGGCACGAATTGTGTAAAAGACTCGTGCATCTAAGTCATCCATCTTTTCTTCGTCAACTTCTCGCTTATCCATTTCAAGGATAATTGGCTCTCCGATCCCCGGTTGCAGACCACTTGGCCAGTAAGCCTCGGCAATACCGAGCAACTCTTGTGTGTCAGGATGATAAATTTCCACATTCAGTTCAGGCATTGATACTCCGTACTCACCAAGCTCGAGCAACATTTTGTTGATTTCAGAATTTCGGTCGGCGGTGTCTTCGTCTTCGACCGGCGTTAACCTAATCAATACGAGTTCATCGGCGCTTCCGGTCAATAGTGAATCGAGGAACCCATTTGCTGCATTGGCTAGGAGTTCGCGGCGTGCAGAAAGGAAATCTCGGTAGTTCTCAATCTTCCAAAGTTTCCTGTCTAGAGGTATCCATTGAGAGGCTAGGGCTTCCTCTCCCGCTTCCTTGATCACCTGTTTGAAATAGTCCTCAGGCTCACGCTTGGTGATTATTAAGTTGCTCTCTTGCGTTAAGAAGCAGAAGTTAGCCACAGCATTGATCTCAGTGCGCTTATACCCTGCATCTCGAAGAACCTTCTTTGGAAAAATGTGATGCACCTGCAAGGAGGAGAGACTTCCGAGGAGACTCTTTTGAAGCTCGACACCGGTGAGTAAATCTTTTCCTGCACCCACGCGAGTGAGTAGATAAAGAAGTGGATAGAAACGAGAACCCATCGTATTGACTTTGAAATCGTCGGCAGAAATTTTGAGTGAGCCACCACGTGTTCGCTCTACTTCTTGAATGACACCGTCGAGCCCTGCCTTACGTAAAATTTCATAGTCTTGCGCGAGCATCGATTCAGTCGAGCCAGCGAATCTTCCCCATAGTCCAACATGTATGTACCAATAGAGGGCCTTATCTGCATCTGCCTTTGTGGGGAATTTGCCCCCATGTTGATGGAGATAAAGCGCCAGTACGGGGAGTGCAAACCTTCCCATGAGAACTCGATCATGATCTAGGCCAAGACGACTAGCGATTAGATTCAGGATTGCATTTATGTACTTGGTGGATTGCTCTAAGGCTTTTTCAAAGTCAGTGATGTGTACGTCATCAAGGTGAAGAAATTGCGAGCGACCGGTGGCAACCGCGTTTACATTACGAAGTAGCCAATCGAGGGTGAAGTGGTAGCCATTATTTTCCCATGTGACCAGGTCATCGCGCATCTTATTTCGAAGCTCAGGTGCTTTTGCTGAGATTTTTGCTAGGGCAAGATCACCCTTGCTTAGCTTTGTTCCGCCAGAATTGACTCGATTGAAAATATCAACAACCACATCTGTAGTTTTGTCTTTACCGATTATCTTCTCTAAGTGAAATTCTCGCTTTAGGATATTGGAAAGCTCTGATAAACGCTTGAGGTATTCTGAAAATTTATCCTTGTATTCAGGGACACTGAACTCATCGATGAATGGCTTTAGACCTTCTTCCTGGAAGAGTCTTGTCACATCAATCCAAGTGGGATCACCCTTCATTTTGGCAGGAGAGTAGAACTCAAAGGTTTCATCTTCAACGCTGAATCTCAATCCAAGGAAAGTGTTTTGATCACCTTCGAAGAATTTTGGTGGTCGGCCTCTAACAACTCCGTAAAGTGTTGTTAGTCGCTGCTGTCCATCGAGAAGGAGAGTTCTATTTCCGACCGCGATATCGGTTCCTCTAACATCTTCTGGCGTAGTTTCTGTCTCCCAAACAAGTAAGCCGCCGACAGGATAGCCAAGGTACAGAGAGCGCAAGAGTCCTCGGACCTGGTCACGGTTCCAGACGTATCCACGCTGAAACTCAGGAAGAAGCATCGACCCTGAATCTATTTGGCTGAGAAGCGATTCGAGCTGGGCCATGTTTCCTCCGAAGGATCCTAGGTAATAAAGATAGAGGTAAAGCCGAAAATTCTAAACAGACTGTGGGAGTTAAACAGTCCGCCCACGTTCCAACGACACTGGCCAATCAATACGATGACCAAGCTTCTCTGAAGCCATAAGTGCCCATCGTGGATTGCGGAGCATTGCGCGAGCTAAGAAGACTGCATCTGCTTCGCCGGTGGCGATGATGTGTTCGGCTTGGTCGGGTTCGGTGATGAGGCCGACTGCGGCTGTGGGGATGTTGGCTTCGGTGCGGATGGCTGAGGCGAAGGGGACTTGGAA
>Ga0209550_10005957_pt1 | contig 11386 bp, 5 predicted proteins | sample LauGreSuBDMM15SN_2_FD_187567 | JGI IMG/M metagenome (GOLD analysis project Ga0209550, IMG submission 187567) | Freshwater lake microbial communities from Lake Michigan, USA - Su13.BD.MM15.SN (SPAdes) (version 5) | ecosystem: Environmental > Aquatic > Freshwater > Lake | place: Lake Michigan, USA... | reverse complement strand
GTGGTGGAGGAGAAGTTGGCGGTGGTGGTGAGGGTGGTGGCGGTGAGGGTGGCGGTGCCCAGGGTGGTGGCGGTGAGGGTGGCGGTGCCCAGGGTGGTGGCAGTGTGGGCGGTGGCGGAGAGGGTAGTGGAGGTGGGGGTGGCGGCGGCGGCGCTGGCGGCGCGGGCAATGGAGGCAAAGGTAACGGTGGTAGTAGTGGCAGATCAACTGGCGGTGCTGCGATCTCTGACAGCATCCGAGAGGGCATAGCGCTTGCTTGACTTCGAAATACCTCTGAATGGTGCACCGGCATAACGAGGGCAGATGCCATCGGCATCGGCATCGGAGGAGCAGCGACGCGGAGCATCTTTCGGAATACCGCGCGTATCGAGAAAAGTTTTGGTCCTGGACCAAGTTTTAAAGTTGTAGCTGTGAACGTAGGTGTCGGTTGTGAACTCAACGTGAAGGACGCCTATCCATCATGGGACAGTCATGGAACCAGTCTGGGGGAGAGCCCTGAGTTTGTGGGGATCTCTCCGCCCCCAAACGGCCGAATTAGTTTTGTGTAGTTAGTAGTTTGATGAACCGCGCAATCACAAACCGAAGTCGTGTGTACTCTCCCCAGAGAGGCACAATTGGCAGGTCCCGGATCCCGGTGAGCGTGTGAGTGTGGGTGTGGGTGTGTGGCCCCCGCGCCGGGATGCTGGAAATAGCGCAACGTATACGCGCTTGCTTATACACTCGAGAGAGGAGAGGGCCGGGCGTGAAGTCGAGGCTCAGTCCGCAGTCACGCGAGGCCCCAATCGCTACGCAACCAGTCTTTCGGCCACGGTGGAGCGCTCGTCGAACCGAGAGAGGAGCACCTCCAAGGTGATCACAGAAGGCCGGGATCGAGGTCGGCCATCCCCAATACGACGATCACGAAACCGTGTGCTCATGTCCATGCTCCTTGCCGTCTGCATGGTCGTGCCCGCAATCCGCGTGGCTGTGGCCGCACCCCTCGCTATGCTCGTGGCCGCCGTGCTCGTGCGCGTGCTCATTGCGGATGGCATCCGCGTCGTCGCTCCCATGGCCGCGATGCTCGTGAACGTGCTTCTTGCTCGTGAACGAGCTAAATGGGACGGAAGCTTTCCGGACCTTCCTCTCCGCGTCGACGTGACCGTGGCAACGACTGTGATCGTGGACGTGACTGTGTCCGCCCTGCATAGGCTCCCACGCTGTGAATGGTCCGCCCTGCATAGGCTCCCACGCTGTGAATGGGTCGGGCAGGGCCAACCAGCTCTTCTCGCCGCCCGCCATCTCTTCCTCGGTAAGCAGGCATGCCTCCATCTGCGCCCTTGCCGCCTCGCGGATGATCTCGTCTGCGAACTTGCCGATGCACAACATCTCGGATCGCCGATCGCCGTGCATCGTGTCCCAAGTGTGAGAGCCCGTCGGATCTCGTTCGGCCGCCATCAGATCCTTTTGGATCTTCATCACGAGCTCTTGGGACCACTGCTTGCGCGGGATCGCGGCCACCCACGGCGGCCCAGCCACACAAGTAAAGATCGTGCCAGCCACTTGGATGATCGCTCGTTGCTTTGGCCGGGTAGGCAGCCATGCGAAGCCCTTGAGGCGCAGCAACCCAGCAAGTGCACCTTCGCGGGGTCGGCTGCCTAGGGCCGCATTCAACCGCTCTGGATGGAAGGGCCGCTTCGCACGGAAGATGAAGGATGTGACGCCGTACTCCATCGACTCGGACGTGTGCTCCCCTACACGCGCCTCTACCAGCCATTGAGAGTGCTGCTCAGCCTTGTCGAGTTTGAACCGCCCTTTGGCGAGCAGCGTGGCAGGATCGAGCACGCTGTGCCTCGTGCAGATGATCTCGGCATCGGGGTTGACCCGACGCAGGAACGCTTGGACCGCGCCGCGCTGCTCCTCACTGATGAGATCGCACTTGTTGATCATGATCAAGTCCGCAAACTCGATCTGGTCGCAAAGGAGGTGCGCGACCATGCGCTGATCTCCTTCAACGTCTTGCCAGCCCCGGTCGACAAGCGTATCCATCGAGTTGAGCTGCTCGAAGATGCTCGCCCCGTCCACCACGGTCACGAGATTGTGAAGGCTTGCCACGTCATTCAAGCTAACGGCCGTCGCTTTGTCGCGGAAGGTGAAGGTCTCGGCGACGGGTAGGGGCTCCGAAATCCCAGAGGACTCGACGATGCAGTGATCAAAGCGCTGCTCGAGCGCGAGAGACGAGAGGGACGAGAGCAGGTCCTCGCGCAGCGTGCAGCAGATGCAGCCGTTCGTGAGCTCGACCAGCTTCTCCTCCATCTGCAGCATCCCACCGTTGCGCGCAAGCTCCGCGTCGACGTTGACCGCGGCCAAGTCGTTGACGATGATGGCGATCCGGTAGCCGGCTCGGTTGTTGAGCATGTGGTTGAGCAGAGTCGTCTTGCCTGCGCCGAGAAACCCCGAGAGCACCGTCACCGGCATCGGGCCGGTGCCGCCCGCCTTGCGTATCTTGGTCGCCGCGTCGAACACCACCGCGTACGGACTTGGCTTGGCGTCGTTCGGTTGTGCCGCGACAATGTGACGCCACACGAAGAGGATGGCGGCGGGGCTAGCGGTCGCCTTGAGATTCGCCGGCTTGATCATGCCGCTAGCCAAGCCATCGGGCAAAGACACGAGCACTTCGAGACGCTCAGGGTCGGTCGGAGACTTGCCGGCTATCCTGCCGACGAGATTGTTGAAGGCTTTGCCAGCCTCCGAAATCAAGCCTGTGATCTCCGCGCACATGCCAGCCTTCCACTCCGAAATATGCGAAGCGGCATTCGGCACGACATGGTCCCTCCAAACACGTCCAAAGTCCGATTCCTTAGTGCACACGCCGTCGCGCACGAGCTTCGCCGTGAGCAGGTGGCCGAGTAGCGTCAACTCGATGGCGCGCGCACGTGCGGGTTCGGATGTGATCGAGACCAGCGCCTGTGCCGTCATGCGCACCATGATAGTCGATTGCGCTCGCACGCGCTCGCGGCGGCCTGCTCGTGTGCGTGGCGACTAGAAGTTCGGAACTTGACGAACATGGAAAGTGGTACAACACTTTGCAGCCGTCCGGTCTCCATCGGTAGGGCCATCGCCGCTCAAATTCACGGATCGCTTCACAGACTTGACGACAGGAGGTGTGAACAGGAACTTGTTCGCATGGCTGATGACAATGGGACCGGCTTCGTCCGAGCCCGTCTCATGGAACTCTTCCCCCCCAATGCTCGTACGGGCCCAGATGAGCCGGCCATCAAGAAGCTCGAGGACCTGTGCCGGCGAAAGAGGAGCGCCGCCGTGTGCGTGCTCGATGAGCTGGCCATAAACTTGGGTGTCAACGGCCCTGCCCAAGGTGCTGAGGCCATCCGCGCAGATGGCGAGGAATGGCGCATGGAACCGAACGGTGTGGCGCAGCCTCCATTCCAGCCCTCATCTGCTCTTATGAGCATCGTGAAACGCTGGAACGAGCACCTAGACGGTCGGCGCCCATGCCCAGGCCGTGACATAGCTGGGAGCAAGCGAATGGCTCGTGCAGATGCCCGATACGACTGGCGGCCGCCGCCCGCGCAACGGAACCAGGAGCTGCCCGACAGTTTTGCTCAGCAGCCGGTTCAACAGCCACAGCAGCCGCCGCAGCCACCGCACGGACCTCAGCCAGTCTTGCGCTGCCCGAATGAAACGGCCGTCGATGCCGTTGCTGTCATCGTACAGAAGGCCAAGTTTGACCTGCGATTTCGGCTCTATGCAGCCGGTGCGCTCGAGCACTTCCGTGGGCGGCCTGACGAGCTTCAGGAGCTCATTAACGAAATCGAGGCTGCCGGAGAGAATGCGGACGCCAAGAACGCAATCTGTGCGCGCCGTGGCCTGAGCCTTGGCTACTTCATGCCGGCGGCGCACTGCACCGTCATCTACCAGGTCATAGTCACCAAGAACGGCGAGGTGCGCTATGACCTGCCCACGGAGACGGGCACTGCGATCGCCCACCGTCGGCTGGGTTGCCACCTGCTTCGGGTCCGCTTTGAGCGGCTCGCATCGAACGCGCTGCACGAGGACAAGGAGCGCTGGGAGCAGATGCGCCAGCAAGTCATCAGCGTTGGAGCAGATCAGAGTGGCATACGCAGCGTGGCAGGCGATCGGCTGTACCTCCATTTCTGCCACAAGGACGCTGAAAAGCCAGAGGCGCAGCTTTGGTTTGTGTCGGTGCCTGCGACGCACCGCGAGCTCAAAAAGCAGGCGGTCTGGGTGCACCAAATGCAACAGCTGCTGCTTGACACGCTGGGCACGACAGATGGCCGCACCTCGAGCCTGAGCATCTCAAAGCTCAACGCTCGGCTCTGCCTGGCCTTCTCCACTGCTGTGACGGTGCCCGGATGCGCTCCGACAGAGGAGGCGGTGCTCGATCTGCGTGATGACTCCGGTCGGAGTCAATGGCAAGATTTAGCAGCACTTGAGCCGATGCCGGCCGGCAAAGTGAAGCTCGTCATCATCAACGACATCCGCGTGATCGCCGCAGATGGCTCGCAGGGGCCAGTCATGACAGACGGGGCCGGTCTGATCTCGCGCAACCTCGCTGAGCAAATGCCGCTGTGCTTGAGTGGGCGTCTGGTCACCCGCAGAGCTCTGGGCGCTCCGCTGCTGGCGCAGGTGCGTGTGTGGCATCGTGGCTATGTGGTCAAGGGGATGCTCATGACTGACTCCACGCTGCCTGATGGCTATGTCGTCGTGCGCGAGTCAATGGTCAAAGTGTTTGCTCGACCCGGCGGCGCAGCCACGCTGGACGCGGACAAGGTTCCAAAACGCCTGCCCAGGGGTGACAAATATTGGGAGCGCTCGGCATTTGAGGTGCTACGCACTTCCAACGGTGCGCCGAGCGGCAAGATGAACCCTCAGCTCGTTCCTCTCCTCGAGCACGCAAGCGGACCGAGAGGCAGCGAGGGGCGCACGACAATGGTCGGGCTCCTCCTCTCGCTCGCCGAGGATAACAAGCGCCGCGTCTGCCAGATCGATTCGGAGGAGCTGAGTGGGCCGCAGCTGCGCAGTCTGCTGCTCGATTTTGGCTTAGGTGAGACCTCCGTCGCGTCCTACATGCTGCTCGCCGGCTTCCATCCGCGTAAGGAGCCATATCTGCGGCGCAAGATCGCGGCTGTTCAAAAGGCGCAGCTGGAGCAGATCGCATCGGGCAAGTTCAAGCTGCCCGGCTCGCTCTACCTCACGGGCGTGCCTGACCCGACCAGCACGGTGCCGGTGGGCAAGGTCGTCGTCATCGAGGGCGGCAAGTTCTGCGTCGAGCAGCTTCTGATCTATCGATCCCCAGGGACCCATCCAGGGGATGTGCGCAGGACTCAGAGTGTCATGCCCCCTCAGCCCCTGCTGGCATGCCTGGAGCATGTGGCGGCCGAGCTGCAGAATGCGATCATCTTCTCGGTCCAGGGCGAGCGGGCTCTGGCGGACATGCTCTCCGGCGGCGATTATGACGGCGACGAGTTCGTTGTGATGCGTGCCTCGGACAAAATTGACACCGGTGTTGCGGGCATGGCGCCACTCAGCCTCGTCGATGCTTTCCAAAACGAGAGTCCGCCATGGGTGCAGCCGCCTAAGGAGGGCGGCGGCCGTGGCCCACCGTCCCAGGTGACAGATGACCACCAGCAGACATGCACCGAACTCGCGCGCCACTATTTCGACTGCGACGCGGCTGGCGGCCTCATTGGGCAGGCAGCCAACAGCATCCAGATGGCTCAGGAGTATTGGGGATGCAGCTCCTGGATCACGTGCCAGCTCATCGACCTCTACAACACAGCGCTCGACGCGGCCAAGCAGGGCGTGCGAAAAGCCTTATCGGAGGCCATTCGAGAGGAACTCAACAAGATGGAGCAGACTGTTGGTCTTCCGTGCTTCATGGTCGTCAAGGCGTCAGAGCACCGCCGAGTCCAGCCCGACGGTTCGTCGAATTCAGCTCTGGGCAGGCTGTGGTGTAAACGAAGGCAGCTGCGACTGTCGCCAGAGGAGGACACACCCGGTGGGGGATGCGACACCGATCTCGATTTTGGGCTGCTTCACTGCCACATCTGTGGGCTCGAGTGTGGTGCAGAGGAGCTCAGGATGCATGTGCGCTGCTGCCGCCAGCTCCATGAGCTCAGGTATCCGGGGCAGCCGCTGCCGTCGGAGCCGCTGCCGTCAGAGCCGCGTCGCCGCGAATGGGGCCCTGTGCGCATCCGCTTCTATGACAAGTGGAGAGATTTGATTGCCCGCGCCATCGGTGAGCTGAGTAGCCTGTGGCTGCGCAGCCTAGGACGCACGACCTCGGTGGGCGCACGCCAAAAGTACGACGCAGCGTTTGCACATGCAAAGCTTGCCCTCTTTGACCGGTACCGGCAGCATCTGCTTGAAAGCTACGACGAAGGCGAGCGGGAGCGGCCTGCGCACGTGCTGCTCTGTGAGGCCTCGCATGTGTATCTGGCTGCGTATGGCTTCCAAGGCAACGAGCAGGCCTGCCACCAGGCCCGTGAGCTTGCGTGGCAGATTGCGGGCTCTTATCTCGTGCTGATCAAGTTTATGCGAGAGCAGCACGACGTGCGTCCTGGGATGGCACCGCGCGGGCTTGTTGCGGCTGCGCAGCTGCCACGGATCCTTGCGCGGCGCGGGAATCTGCCGCACGACCTGGATGGCGAGCTGGCCGCTGAGGGTCTTGCCGTGGTGGAAGCAGGTGATGGTGGGAGCATCGAGGATGGCGATGAGCTCGTCAGCACGCCGTGGAGCCGGTGCGCGTGATTCAAATTCAGCCACTGTGTTCCCCCGAGCAGAGGATCGTAGGATGCCGACCTGGATGGCGAGCAGGTTGAGCGGAGGATCGTAGGATGCCGACCTGGATGACGAGCAGGTTGACGTGGAGGAGTGAGAGTGAGAGCCAGTAGTGGCGAGTGTGTAATCTGAGAACCCTTAGGAGACCGCAACTGTTACCATTCGAATCGCCGTGTGCATATTATGAAGGTCGAAGGGACTCTTCCAGATCTTCAGATCAGGCTCTGCAAACCTCACCATTCACGCCGAGTTCTGCGCACGAGTTCATTCACGCCCTTTCTTCACGGTCGGTCAGGCGCATGGCCGCTTGTGACCTCGTGGCGCTCAAACTTGGCGGCATTGCTGGGTGCGACGGCGGTTCTGCGGCCTCCTCTGCAGCTGTGAGCGCCGAGGATGCAACGATCGCAGCGCTCAAGGCAGTGCTCGCAGCCAACGAGGCCAGGTCCAAGTGCGCAGTCAACACATTCTCGAGCAGCGAGGATGAAGGCGATGATGATGGTGGTGATGGTCGCAGCTCCGGCAATGCGAACAGCCAGCTGGCTCTCGCCACACCAGCGGTTGGTCTGAGGCTGAATCTGGGCGGTCTAGGCGTAGGCAAGCTCAACCTGAGTGCGCTGCAGCGCGAGGAGGTCGATGACGAGGCTCCGGCTGCCGTGCCAATGACTCCCAAGGAGACCTTCTTGAACACCGCGCTTGGCGCGCCGCCGCCGCCGCCGCCGCTGCCCGAGGCACCGCCACCGCCCTCTGCCGCTGCTGCTGCGCCGGGGCCCAGCCACACCGCCGCCGCCACCGCCCTCTGCCACGCCGTCGTTCCCACGGGCGGCAGCGCAGCGGCGGCGCCTGTCCTCGGGTTGCACACGCGGCCCCTCGGGGTGCACTACGGCCGTGTGCTCCTCGAGGAGCTCGCGAAATTGCCGCCGCTCGCTGTGCTCCCGTCGGCGACCTCGACCGCCGCGGCCTCGGCAGCCCTGCGTAGCGCACTGACGATGTCTGAGACGATCACCGACCTCGCGAGCCGATGCTTCGATCTCCAAGCACGAGATCCCGTACCTGAGGGCTCCAAGCACGTCTCCAAGCACGTCTCCAAGCACGACTCGGAGCTCGAGCGCGCGCCATCCTTGCGCTCGTCCTTGCGCTCGACCGAGCTCGCTCGCTCGCAATCCATCCGACCGCCTCGCCTGACGTCCCTCGGTGAGTGGCGGCAGCACATGCGCTGGTACGGCATGATCGTCGAGCAACAGTCGTGGGAGGCGCCCGATTCCGCGCGCACCACGTACCTGGACGCTCTGCGTAAGCTCGACAACGAGCTGCAGCGCGTGCACCCGACGTTTGACCAGTCCCGCGACACGCCCGCGCCGGGCACGCCGGAGCAGCTGACCTCGCGGCTCGAGCTGCTGCACGAGCTGCACGAGATCGCGATCTCAATCAATCTCGAGCTTCTCTCCCAAGTTCAGCTGCCCGACGAGATGGCGCGCGCGCACCTGCCGTCGCGCGCCGCGCCGCTGCTGCCGCGCACCCTTGCGCGCGAGCTGCGCACCCTCGCGCGCGAGCTGCGCGCCGTGTCGAGCGCCTCCTCGACGGCCCGGCTGCCTACGGGCGCGCTCAGGACGACGCTGGACGCGCTCCTCGATCGCCTCGGTCTCGAGAGGCTTTCCCCACAGCTAGCTGCCGAGCTGCTCGATCGTCTGGAGAGGGCGGCGGAGGTGTGGCAGTGCTCAGCCGATAGGGGGGCCGAGCGCCTCGCGGCCGCTGCTGACCCCCCCTCGGTGGGGGTGGGGGAGAGGCCGCGACGACGCAACGCGAGCACCGATGTGACACTGGTGCGCCCGACACGGCGCTCTCCGGACTCCTCTCTCGACGACCGGCCGGAGCGGCCGCTGCGCACCCCCTCGATTCTGCTCGCGCGCATCTCGCGCGAGCGAGCTCCGGGCGCCGCGACGGGCGCCGCGACGGGCGCCGGGGCAGGCGCCGGGGCGGGCGCCGTGTTGGGCGTCTCCGGCGTCGGCGGGGATGGCCTCGGGGGGGGAGATCTGAGCGCTGGCCGTAGCACTCGACGCTCGCGTTGGTGGAGCCTTCTGGGACGTCTCAATGGACACCCTGACGAACTGCGCGCGGCGAACAAGGCGCTCGTTGCGCGTGCTCTCGCAGTCCGCATCCGCACGCGGCTGCCCTCGCTGCCCCCGACGGGGCTGGAGCGTGCAAAGGTGGCACACACGAGCTCCGTCGCCAATGCGATGCTCGAGGCGTACTCGCGCGCTCTCGTGATCCACTCGCAATCGGCGGTACGTCACTACGCTAGGCTGCGCCAGAGTGCGATCCAGGCGGCCGCCGCCGCCGCCGCGACTCTCGCCATCGCGACCCTCAACGCCGCGGCGGCGAGTCCGACCGGTACCGGTACTCCTACCGGTACTCCTAGCGCTGTCGTGGGCACCGCAACCTGTAGCACCGACCTGCAGTCCGTTGGCAGAGCTGTCGGGGCCGCCGACGCCTTCGCGAGCGGCGCGGGTGGCGAGCGAGTGCAGGCCGACGACGCCTTCGCGAGCGGCGCGGGTGGCGAGCGATTACAGGCCGCGAGCAACGGGCACAGCTCAACCGCCCCAGCTCTGCCCATGGCCATCGCGCCCATCTCGGCGCCTAACTTATCGCCCACCGTCACCAGTGCAGCGGCCGCCGAGACTTTCAGCGGCGGCGGCGGCGCTTTCAAACTGAAGCTGCACCTCCTTGACAAGCCGTTGGCTGACGGCTTGGGCGAGCACGCCCACGACGGCGCGGGCGCGCCCAGCGGCGCGTCGTACGCATCGCTGTCCAACAGCAGCAGCGGCGGCGGCGGTGGCGGCGGCGCAGCCCCGCGCACAAGCAGCAGCAGGAGCAGCAGCAGCGCAGGTGCACGCGAGGGGGCATCCCGCTCGCCTCTCGAGTCGCCCAAGTCCCCCAAGTCCCATAATATGGGCGACGCCCGCCCCAAATGGCAAGTACGCCCCGACGAGATCAGCTACTTGGAGCGGCTGGGCGCGGGAGCCTACGGCGAGGTGCACCTCGGCGAGTTTCGTCGAAAGGAGGTGGCAATCAAGGTGCTCGTGCACGGCGATCTGCACGAGGACGACTTTTACGAGGAGATGGCCTTGCTCTCGGACCTGCGCCATGAGAACATAGTACTCTTCATGGGAGCTTGCCTCGCGCCCTCCAAAATGTGCATCCTCTACGAGCTCTGCGAGCCCGTCAAGCATGCATATGCTCACTACGGCGCCCCAACCTCTTCCCCACAGGTGCATCCTCTTCGAGCTCTGCGAGGCCTCTCTGTACGACCTTCTCTACAGTCCCGAGTCGCCCTATCCCGTGGGCACTCCGCTACCGGTACCCGAATTCGTCAAGCTGCTGCGTGAGGTGGGCGCTCGGGATGGCGCCTTGTTGCCCTCTTGAGTGCCCTCTGAGTGCCTGTGCATGCAGGTGGCGCTTGGGATGGTGTATCTTCATTACTCTGAGTGCCTGTGCATGCAGGTGGCGCTTGGGATGGTGTATCTTCATTCGATGGAGCAGCCGCTGCTCCACTTAGATCTCAAGAGCGCTAACGTGCTCCTCGACAAGAACCGTACCGCTAAGGTGTGTCCCTGATGACCTCTGATGACCTCTGATGGCCTCTGATGACCTCTGATGAGATTCTCGACAAGAATCGTACCGCTAAGGTTTGCGGCTTCAGCACGCGGATAGGTCGCCCTGGTCGACATGCCTCGGCGAAGATTGCCGCAGATTGCCGCCGATTGCCGCCGCGAGTCTGAGCGCCACAGATTGCCGCCGCGTGTGCCCCTGCTGCTCCCTGCTGCAGGTGTGCGACTTTGGCATGTCACACGTGCTCGAGGACGCGGCCTCCGCCGCCGCCGAGACGGGCATGGGCAAAGGCATGGGCTCTCCGCAATGGAGCGCGCCTGAGAAGCTGCGAGGCGGCGCGTATGACGAAACGGCGGACTCGTACTCGTACGGCATCGTGATGTTCGAGGTGCTGAGCCGCTCGCTGCCCTATGCCGGGCGCGACCAGTACGAGCTGATGATCGGTATCATCACGCGCATGCTGCCGCGCCCGGCACTCACCGACGAGCAGGCGCAGCGTTGGCCCCGCCGGCTGCCCAGCCTGATGGCTCAATGCATGCGCGAAGAGCCCTCCGAGCGACCCGACTTCAACGAGGTGCGTGATTGCCGCGGATGACCGCTGATGGCTACTGATTGCCGCTCGCCGTGATGGATTCGCTCGAGGTCGGGGTGCGTGATTGCCGCTGATGACGCCCCCTGAGTGAATGGACCGCTGATTGCGAGTCCAATCATCATTCTGTCCTATGACGAGATCATTCTCCTTACACCTACCAAATTTGGAAATGAGGAGTGGAAACAATCGATTAGTCTTTCGGAGGACCTAGGCGCATGCATTCCCTGACCAACTGCCACTCTGATGGCCCTCTGATGGCCCTCTGATGGCCCTCTGATGGCCCTCTGATGGCCCTCTTGCATGTCTGCCTGCAGGTGCTCGACACCCTCAACACCCTCTTCGCACGTGACAAGCGCGGCAGCATCGTAGGTAGCGCCTTCGTCTCCGAGG
>Ga0209550_10005956_pt1 | contig 11387 bp, 4 predicted proteins | sample LauGreSuBDMM15SN_2_FD_187567 | JGI IMG/M metagenome (GOLD analysis project Ga0209550, IMG submission 187567) | Freshwater lake microbial communities from Lake Michigan, USA - Su13.BD.MM15.SN (SPAdes) (version 5) | ecosystem: Environmental > Aquatic > Freshwater > Lake | place: Lake Michigan, USA... | reverse complement strand
CTCTCGTGGGCCGCAGTGCATCCGCATCGGGACAATTACAGATTGCGTTGCCAATCGCATGGGTTCGCGTGTCGCAATTCCTCTGAGGAGGTTACGTTTGTTTGGTGCGGGGGTGCGTGCGTGTATACGGTATATGGTCCGGGGGCGAACGGCGGCTGCACGAATAAGCGAAGCAACACCGAAGTCCGAACACATTCCTACGCCTCCACCGGGGGATGTGCGCTCGTCCTCGTAAACCGGAACCCTCGAACAGGCGATCGAGAGTTACCGTACAGCGTACAGTTAGGGGAGTCACCTGCACACGCTGTGAAGTACATGTACTAGATGCGCCCACCCGCGCTCTCCTCGCGCCGATTTCGCACGCGCGTCTCGGCGAGGGCAAGGCGTCGCCAGCCTTTCTCTACGCTGAGCCGAGCACGGACTTGGAGACGCGTCGGAAGGACTTGTTCATCGAAAAGTGCGCCAGCTCATCGAGCGGCAGGATGACCAGCGGAATGGTGATCAGGCCCGCTGCGGTGGGCAGCCAGCTGGCCATGAGCAGGTCGGGCATACTGCCCGCCTCCTGGAGCGAGTTGAGCAGCAGCACGATGCGATTGATGCAGAAGGATGGAAAGAGGACTGATGCGAGCATCTGCCAAAAGAAGGTGTCGAGAGCACCAAGCGTGCCGCGGATGGTCGCACCCTCACCGCCGCTTTTGGCGCCCTTGAGACCCTTATCGACGGTGTCGGAGAGAATGTAGACGATGGCGATCACGTACGAAAAGTAGACGACTTCGACGGGTACGAGCGGCCGGAACGCCTCACCACACTCATTGGCATAGCCACAGTAGCGAAGGGGCGAGTCTCGGAAGATGTCGATTTCACCTTCCTTGGCGCCCTCCTCCTTGGGTATCTCGACCTCGAAGAACGCATCGAGCACGAAGCCGCCTCCGATGAGGCCGGCGACCACGCCTATCTGCGCAAGTAGCAGCGGCCCGATCTCCGTCGGCGGCGACTCATTTGCGATGAGCAGCGCCGACGCCGTTTGGGCCACCTCGGGCAGCAGCAGCATCGAAGGTGTGGCGGCGGCGGTGCGTGGCGCGGGCGGCGCACGCCGCAGCATGGGCGCCGCGCGAAGCGACGCCGCAGGTGAGAGGAGCAGCCCGATGAAAAAGACAGGACTCATCATGGAGTCTCGTCAGATCATTGCGGAATTGAAATTCAAACAAGTTTCCGTTTTCTCAGGTGGCAGGACGCGTCTCGTTCCATTCGAGTTGGCCCACGACGACGCCCGAAAAATGCCCGACGACGTTTTACATTGCGCTGAGGACCGATAACAGCTCCTTCTGAGCGGCGCCCCGCCCGCCTCCCTGAGCCATGCCCGCCTCGTCGGTCAAGGTTTGCATCCGCACGCGGCCTACGGCGAGCTTCGCCCAAGACCAGATCGTCGTAGGCGAAGACAACACGCTCTCCGTCAAGGTGCCCAAGTCGGACAACCCGAACGCGCAGAACTCGTGGAGCTGGAAGTACGACGCGGTGCTGCACAATGCCTCGCAGGAGACGGTGTACACGGAACACGCGCAGCCCATCGTGCAGTCTGTCCTCCGCGGCTACAATGGCACCATCATGTGCTACGGCCAGACCGGCGCGGGCAAGACCTTTACGCAGGTGGGCTCGATGGACTTCCGAAACCGCGGGATCACGCCGCGCGCGATCTCCGAGATCTTCACGTACATCGCCGAGCACCCGCAGTATGACGCGACCGTCTCGGTCTCGTACGTCGAGATCCACAACGACGTACTCCAGGATCTGCTTTCGACGCTGCCGCGCGAGGAGCCGCTTCCCGCCGAAGTCGACCTGCACATTTTCGAGGACCGCAAGGGTGAGACGTCGGTCAAGAATCTGACGACGGTGCCGGTGCGCTCGGAGGAGGAGGCGCTCAAGATGCTCTTCGAGGGCAACGCCAACCGGCAGGTCGCCGTCCACCAGCTCAACCGCACCTCGACGCGTGGGCACGCGATCTTCACACTGATGGTGCGCATCAAGTCCCGCGTGGACTCGTCTGGGGTGGTGACTAAGTGCAAGCTCAACCTGGTGGACCTGGCGGGCTCTGAGCGGCTCAAGAAGACGGACACGGCCGGCGACCTGCGCGCCGAGAGCATGTTCATCAACAAATCGCTCTCGTACCTAGAGCAGGTAGTGGTCGCGCTCTCGTCGCGCGGGCGCTCTCACACGCCCTACCGGCAGTCGAAGCTGACGCACCTGCTCAAGGACTCTCTCGGCGGCAACTGCAAGACGCTGCTGATCGCGAACGTGTACGGCGAGCTCACGCACATCGAGGAGACCATCTCGACCCTCCAGTTCGCTGCACGCGTGCGGCTCGTGCCGAATGAGGCCACGGTCAACCAAGACTTTGACGCGGAGCAGCTCATCAAGAGGTATGCGATCGAGATACAGGATCTCAAACGCGAGCTCGCGATGCACGACTCGCTCGCGGCGCGCTCGAGGGTCGCATACGAGCCCTACAACGACGCGCAGCGCACCGATCTGCTCATGCGCCTGCAAGCCTTCTTGGAGGCGGGAGATGCGGACGAGATACAGGTCGAGTCGGTGCGCCAGATGAAGGAGCTGCTCCTCGCCATGAAGCAGGTGTATGGCAAGCAGAAGACGATGCTCGAGACGATGCAGACGCGGCTCGCCAACGGGGGCGGCGGCTTCGGCATCGGCGGCGCCGGGGGTCCGGAGGCCGAGGCGGGCGCACTCGCAGATGGTGAGGGACTTGGGGCGGATGGCGCCGGACGTGGCATCGCCATCGGGCATGCGCCCGACGGCGCGAGGCCGGCGGGTGGCATGCTGGAGCCGCCTGCGACGCTTGGCGCGGGCGCGGGCGCCGACGACGACGGCTTCGGCGCCACCAAGGCCGCCGGCGGCTTCGAGGACCGGACGCTCGGTCGTGACGAAGCATTCTCTCAGTACAAGATCTCGGAGGGTCAGGTCCGCTAATGGCCTCTGATTGCCTCTGATGACATCTGATTGCCTCTGATGACATCTGATTGAATCGGATGACATCTGATTGCCACTGATGACATCTAATTGCTTCTGATGACATCTAATTGCTTCTGATGACCTCAAATTGCCTCGAGTCGCAATCTCCCAGGACATCAACCAGCGGCTTCTCGCGGCGAAGAAGCAGATGCGAGAGGCGCGCACGGCGCGCGGCGTAGTGGCGCGCCAGGTGAACCACATGAAGCAGCAGATGGACGCGATCAAGGTGCGCGTCGAGTACAAGGCCGCAGAGCGCGACCAGCGGACCGACGAGGGAGAGATGATCATCGACGAGGAGGAGTACTCACTACGCATGGAGCTCAAGGAGACCAAGGCACAGTACAAAAAGTACCACGACCAACTGAGCGAGCTGACCAAGTCGTTTGCGTCCGCACAGGAGGAGTCGGAGTCCGCGCGCAATGAGCTGCTCCGCTCCTTCGACGAGTGGTATGCCGAAAACTTCACCGAGCCCTTCGAGGGCAAGAGCACGCTCAACACGACGCTCAAGAGCTCGCTGGGCGTTGGCGGCGGCTCGGCCGCTTCGCTGCGCAACACGGGAGAGGCGACCAAGAGTGTCGAGGGCTCAGGCGAGGTCATGGACGACGACGAGGTCTTTGAGCAGATGCGCACCGAGAAGCTGCTCTCGACGGCGCCGGACTCGCTTGCCTTCGTGCGCGCGCGCCAGAGCCAACGCAACGGGCTGGGTGGCAACAACAAGACTCGGCGCCGATGAGGCTGGGACGAGTCGTGCGGGCGAGGCGGCGGCATCCGCGTGCGCGAGAGAGTAGGAGAGGCTGAGTCCCGTCGACGGGCAAGAGATCGTCGCGTGACCGTGAGCACGTGTCCGAGCGTCGTCAAGTTATGTGTCGTTGTGTTGACGACCGGGGCGGCGGGCACGTCACAATACATGGTGTGATGTCGGCGTGGTATGTTGACGGACAAATCGGGTGTGTGAAAAGTAGTGGTCGCTGGATACCAATTACCATTCAAGAAGGCGACAATCACAATGGACAACCGTACACGGTATACCGTTAGACAACCGCGAACCGGCGTCCGCGGTCTCGCCCGCCATCTTCGCCCATTGCTCTGCCGGGGCCCCCCTCCCTTCACAAGCGAGAAGTGAGGCCACATCGCAGACGTCGCCGGGACTAGTTTACAATTGTAGCGACAGTCAACAAAGGCGGGGTTAGAGGCAGACGTGAAGGGAGAGTGTGCTCGTCGTGTGTTTCACAGCAGCAGCGGTGACGAAAACGTAACGGCGAGGAGAACTAGTATGGTCACCAAGCGCATTGTACGCGCATCCCTGTTTCATGCGAAGCAGCGGCTCCCTGCCGCCAGCAGCGGCATCGCGTGTCGGCTCCGTCCACGATCATTCCGGGCCAAACCGGTGGTCAAGCGTCAGCAAGTTCCACACCATCTCCGTTGCCTCGCAGTCGGGTCTCGACAAGGTTCGTGTCCGTATCTCGTACGCTACCACAGATGAGGTGGCAGAGAGAGAGGGCATCGTCTTCGAGGCCAACTCAGCCAACGAGCTGCGCGCCATCGACAAGGCACATCAGGCCAACAGGTCAGTGCACTCGCTTGAGGCGTGGGAGAAGCGCTTTGCCCTGCGCCGGAACAAGCTAGTGCGCGAGGCGCTGCACGAGTGGTGGATGACATTGCTGTGCACGATCAAGCCAGCGTTCAACGGCTACGGCGACGAGAGCGCACTGCCAGTTCTCGACAAGGCGAATCATGTGCGCCTGATCGTACAAGTGTGCGCGGCGCTCAATCGGCTCGAAGGCGACGAGGAGGACGAAGAGTCGGCGATCGAAATGGCGCTTGAGGACTGGGAGCGCGACTCAAAAGTGGATTTTGGGTCACCGCGTACCGCGCAGGGCACCGACGAGGCCGCTGGCAACGACAGGCGCGTCATGCCACGCGAAGCCTTCCTCGATGGCATCTTCCAAATAGCCGACCTATACACGGACTCAGTGTCGGCGCTCGAGTACGCGACATTCCTCAAGAATCTGCTGAGGGAGTGCTCGTTCGAGCAAGGGCTCGAGCGCATCTTTTGGAAGGTCGACCCGGCACCGCTGCCACCGCCGCCACCCGTCGAGGAGGGCATGTCTTTTTCGAGGAAGCGAGCGAGGGAGAGCAGCACGACAACGATCCTCGAGGAGCCGATCGAGGAGGAATCGCCGCCGCCGCCGCCGCCGCCACCGCTGCCGCCGCCGCCACCGCCGCTGACGCCTACAGAGCACCAGCGGCGCACCAGCACCAGCACCAGCAGCGCCGCCGTGGCGGCGCTGCTGGAGGTGGAGCCGTCGCTGGAGCCGTGGCCGGCGACGCCGCCCGTGGATATGCCGACGGCTGCATCGCCGCCGCCGCGGCGGCGGCCGCCAGGCGATCTCACCTTTAAAACTCCAGCTCCTGCTCCAGCACCGTCGAAGAAGGTGAGCTTGCCCGCTGGAGCCCCGGGTGAGCGGGGCCGTCTGCAGTACTGGGCACTGCGCAAGGGATTGCCACCCCAGTTGCAGGAGGGGCTCGACCAGCTCACAGAGGACGAGTGGGCACACCTGGGTCGCCTACCGGAGGCCGAACAGCACGACTTCGTGTTGAAGCTCCTCATCCCGAAGATGCCGCCCAAGGAGCATCAGGGTGCGGCCAGCCACGTATCAGCGCCTCCGCTGCCACCGCTACCGCGCAGTGAGGCGAGAAAATATTTGCCCGGCTCTTGCGAGCCACGGCCGCCGCGGCCGACATCGCCCGCTTCGTACTCTCTACCCAAGATGGCCTCCTTCACCACAGCCTCGATCCGGGCGCAGTCGCCCACCGCGCTCGCGATTCGCAAATTGCCCCCAGGGATTCATCACAGCCTCGATACGCGCAGGAGCGCTCTCCACAGCTCCAACTACCCCGGGGACAAACCACAACCAGAGGCTGGGCGAGCACTCTGGGCGCATCAGGCGGTCCACTCGGGCACGGCCGGCACGGCAGCTGCAGATGGTTCACTCACACACCCAAACCCCACCGCGCAGCGGGAGGCGCGCTACGCGCGCCGGCAAATCCAACAGATGCGTCACGCGCTCATCACCATCCAAGCGCACACGCGCCGTCGCAAGAAGGAGACCTTATACATGCGCATTCGCCGCTTCGTGCGCCAGCTGCAGGCCCTTGTGCGGAACCGGCGCGCTGTCCAGCCAGAGCGAAGACAACTAGCTGAGGCGCGGCAGGCGGCGAGCACGATGCAGCGTCATGCTCGCGGGCAGCTCGGACGCTCACGCTTGATGCTTGCGCGCCTGATGTTGAAGGCCGCGTGCAAGCTTCAGGCCGCCGTGCGTAGCCACCGCGCGCGCCGCCGAGCTGCCCGCCCCTCCGCCGCGAGCTTCTTCTGTTTCGAGCCGTCCTTCGACCAAGCGAGCGCCGCCGCCCGATCGTCGACGAGCTCAAGGGCCAAACCAGAGGCTGCGAGCACGGGCGCTGCCCAGGCGGCGAGAGGAGCCGCAGCTGCTGGTCGAGCCACGACATCGAGATCCTCACGACTCACGACGCCCTGGACGCCTCCTCTGACGCCCGACGCTGAGCAGAAGAAGCATCAGCGGGTGGCATCCCCTCTTCTCGACTCCTCTGGCAAGGCGGTATCGCGTCTCGGCTCTTCAGGCAAGATGGTTTCGCGTGCAAGCTCCTCTGGCAAGTTGTCGCAGCCGAATAGCGTGCCTGGCACCCGCGGCGGTCGCAGCCACGGGCACGGGCCCATGAATGGCAGTGCACTCTTTGGCGGCGGACTCGGCCATGGCAGACCTGACGGCAACCCGAACACCGCCCTCGTTGGCGGCAGCGGCGGCAGCTTCCGCGCTCCACGTGTCTTCGTCCGCCGCAGCGCCTCCGACGCACGCCTCACGCCCCTCTCACTGGCGGGTGAGTCGGCGCACGCGGTGGCAGTGGCCGGCCGTGACCCGAACGGAACGTCATCGAGCCTCAGCGGGCTGCGTGGCTCGTGCGAGTGGGAGTGTGACGTGGAGGTCACTAGCATGGCGCGTCGGCTAGTGATCTCCCACGTACGACGTGAGCAGGGCTCAAGTTTACTCATGGGCCTCGGCAACAGCACCTCTGCGAGCAGCCTCCCCTCCTGGCTGCAGATGGGTATGCTCGCGCGAGGCGAGGAGGGGACGCCCTTCATCACGTCCTCATGGTCGGCTGCTGCCGCGCCGGAGCGACCCTCCTGGTCGTCACCCGCCCAGCTCATGGAGCGCAAGCTCATGGATCAGCGGCTTTCCGCCGTCCTCGCTGAGACCCTTGAGCAGCGGGTGCTGCCGGCAGACCCTTTGGCGGCCTCGCATATGCGCAGCAGCGCGCTCCGCAAGGAAATCACCGGTGGCGGTGACCAAGATGTGGGAGGTAAGGGTTCGCCGCACGAGGTGCCTGACACGGCGTTCAGAGCGTTGGCGGAGGAGCTGCGGCGCATTCGCAGCCAGCCCCACGCGCCTACCATAAAGCACCTCAAGCACATGAGCAGTCCGCTGCCAGCGATCGATCATTCGAGCTCAAACCACACCTCGCACATCCGTCGATCCGTCGAGCCCACCCTTCGCCTGCGCCAAAAGTCGAGTCCGTATCAAATGGTGTCATCCTATAGTATCATCGATGTTGCTTTGTGAGAGTAAGTATAGTATCGAGTCAATTCTAGCGTAGGTTATAGAGGATCGAGTAAGTAGTAACAAGTAGCAAGTAGGCGCGGATGCGGATGCGCCAATCTGCAATCAAAATAAAACGTGTTTGCCAGTGTTCGGTTGACAGAGGTTCAAACGGGGGGAAACTGGCGTGGCCCCGACCCCCGTGGCGCCCTACTTTTCCCGGTTGCACAGACGGGTCACCCCAGAATTGTCACCCGAAGGCATGTCGCATGAGGATGCCGTTCGCCTCCCACTGCACAACGCCCGGCATCGGCCTGCCATCCTCCATCCGCTCGCGCATCGCGCTTGCCTCCGGGGATGCACCACCAGGAGGCATGCCATAGCACAGCCGCTCGCGCCGACCGATGGCACCATGGCAGTAGCGGCTGCGCGGCGCCACGTCATCCCAATAGAGAACGCGGCAGCCCATAAGGGCACATCCCGCTCGCCGGAGCAGTGCATCGCCCCAACGCGACCGGTAGATGCCGCCGGCGGCGTCGACGGCGCCGATCCATTTTTGGTAGGCGGCGCTCTTGCGAAACGAGCCCAGCCGGAGGAGCTCAAAGTTGTTGTAGTAGCCGAGGAAGCACTCCTCCATTGTGTGCTCCTCGCCATTCCACTGGGGTGAATAGTCCCCCTCGCTGGTGAGCAACTGCACGGCCGGCACCTGCTGCCGGCCCTGCTGCGCCGCGTGCGTGCGCAGCATGGGCCGCAGACCCGCCACAATGGAGCCGCAATCGCAATTGGGCCCGCTCGTCACGTAGTCGACCTCAGGCATGTGCTCGAGCAGGCGGAACAGGTTGGGTACCGGTAGCTCAAAGGACGAGTCCGAGTCCATTCGAAGGAGGTAGCGCGCTCCTTGGAAGGCAGGATGGCTCAGCAGACCCGCGAACATGAAGCGGCACATGTGGAGGTAGCCCCATCCTTTGCGGGCATGCACGTACTTGGGGTCAAACTTGGGCACGAGCCCGCCTGGCGGTGCGTGGCTGAAGTTGACGAACCCGAAGCGCACCTCGCGCCGCCCTCGCGCCGCGTCGAGCACTCTCTCGCGTGTACCGGTAGGGTATCCGGACCACGCCTCGTGTAAGGCCACCAGCGGCGAGGCCCCGCAGTCCCCAAAACGCTCCAGGGATTGGATCATGCTGATCACGTCGGCCACGTCAGCAGGTCGAGGACCGATGAGGGTCATAAAGTAGGCGCCCGGTACGGCGCCCGCACTGCCGCTGCTGCTGCTGCTGCCGCTGCTGCCATCCTCGCTGCCGCAGCTGCTGCCGACGCCGCCGCCGCCACCGCCACCGCGCCTTCCGCCCTGCCTCCTGCCACCGGCTGCTCCGACAGCGCCCTCGGTGCTTCTCCACGTGGCTTCGGCGGCGCTCAGTGCGGCGCTCGCCTCGTGCTCACTCAAGCTTGCATGCACCGAGTCGAGCATCCACGCGGCCGCCTGACGGTTCGCCTCGAGCGTCGTGTTGCGCCGTAGGGAGATCCCAAGGCCATAGCGCGCATGGAGCACCCAGGCTGGACGCGCGTATCGGGCCTCTCGGAGGGCCCTACCAAGCGCCGCGTCGAGCGCGTCTGCGCGGACGTCCGCGGTGACGCCGCTCAACACGGCGCTCCCACCAGCACCCCCCGCGGGACGAGCGCCGTGTGGAGCGCCGCCATCTCCTCGACGTGAGCTGTTGTGGAGCGATCCGGCTCGGAGCCGCTCCAGTGCGGCCGTGGAATGGTCCGGCTCGAACGGTCGACCGCCAGCAGCGCCGAGGGCCAGCACCGCTCCGCCGAGGGCCGACGCGTGTCCGTTTCGCGACCGCACGTGCGCCGTCGACGGCTTCGAGCGCTCAACTCGGCGCTCCGCGGAGAGACGGCGGGTGAGACCTTTAGGGGGCATGTGCGGCCCTCGCCTTGGCGGGCGCACTCGGCGACCTTCGAGCGAGTCGAGATCGACGAAGAACAACCACGGGCTGCCGAAACCGCCGGCGTGGTGCTCGGATCCTTGAACCTCAACCTCAGCCCGCGGTGTACCGAGCAACCTCAGCAGCTCGCTCACCGCGGGTGCGGAGCGCGCCCAGCGGCCATGCGCACTCAGCCCGATGAGGACGAGCGATGCGGAGCGATTGGCCTCGATGGCGGTCGGCATCTCGGCATTGCCTCCGTCCAAGTACACGAACTCGAACGCCACGTTCCCAGAGCAAACCATGCCCTTGCGGCTCTCACCGAGCTGCGTGCTCGTGTCCCGGACGAAGAAGCTTGCGCAATGAGGCGGCGGCTGGTACATGAGTATGGGATCGGGGAAGTAGGCCGGGCAGGTGAAGGTCTCGTGAGCGCCACATGGGCACTCGCTCGGCAAGATGCGCGCCGAGCTCGGCGCCCAGCGTGGCGTGGGCTGCAGAACGTTGCCCGATCGCGAGCGCATGTCGGGTGGTATGAAGCGCAGAATCGACGCGAGGAAAAGGCGGCGCATGATTGCGTCACCCACGAAGAGCACACGGTGAATGCCATGCAGCCGCAGCTCGTGGCACAGGTGGACCATCGGCATTTTGAGGTGCGTGAATGCTTGCTTTTTCACAAAAGGAGACCTCGCTATTTCCTTTACATGTACCCGTGTGTGTCCCGACTCCCCCGGTGTCTTTGAACCGCGCGTTCTGGCACGGTTTGGCTCACAACTTCACGAGAAGGACGCGTGCGTGGCCGCGTGTGCCCTCCCCTCAGCCGTCGTGTCCATGGTTGACTCCACGAACCGGGAGTGGGTCTTCAAAAGCCGGCCCAAGACTCAGGGCGTCGAGGCATCCGATTTCGAGCTGCGGCCGTGCGCCACGCCCGAGCCCCAGGAAGGCGAGCTACTGGTAGCCTTACATTTGTTGAGCATGGATCCGACGCTGCGCAATGCCATGGCAGGCTCGCAGGCGGCCGAGCGCACAGACGGTTCCCAGTACTACGCATACATGAACTGGCACCCTGGCAGCGTGCCGTCCTGGATGGTCGTCGCGCAAGTTTTAGCATCCAAGGCCGAGGGCTTTGAGCGCGGGGACATGGTGATGGGCATGGCCCCTTGGCGTGAGCTGGCCACCGTCTCTGCACTGGCCGTGAAAAAGGTGCCGGAGGGTCTCGCGCCCTCTGCCGCCTTGTCGGCCGTCGGGATGACGGCCCGAACAGGTTACCTCGGCGCCAAGTTCATTGGAGAGCCATGCCAGGGCGATGTGGTCTTCGTTTCCGGAGCCGCTGGTGCAACTGGCCTGAGCGCCAGCCAGACTTTCCGGAATCTAGGATGCCGCGTCGTGGGGAGCGCTGGCTCGGATGAAAAGGTGGAGCTTCTGAGGACGCTTGGCATTGAGGGGTTCAACTACAAGAAGGAGTCCGTCCCGGAGGGTCTGCGCCGGCTCTGCCCCCAGGGCTTGAACGTGGCGTTCGACAACGTCGGTGGGGAGACTTTAGAGGCCATCCTCGAGATGATGAATGACCGAGGCAGGGTCGTCTTGTGCGGTGCCATCTCGCAATACGACGTCCCCCCGGCGCAGCGGTACGGCGTGAAGAACTTGTTCCACATAGTGGCCAAGCAGCTCAAGGTGCAAGGGTTCATCGTGTCGATGAGCTTCTCAGACACGCAGAATGCGGAGTGCGACGAGACGCTGAACGCTTGGCTCCGCGAAGGCAAACTCCAGGACGTGTCCACGTGCGTCGACGGCTTCGAGAATGTGCCCGAGGGCCTCTTGA
>Ga0209550_10005954_pt1 | contig 11389 bp, 10 predicted proteins | sample LauGreSuBDMM15SN_2_FD_187567 | JGI IMG/M metagenome (GOLD analysis project Ga0209550, IMG submission 187567) | Freshwater lake microbial communities from Lake Michigan, USA - Su13.BD.MM15.SN (SPAdes) (version 5) | ecosystem: Environmental > Aquatic > Freshwater > Lake | place: Lake Michigan... | reverse complement strand
ATTCTTCGCTACTTCGTAAATACTACAATACAAGGAGGGGGCTAGGGGGAACCTGGGTTCCCCCACTATACGTACAAACTCTGCGTTGTCGCGATATACTTCAATACAAGTCCGTCGACTTTCGACAATTTAAACAAACAATCCACAAACCCCATTGTTTCGCAAATGGTCGAGAGTTCTCTCGCGATAACGGAAATTTTCAAACAAGCTTTTGTAAAATCGCCAATCGAAATACCCTTTTCATCTGTAATACGGGTCTGTAAAAAATACTTGCACGCCGGTTCGTTATCGCACCCGCACCATTCCACCATATCATCGACCAAATCATACATCAACGGATCCGTATACGACAAACCAGTGTATATTTCACGTGTGGTTTCTATATCGGAATACCGCATATAATGGTCTCTCAGTTCTTGTATTCTATGCAACAAAAAACTATCTTTCGTCCGCGGTTCTATCAAACGCGTATCTTCGTGAACTTTCACATCAGCAAATACCGACAAAAACGCGACCAATTGTACGGCCGAAAAACGGTCGAATGTATCCCAATCGATAAAACATTTCGACAAAATCAACGGATGAATTTCGGTAATTTGAGAGGCAATTTTACCCAAAATAGTCAACTCATAATTTGCTATGTCGGTCGTTTCGTGTAGCATAGATACGAACCCATTTGTATCCAACACATCACATACTTTTTGTGTCTGCGAAACAATAAACGAGGTTGTGTTTTTAACGTATTCTTGTTCTTGGCCATATTGTAAAACGAGAGCGTCGTATTCGCGTACGTATTTGGTATCGCTCTCGATATATTTATGCGTCTCCTGCAACAATCGAATTTCGCGCTCGCAATAGCGTTTATGTTTGTTTACTAATTTCGAAAGGCGGATTTGCGCATCCGAATATGCCCGACATGTATCGGGGGGTGTTCTCAAAAACGGCAGACCCATTTCTTTTTTATCAATCGATAAACGTAGGTTGTTGATAATGCGGAGTTGACTAGAGGTTTGTTTTTCGATTTCGTGTTGTAGCATACTTTTTTCGGCGAATTGATGGAAATCGGAACATTGTCCGTTTTGGATAAGACGCAGTACCATCGAATAATGGATCCGGAATTTCGAGACCAATGTTTGCGGTTTCCCGCATAAAATGGTCTTGTAATCGGACATGGTAGGTATATGGAACAAATTATTACAATGTACTACATGACCGACTGTATCAATACCGCGCCTACCGGCGCGACCGGCGGATTGAGTATATTCATGTGGATACAAATACCGCTCTTGACTTCCGTCGAATTTTTTCAGGTTGGTAAACACGGCAGTACGAATAGGGCAATCTAATCCAATACTGAACGATTCAGTCGCAAACAAAACCTTGATGTATTTTTTGGAAATCATGAGTTCGACGATTTCGCGCAAAACGGGAATCATACCCGAATGATGTATTCCGATGCCCTTTTCCAATAAAGCGACGAGAGAATTATATTCCGGTAATTCCAAATACTCTTGGTAATTCGATAATCGACGAATGATTTGGTCGCATTCGCGACGCATAATATAGGGTACTTTCGAGTCGTCCTCTAACAAATTGGCGGTGATTTCTTCGGCGCATTTTTCCACGTTTTTTCGACTAAACACGAAACAAATCGCGGGAAGCATTTCGTTTTCTTTTAGGTACGTCATTAGATTATTTAGGACAAATTTCCGTTTTATGCGAATATCTCGATCTTCCATAATCGTTAATACTTTAGCAACTTCTTTCACGCTATGTTCAATGAAAAAACCCGTGTCCGTTTGTATTTTAATTATACGATTGGTCGATTGTTTCAGTTGTTGTTCTAGAACCTTGTCCTTGACCAATTTTAGTGTCGAATCAGTTAATGCGACATATGAATAATGGGTTAAAGGTACGATGCGATGAGTGGTACTCGCTAAATAGACTTGTTTCGGATTATCGGTTTTTGGTTTACAAGTTTCTACCAAAGGTTTACAAGTTTCTACCAAAGGTTTACAAGATTCTACCCATTCCGCGAATTTATGCGGTTCATCGAGTGTAGCAGAAAGCATAATCATTTGTACATTTGGAGGCAACAACAATATAGATTGCTCCCACGTTTGACCGCGATGTTCGTCGTTAATATAGTGTACTTCGTCCATCACGACCGCGCTAGCGTGAAACCATTCGTCTGGATTTTCACTTGTCGAACCGGTGTTCTTCAAAAACAGCATATTTGTTAATATTTCCGCCGTCATAATTACGACGTCCGCATCGGGATTGGTTTTGATATCTCCAGTCAATAACCCGAACCGAATATGGGGGTATTTATTAGTAAACTCGTAGTATTTCTGGTTCGATAATGCCTTGATGGGTGTCGTATAAAACACGCGTTTCCCTTGAGAAACGAGATACTGTATAGCAAACTCGGCGCTCAACGTTTTCCCGCTACCGGTTGGGGCGGTAGTAATTACGTGTTGGCCTTCAACGATAGCTTCAATCGCGAATTTTTGGAAATGACTTAGTTCGTACGGGAATAACTCGAAATGTTCTCGGTATTGGTCTTCTTTTTCCGCGGGATATTCGAAGGGGCATATAAATACCATTTTTTATAAAATATAGTGTGTCTAGTGTCTAAATATATAATATTTATGTAGTCAAACGTTTATATGTATTTGTATTGTAGTATTTGCGGAGTAACGAGGTACGAGTTACGTAGTAAATTGTAGTATTTACGGTTAAGCTACGCAAAAAGCGACGAAGGAGTTACGTAGTAAATTAAATCGTGCAAACATTAACTGACCATTTCGGTCTCGTCTTCCTCTGTATCACTAAAACAATCGTCTTCGTATTCACCTTCCGCGTTAATAATATAGTATTCATTTATAGTCGATTCATCGTCTACTTCGGTTGTTTCTTCGTTTTCATTTTCTATGTACATATTTAATGTAGCCAAATTGTATGCTACGTTTTGTTCATTGGGTTCTGCAACAGTTGTAAGCGAAGCAACAGTTGTAAGCGAAGCAACAGTAGTAAGAGGAAACGGAGGTAAGGGTGTATCCCGCGATATAGTTGAACCAGTATATATAAATCGATTGTACGCTGGTTCGCTATACTGATGACTATCTAAAAAATCGAGAACCACGTCGGTTGAAGACCGAAATACTCTCTCGCTATATTCCGTCTTTAATAAATTCCATAAAGCAATTGTATTCGATATATCACACGAACCCGGCGAGGTTCTGGTACGATTTGAGCCAAACCTTGGAGGCTCAACCAATTTCCCAAAGTTCGGGTTCAAACGTATAAACTCGCTCATTTTATATTTTATTTCGTGTTCATAATATTCGTAAGCCTGGTCATCAGTGGTGTGTTTATGCAATAAATATACAATATAGATGTGTTTTAACCCTTTTACCAAAGCTTCGGCCGGAAACGACGGATGAATACATAACGACAGTTCCGGGTCGTGTTCTCGTACCATTTTCAGAATTTCAGTACGTAGTGTGATGGGTTCCGTTTTCGAGACATACTCTCTCAAAATCAATTCGCGTAAATAAGGTTCGTTCTGTTTTTTCAATACAAACACGTTGAACCCGGTTTCGAAATACAACTGTATGATACGCGGTACGAGACAAAATACCGACTTCATTTGAAAATACATATTGTACAACGTGGATTTCAAAAACGGGACATTGGTGTAGGGGTTTTTACACACTTTCGGCTCAGGAAATAGCAAATACGAATATGTTAGTGAATCCACCATTATTTTCGCCAAATCGTTGAGAGAAAAATAATACTGTTTGTCTCTCGTTAACAATACGAATGTGGTTCGTTTTCGCGGGTCGAGTTCGGACATATACAAATCCGTACTAATTTGAACCGGTGTACGCTTGAGCCGATATATGCGCGCCAATCTGGCGAACCCAAAATAGGTTCGTTGCGCTAGTTGTATAACCGACAAAATGTGGTTTCGTATTTCTTCATCGACGATTGAATTGGCGTATATTTGATTTATTATTTCGAACTTGTTAGTACTATTTCGAGAGTATACCGTCGCCGATTTTTCCACAATCCCATTCGATTGTATATTGGTCTCAGATATAGCGCGTTTGTTTAAAATCGACGTGTAATAGAATAACAAAATGAACGATACTGATTCACGTTGGTCGTGTGATATCAACGTTTTGTATATGTGTTTCCAATTCTGTATTTCGGGACATACTTCAGTAGAAATCCCGAAACAGGTTTCGGTTGGTATGTCTACATTATGAATAACCTGCGAAGATAAATATTCTCCTCCTACTTTGCTTCGTAGCTCTGGTATTCTAGCAAAGTTAAACAATCCATAAAAGGACGTATTCAGTCGCGATTCAATTATTTTGGTTAAAATATTTGAATATAATAAACTCATTCTCTCGTTGTAGGTAGTTTACAAAAGGATTATTGATTATGGAATGTTGAACAATATATATTTCATCAAATACCATTTATATTTGTTTTGTCTATTGTAAAAACGATATCATCGTATCTCCCTTTATTGTTGCGTAAATCGTACGTTTTGATATATGGTTTCAAATGCTCAGGTACTGAGTTTGTTAATATATGAATCCAATCCCACGATTGAACGTCTTCAATAATGAGTATACCGTCATCCTCCATGACTTGCGTATATAGCTGGATAAATTGTATCATACTTTCTAGAGTATGCGGACCATCATCCAATAAAAAATCGAACTTGATATTTTTAGCCAAGAATGTTGTATTGAAAAACGGGACATCGTATGCGTTTACGTTGGTGTGTAATATGATTTTTGGGTTATTTTTTATTTGAGTACACTTAATGTAATCTGCTATATCTAATCCATAAACATTCGCGTTCCCAAAAAAGTCGCTCCATAACTTGATACTTCCTCCGTGGTGTACTCCAACTTCTAATACGTTTTTTGCTGTTTGTTTTTTGCTTACTAGCAAATGTTGGTATAGAGGTAGATACGAATGTACAGTATTTTTATCCGTTATAGAATTATCCACTAAATCAACTAATGTCGTCATTAAATCAACTAAAGTCGTCATATGTAATAATATATAACGATAAATATTATTGTATTGTAGTATTTACGTAGTAGCGAAGAATGAGCTACGTAGTAAATTGTAGTATTTACGTAGTAGCGACGTAAGGAGCTACGTAGTAAATTTCAAGAGCTACGTAGTAAATTACAAATACTACAATTTAAAACCGTAAGATTTTCGTATAGTACGCCCACAATCCGAGACCTACCAGGCATTTCGCCATTAGATCGAGTATGTTCATTGCTATATTCTTATAAGATTCGCCAAACATATACACTACTCCATACATGCTCCAAATAAATAAATACAACCCAAACAAAACGTAGTTAGCAACCGAATATTTCGGCAATACGAATTGTGTAAAAATAATAGTAAACATCATGAAAAACAATACAAAACCACTTATCATTGCCGTCCAGCGGTCGAGTGTTTGCACTTCACCTAAATATCCTAAATACAACATTCCGTAATTGAGAGCAATGATCGATAGTATAATAGGTATGTGAACTTTCTGGCTTGATTCGTTCGCCAATACAATTGATAACGCTAGCAACATCATAGGGGTAGTGATTGTCCAATCGATGTATCGCGTTTTGGTTATTTCGCTCCAATCGATTTCTTTTTTTTCGAAATTGTATTTGTCGATTTGAGCTACGAAAATGGAGTAAAAATACCCCGCGACTACTGAAATACACGTTTCCAAGTTCAATACGTGTCTTACTAATGGGGTTTGCGTACGTAATGCTTCGATGACTGTAATCGTAGCGGTAGTTAGTAATAAAATATACGTAATTGTAAAAGAAAATTTTACATAATATTGAACCGTGTTTTCGGGAGACTTGGGTTTTTTCTCGATATCTACAATGGTATTTTGCGGGGGTGGTGTCTCGCCAGTTTGGGGGGTCGCGTTGAGTTTATTCATTGCTACAATTGGATTCGGTGGGCCGATACTCGACATTTTGTATGAATGTATCTTCTAATATAGTATATTATATACATACCTATTTTGTAGTATTTATGGAATTATTGTAGTATTTGCGATTAAGCTTCGCAACAAACTACGACGTAGTAAATTACTACAAAATTGATTTACCCTTTGTATACTAGACTTTAACGGTAAACCAATTTACTGCGTAGCTTAACATAAATAATACAATTTACTACGTAACTCCTTACGTCGTTTCTCCGTAAATACTACAATGTCCGTTTTCAAAAATCTACCGCTGGATATTGTGAATATTATTTTATCATATGATAATGTGATACGGTATCGAAATGGAAAATATATAAATCAAATAGAGGAAAGCGACCCGCGTAAACAAATGATAACTGGAGTTCCCAAAATATATATATGCGATGCCTTTTATTGGGGTGTTACGGTAGGAGTAGTTCTACACATAAACCAGACAAAATACTATTCCATATCTTATTGCGAGATTGAACACACAGTTGGATTATTTCAACATAGCGGTATAGATTATCAAAACCCACAACCTGGAGACGAAGACGAAACGACCATATTGATAGATGTATTTCATCTCAAATAAATAATACATTCTTGGTATTCCTCCGACCAAATTTATTTACTACATAGCTTAACCGCAAATACTACAACTACCTAGCTTTTGCTTCGCTAAGGCGTTCTCACAAAATTGATTATGTCTGGTTCTATTTACTATCTAAATCATTCTTTGCTTTTGAGTAGCTACTCCGTAAATACTACATTACCAATACCAAGATGCGATTATTCTTTACTGTTCTCTTTATATTCCAGTGTTTGTGTATAATCATTAGCTTCATAAAATTTACAAGCTATATACTTTATTGTATAACTGCTTCTCTCTCGAAATATTTCGAGAGACCTTCACTAACGGCTCAACTGGAGCCTTCAGATACAGTCGTATTTCCTTCTGTCGCGATTGAAAGTGAATACACATCAATAAATAGCTACGACGAAACCGACTATGATTCCGACGACGATATCGACTATGATTCCGACGACGATATCGACATAACCACTAGTGAAATACCATACGACGAAACCGACAAGGAAAACGGAAAATATTATATAGGAATAGCGGTACTATTGAGTGAAGGTATCTATTTATTAAACAGTTCGATTTCTAGGCGTTCCTTTTTCGCATTCGAATACTCTCGTATTTTAGAATATACATATAGTATATCTATCTTAGTGAATAACCCAAACACCCAAATACAAATAATACGTCTGAATATCCATCCCGACGGAACATACGAGGCTCATATAAAAACGCATTGGATACGTATCGTTCAACGACGATGGAAACGCGTATACGCCGAACGCGCGCGAATAATCAGGGCTCGAGGGAACATCCGACAACAAGAGTATTTTCGCATACACGGAAAATATGTGCTGGGGTATCGAAACCTGCCTACATTACGGGGGATGCTTTCCGATATACTCCGTATCCAAAAAGTACCGACATAATGTTTTCGACGGATTATTCGTTTAGTGTAAGCAAATACAAGAACTGATTAATGTCTGCTAAAATATCGTCGCGTATACTCAGTAAATCACTGTCTCGATCTTTGTGAAAACAGTCGGACATGGATACCATAAACTCTCTGAATTCGTACATTCGGTTTTTGAAATTGGGGGTATGCCTCGCGTTGATAAGACGTATGTTTTCGTCCAAATGGCGTAAACGAGACCCTTTTTTTCCCAAAAATACTTCCACGAATTTGTCTATATTGGCGCTTAATCGTTCGTGTAATTCGTCGGTCGCTTTGTGTTGCGAATACGAATGGGTATTCCAGTGATATAATTTTATCATATGTAGCATTTCCATAAACACTTTGATTAGGACGTGTTTTGAAGGAGAGCCGTTTTTACAACAGGTACGTTTTCTGGTTATACGCATACGCGATTGTTTCGATTTTTGTCTCGATTTTTGGATTGGCTTATTACGACGACTAGGCATTTGTATATATATTATCCTACGAAGATAAATCTTCTTCGGATAATCCTCGAACACCTACGTTCGTTCCGAACTCCGGCGTTCTCGCAATCGATATATTTATTCGGCATCATCTAATGATTAGAAAATTGATTTTCTTTTTAATAGACTATAATAGTACCAACAAAATACTGATATTATTACAAAAAACGTTATCCCAAAGACATTTTATACGAAACCTCAATCAAAATGAATACTCCGTCTATTTCCTTTACTCGATACCTATATGAGACAACCGAAGTCGCCCATTCGATGTTATTTGCTCTCTTAGACCATAAGAGAGAAGAAGCGCTATTTTGGGCATACGAACTCTATTTTTCGGGGTTCGAGCCAGAGTTGGCGGAATGGATACAATGTATATACGACACGTTTTATTCAAAAACGGAACCGCATTATCGAGAGCACGTCGTACTGAACCTCGGTCGTCTATCGACTTTGCCCGATCCCGAAGAACGCGACTGTTTAATAGGAACCATTGTCTCCAATTTAGCGCATCGCGCATACGACATACAAGAGTTCGTGTCTCGGCATATGACGGCAGAATTCGACGAAAACCCCGTACCCAAAAACAACCACAAAATATATATTCGTTTCCGACCGAGAGATTTAGAGAAATACAAAACCAAAAAAATGGTCGCGCGAAAAATGCTGGAACATGTTTCGGAATATCCTATACGCAAATCCGAAACGTTGTTTATTCAAAAATACGCGAATATGGGCGAACCTTTCGACGGGACGACGGATATGGAGAAGTCATATTTGTACGATTGGTTATATTATGCTTCGAAAACCCCCATTTGGGAAGCTCGTATTCGAGAGTACAACGCCGTAATTGACGATAGTCAAAAGATGGTGCGGTTTACCTCGGATGACGAATACGAAATGTTTCACGACGATTATGGGTACGAACCCGACGAACAATCTGAAAAAATACACATTTTACACGGGATAGATGTTCACCGAAAAGGTATATTCGATCCGTTGTGCCCACATGAATTCATATTCGCTTACTCTGAAACGCTAATCGTAAATATCCATCAACCAAAATTATCGTCGTCCGTACGCAAAGTAGGAGAACGCGAGCCGGCAGAGTTTGTGCAAAAAATGTATTGACTAGTTAGTCGACCACATAAACCACCATCATACATTTTCGACAGTTATTCATTATTATATAAAGATAATCACTTATATACTACATTACCTACATCCGTAATGATATCATCTGAACAAGTTATTACAAATATTAAACAAAAAGGTATGGAGTGGATAAACACTCATATATTAGTTTGTCGACATACTACTACAAAACCAGGTTCTATATCACATTTATTATATGGAGAACAACCCAGTGAACAATCAGTCAATATCAAAATGGGCAAGTTCGGAGAATTTATAGCGAAAGAAATGGTTTTAGCCAATCCACAATTAGAGCTATTGCCTTGCGGAGTACAGAAAATAAACAATCGAAGAAAAGATGTCGACTTGATATTTATAGACAAACTAGCAAAAAAAATACACTACAAAGAGCTAAAGGGAAATATTGAATTGGACACTGAAAAATTACCTGCTACAATTGAGAAATGCGATGAAATAAAGGCGTATTTGAAAGAAACATACCCCGAATACACAATCGATTGCGGAATATTGAACTGGTCAGTTTACGACAGAAAAATACTTACCTCTGGAATTTCAAACATACGTACATTTGAGAACGCAGGTGTTGCGATTGAACACATGTCTACCTTTTTAGATATCGTTGGACTAGATTGGAGCGAGCACGATTTTTATGATTATTTTAGAGAAATTGGAAAGCGCACAAAAAGCTTCAATAATTCTTGATGACTAGATGTTTCGTGTTGATTTCGTCGCCGATGCGATTATCGTATAATTTAAACCTGTATTTCTTGTCGTATTCATCAACTATATAGCCTCTGTACAACTCTTCGATAAAATCCGTTTTCCCTATAACCATTAGACATTTGATTTTGGTAGCTTTGAATAATTCCGCTAGTTTACGTTGCTCTTCTTTTCCGAAGCGACAATACCCGTAATCAGTAAATTCGCTATCGTATGGCGGGTCCAAAAACATAAAATGGTTCTCATCGTTATAATTTTCGAAAATATACTCAAACCCTTTGTTCAGTATAACTGTTTTTTTTAGCAAGTCTTCGTACTCTCTATTTAGTAAATCGGAGTAATTGATTGTTTTATATTTCCCAAATGGAATATTGAACTTACCGTTTCTATTGTATCGCATCATTCCGCGAAAACAAGTTTTGCGCTGGTAATAGAACCGTTTTGCGTTATCCAACTCGTTCTCGATAGGCATTTCGTCGCGTACTCGATAATACGTGGCTTCGTCATTCGGCGTCATTTCCATAAATTCGTGTATTTTACGCATTTGGCCTTCACCGATACATCGGTATAGGTCTATCAGTTCGGTATGTACATCACTAATAACTGCACTCTCGGGATTTAAATGAAAGTATACGGATCCGCCCCCAATAAACGGTTCGATATATTTTGTATATTGAGTAGGAAAATATTTAGAGAATTGTTTGATTTCATCGCTTTTGCCTCCGCTCCATTTTATCAACGGTTTCAAATGTGTGGTTGTAATATTACTTGGTGTAGCCGTAAGCGAAGCGGTAGAAGAAGATTTATCTTCGTTGGATAACGGGATTGCGATAGTTTGAGCGACTTCAACGATATTGTTATTCTTACTCTCGATCAATTCGATCAACTGTAATTTGTTTTTAGAACAACATTTTAGTATTCCAATAGAGGCACATTTCGCTAGCAATTCAGCCTTGGTCATTTTCGAGAATTCGCGTTCGTTGTTCATTTTCGTATTTGAGTTATCAATAGTAGTATCTTGTATAAAATGATTAGTATTAAGCGGTGTTTCTGGGGTAATCAATTTTATAGAAATAACCGTATTATTTGTATAATTAGAAGTGGACATTTTTACACAATAACGCAATAAATAGTTTATATGGTTTATACTATATGCTATATATATTATAAACAAGTGTCTATTGTAGTATGTATGATATCAAAGTACCTATTCGATATGTACCATATAATATTACAAAAAAAGATGCTAAAAAACAAACCAACATGTTATTACGCTCTAGAAAATTATACAAAAATCGAGAGTATTTTACTCGCAAAAAAATACCATCCTATAAAAGCAAACCGTCGAACCATATCCAAAACGCCCGCAAAATATACAAAATAGAAAATATCCGTCCATCCAAAGAACTTTCGAAAAAAACGGGATGTTCCATTTCGGCTCTCCGAAAAATAGTAAACAAGGG
>Ga0209550_10005951_pt1 | contig 11392 bp, 11 predicted proteins | sample LauGreSuBDMM15SN_2_FD_187567 | JGI IMG/M metagenome (GOLD analysis project Ga0209550, IMG submission 187567) | Freshwater lake microbial communities from Lake Michigan, USA - Su13.BD.MM15.SN (SPAdes) (version 5) | ecosystem: Environmental > Aquatic > Freshwater > Lake | place: Lake Michigan... | reverse complement strand
TAGGATCCTGTTAATTTTGTGATTGGGTTTTTTTCGATTAATTCTACAATATTCAGAGATGACTGCATTAGTATATATTCTATACTTTTTTATATTGTTTTTTACTTTCATAAAGAAAAAGCAATCTATGTATATCCTGTTAAAGGATAGGAAATAGACATGTTATTATGTATTTCATGATAATATGACTTTCGAAATAATCATCATGGTAAACCGTTATTAAATGAAAAAAAATAGTCATTTATAGTATAAATCATGAATCTCTTTAATTCTATGCATACTTTTGCAAATATAAAGAAAAAGAAAAAGTCCATCCCCCTCCCCATCTATTTAACAACGAATGATGATGCTTCTACAGTTATAAACTTTAACACGTTAATAAATTTTAAACCTCCCTTACATATATTTTCTCCATCTGTGGCAAGTACTTTACAAGCATCCAATACTCAAATGAAAGATGTAAGAAGTGGTTATCCTAGTTACGCAACCATGTCAGGTGTAACCGTAAATTCAGCGTCAGGTAGAGGTGCAACCGGAAGTATTACCTACTTATCTGGCACTATTAGTTCCACCATTACATTTCCTACAGGCAGTTTACCCACTGCATATACTATATGTACAATAACAAGATATGTTCTAGGTAGTTCTAATCAGAACCGAATATTACAAGATTTAAATAATACAAATTCACTGCATGGTCATTGGAGTGGAAAGGCAGGTGTTTGTTATAATTCCAATATTTGGGTTACAGTAGGTGATGGTGGAAGTAGTAATAATGCAGGTCTCGTAACGGATTGGGTTGTTACATGTAGTCGAACAAATACAATAGCTGGTACGACGAATGGTTATAATGCTCTTATAGATGGTGTGCCTAAAGGTAAGAATCCTATTACAGGAGCTATTGTAGGGAATTCATCGAACGCACTTTCGATTAATCATTCAAATGCTACTGAAAAAAGTGATTTTGATTTTGCCTATTTATATGTTTGGGACAAATCATTAACAGATGAAGAAATGACCATTGTTTCCAAGAAAATGCTGCTGTATTTGAAAACAGGTACATACACAGCAGATGAGATTCTGACCGACATCAGCTTTAGTGATTTAATGACTTCGAAACCTCCATCGTTTATATTTTCGCCATCTGTCGCAAGTACTTTACAAGCATCCAATACTCAAATGAAAGATGTAAGAAGTGGCAATAATAATTACGCAACCATGTCAGGTGTAGCCGTAAATTCCGGTACAGGCAGAGGTGCAAATGGAACTATTACCTACTTATCTGGTACTGCTTCTTCCATCATCAAATTTCCGGACGGAAGTTATCCCACTACTTATACTATATGTTCTATAACCAGATATGCTCTAAATAGTGCTAATAGGCTAAGAATAATACAAGATTCCAAAGATACAAATGTGGTCCTTGGTCATGGTTTTGGAAGTGCAGGTGTTGTCTATAATCCAGTTGCTGGTTGGATCACAATAGGTGATGGTACACCTAGTAATAATGCTGGTCTCGTAACGGATTGGGTTATTACATGTAGTCGATCAAATAGTAGTGGCAGTACGTATAATGTTCTGATAGATGCGGTACCGAAAGCGAACCCTACTGTAGGAGGTATTGCTGGACCTACAGATATAACTAATACACTTGCCATTAATATTGGATACGATCAAAGCGATTTTGATTTTGCCTATTTATATGTATGGGATCAATCGTTAACCGATGCAGAAATGTTAACGGTATCGAAGAAAATGCTCATGTATTTAAAATATGGTACCATGTAACTAACTATATGATAAATCATGAATAGTAAAAATATACAAGTAGGATATAAATCTAACCCAAATCTCAAACCCAATAATAATTTCATCTGAAACCGAATAAAAAGAAAACCTATTATCAATATATTAATATGTCATGTCTTATCTGTACTGAAAAATATAACATCAGCAACCATTTCAAAGTCTGTTGCATGTATTGCCAATTCGAATCATGCCGCAAATGCTGCGAAACGTACATAGTCAACGAAAGAGTCGCCAAATGCATGAATACCGAATGCGTGAAAGAATGGACACGAAAATTCCTGGCGGACAACTTCACGAAGAAATTCATCAAAACAACATGGAAAAATAATTTAGAAATAGTCGGTCTGGAAAAAGAAAAAGCACTCTTACCAGCCACACAAGGGATCGTAGAAACTATAATAGAACGCGAAAAAATAAAAGTACAAATCGACGAATTAGATCGTTTGATGCGCGAACTCGGTAGTAGACGATTGCATTTGAATATCGAATACAACAGATACGGAAACGCAAGATACGCAGCATCAAACGAACGCAAACAATTCATCAGAGCCTGTCCAGAAGAACACTGCAGAGGCTTTCTAAGCAGTCAATGGAAATGCGGTCTTTGTGGGTTATGGACGTGTCCCGACTGCCATGTCATCAAAGGCGAACGACAAGATATCGAACACACATGCAATCCGAATGATCTGGAAACCGCAAAACTCTTAGAAAAAGATACCAAATCATGCCCGAAATGCGGGACAGGTATATTCAAAATCGATGGCTGCGACCAAATCTGGTGCACACAATGCCATACCGCGTTTAGTTGGAGAACCGGACGTATAGAAACACACATCCATAATCCACACTATTACGAATGGCAAAGACGAAATAATGGCGGCACAGCACCACGCGCAGTAGGCGATTTCCAATGCGGCCAAGAAATCACACACCATACAGCGACTATAATCACGAGCAAAATCCGCAAAATCTACAACGAAAATCAGTTATCCGATAAAATCACAGTGGACTTGTTGTGTTTGAATATCGGTAATATAATCCGATCCACGTTGCACCTACACAGAGTTCAATTACCGGTATACCAAGTGAATCATGTGGAAGATAACCAAGGATTACGCGTAGAATATCTACGTAACCGGATAACGGAAGAAGAGTTCAAAATAAAAATCCAGAGAGCGTCGAAACAACACAACAAAAAAAGAGAAATAGGCGAGGTGGTACATTTGTTTATACAATCGGTGACGGATATCATGTATAGACTCCATGAAGAGTTGAACGAAAAGGAAATATGCAACACTAACGCAGCCAGAAAAGCCTTATTAGAAGAATTAGAAACCTATGTGAAAGAAGTATATACGTTGCAAGATTACACAGACGAATGCTTTTCAGATATTGCCAAAGCCTATGGCTGCAAACAAAGGAGAATCAGAATGCTGAACGACAAGAATCGATACTGCGATGTATTAATTACGTAACGGAAAGAAAATCCGAAAAAACAAAAAACAATAATATTTTTATACATCTATCTATAAAAATATGAACAAAATCTGAACAAAATATATAAAGCGTACACGAATCGAATGACCAACTTATGTCACTACAAAGATATGTTCGGAAAACCCGGAGAAGGAATACATGCCTATCGAATCCTGGATCTATCGGTAATCGATATCATCATGACATTATTAGGAGCTTTTTTCTTGTCTCAACTATTTCCATTTCCCCATGCATGGATATGGATAACAGTAGCATTGTTCAGTTTAGGAGTAATGATGCACAGGATATTTTGTGTGAGAACCACGGTCGATAAAATACTATTTGACTAAATGGCATTTTCCACATTTCGGAAAAACAGCACAAAGAATAAAATAATCGCCATACGGATCTTTCGCTGGGTTTCAGGGTATCCTTCAATCGAATTCAATTTATACAAAGCGGATTTAGGACCGTAAATTTTTTGAAAAGCAAAATAAGCCATAAACATAGCGGTAGTACAAAGAACACCGTTTTGAATAAGATGACTGTTTAAATGAAACCCATGGATAAGTGCTTTGGATAATTCATCGGAAGTGAGAAGTTGTAATTCTTGTTCCATCGATTCTTGTTGTACTTCTTGCAAAGTCGAAGAGCCTAATGCGTGAAGCGAAACTAACAATCGGATAGGAGAAGTGATCATACAAAGGTTCTGTTTTAAGTTCATGGCGAAGAAAGAGGGGGATGTTGTATATACTATATAGATAAATCAAAAAGCCCCCAAATCATCAATTTTTCACAAGTTCGAAAAAAACAGTGGACGAAAAGATAATAAACAGAAGCGGGATTTATATATAAACCATAAATGGATCAACAAACACAAACGTTTCTATTTATGATAGCATCATCTGTAAAAAATAACGATAACATATATTCACTCATTTTACCATTCCTAATCATGGTTTTTCCCATGGTTCAAAAGATGATACCGATCGATAAACTGCTTCAACGATTTTACAATAATAGACCCCATACGTATTTTGAATATATTATTCCATCACATGATGTCCCAGTCATGAAAACGTATACGCAAATTCCCATCATGCGAAAACAATTCAGTACGAAATTTTTAGCCGTGACTCATTATATACATAAAACGCTAAAAAACCATAACTTTGTTTCCATTACTGAAATAATGTCCTATAATGCGGATTTGATATACAATGACTATAACCATCATAACCACCACAATCATCCAAATCAAGATCATGATAACATGAAAAAATATATCGACTTACCATTAAACAATGCAAAGACCATGATCAGCCAAAAAGATGGAATATATTGCGAATACAAATGCATGGATGAAAATAACGAGAACAACAAAAACAACGACGACCATAATAAAAATAGGAGACCACAAAACTCGCAAAACTCGCAAAAATCGCAAAACTCACATTATAGCATTATCTTATCGATCGAAATCCAAGATAATTACATTGAAATCCTAAGCAGGTTTGTAGACAACTGTGTAACGGAATACGAAAAGTTTGTCTCACTTTCGAAGAAAAAACAACAAGATCAACAATATATATTCTCCTATATGAACTCGGAAAAAGTGGATTCTACTTTGGAATTAAACTTCAACGAGTTTGTCATGGATCACAATAAAGACCTCAATGTAAATATATTCTTTGAGCAAAAACAGAGTTTAATTCAGTACATAAAACCATTTGTCTATAATCCAAGAGAAGAAACGAATAACGGCGAAGAACTGTACAAAAAATGTGGAATGACATTCAAAGCAGGATTATTATTTTATGGCGAACCAGGTTGTGGTAAAACAACGACCATCAAAGGTATTTTGAAATATACGAAACGAAATGCAGTGATAGTGGATTTAAGTAAAGTGAAAACGTGCGAAGAACTAGAAACTATATTTCGATTACGAAAAATCAACAAGAAGACGTTTTCCAGCAAAGAATTATGTTATATTTTGGAAGATTGTGATGCGTTTGAAGGAGATGTAATCAAGAAACGCGATTCGAATTCTACACCAACGAAAACCAATGACGTTGCGACAGATGTAATGAAATTCATGGAACATATCAGTACAAGTACATATATCAATCCAACTATTTCCAATCAGGATACTCTCAATTTATCGTGTATTTTAAACCTGCTAGATGGGATTATAGAACTGAATGGTATCATGATTATCATGACAACGAATCATCCTGAAAAAATAGACCCGGCGTTAATTAGACCGGGGCGTTTTGATTTCAAATGCGAATTTCGAAAAGCATCCAAAGAAACGATAAAAGATATGCTGAAACTAAAATATAACAAAGACGATAAAGAAATGCATGATTTGCATAATGTGAAAGAGTATGTAATGACACCAGCCCAAATACAGAGTATTTGTTTCAAACACGAAAATATCCAAGACTGTATAAATGATCTGATCGTAGAATCACAAAAATAAACAAAAGCAAGTGATTTGTCTCAAACAAGAGTTTAAAACAAATAATGATTTTAGAAGCATCAAAACAAACCCCAAAAAGATTTCGTTTTGCGGCGGTTCCCTAATTTCATATGTTTCTTTTGAGTAGTAGTATTACTCTTTTTACGTATAAGTTGGTTCATGAGCTTGATTTCCTTTTCATAGACTTTGGTGGTGTTAATATCACTATAACCATATTCGAGAATTCTTTTCAATTTGACCAAATTTCTACGTTGATTCGGTACTATTTGTAAAGTATTGGCTGAGTTTCTGTAAAATAAAACACCCGTTTTGTTGTCAAACAATAAACTAGAACGATTGAATTGGCTCGCTACATAAGAGTCGAATTTTATTTTCATGTAGTATCTATACATAATGACTATATAAAAAAACCTAATGAGGATAGGGTCTACCCATATCTCGGAGGGGAATATATCCAGGCTTGTTAGAATCACTAAAACTACTAAACTGAAAATGGGGTCTAGGAGGAGAAACAAAATCATCATCATCGGCAGAACTAGATCTAGAAGAGCCAGAACTAGAATCAGAATCAGATCTAGATCTAGAAGAACCAGTACTAAAATTGTAGATATCCAGTACATAGGCCACGGTAGGACTACGAACTACATCCGAATGATCAAAATAAACAAAGCCGATGGTATCGATGAAAGAATGATTCTGATGATGCTCGATAAAATAGTTATATTTCAGTACGAAATCGGAAAGACCGTTAGAGCTAACCGAAAGATCGCTCTGTTGCAGATCACCAGTGACCACCAATTTTGTAGAAGACCCAATGCGGGTAGTCAACATCATCATTTGATTCGGGGAACTGTTTTGCATTTCGTCCGCGATGACAAACGAACGATGAAAGGTTCTACCACGCATGAAAGCAAGAGGAGAAATTTCGATGATACCATCCCGAATCATGTTGGAAATCTCAAGCGAAGAGTAAAAGTCCTTGAAGATATCAAAAATAGGTCGAGTCCAAGGATCCATTTTGGAGACCATACTACCAGGTAAAAACCCAAGCTGTTCCTCTTCCACCGCAATAAGAGGACGCGTAATAACAATTTTATCAACATCACCTCTTTTCAATTGCTGAATAGCTTGAATACATGCGAAATACGTTTTACCAGTTCCAGCCGGACCGATAGCAAACACTAACGGTATTTTATAATTTTGCAAGAAAGAAACATATCTTTGCTGAGAATCAGTTTTCGGTTTATGAGAAGGAGTCGGATGAGAAACCGGATCAAGAGAGGAACTAGAGCTCTTCTTACCGTAATGAGAAAAATGTTTATAGGGAGCAACAGACCAAGGTTTCAAAAACAGAGGAGTGTTACTAAAGTAACCGATAGAAGGATTCAAAATCATAAACCCAATACTGCTAGCAATTAAACACGGTCTAAAAATCATGCTGGAGGAGAAACCGGAAATCATATACCCTTTAGTATAAAAAATAAGTTAGAATGAAACGAAACAATTTGTAGGAGATGTATATAGAAAAAATGGAAAACCCGAGACAAATAGGGGAAGGTACATATGGTTGTGTATTTTATCCTGGAATATCGTGTAATGGACAACCTGAAAAAACAAAATATGTGACGAAAATACAGATACAGGACGAAACATCCAAGAACGAAGAGACGATAGGCGAATATATAAAAAAGACAAAGAAAAACTACTCGGACTATTTCGCACCAATCATAAGTTCATGTCCATTGAAATTAGCGTCCATAAAAAAAGACATGATCGAAAACTGCGAAGTCATGAGGAAGAACACGGATAAAGAATTTGTATCCGTGAAAATAAAGTATGCCGGAAAACAAACACTAAAAGAATATTTCAACAGACTATTATCGACGTATAATTCATCGTTTTTGTTTAAAGTAGTAGAGACACAGATGTATTTACTGAATAGTCTAAAGGTATTAGGGGAACTGAAAATAATACATTTCGATTTGAAACAAAACAATATTTTATTTCATGAAACAAAACAGAATCCAGTCATCATCGATTTCGGAATGTCGATCATGCTCGATAAACTGAAGGATCTAGAATACCATAAATACTTTTTTAAGCATTATGAAAAATATCCGCCTTGGTGTACAGAGATAATGTTGATATCGTATTTGGTACGAAAACCAACATGGGGAAAAACAAATATCACCAAGAAAGACGTAAAAAACATGCAAACGTTGGTCAAACGATATTATGAAACAAATCCAACCATCCGCCTAGTCCAAAACCAAAACCAAAACCAAAACCCCACCAAAACAATCCAATCATACTGGGAAAAAACAATTACCGAAACCGCGAACAAGAAAACGAAGACGGTGGTGGAAAGTCTATTGAAACACTGGTCAACCTGGGATACGTATAGCTTGATGGTAATATACTACCGGTACATGAAAAGCGAAGAGGCAAAGAGTATACAAAGCGCACCGTTTATTGATAGATATTGGAAACTACTAGAGGAGTATATACTATCGGAACCAAAAGACCGAAAATCACCGCTGGAAATGATAACCCAACTAAAAGAGTATATGAACAATATCCAAAGAAAAGAGTTTTTAGAATGGAATCAGAAACAAACAGATTCAATGAGAAGAAGAAGAAGACAATAAAGTATGCATATAGTTTTCAAGAACGTGATAACGAGGATTGGAAAGTAAATGCTGGAAAAAAGACCAAGAGGAAATAGAAGTCCAGTCCGAACGAGAACACAAATAACGAAGAACAGCCAGAGAACAGCCACTGACAACATAGGCATTATACACACTGATAGAATCAATGCAAGTACTGGAACAAACACCAGCGACATTCCAATATACGATCTTAGGTATGGCCAAAATAGAATGCTTTTCAAACAAAGACACCACACTTTCATGAACTTGCTGGAACTCGTAAATATTATGGAAATCGCTGATAATCACTAAAACCATGTTGGAAATATCTTGTAAATCAGTATGACTGGAAAGCAAACATTGAATAATAAGCTCCATACTAGCTAGAACAGAAGAGCCAATGTGTTTCTGAGAAGCCAAAAGGTGAATATGCTCGACAATATCGATAATATTGAATTGAAATCCATCCAAATCGATCCATGAAGGAGAAGAGTCAAAGGCAAGTATACGCTTACCGATAGGAGACAGATGAGACAAAATAGAGGCAATACCCAAAGCAGAGTAATAAGAAGGAGTGGAAAAAAGAGACAAATCCAAAATGGGTAAAATATAATGCTTGGACGAAATAGACTGAATTGACAGAACCGTATTCACCCAAGTCTTTTGTAAAAAATACTGCTCGGTTAAATGGGGAGACTTATAAACAATACTCTTGAAGAGTTTTGACAAGTCCATGTTATGATAAGTTGTACTGCTACTACTACCACTGCTAGCACTACCACCAGCATAGACAGGAAATCCATCCAAAAAGAACTTTTCGAACTTCGCCGCACAAACAATACGATCATCCTCTTTCATGGTTTTATGACGCACATTTCCTTGGGAGTCAATATTCAAAAAAGCGCGACGATTATTATGCAATGTATAGGACGAAACCTGCGATGGTTGAATATTATTCCAAGATCTCGAACACTGATGGATTTGAGGGATCTGCCAATCTTTGCTCATACGAGAGATCATTTTTCTATATTCGGATTTCGCTTTTTTGAATGCGGAATGAAACTGCGATTCACAAGTCACCGATTTGAAATAATGGGGTTTCACAGAACGAACCCATTGAATGACACAACGTTCAAAAAGCCAATGCATTGCGGAATTTTCACGCGGACTCCATTTACAAGCGAGAGAAATATGATCTTTGGGGTTAGGACGAATGGGTTCAACCAGCTTCATAGGATTACTAGAATCGTGATCAAATTGGTCGATCAACTTTTTCCACGTAGAAAAATCAATATCGATTTGATGATTCATAAACCCGATAACAGTGTCAATGAGAGGATCTTTTTCACCCAACTTGGAAAAATAGCGGACGAATTTACAGAAACGAGGAATATCTTTCCAAGAGCCATAGGGAAGCGAACAAATAGAATCCGGCCCAGACCCGGAATCAGCCTCAGCATCAGCCTCAAACAATTGCGGCAGTAAATTCAAAATATAAAGAGCGGGAATCGGAAAATATTGGTAAAAAACGAAGATCATCAAGTACGTCAAATCTTGTTCACCCTTTCCATGATAAATGTCTCGAGTATAACCAATGAATTTAAAAAGCAAAATAAGATACTGAATATATTCTTGAAGCAATTCGACGGAAGCAGCCGTGGAAATATCTTTTTTGAGGGAAAATAAAACCGAAGAGTATAATTTCATATACGGAATATACTCGTTCCAATGCTCATTGCGATTCATAGTGAAATAGATCTCCAAAATAGACTGTTTATAATTGATAGCAGTAGACATGTAGAATAATAGTAATAATACACTCACTATTTTATATTGTTTATGGACGATATTTACGAGTGCTTTTGGGTAGTTTCATACGTACACGTTTCGTGACTTTATGCCGATCAGCGTAGGATCCTGCTTTCGATTCTGTTTTCGATTCTTCATGAAAAAAAAAATAAAGAGTATGAATAGAGTGAAAAATAAAAATAGAAGGGGGAATAGTAATAGAATCAGTTACAACATAATGATGCAAAAACGATTTCGCGATATCGATTGAATGATCCGATTTCGAAAAAGAAAGAATATGCTGAGGTTCAATCGGAACGTGAAATAAAAGAATATTTTTCAAAACATAGTTTGAATAAGGTTGACTCAATTCAAGAAGCCTAGTACTAGATAAAGTGGTGGCAGAAGCATCAAATACGATTTTGTCTCGTTTTACAGAAACAATTTCATGATTCGCATTGATACATAAATAACAAGTGTTCAGATAAGAAGATAATTCTTTGGAAGCAATCGTATCGAGATGTTGAAAACGTTCGGTTTCGGTAATCCAGGATGTATCTAAATCAAGATCGGAATCCAAATGATGGAACGGTAACATCTTTGTTTGTAAAAAGATATAAAAAGAAAAAAAGAAACGAGATGTCTCAAAACAGCGTATAAAAAATAGTTTAATCTTAAGACTTCATTTGAATGTCAAGACTGAAAAGTCAAATAAAATCTAAAATAGAATATATACTTGAGACAGCATTTTAAAAAAATAAAAAAATAAAATAAAAAATTGATACTCGGAACGAAGAGAATCATAAATATAATAAATCAAGCCAAAAAAATGAATAGTAGTGATTTGTGTATTCCAAAAATGAATATAAATATCCCAAAATCATATGTGGTAGAGATACTATCAAAGGCAGATTTGGGAAAAATAGAGCGAATGACAGAATTACCATTAAAACAAAACCCTTTGTACAAAAGAGTATTGTTTACAATAACGTGGAATGTAAATAATCCAAAAGTAGAATACTGGAAAACAAGAATCATGAAACAACAGCCATTAAAACTAATTCCGATAAAAACAATACCTTATTATTGGATCATAACGGCAAGTTGCTGTCCAACCAAATAGAGCCAAAAAACATAAAAACATAAAAACATAAAAACATAAAAACATAAAAACATAAAAACATAAAAA
>Ga0209550_10005950_pt1 | contig 11392 bp, 8 predicted proteins | sample LauGreSuBDMM15SN_2_FD_187567 | JGI IMG/M metagenome (GOLD analysis project Ga0209550, IMG submission 187567) | Freshwater lake microbial communities from Lake Michigan, USA - Su13.BD.MM15.SN (SPAdes) (version 5) | ecosystem: Environmental > Aquatic > Freshwater > Lake | place: Lake Michigan, USA... | reverse complement strand
CGCCTCATCGGCATCGTCAACATGGGTGCTGCACTGGCAAACCTGGCGAATGGTGTGACCGTCGCCGTCCTCATCCACTACTTCAGCGCGTTTGCCATCTTACCGGCCCAGATGGTGCTGTTGCTGTTGCAGCTCATTCCTAACTTCATCTGCCGTCGCTGGATCCCAGACACGGAGACCAAGGACGGAGTGTCGAAGCCAAATGCGAACCAAGGCGACAGGGCCGCGTCCTCGGCCGCGCCCGAGACGAGGGACGACAGAGCGTGGTACATGAACCCGTTCACGCAGCTGATAGGCCTGTGGCAGTTTGCCACGGTGCTCACCTTTTCTTGCATCGAGTTCCAGTACAACGCGACCCTCGCCCACTTTCTCGACGCCAACGGCATCGCCCAAGTGACGGCGAATCTCGCCTCGGTGGCGAGTATCGGCCAGACTTTCGTCAACCTTCTGATCACTCCTTTTCTGCTCCAGGTTGCCGGGACGTGGGCCGCGCTGCTGGTGACTCCCGCCGCATATGTGTTGGGCGAGTTTGGTATCATGTCGGACCAGACGGTTCGGATGGTCTTCATCTGCCGCTCGATGGACTTCATCTTCCGCTACACCGTCTCGGACAACACGAAGCAGATCCTCTATAAGTCTGTCCCGCCTCATCAGCTTATCGACGCGCGCGCCTTTACTGATGGCTCGATCAAGAAGCTCGCCCCCATGCTCCTCGGTGGCATCCTGATCGTCGTGCAGGGGATCACTCACCTCGGCGCGTACGAGCTCGTCTTCCCTTTGGCGGTGTTTGCTATGGGCCTTTCGGCCGGCCTAGTGCCACTGGTCTTGTACCTTGCCCAGATGAGCGAGGAGCAGCCCAATCAAGAGCTACATTGAAGGCAAGCATGCATTAGACGATGTGCATCAAAGGCAAGCATTCCCAGAAGCATCTTGGAGATATTTGAGGATAATTTGAGGATGACGATTCTACAACACCTCGGGTCGATCTGCACAGGATCGAGTGAGCCGAGAGGGCTGGACTACCTCTAGACTACCTGTCGACCCAGCCTGCTGACGTCGCGCTGATATTCGGGGCATTGAGGGCAACCGCGGTGAAACCGCGGGGCAAATGCCCGCGGTGTGCTTGGGTGTGTGAGCTATAAAGCTATAACACCGGCGCTGGCCGCTGCTGTGTCGCATAAATGCCCGCGGGTGCTCGGTCTCGACGGACGCCACAGACCGTTAACAGACCGTCGACTGGACACAGCGGGCCTGCAGCGGGCTCCGTGCCTGTGTGCGGGCCAGTGCGGTTTCTGCGGTACTCGAGTGCGGTACCACAGAGCACAGTGGCTGCGGTCTCGGGCACGTCTGAACGAACCGGCCGTATGACGGTTCACGGTACTTGGGTGGGCCGAGAGCGCCCAGAACCGGCTTCGTGAGCGATTTTGACGCCGCGGTTGTGCGCGCGCGGTGCGGTATGTCGTGTTCGTGTACTCTGTTATACTCACTCCTTCTCACCCGCGCCCCGCGCGCGCTCTCCGGCTCCGCGCCATCCGCCAAGGCAACTGGGTCGGTGTAATTTACATTTGTGGAGTACATGGTGAGGTTCTAATTATATATATCTGAGTGATTGATGAGTGATTTGTGACTTCGACGCGTGCTCGCTCCATACGACCCGACCATCGGGGTGCGACGAAAGATATGTGAGATCCGTCTGAATCTCGATCTCGATCACTTGAGGGTGCCTAGATTTGAATCACAGGTTTCCCCTCATCGCCTCCGCCGCCACGGTCGTCGGTTCTGGTGCCGCTCACATCCAGGCACACCGAGGGACTGTTGGCTCAGTTATTCTTTTTCCTCTGCTTCTATTCTTAGACGTGCTGCTTCTCCTCGTTCTGATAGGTTATGGCAGCCTCGATGCTGGCCCACACCTCAGGTTGCGGCCGGTTGGCGTCAATCTTGTGGACGACGCCCGAGGGCCCATAGTGATCGAGGATGGGAACTGTCATGGCGTGGTAATTCTCGAGGCGCGATTTGAGCGCCTCCTCGGTGTCGTCCTTGCGCTGCATCAGGGGCTCGCCCGTCTCATCGTCGAGCATCGTCTCTGCGCTAGGCTCCTGCTCGCCGAGGCTCTTGGGCGGCGCGAACTTGATGTGGTATGAACGCCCCGATTCCTTGTGTACCCACCGGCCGCAGATGCGCTCCGTGAGCACCTCGTCGGGCACATCGAGCGCCACCACGAAGCCGACCTTCTCGCCGGCCTCCGCCAGCATCGCATCGAGCATCTTGGTCTGCTCCATAGTGCGCGGGAAGCCATCGAGGATGAAGCCCTTGGAGCAGTCGTCCACCGCGATGCGCTCCTTGATGAGGTTCACCACCAGCTCATCGGAGACCAGACCTCCGCTCTTCATCACGCCTTCGGCCTGCTTGCCAAGCTCGGTGCCCGCAGCCACGGCCGCACGAAGCATGTCGCCCGTCGAGAGCTGAGGAATGCCGAGGGTCTCGACGATCTTGGGAGCCTGCGATCCCTTGCCCGCGCCAGGCGGACCGAAGAGGATCATGATCTTCTTATTAGGCGTGTCGGGCTTCGACGCGGCACAACCCATGTTCGCCGAGAGACCAGAGAGGATCGGTCGTCGCGGCTCCTCGCAAAAGGACATGTTTCAACATGTTTCAACAAGTTTGCCGAAACGCCGAAAACGGAGTGAGCGAGCCATAAAGGCGGATGTAATTAATCCTTCCAGGAAAAAGGAGATGAATGTGTGGCGATTACCCGCGCGGGTTTATACTCTTATACCCGGGAGCCGGGTCATGTGCTGATGAGACTGACTAGCGTCATCGACTAGCGTCAATTGTATATTATGTAAACAAGGTTCAGAGATGCCTGTTGTGAGAATTCGCTATACGAATTCGGCTATGATTTGCGGTCGTGTCCGCGAACTTTAAACTTATAGTGGTTTATATACCTTATACGTACTAATACGCTACTAAAGTGAAAGTTGAGCGCGGTCGCCTACTGCACGGCGCTTTCCGACAGCATGGCACGCAGACCGCATCCACTGCGGCTTACGGCGAGACGGCAGCTCAGAGTCAGAAAGTGGCAGCTCAGCTGTGCACATGCACTTGAGCACCGCGGCAGCGCTGAGGCGGTAACGCGAAACACGTGACCGCATGTCAGGCCTCATGGATGTACCAATAACTTCGTGGTGCAGGTAAATCCACAGCTCTTTGTTGCTAGTGGGACCGGCGCCCCGCAACACCATTCCGGCGACAGGGTGATCTTCATTGCGCCACTCAATCGGGCCCTGCCCTGATGCGCTGCTCGTGCGCCAGCCGAGGCGATGGCGTTGTATGTTGACAGGCCGCGAGAACTCACGACCATCTGTGGAGAAGGCGAGAGCAATGCAAGCTGAGGGCGGCTGGCTAAGTGGAAAGATCGCGATCAGCGAGGAGGGGTCTAGGGGGTTCCGCTGCACGTGGAAAAAGTAGAGGTCGGCAGACGCTGGAGGCAGTCCACGGATGCGAATGGATCGCCAGGGCGTCCAGTTGCCCGTAAGCGCGGGCCCCATGCTAGTCGTCGTCTGCACAAAGCGACCGCCTGCAGTCGCATGCTCCAGGATGTTTGCACGAGCGAAGAGGCGGAAGACACCACTCGGAAGCTGCACAAGCGATAGCCGACCGTCAAAGTCGCAGACCGATGCCCCGAGCGCGACGTTCCCATTGGTCCACTGTCTTACTGACGGAATTCGTCTCAGCCGCCGCTCAGCACAGTCACGCGGCTCGTTCACGTCGATGACCACGTCTGACAAGTGCCAATGCTGGGTGGACTGTGACCATGGCCAGCCAACGCCTCGCGCAAATCGGATGCCTTCGCGCTCAGGAAAGCGGGCGAAGCTTTCTTCGCTTGGACCCATGCCTCCAGCCAGCACGTATTCGTTATCGCCGAGGTTGATGACTGCGAGGTTATGCGCCATGCGCCGTTCGTTGGTGCCCAGGTCGGCAATTGCTGATATGCTGGGGAAGAGTTTCTCGCCATCATCATACGGGCAAGCGTTACGTGAAGGGCATCGAAAATCGAGACCTTCTGCATCAGTTGCCTTGAGCCAATGGATCTCCGCTGTGCTCGTCGGCAACCCCTTGAAGACGAGACAAAGGGACGCACCGCACTCAACGAGCGAATAGTAGCGCCATGGCCGGCCAACCGTTGCATTCACAACTGCTGCGGCGCTACGATTGGGCAGCAGCTCCGGGCCGCGGCAAATTTCATTTTGCCATGCATCGCGCCATACTGCCGGATCGGTATTTGCGACCAATCGATCGTACCAGGATAAGATGCCGATTGCTTGCATGCGCTGCTTCGCCGCTTGTGCGGCTGCGTGACTTTTCTCCTTACGGGCATCCCTATTTTTGCCCTCTGCTTGATACCCGTCTCTCAGCTCCTTGCACGCTTTAGAACAGTGGATTAGTACGCTCACATTTTTTGTCTCGGCCGCTTTATGCTCCTTCGGCTTCTTTTGGCAGATGTTGGAGCAAAGCCGCACGAAGCGCTCGGTCGCCATTCTTTATCGTGTGAAACTCGATTACCGGTACCGGTATACCGGTAAAAAGTCACCGGGGGGAGCCGGGACACACACGGGACACACACGGGACACGCGGGCGCACAAAGGCACACGGACCACCGGTACCGATCACCGGTACATGTACTAGTATCCGTAAAAAGACACCGGGGGAGCCGGGACATATCGGTACCGGGTAGACATAATTCACAGATTTGCTCGTTCGTCGTTGGCAGCGTGTACGCATCACAAGCGGAACGCAGCGAGGACGTGCGTGGGTGCGACGCCCTCGTGCTCGCGCCCAAAGTGTTCAAGAAGCGCTTGGAGTCGCTCGGGTTTGGGCGGGAGCGCCCCCGCCTGCGGCACGCCAAGCTCGGTGCTGTGCACACCCGAGCAGCACAAGATCGAGTCGACGCCGTTGCGCGCCGCGCCGAGCACGTCGTGGTGGAGCGAGTCGCCCACCGCAGCAACGCGTGCGTCACGCCCAAGGCCCGCTCGCGCAAGCAGTGAGCGGCAGCGCTCGTAGATCAGCTTGTGCGGCTTGCCCACGAGACGCACATCCGTCGCCCCGAGCGCCTGGTACCGGTACGCGAGCTGCCCGGGCATGGGCGAGTCCTGGCCGTCGGGGCGGATCAGGTCAGGGTTGGCGACAAGGAGGGGCAACCCACCTGGTCGGCGCGCCATCGCGGCCTGCAGCACCTCCTCCTCCGCCGCAATACTGTAGGGAACCGCAGGCTGTCTCAGAAGGTCTGGCCCGTGCCCAAGCATCGAAGAGAGACCTCTCGCGAGCACAAAGTCCGCCTGGCTGATGGGTGAGGCGACCTTGCCCGCATCACGAACGTACTCCTCGTCGTCGGCGCCGTTGCCGAAGACGAAGCAGCGCATGCCGAGGTCGTCAAAGAGCGCGCCCGTGCCCGTTGTGCTCAGCCCTCGGAACACGAGATCACCGGAGGTGACCACGCTGATCGGCGGCACGTCGCCTGGGCGCCCGAGCCCGGCTTCTTCGTCTTCATCCTCGCACGGCCCGAAACCCATCGCCCTTAGCCGCGCAAGCGTGTCTCCCTTACGCCGGCTCGAGTTGGAGATGATCACAATCTTCTTGCCAAGCTTCTGTAGCATACTCACCGCCTCGACGGCGCCCTCATACGCTGTCTTGCCATCTGCGCATCGAGACGCGGAGCAAAAGACGTATGCGGCAACCTAGGCGTGGGTAACATTCCTCCTGAGCTTCGTGGCTAGGAGGGCTGTGAAGAGGCACACACCATGAATGACGCCAAATTGGTCGAGCAGGAAGGCATCATACTTATCAGACACGTCGAGGAGTGACGAAAGTGCAGTCGATGCCGTTGCAGATGCACACATGCGTACCGTGGCGGGCGGGCCTCGATGTTGCCGCAGCGCGGCGCTCGATGCGATGAGGACCGCGAGCATATTGTGTGGCCGACGTGTGTGTGGTGGTCTCGAGGGGCGAGATTTTTAGCGTGAACTGAACTGAACTGAACTAGCGTTTACAGGTGTGAACAAGCTTGTGGGAACCCCGATGCAAACAGTTGGGTTTCACGCTCTTCGCGCATACGCGCCGAATCGCGCCTTTTGCCGCGCCCCGCGCTCTTCTCACAATGCCTCGACATCATGTTCTTAGTTGCACGCCGAGTGGCGGTAACTCGTCCGGATCGCAGACCATCTGCGTGCAAGCGTCGCCAAATCCAGAGTACGCATCGCAGCCCGGCAACTATGCACATTGGCTCCTCGCGCACCTCTTCCCACTCTTGAGCGGTGCCCTCAACATCTCCAACCGCACCTTTGTTGGTGAGCAGTGGCACATCATGCACGGCGGTAACACGGTTCTACCTGTATGGGCACCCCGATACGCTGAGCTCTTTGGCGTTACGTGCGTGCGAAGCACGGACGATTCGAGCGGAGGCCAGCTTCTCGGCTACGGATGTGACCTGCGACTCAACGTGAGCGTTGCAGCTTTTGCATTCTGCCGGCGCGCCTTCTGGGCTTCCGATGCGCTTCGGCAAGTCTCCGCGTATTTGCGGTCACGGCTTCGGTTGCCGGCTCTATCCGAAGCTTCTATGACAGGGACGGCTTTCTCCAAGACATCACGGATTGTGATCTTGGAACGGCGAGGCACTGATGGTCGCCGTGGCTTTGTTGGACTCGAGCGTGCGTGCGAACCGGGGTTTGACAAGAGTGCTATCGAGCGCGGCGTGCTCACTCAGGGCATGGCGGTCGAATGCACGAGCTTCAACATGTCCACCCCACTCGCTGCGATGGCGCAAGCTGTTGGCTCGCCTGACGTGCGGGCCTTGATTTCCGGTCACGGGGCGGGATTGGCCAACGTGATTTACATGCAGGCCGGGGCGGCGATGGCCGAGTTCGATGCGATCAAGAACATGGGAAAGGCACGCAACTTCTACCAGTACTTAGCCGAGGGCCTGGGTGTGCGGAGCATCAAGGTATGGCTCAACGCGTCGGGCGCGCGCTTCTGCCCGCCGCGTGTGAACGCGTGCGGCAGCGGCAACCTCAACATGTACCGTGCGAGCATCAAGATATCTGCAACCGTTCTCGACGACGTGCTGACAGAAGTGGCAGCCATTGGCCCACTACGAGATTGCGGCGTGGCGCGTGACGAGGAGGGTGCCAAGATGTATCGCGCCAAGCCGCGCCAGCCGGGGTGGGGTGCTTTGGAAATGCTCCCGTGGACCAAGGACCCTTCACCGTGGAACCGGAGCTACCTGCTCCCCCCTGTGTTTTAGAAGAACAGGTAGCCACTCCTAAGTTGTCAGTAGTAGCCCAGCTAGCCAGACTCTTACTGTAGGTTGTCAGTTGAGTTAAGGAACTGCATTCACATCGGAGAATTTCTGTGCTGTTGCGACATTTTTGAATCGTGGCGGCGCACATGGTGGGCTCGGCGGCGGCGACGCCGACGCGCGCTGCGTCGCCCGACGTGTTGAGGAAGAAGGGCGTGGCCGAGGAGCGGCGCAAATCGATCAAGGGCCAACAGGGCCTGTCGCCGCGGGCGGAGGCTGCCTTCCAAGCAAAGGCCGCCAAAGCTTACATGGGACATCTCAGGGCTGTGGAGAGCGCTGCGGCCAAGCACTTTGCGGCGCGCGGCCCACCGACAGAGATCGGCACGAACGCGGAAGATTTGGCCTGGCTTGAGAATAATAAGACTGCACCTGGCGTTGTCGTCCTGCCGTGCGGCCTTCAATATAAAGTTATCAAGAGCGCCAAGAGCGGCGCCAAGTCTCCAAAGGTCGACACACCGTGCGACGTGCACTACCGCGGAAAGCTGCTTGGGAGCGGCGCCGAGTTCTACTGCAGCTATGCGAAGACGGCCGAGCCCGAGCGCCACGTCGCGAACCGCATCATCCAGGGGTGGACGGTCGCTCTGCAGTTGATGGGGGTCGGGGACAAGTGGATGCTCTTTGTACCCTCTGAACTCGGCTATGGCGACGCGGGCTCGACCAATGGGTGGAAGAACATCCCACCCCACGCTGCCCTCATCTTTGAGCTTGAGCTCTGTGCCGTTCGAAGTGAAGCGGCGCCGCCCAAAGTGCACCGGCCTCCGGGCATGAGCACTGAGGAGCTCATCGAGCTCGCAGCCTCTGTGGTGCCGACCAAGCCGCTGGGCTCACCAGCGCCAACGCTGATGCCGACGGGTGCAGAGGAGAACGCCTCGATCAACGGCACCGAGGACCCTCCCGTCACCATGGGTGGCCTATTTGATCGCTCGGCGACCCCTAAAGTGGCTCAGAGACGTCCCCTCAGTGCCTGGCGTGGGGCCGACGGCGGGGGAGGGAGCTGTGCGGCTGGAGGCGGTGCGGGTAGTGTCGAGGCGCTGCGGGCGCTGCTTGCGGACGCGGAGCAGTCGGCGGCCGAGAGCACGGCACGCGCCGACGCACTGGCCGCCGAGAACGAGCAACTTCGCGCCACTCTCGGCAAGGCCGTCGAGCGCGCGCTCCAATGGCAAGCTCAGGCCCAGGCCGTGCAGGCACAGCTCGAGGGGTTCGAGGCAGAGGCCATGGCGCTCCAGACCCAGCTTGAAGCCCTCGAATCGTCTCGAGCCGGCTCGAGCCGGCGGAGCGTCGAGGTCGAGCCGCCGGGAGCGCTCCCAACCTCGCCAGAGCTCCGCCGCGGCCTCGAGCCGATCCCATCGGCCCTCGAGACGGCGCTCGAGACGGCGCTCGATGCGCCCTCGAGGGTCGTCGTTCTCGTTGGCGTCACTGGCGGTGGCAAGAGCAGCGTGGGGTGCGTCTTGGCCGCGAGCTCGAGCGCGTTCGGGGTCTCCTCAGGCTTCAGCTCGGCCACGCTTCTCCCAGCACACGCCGACTACACCTCCATACCGCACGCAGACCCGCACGCCGTGCGGGCGACCACTCGGGTGATCGACACGGTCGGCTTCCATGACACGACGGCGCCGGCGGCCGTGGCGATGCGCCGCTTCAGCGCCTTTGAGCAGCTGCTACCGGCCGAGGGCGGCGTGGACCTCTTCCTCTTCGTCCTACCGTATGGCCGTTTCTCATCGGCTGCAGAGGCCGCCCTCGACGCATTCGTCGCGTGCTGCGGCGAGGCTGCCCTCGAGCACACCGTGCTTGTGTTCACGCGCTGCCGACTCTCGTACGACGAGCTCAAGGCCGAGCTGATGCGCAGCGCGCCGCCCTCGTTGCGCCGCATCATCCCTCGGCTTGCCTTTCCGTCCGTGCTGGGCGTCGACGTCCTAGCCCAGCCCATCGCTAGTCGCGACATGCTCAGGACAGGCGTGGACGAGGCGATCGCCGGGCTCGAGGGCCAGCGGTACAGCCGGCCAGCCCTCGCGGATGCAATCGAAGAGTATGGTGGCGGGCAGGACGAGAAGGAGCGCGCCGCGTTTGCCGCCGCCGTGTCGGACTGGCGCAAGGGCGGCGAAGATGCGAGTCAATGATGGCGATGACCTCACTCCCAGCTGCCCCCTGTGTTTTCTTCCAAGGGGTGCACAGCACACGGCTCTGAAGCTCTCTCTCGGGCGCGCTCGCGGGCACACCTTGGTTCCTTGCCTCCCAAATTGCTCTCGTCATCCTGTCGGTGCTCAGGTCCTGTGACCGTGTAGGTTTTGATGAGTCAGTAAATGTACCGGACACCGCGCCCTCCACGTTGTGTCTCCACGGGACCTGTGGTCGTGCGTCTTGCCGAGGTGGCAATTTAACGTGAACGTGAATGTACCGGACAGTTTAGTCAATGACGTCATGCAATTAGTAGGGCGGCCATGTGCGAGGCATCGACCAGCAGGGGACCGAGCAGCGCGCCGGAAAGGGCCTCAGGGACAAGAAAGGGCACGTGCCAACCCTGGACCGCCGCGCAGGCCGCGAGCGACGACGTCTCGAAAAAGATGCTCATCCAGTACCTGCAGGAGCATGCCGAAGCCACCTTTGTCACCGAGAACAAGCTCAATGGCGTCATCACCGCCGTCGTCACGCGCGTGACCAAGGAGCAGCTGGTCGAGATGTACGAGAAGCATATCAGCAGCGTAGTTGACGCATCCGCGTCGAGCGATGCCGCGGAAGCGGCGAGCGAACCGACGAACGCCTTCACGTTTGCGCCGTCGGCAGAGGCATCCAGCGACAACGATGGTAGCGCCTTTGCCTTCAATACCGCGGCGGGCCAGAGCGAAGCCACGCGCGCACTGCCGCCGGCTGCCTCCACGGTCAGCGCCGATCAAGGCGCAAGTGCGTCTGCAGCGCGTTCGGTGGCGCCTCCATCCTCGGTGGCGCCTCCGTCCTCGCCCGAGGCACGCGTGCCGATGCCCGGTCGGGAGGCCGTCGAGGCCTTCCTTCGGCGGCTCAACCCGGTCGCGTATGGAAGTCCGGGCGAGCGGCCGACGCCGGCACAGAGCTCTGCGCTCGACGACGCGGCCAATGGGCTGGGTGCGATGATCAGCAGTGCGGCAGGCCCTGATGGTCTTCTCGCGCAGGACGCTTGCCCTCTCTATTGGCCGGACGAGGATCCGCGGAACGTGTGGGCTCTCGCGGGGCGGCTCGCCGCACGCACGCGCACCGTGCAGCTCCCCCTGCTCGGGCTGAGTGCGACGCTGCAGCAGCGATGGAGGGAGGATGACATCGGGGACGACGAGTGCGAGATTGAATCCCACTCGACAGCCGCGGCGTGCTGGGACGGTGCGGTGGTGCTTGCGGATCTGCTTTGCCTTCCGCCGCCCGTGCTGCTCGCTCACTCGGCTTCCATGGCACGCTCCGTCGCGTCGTACGCGGGGTGGCGCTGGGCCGACAAGTCTGTCCTCGAGCTGGGCTGCGGCATCGGCGCTCTTCCGGCGCTCGTCACGGCGTTTCTGGGAGCGAGGCGCGTCTTATGCACTGACGGCCATGCGTCAGTCCTACGGATGACGAGGGCCAACATTGCACAGTGGGTCTCTGAGCATCCGCGAGTGACGCCGCCCGTCGCGCTCCGTCTTCTCTGGGGCGATGGCGAGTATGTTCGAGGGCAGCTGCGGGCGGCTGGCTTGACCGAGGCTCCGTTCGACGTGATCCTGGCGGCCGACTGCCTGTACGTCCTCGAGAATCCGGGCGCGTGGGGTAAGTTCCTCTCGACGGTCGTGGCGCTCTCGACGCCCGAGACGCTCGTGTTCGTCACGTACACCGATCGCGGCCACAATGCACTCTGGGAACGGTTTGTCTCCCAGCGCGTCCGACGCTACTTTGATGTGGTCGCCGTAGGCTCGCACCTACTGCATCCCGCCGCGCAGCCAGGCGCCCCTGGGCGGCTCGAGCACCACCATCCGGCCTGCCAGGTCTTCTGCTGGGCGCTCAAAGCCGCCGCGTCTCCTACAGAGAGCGAGTAATTTAGAGCTCTGGTAGACT
>Ga0209550_10005946_pt1 | contig 11393 bp, 6 predicted proteins | sample LauGreSuBDMM15SN_2_FD_187567 | JGI IMG/M metagenome (GOLD analysis project Ga0209550, IMG submission 187567) | Freshwater lake microbial communities from Lake Michigan, USA - Su13.BD.MM15.SN (SPAdes) (version 5) | ecosystem: Environmental > Aquatic > Freshwater > Lake | place: Lake Michigan, USA... | reverse complement strand
GCGCACGCATGTTCACCTCGAGAGCCTCGGCCTTTGCTGCCTCAGCCTTGGTCGCTTCCGCTTCCGCCCTCGCCCTCGCCTCCTCCTCCACCTCTCGGCGCGCATTCGCCTTAGCTTGCTCCACTGCAAGCGCCTGCTGGGCGCGCCGTCGCGAGGCCGCCTCCGCCTGCAATCGATCCTCGAGAGCTCTCTCGAGCGACTCGCTCTCCCGGCGCCGCGTCGCTTCAGCCGCTGCCTCAATCTCCCTCGCCCGCGGCGCCGCCACCCACGTTCCCCCTGCCTGCGCCGCGCTTCCCGCGATCGACGCCCAGGCCGCCACTGGCGGCGGCGCGGCCGACGGTGGCGGTGGCGGCGGCACGGCCGGTGGCGACGGGGCGGTCGGTGGCGGCGGGGCGGTCGGTGGGCGCCCCTGCTGCGGGTAGGATGGCAGCATATCTGGCGGCGTTGGCGGCAGCGGCATGGGCATCTGCGTGCTCACACCAACGGACTGAAGTGCGACGGCCAAAGCCGCGGTCGAGAAGCCACCACACGCAACGCTCGTAAAGGCCATGCCGCGTGGCGGCGCGAGGCTCGTGATCGATGGGAGTGAAGCGCCGTCGGGGTCGCCGGCGGTTCCGAGGCGCGGCGTAGTCAGGCCGGCGGCAGCCGCGGCGTTCGAGGCGGCGGCGGCGGCGGCGGCAGCGGCGGCGGTGGCTGATGCGGCCCACGTGAGAACCCTCCCATCCGCCGTCAGGCAGGCAACGTGATGGAAGCCGCATGCAATGGTTCGTAGCTCGAGGGCGCTGCCCATCGACAGGGGCAGGTGTAGAGCGCGCGGCCATGCGTGCACCGCCTCGTCGCCGCCGCCCGAGCCACTCCCACCGTAGTGGCTGCGACCCCACACACATGCCACGAGCCCGCTGGCGCCGAGAGGCTCGGCAAGCAGTGCCAGCGCAGCCGAGTGCGCCTCACCGCCGCCCGCGGCACTCACCATGCGGAGCGCCACCACGTGTGCCGGCGCCAGGCGATCGGCTCGATCACCAAATCCGAGTTGGCCGTGCCGCCCACAGCCCCACGCAAATAGACGGCCGTCGGCGAGGGTGGCGAGAGCATGCTTGCCACCGACGGCGATCGCACGTGTGGCGCCACTTGGCAACCCCACTCGATGGACTCCTGTGCGAGACGTCTCCCCGCCGCCGCTGCTGCCGTCGCTGTCGGAGAGGTTACCCCAAGCGTACACGTCGCCGTCGCGGCCGAGGGCGCATGTGGCGTGATGGCCGCACGCTACGCGCGAGGCCGGCTGCTGCGCGAGCGCTCTCACGCGCACGGGCGTCGCGCTCGCCTCGCCGTGCCCTAGCTGCCCGTCGCGACCCCAGCCCCATGTCCACACAGAGCCGTCTGCGGTCACGCACGCCGTGTGGTAGAATCCGCATGAGAGGTCGAGGACGCGATGACCCTGCAGCGCCGCAAGCAGCCGTGGCCGCGGCGCCTCTTCGACGGCGTCGCCCAGGCCGAGCTCGCCGAATGCGCCGCCGCCCCACATGTAGACCTCGCCCGTGGAGGTCACGGCGCCGCCGTGGCAGTTGCCCAGCGCCACGAGCTCGAGCGGTATGCCTGCAAGCGCCTCCACTGCACGTGGCTCCGAGTGGTCGGCACTACCGTCGGCGTGGCCCAGGCGACCGTCCTTCCCGCGACCCCAGGAGTACATACGCGCCCAGTCCGCCTTGCGGCACCACCGGCACCCGCGAATAACCGGTGCGAATTCGACGTGTTCACACCACCGGGGACCTAACGCTGTGAACATACGATGGGCGGCGCCTGATGTCAGAAGTCAGATGTGTGGGCGGCTGGGCCCGCTGCCTCGTGCCTGTGGCCCTTCCTGGCGCCTGGGGCCGGTGCGACTGGGACCGCGTTGGACGCCGCGGAGCCGCGCGCGAGCCGGCGCGCGGCGGCACGCGCGGCCGCCGGTGGCAGGCTGAAACCGCGGTTTCTGAACACTGTGACACGCCCGAGTCCTTTTTGTACACCATTTGTCCCCGACTTCGAACCCGACTTTCATCACAACCGCTGCCACATCCGAGAGTACCGTATGACCCGTATCGCGTATGGCGTGACAGCTGCCCAGCTCCGGCGCGGGCAGGGCCGGCAGACGCAAGGAGGACCATGCCCCCGCGAGTTTCCATTTTCCGTAAAGCACGTCTGGACTCATCAGCCGCCCATCGTCTGGTTGACGGCGTCGATCTCCTCGATCGACTTCTCAATCTGCGCGAGCTCCAAAAGGAGCTCTGCTGCTGCCACCACCTCCGCCGCCTCCGCCTCCGCCGCCAAGTCGGCTTTGATGGCGGCCGCCTCCGCCTTGTCGTTCGCTCTCTCGAAGGGCGAGCGAAGCAGGGCCAATAATGGATTGGCGGCCTCGTCGTCGCCAAAAGTGTCGCGAAGGCGGGTCGAGTACATCGACCTGCGCGCCTCGTCGATGAGTAAGACCACCTCCTCCTGCGGCACGCCCATCGAGGTAAGGATCGCGCCACCGAGCAGCAGCGCCGACTCTTGCGGGCCGGTCTCGAGTGCGGTCGCGCCCACGGCCATGAGCTTGCGACGATGCTGGGTGCCGTACGCACGTACAAAAATGGGCATCTCGTCGGGGTTCGGGTACAAGCGGCGAAGGGCGCGCACCGTTTTGGTGCAGTCGCGTTCCGTGTCGAGTGTCACCACGACCGACGAGATGTTGGCCTCCGATTCCTTCATAAGGATTTGGAGCACCTCGGGGCGTGTGGCGTCCCCGAAGAAGACGGGCAACCCGAGCTTGCGCGCCTCGGCCACCTTGTACGGGTCCATGTCAAACGCCTTGTAGCGCACGAGCTTGGCGGTGAGCATCTCGGCCACGGCCTGGCCCACGCGCCCGAAGCCGGCGATGAGCACGTAGTTGGACTTCTCGGCGGCCTCGTCGGGCGAGGGGAGTATCAGCTTGCCTGAGGAGCGCTCGAGGGCAGCCGACGCCTTGAGGCCCAGCTCGTTGAGGAAGGGCGTGAGGAACATGGTGAGCACCACTGTCGTGAGCAGCAGCTTCACCTGAGTCGGCAGCAGCAGCCCGTGCTGCTGCGCGAGGGCGAAGATGACAAAGGAGAACTCGCCGCCTTGCGAGAGCAGGAGGCCCGAGCGCAGCGCGGCCGTGAGCTTGAGCCCGCCGACGGCACACACGAGCGTGGTGATGGCCGTCTTGAGAGCGAGAAGGGTGAGGGTTCCGCCGAGGATGAGCGGCCACGAAGCGATCGCGACCTTGAGGTCGATGGCAAAGCCCGTCGTGATGAAGAAGAGGCCGAGGAGCAGCCCTCGGAACGGGGCAATGTCCGCCTCGATCTGGTACCGGTACTTCGTCTCCGCGAGCAGCACGCCGGCGAGGAAGGCTCCGAGTGTGTCGGAGAGGCCGAGGGCCGCTGTGAAGCCCGCCATCGAGAGGACGGTGACGAGGGTGATCGCGAGGAATGACGTCTGGTCGCGTGCGGAGGCCACGAGCCGGTACACGTACTGGAGCATGTACCGGCCGAAGACGAAGATGAAGGAGAGGGCGGAGACGGACTTGATGACGGCCAGCCGAAGCGCCGCGCCGAGCTGGGCGCCCGTGCCGCCGAGGAGCGGGGTGACCACGAGCAGCGGCACGACGGCTAGATCCTGGAGGAGCAGGATGCCAAACGAGGCGCGCCCGAAGCGCGACGCGAGCTCGCCCTTCTCGTTGAGCAGCTGGATCACGAAGGCCGACGAGGAGAGCGCGAGCCCGCCGCCGAGCACGAGCGCGACCGCGCCGGTCGCGCCCGCTTTGAGCGCCAAGGAGCCGATGAGGAAGGTGGTGAGCAGAAACTGGGCCGTGCCAAGCGTGAACGCGTCTCGGCCGACCGACTTGAGGCGCTCAAGCTCGAGCTCGAGACCCATCTCGAAGAGGAAGAAGACGACGCCCAGCTCGGCGAGCTTGGTGGTCGTCTCCACGTCCGAGACCCACTGCAAGCCCGCTGGCCCAAGCAGCATGCCCGCAAAGAGGAAGCCGAGCACTGGGCTCAGCCCGAACAGATTCATCACCGGATGGACGAGCGCAGTCGCAAGCAGCAGCACGATCGTGTCGCGCTCGCCCCCGTGTATTTGGTGCGCCATCTCGCCCATGCTGCGCAGTGCCTTTGGTCCGCCGGAGGCGAGCTTCTCCGCAAAGTTGTGTACGTTGGCCGCGAGTGAGGGGACGGACATCGCGGACTTCGCGAAGCTGTGCTCAAGGTTCGCGGAGTCCAAGCTCGGCGAAGCGACACTGCCCGATTGCTTTGGCGGCGTTTGGCCGATGGTGGCCAAGGGCACCCTCCGGGAAGGCGGCCGTGTGAATTCACGGTCCTGCTGCTGCCGCTGGTCGTCTCCAAAGATCAAGCTGCTGTCGCTGCCCCGCCCTTCCGCAACGTGGCGACCGTCGTGACGGCTATGGTGACCAGTCGGATCGCGAATGTGCTGCTTCTGCTGCTGCAGCGACAGCTGGCGCTCCACACCTGTCGGAGAGCCTGCCTCGGGCGACGGATAGCCAGCAGCGGAGGCCACAGCAGGACTCACGAGACGGACGATGAGCATCGCACAGAACATCAGTTGACACATGCGGCGCCTCAATGCGCTCCAAAAGCCTACTCGCCGTCGCTCACGCATCTGGACGGTGCCCAATCGTGGCTGAGCAGCTAGGGCGTGACAGCTCGGCAGCGGTCGGCCGGGCTCGGTGCGCCTTAGCGGCTGCATTGCGGCCGCTAAAAGTGGGCCATGCGGCCGCACTACGACGGCCGGCGAGAAGCCCAACACGCTCGCGGCGAGCGCGGCGAGCGCAACTGGCCGCATGAAGCTCTCGAGGGCGGACTCGTCGATGCTGGATCTCGTCTGATCACGACACCAGATTCTATCAGAGTTCAGAGGCTGCGACCTTATCCAGGACGGAATGGTTTCAACTTCCGTTTTAGAACACTTAGTTCGGTTGCGGACTCACCCTGTGTGTGCGGAGGCACCTTCACGCATGTTGAAAGGTCCGCGCGGCAAAAAGCTTCGAGCGACACGTCTTGACTCGTGTGAACCCGTTTTTTCTAACGAAAAGTCAGGACGTCGCACACTGTGCTCCACGAGCGGCGACTTTGGGTATTTCATTTCCGAAAGTCTAGAACAAGCCAACGACACGTCACCGACGGGACACACGAAGAGGAGGAGCATCACTTGCTGAACGTGATGATGATGCGTCCAGGTGTGCGCCGTAAGATTGCCACTTAGGAGCGATAGGTGGCAAATGCGCCACAAGCACGCCCGATGATGACACTCAAACACATATACTTAGACATGCAGCTGAAGCCGAGCGCATGAGGATGTGAACGTATCTGAGGATGGTGAACTCGGCCAGCCCTTGAGCTGCAAAAGAGCATACCAGCTAACGGTGGCGGTGCGTCCCCTCTTGCACGTCACTCATTCGCAGTCCTGTGGGCGCGCAATCTCGCAATCATCCTTTGCTTTGCCCTCTTTTGTGACGAGAAAGTCAGAGCCGATGCACAGAGCCAACATCAGCAACTAGTGTCTAACACGGGCGCTGCTCGAGGCGGATAAGTTGAGCGAGCTGGTGGCTGGTGGCTGCGTCTCGCGGCAGCGCTGATGGCGGCGCTTTCATCGAGACAGAAAGAGACGTCCTGGCGTACCATTTCAGGATTCAATCACATTCGCCAGTTTGCTTTTCAGCTTTTGCTCCTTCGGAACGCTCGCCGGAAGCCCGGTCGGTAATCCGGTCGGCAGAGGCCTGGGCTTCATGGGAGGGACTAAGACCCCACTAAATCGCCACAATTGCGGCTCAAGCTACCTAACACCTGAGTTGACGGGGCTTGCTGGCACGCTGCAGGGATATGGGGATATGACACGGTTTCAATGGCAAAGAATGCCGAGGGCCTTTGTAACTAGGATTTTTCAGATTAGAGCCGGGCATAGTCCATAGAGAAAAGAGACGACGAAAATGATGGCTAATCCGCGACACGTTTCCCGCGCGCTGGCCTTCGGTTCCGCTTCGGCCTTCGGCCCGCTTAGGTCTCGCCAACAGCGCACCGTCCATGCCCGACACTCGCGCGCGGACTCGCTCTGTCTGTCTCCTCTCCACCGCCGCCGTCTCGTCTCCTCACACTGGAGTCCCCAGTGGGCGCGTCGTTTGGCCTCACACACGACCGGGTGGCGTCACCGCACGGTGGCTATTTCCGAGACGCCGCGCCGCTCCGCCGCCGCGAATACGCGCGACGAACGGTGCGTGCCGCGGACTTCCATACGGTACAGCCGAAACGAGTTACGCACGCGCATGAGCCGCGGCGGTGGCGGCCCGCTGCCTCGCGGCCTCGGCTTCGGCGGCGGCGGCGGCGCGGGCAGCGGCGGCGGCCTGCGCGGCGGCCTCTGTGGCAGCGGCGTGCTGCTCGGCGCGCTCGGCCCGGGCCTCCGCCTCGGCCGCATGCTTGGCGTGCGTGAGCGCCTCGAGGGTGGCGTGCTGGCGGCGCAGCACTGCCCCCAGGCGGCGCATGCCCTCGATGAGTACCTGAGGAGAAGAAAAGCAAGGAGGCACAGGGGAGAGGACGTGAGAGAAGTGATGCTACGGAACAAGGCTTGGTGGTGCCATGGAGAACGCACCTCATCCGACGCTAGGGCAAAGGAGATGCGCACGAACGGGCAGGCCGGCGCGCTCTCGAGACCGGTGTAGTGGAAGTACGAGCCGGGCACCACGAGCACCTTCTCAGCCGTCATTGCGTCGAGCAGGGCCGCCGCGTCCTCCACGCCGACTAGCTTCATCCAAACAAACATGCCACCCCGCGGCGCCGTCCACTGCGCGAGTCCGTCCAGGTGCTCGGCCGCCGCGCGCAGCACGACGGCCGCGCGATGCTTGTACGCGACCTGGACGCGCGACACGTGCGCGTCGAGGCCGGTGGCGCCCCAGCGAGTCAGGATCGCGTGCAGCTGCACCTGTACGCACGACGCCACCCCGAGTGACGGCCCCACCCCCTGCGCGAGCTTGTGGATGACCTGTCGCGGCGCCGTCACCCATCCGCAGCGCAGCCCAGGGCCCATCCACTTGCTGAAGGTGTCGCAGCGCAGTACGCGCCCCTCGCGGTCAAGGGAGAGGTACGAGGACGGCAGGCCCTCGCCCGCCTCGCCACGGTAGCCGGGAACGGGAGCCGCCGCGTCGAGCGGGTCGCCAAACGCGAGGAATCGGTACGGGTCGTCCTCGATAAGCAGCATCCCGAAGTCGCACACGACCTCGTACAGCGCGCTCATCTCGGCGCGGGTACGCGTGATGCACGTCGGGTTCTGGAACGACGGGATGGTGAAGTACGCTTTCGGGAACCGCAGGCCCGGGCGCAGCCGCGCCCAGTCGCCGAGCAGCGCGCTCAGCGCCGCCGGTGCCGACAGCGTGGCGTCCGCAACGAGCGGCTCGATGTGCAGGCCGCGGGCGCCCACCCACGCGCTGAGCTGCGACGTGCTAAACGAGAAGTCCAGCTCGTCGACGAGTAGTGAGTCGCCCGGGTCGAGGAGCGTCTCCCATGCCCTTTGGAAGCCGTCCGCGTTGCCCGTGCACACGCACACGTCCCAGCCCTCCTTGGGTGGCGCGTGCTGCTCCTGCACGTGCGCGCGGATCCAGTTGAGCAGCGGCACATATCCGACAGTGCCCACGCCCGGCGTGATGTCGTGCATGTACTGCTGCGCCTTGCCTACGAGCGTCGGGTCGTCGATGCAGATGCGCTCGCCGTCGACCAGCTCAAGCGTGTAGCTCTTCACGGGGAATAGCGACGGATGCGGCGTGCCGCCCGACATGACTGCCATGCCCTCGATATGGCTGAGCGGGATGAGGCCACGCAGCGGTGCGGGCCGCTTGGCGCGCGCGACGAGCGACAAGTGGTCCTCCATCTTGAACGGCTCCTTGCCTCGCACGTGCCGGCGGAAGGGCCACCAGCGCTGCACGACGGCAAGGCGCGCGACAAGCGCCGTGGCGAGCTCGAATCTCGCCCGGCGACACCACCACGACAGCACGACGCCGATCGCGACCCCGGCGCCGAACGTCACGAGCGTGTGCGAAGGCTTCTTGCTAAGGCCAGGAGCCAGCATCACCATTGAGGTGGCTTCCAAGCCACGGCTGCCGTCGTACGGCAGGCTGCAGTAGGCCAGCGTCCGTCAGCGCCGCGTGCAGCTTGGCGCGCGCGGTGGGAGCCGTAAGCGGCGGTTTTGACTCCGCCATCGTTCACAGGAGTTTCACAGGCGACTTCGCTCAGCGAGGCAGTATTTTCCCACAGGACTGATCGGGGTTTACCCTCACTAAGACCGTCAAAACTTGGCACTAAACCAAACGTACACGACCGCACGCAGGTCCGCGACCCGAGCTGCATTGCTGCACCCGGGAGCGAGGAGACCTCAGGAGAGGCAGGGCGAGCGGCCACGCTAAAAATAATAAAAACCTGGTCAGTGCGTGCGTGCGTGCGTGCGTGGCGTGAGGGTGGGCGTCGACAGCAAGATGGAAAACAATGTGACGAAACTTTTCCTCTCGACAATGTCACTGACCCACGCGAGCCGTCTCCCCTGAGTAGAAAACGGTCAGAAGTGAGAGGAATGGCTTCGAGAAGTCAAGCAACTGTGGCTGCGGCACTCGCCGCCGCTGCCGCACTCGGCTGGCTCTACTGGCGTATCAAATCGCTAGAGCAGGCGCTCGCACTTGGTGCCGCCGAGTGCGGCGCTCTGCGCAGCGCTCTTGCTCAAGCGACGGAGGCAGCTCTGCGAGAACGAGATGCAGCTGTGGAAGAGGCGCGCGTGACGCGAACGCAGCTCAACGAGAGTCTCAGCGCGCACCAAGAGGGCCTCAGCACGCAGCGCGAAGCACTCGAGGCACAGAGCGCTGCATTGGAGGCAGCACGCGTGACTCATGAGCTGCGGTTGAGCGAGCATGAGCTCGGGCGGTACCTCTCGCAGGCGGCTCTCGAGGCGAAGCATGAAGAGGTCGCTCGGCTAGAGCGCGAGCTGGCCGAGTTGCGTCAACGAGGACAGGAGGCAGCCCTGAATGAAGGCGGTACAGACGATGGCGGCAACGGCACCGGGTCCTCGTCACAAACCGAGGAGGACAGGGCGCGCCGCCGAGCTGCAGTGGCCACCGAAAGCGCGCGACGTCGAACACGGATCGCTGAGAGGCGTTCGGCTGCTGCCCGGCTTGAACAGGCTCTTGGTATTGGGGGTGATGGCCGCATTAGTGACGGTGGTGCATAGGTCAGACTCGTCAGTGCGGCTGCAGTACGGTCGGGTTCGTTCGGTGCAGCGGAGCGCGCCGCGGGCGCGCGGTATATATGTCGGTATGTAGTGAGACATATAATTATCAGATCAATGTGAACGACGCTGTGCCCCCACGGTCTTCAGTCCTGCACTAACGTACCCGCGCCGAGGGCGACCAAAACCCGCCCCCATATCTCCTGAGCTCTCCTGCGAGAGACGGCGCGTCGGCGCCCTTTGGCCTCGCTCGTGGACCTGTTTACACGCGAGACGCGCTCACGAGCCCGGCCGGTGCACGGCTCTCTAACGGCTCTCACGCGGCGGGCACGTCCGACGTCGGCACTGCTCACCTGGCCATGCTTTTCTCGAAGCTCGCGATGGCGGCGGCGCTCTTGGCGCTGATCGGGTCGGTGGTGCGCCGAAAAGTGGGCTCGGTCGCATCGCGTGCGGGCGTATACAGGCCGAGGCCACGCAGGCGCGATTCACGCTGGGCCTCGAGCTCGAGCTGCCCAGCCTTGCGCCAGTGGACCTCGTCCGGGCCGTCGGCGAGACGCAGCACCCGCGCCGAGGCGAAGATGGTGGCGAGGGGCGTATCCGCGCAAACGCCGGCGCCGCCGTGGATTTGGATGGCTTGGTCGGCGATGCGCTGGACAGTGGCGGGCACGCTCGCCTTGACAATCGATAGGAGCTGGCGTGTGTGGTGATCCGTATTGCCCTTGGTGTCCATCAAGTGCGCCGCCTCGCGCACAAGGTGACGCATTGAGTCGATGTCGGCGCGGCAGCGCGCAATGTCATCGAGCACCGTATCGCGCAGGGCGAGTGGCTTGCCGAAGGCGACACGTGCCTCGGCGCGCGCGCACATGAGGGAGAGGGCGCGCTCCGCCTGACCGATGGCGCGCATGCAATGGTGGATTCGTCCCGGGCCGAGGCGGCGCTGGGCGATCTCGAAGCCCTTGCCCTCCCCCCACAGGATGGATGACTGCGGCACGCGGCAGTTTTGGAACTCGATCTCCATGTGGCCTTTGGGCGCGTCGTCGTCGCCAAAGACGGTGAGCGGGCGCGCAATACGGATGCCCGGGGTGTCCATGGGCACGAGGATCATCGACTGCTGCTTGTGCACGCTCGGGTTAGTCGGGTCCGTCTTGCCCATAAGGATCATGACCTTGGTATGCAGCGAGCCCGCACCCGTGCACCACCATTTTCGCCCGTTGATCACGTACTCGCTCCCCTCCTTGCCGATGTCGATTGAGACATTCGTCGCGTCGCTGCACGCCACGTCCGGCTCGGTCATCGCGAAGCAGGAACGGATCTGGCCATGGAGCAAGGGCACCAGCCATTGCTCGTGCTGCTCCGCCGTGCCGAAGCGGGCTGCGAGGAAGCACAGGGACGGGCATGGGGTCAGCGGAGAGGGGGGCGCTCCGTGCATGCATTCTGGGTATGTAAGAGCAGAGAGGGCCAAGAAGTGACCCGACAAGGGATCCTAGCTAGGCAAGGGATCGATCGCTTCAGCCCGTCAGGGAGCGGATGCCACGTCACCGAGCTTCTTAGGCTGTGAGGGAGGCAATCAGAGGAGGGAGCGGATGCCACGTCACCGATCGTTTCCATGTTGCCCGTGTCCGGGCTGGCACAATTGGTGGACATCGCGGCCATCTCGCCATGAACGGAGGTGCCCATGATCTCGCACAGGTCCGCGTACTGCAGGTTGGTCAGCCCGCCACCCTTGAACTCGCCACCGCGCACAAGTGCCGCCGTGTCGACGGGTAGCCACAGGTTCCACAAGCCGGCCGCCTTGGCCTTGTGCATCAGCTCGATGAGCAAGGGCGGGTGTGTCCACTCATTCGAGGCGCTGAAGGCGTGCGACTGCTTCGCGAACGCCACCTCCCGAGGGTAGATCTCCTCGTGCATGAATGCGAGCAGCTTTGACTTGAGGGCCGCGTACTCGGCCTCAGGCAACCCCCTGGCTGACGCCGACGGTGCGGACGCGGGCGACGCGGCGGCGTTCACAACTGGGGCGTTCACAGCTGGGGCGTTCACAGCTGGGGCGACGGGCGCGCGCGCGGCCTTGGCGGCGGGAAAGAGGCCGGCGCTGAAAGCAGCACCCACGCCGGCCGCCATGGTGAGCCGATCGGGCGTCTTGGTGTACC
>Ga0209550_10005944_pt1 | contig 11395 bp, 16 predicted proteins | sample LauGreSuBDMM15SN_2_FD_187567 | JGI IMG/M metagenome (GOLD analysis project Ga0209550, IMG submission 187567) | Freshwater lake microbial communities from Lake Michigan, USA - Su13.BD.MM15.SN (SPAdes) (version 5) | ecosystem: Environmental > Aquatic > Freshwater > Lake | place: Lake Michigan... | reverse complement strand
CATAAATATCGGTATTTCACGTCTCCCCGCTAACTGGAAGTACGTGGCCTGGATCGATGGCGATATCGACTTTGTTCGCCCTGATTGGATTGAAGAGACGGTGCACGAGCTGCAGCACCACCCTGTCGTACAGATGTTTGAAGATGCTATCGATCTTGGCCCCGACCACCAGATAATTGGCACCCACAAGAGCTTTGCATCATGCTACAAGAAGAATATGCCTTATAAGCGTGGGAAGGAGGGAGAGGATATCGGCTATTACTACTATGGCGTAAAGGGCAGCGGGGCGTACTGGCATCCTGGCTATGCGTGGGCAGCTACCCGTGAAGCTATTAATACTCTTGGAGGCATGCTCGACATAGGAATTGCTGGTGCTGGCGACCACCATATGGCGTGCTGCCTCATTGGCCAGGGGGCGGCAAGTGTGCCAAAGAAGATGCATGCGAATTACAAGAAGTATGTGCTAGCCTGGGAGGAACGGGCCCTTCGCCTCCATAAGAACATAGGCTTTATCAAGGGAACTATCTATCACTACTGGCATGGAAAGAAGCGGGATCGCAGATATAAAGATCGCTGGTCCATATTACTTGACAATAAGTTCAATCCATCTACCGATATCCACAAGGACTGGCAGGGCGTTTGGACTCTGTACCCTGGACATCAAGGATTGCGTGACGATCTGCGCAATTACTTCCAGTCACGGAATGAAGATAGTGTGGACTTGTAAAAAGAGAAGCATCTTTTTTTTAGAAAAAATTGAAGGAGGGGCGGGGGTTCAATCCAAGTCAGCACCATGCAGAACCCTAAGATTCAACACAGCTTTGATGACCTGTATGACAGCATTCGAGGAGAAAAAGAGGAGTTCATTGACGAGGAGGCCTTTACAAGCAAGGTTGCAGAATTGATTGGGGGTGGATACATTGAGACAAGTCTCTTTGAAGATGTCCTCCTCTACTCAGCCAAGAGTGGTCTGCAATGGTCAGGCTTTGTCCACATGGAAGACACCATCAAAAAGGAAATTCTCCTTCTTCTCGTTGAGAATCCAACCACCTTCTTCGTCCTTCAGAACACGCAAAAGGGAAAGATGCGAATTGCATCCCTCGAATTGAAACAGTGGGGGCAGAGTGAAAAGAAGGTGGTCGCATTCCTTATCGTTGACAACGATACAACCCTGGCCGACCAGTCAGTCGATGGCGTCATGCGTACCTTCGGCTCGCAGGGTGTGCGAATCTTCCCTCTCTCAAGTACCAGCAAGACTCGCTTCGAAGATATCAAGACCTACATTGATGCATACGCCGCAGCAGATCACGGCGATCCCGACTATCCCATGCCTCTTATCGCTCTGCTTGCGAACGTGAAGCAGTGCGAGAAGATGATCAAGCTGCTGAACCATATCCATATGAAGGTGACGCTCAAGGGGTCCAATCTTCGCTACGGAATGATCTGGGACGAGGCTGATAAGACCTATCCCTCACTCCGTGACAAGCAGATTACAATCGACGATCTATCAGTTTCGTGCGGTACCTTCATCCTTCAGAAGAATGCCGGTCTGCATCGTCTCGGCTTTGTGACGGCAACCGACGGCGACTTGCTCGACGAGGACTATCCTGAGTGTGCAAACGCATACCTCTACCAAGCCGATATTGCTCCCGAAGATCAGCAACACTATAGAGCTCTCCACCACGCAGAGGCAGTTACGCATACTGTAGGCTTTGCTAGACACACGCATAATTCATATGCAATGCATATTCTCGAGGAGAAGCATGAGCACTTTATGACACCCATTGTTCTTCCAACGGGCGAGGTATATTATAGAAAGACAATCGTCAATTCCAATGGAAAAACGGCAGAGATGAAGGACTTTGCAGTATGGTGCAAGGGGCGTGGGATTACTTCACTCGTATACAATGGATTCGGTGGAACAAGTGTAAAAGTGTATGGCGAGGGGATTCCTGAAAAGTCCTATAAGACAAAGGGCAAGCGATTCAATCAGCTGCTGTTCTACCTCTATAAGAAGCTAAACTTGCACACGAAGCCCCTCATGATCATTGGCAGACGCAAGGTTGACCGAGGGCTGGGATTTCACTACTGCCCTAGGAGCGCCGAGACGGTTGAAATTCCTGGCGATCTGGGTGTCCTTGTAACAGGGGGTAAGGAGGGGCTGGTGTGGACCGACGAGATTCTTGGGAAGATTGTGGATAAGAATACGGCCGTCCAGAAGGCTGGGAGATTGGCAGGCATCATTGGCGATTCGCCGCAGTATCCTGGTTCAATCACCTTCTGGACGGATGCAGCAACCGAAAAGCTGATTCGGGATCACAATACGGTTGTAGATGCTGCAAATACATACAAAGGAGTTTCTGCAAGACAGGCAGTCAAGAGCGCAAAGGATGCGATGCCCCCCGAGGAGCAAGTGAACCACGAGGTGCCGCTCGATTCTTTCCTGGTGTACAAGGATGAGGCTACGGTTCGCAAGGTTTGTGAGGCCTTGGGGTACCAGCACCGTTTCGTGGCACCCATGACACGGGAAGGCTTTGCAGACTTTAAGAAGGAGAAGCCCATGGCACATGAAGAGGACTATGTAGGCTTTCGCCTTACATCGCTGAATACTGTTACAGACAAGGTATCTCTGCATTCTGCAATCCAGCATGTTCCTAGTTCTTATGGAACCCAGCCAGCAGATAAGGAGGGAGAAGATATTACAAAGAGGAAGCACGCCTATGTGAAAATCAAGAAGGGTCTCATGGAAGGCAAATTCGGACTCCTGCAGAGAAAGGAAGGGGATACTTACTATATCTCGTTGAAGGGAGTTGTGAACACATTCGAGCGGTCTGCTTTCAGCATGATCGTCTATAGAACATGTTATCCGTGCTACAGGGATGTCAACGATAAGGAGTCCCTGCACTTTGTCATAATTGTTCGACCTGATACGGATCTCACAAAGCTTGCGGAGGTAAAGGCTACGTATCCTTCTATAATTGTACCACAGAAGGGTGCGTATTAGGCAGTTGCAAATATAAGACGTTCAAAAAAATTGAACCATTTTTTGGCTAGGTTCACTGTACACACATGGAATCCAAACTAACCGAGCTTATCTCCACATTGGCTGGCTATGAAGAGATGAAGAAGAAAATTGTGGAAGAGAGAAAGGAATTTGAAACGATGATTGAAGAGAAGGAAGTCGATAATAACTATAACATATATTGTGTTAATGTAGAGATACGAAAGCTGCAAAATGAAATTGGTTCCAATATTGTACTGACGAAGTCGAATGAACAATTTCTAAGAAAGCATCTTACTGTAATAGACAGTATGATACATAGAACACATAACGATAAAAGTACAATAGAACTTCTATTTGAAGTGCCAAATGGAGGCGATATACCGTATTCGATTCATGTGAATATTGATAACTATTATTTAGATAGGACGATAGAAGTTGACGATGATCCTAAACTTCAAGTTATAATAAAGACAAAATGTAGTGCGGTAGAACGGATTGTTCGTGAAACTATAGTACAAGAGTATAATTATCATCATTATAGACCAGACCCGAAAATGACAGACGAAGAACAAAAAGACTTTGATATGAATGTTCGTAGGAATTGGAGACAATCATATCACAGTGAAAGCGTGATAAAGTTTATCCATAAAAAGGATAGCGTTGAAATATGCGAATGATCAAACGTATATCTGTGTAAGAGGAAGATTCCTACGCCGATACTGGGCCATTCTCTTCCTCGCCCCTTCCCAATAAGCACGACTTATCTCTTTCCAGCTCTTGCACATCTCCTCGTGTATGCGATCCTTCACTGGATAGGTACCACCTACGAGGGTATTCACCTTGGGCAAGATCATCGGCGGCTGCAGAAGGCTGGGGGAATGGTTTTTTTGCAGTTGGCCCTTCCATAGGCTACCCTCATTCAGTGCAGGTAGACGCATCTATAGGGGGAAGGCAAATTGCTTTTATATCAAACGGAGCCGAAGCACCCGCTCAAAGCGCTGCGGGAGATCCACGTCGCCATAGAGATGCTTCAGATGAGAATACTCATAATTAGCCCCCGTGCTAACCACCTTGACCTGCTTCGATACTCCATCGACAACGAACGGAACGATGTCGCCCACCTTGAGCGACTCAATTCCCTGCACAAACTCACCCCGTGTTACAGGGTGGAACCAGTCAGCTGCGTTGTTCTGCCCCCACGCCAAAATAACTGCATAGCTAGCGGCATCTATGGAAATCATTTGTCTATAGAATTATTTACATAGTTCTTTAGACAGATACCTTGGACCTACCTTAGCTCTTATCCTCGCCTGTAGCTTCTGTTTCTACAGGTTTCGTATGACGCATACAGATGATGGAGCCTGCAAGACATCCAAGTGCGGATCCGCCATAAATAACGTATAATTGGCAGGGAGTGCACATTCCAACGATACTTCCCAGGGCAGCCCCTATTCCTGTACATGCAATAGGGAGGGTCTTTGGAGTATCACACTCAAGCTGTACCATCTACTTTGGACGTTGATTCAACATCACCCCTGTAAACAAACTGCGTAGCATTCCTCCCCTTCAGATACCACTTACACTGAGGAAAGGCACTGCGCAGCCCCTCCAGGAGAAACACCCTATGCTCATGGTACTTGGATCCAAAGGGAATATCATAGTAGGTATCATCTGTATACTTTGTAACATAGGAGACCGCCATATCAAGCGCTTCCTCCTTCGTTAGTTCGGGACCGCCATTTTGCAGGGGATCAAGCTCCGTTGTCGAGCGAATCACAGGGGGCAGCTTAGGAATCGCTTGAAGCTTCGACACATCATTATAATCACTCACACTTAGCATTCCATACTCAAGAGTATCCACATAGACTTTCCCACTGATATTGACAAACTTAGCCATCTACTCTAGGATGTTACAGGGTTTTATGCGAGGGCACGGATGTGAACGACAAGTACATCGTCCGTCGCATACTCACTGTCGATTGAGTAAACCTTCTCAATGCGGGGGCCCAGGATAGCTAGCAAGGCGTCCTTGGTGATGGCACTCCAATCCTCATCTAGCTGCCCGCTTGTTTCATCGAGCCCAAACAACCGGGCATCGTCGATGATAACGATGGCCGACTGCTTGAACAGGTTCGTAATATGGGTGACTTCTTCCACTAAAGGGCAATCGACGCTCCCCCGTGCAGTATCGCCCGAGCACCAGTGGCCGTCGAGGAAAAATATAGCCGGCGTATCAATCGTCGGTAAAAAATCAGGGAATACAAGGCTGCTGTCGCCCTCAAGAAAGGATATCTTCTGACCAGTGTATGCATTCTTCGTGTTCTCGTGGTAGTGAGGGCTGAGTTCAATAGTATATAACTTAGTAAAATGGGGTTCCATTGCAAAAATTGTCTCGCCCTCGAGGGTTCCCGTTTCAATAAATGACGGGTACTTTGTAAAATCATCCTGTAACAGGGAAAGGAAGTCACGATTCAGGGAGGGCATACTACATGTGATTGTGAAATATTCTAAGAATCATGTGTAGTTAACCGGAAACATTATATGTTTACTATGTATATAATGCCTAGCTTATGCTTACACGAAGATACCAAGATCCTCTGTTTCGTCGATTCTAAGGAGACATATTTACCTATTAAGACTCTGACGGCGGGCATGCTAGTTGTCACCAGCTCAGGGAACAAGAAGATAGACCTTATTGGTTCCGTTACCGCTATAAATGTTCATATGCATCCAGCGGTTATGGAAAAACTCTATATATGCAAAAAGGAGAAGTATCCCGAGCTTACAGAAGATCTCATACTTACGGGAACCCATTCTATTCTCGTCGATGCGCTGACAGAGGAGCAGAGGCAGCGAACGATACAACTTACGAATGAAGTGTATATGACCGATACTAAGTACCGCCTTATTGCAGCTATCGATTCGAGAGCGGAGATTTATCCCATGAGTGGCACCTTTACCGTATGGAATATGTCATTAGAAGATAAAAGCGATACCAAGAACTACGGGATTTATGCGAATGGACTTCTCGTAGAGACTGCCAGTAAACGCTCGATGCAGGTCATGCTGCGAGTATAAACAGTGGCGATAGTATCTATATATGAAGTTCCCTGTTACACGTGAACGATTGCAGGCATTTCAGCACGTGGAGGAGAGACTCGAGAGGGCAGAAGAAGCTCTGGAAGAAAGGATTGGAGAAGTTGTTAAAGAGATATGCAATGATTTTACACGCTACATGTATGAGAACTTCCGTGAGCAGAAATATGTGTGGAAGAAGTTGTCGGGGGCCTTTCAAGTGAACCCCTACAAGTGCTTTATTCCTATCGAGGAACAGTTGGAAAAGTTCCTTGTTCGTCTTAGGCAGACATTCCTCGGGTGTGATATTAGCATAAATTCCGCAAAGACACATGTAATAATCGACTGGACATAATAGATGGAGGCACTTTCACGGGAAGATCTCCAAGGCCTTCGTGCGAAACGTGAAGAAGAATCTCGCCGTCGTTTCATTAGCCGTGCAGTGGCTATGATATACAATGGGGTTGTCGACAAGGCAGAAAAAGGGGAAACATCGTATACGTTGCCTTTAATAAAGCTCGGAACTGACTTTTTTGGAGAAAGTACAGGAGATATTCTTGACCAGTTACGCACCCTCTTCCCCAGATGTTGCATTACGTGTAAGAAGGTTTTTCCAAAGGAGAGGGTGCCAAAGATGACAACATTCGCCAACTTTATGGAGCTCAATCTTCGAGGGGATTTGTATATTGTTGTGGACTGGTCTTAGACTTGTCTTAGTGGTAAAAAAAATTGAATATCCGGGACCCTGCTGTGACTGACACAATGTCGCTCACACCAGTATCGAGACAGGAAATGCGGGAGGCCAAGGCAAAGGCGGAGGAGGGGGCCCGCCTTCAAGTAATTAATACCATTGTTTCAGAGATATATACAGCTGCCGTAAGAAAGGCCAAGGGTAGCAGCGAAAGGTCGTATACATATCCAGTAACTAATACTACGTATCACAACTATGGGACACTTACAACAAAATCTGTTCAGGCTGCAATGCCCGATATTATCACTCGCCTTGAAGAGCTATTCCCTGGATGCGCAGTGACCCATGCTGAATTTGCAAAGGGGCATGATGGGAAATTATATGGTATCTCCACTATGGAGGAAAAGGTCCTGGCCTTCGTCAATAAACAGGAGTTACAGGAGTATATTGTTGTGGACTGGTCCTAGCTTAGCTTACCTTGTCTACGTCCAAACCACCATAAAGTCAATGCCATGCTCTGCGAACCAGGTCAGAGCTTTTTTGAATTCATCATGCTCCACTTCCGTCCAATCAAACTCATACTCAAAGCACCTCCAAATATCCGACCATTTCGGGTATCCATCCAAGAAAGAAAGCACGCTCATCTGATTCCCCTTGTACCAGTCCTCGAATCTCCGTGTTGTATATGCATGATAAATATCGCCACATTGATTGATGTATCTACGATACTCCTTTGGCACCTGAAATTCCGGTGTGCCGTAGACTCGGATAGACCCCATGTAATAATAGGGTCGGCCCGTCTCACTACATATATGGATGGGGCATATGATATTAATCTCCATTCTACTTAGTCAAGGTTTCAATTCTATTTAATCCACGTTTCAAAAAAATTCTTTTCAAACGGAAACTTCTTATACGCATACTCAGGGCCGAGAGCTTCCGCATAGATACAGCGGAACCCACGTTCCTTCAGCGTCGCATCAATGAACTCCTTGTGCTGCAGGTTGTAATAGTCATTTTCCATAAGAATCTTCGTAATCCCATCTAAGATGTCAGGCATGTCCTTGAGAATGTAATAGAAGGCCCCCTCGCAGTCGAGGACCAGGGTGTCAAAGGAGTGGTACTTTGCTCGGAGTTCGGGCAGGGTGATTGTCTTTACCCACTTGTATCCCTCGAGAAGCTCCTCACTGACCATAGTATCCCAGCCACGCTGGATGAGCGGGCGAAGAGACAAGGCGGCCGGCTCAATGGCAAACGTCATCATGTTTATATCCCTGTTCTCCTCCAGCTGCTTCGCAATGCCCGGATCCGACTCCAGGGTTACGAGGCTGTTGGGTGGGAGAAGGGATGCAAGAATCAGACTATTTCTTCCAATGTTACCACCAATCTCCAGGACCTTTTCCGTTCCCTTGAGGAATCGGACCGCCATTCTCTGCTCAGGGCCCTCGTCACGGAAGGAGCCGTGTCTGAGAGTAAGTGTGCGGTGCAGGGCGGCCAGCTTCATCTCCACGCACTCATCAGCATACAGTTCGGTGATGTAGGGAGGGGGTACCGTATACACCTCGTCCTCGACAGTATCAATGAACACGGGGGTATCAGCATCGTACTCACGGATGACATTCTTTACGTGGAGAAAGATGTGCTTCCGCTTGCCATAGATGGGGTCCGTATAGAGCTTCGATCTGCGGTCGTCGTTCGACGGAATGTAGAGAATTCCTGAGCGGGCCGACTTCTTCACCAGGTCAGTGATGTCGATGTTGGTTGTATGAGTTCCGTATCTGATCTGCATTGCTGATATCTGATGTAGTATGGTTAGGGGATTTAGGCCTTTGTGAGTTATGTCTTATTTCTTATGCCTCATGCAAAAAATACGCCTTTTGCTGTTCATAGGATGCTAAAGGGTGGATGGCATGGACCTCATCCAGCGCCTCAATATACCACGTCATGTTATCGTCGTCGTGGGCAAGTTCATCGGCTGCACCATATTCTACCATGAGAATCAGGGCTTTCATTACATCTTTTGTATATGGGAGGCGGTTTGTCTTTATAAAGGTCATCATACTGGGGACTCGCTCAATAGGAGCAGGATCATCTTCCGTGCCCAGGCAGAAGCCCCAGGGATGAATGCGAAAGGGGGTTTTGATTAGGGTTGGGAGGATGCGGAGGATGGTGGCGTAGGTGAAATCAGTGAAGTGATATTGTCTCCAAGAAACGGTGTAGCCCATTCTACTCGTTGTCTCTGGAAGAGTTTATGCTTTGATTCATCTTCACTTCGTATAGCATTCCGTTTAAGAAGTCCCCCTTCTTCAATAGCTCCAGTGACTGCTTGTAAAGAATCTCTGCGTGGTCAAACCGCTTTTCCTGGCGGTAGCTACGCCACAGGGTCTGAATCTTCTTTGCCTTGGTGGAAGCGAATTCCTCTGCCTGACCTACCGTCATAGCGTCGCTCTGGAAGGTGGCGAGAGACTCCTCGTCATCCAGAAGGAAGCAGGTGACAAAGCCCCCATCAACCAGATGCCACGTCCTGTCAGGGATCGGCTCGAAGTCCTCGTCTGCATCTGCATCCATGTCAAATGGACGAGGGATCTCCCACGTATGAGCCGTGAAGGTCGTGGTGGTGTACGGGAGGTACAAGGGACTCGAGAAGTCCTGGCGGGCACTCTCGAAGGCCCCGCTGATAGGATCGTCGCCGTCCCTCGGCAGCTCGTCCCAGATATCGCCTGTCGTATCCCAGAAGGTGTGTAGAAGGAAGAAGTCGAGGTCCGTGTGATTGAAGAGGATCCGCTTCTCACCAGGAAAGGTAGAATCGGTCCTGTAAAGGCCGCTGCTGTACATAGCATCCCACCGCCTCTCTGGCACGACGACAGATACATTGGCATCGAGATGCTTCTTCAAGAAGATATACATCTCGCTAAGATTGAAGCTGACGTATTCAGGCTCCCTCAGAGTTTCTATCTCTTCCTCTGGTGGAAGAGGGACAAAGACCTCCTTCTCGTGCATCTGCTTGCGGCAATAAGGGCACGAGGCGTGCATATCCGAAGACGCCTGCGTAGCAATCCATGTTCCTATGCAGGCGAAGTGAAAGGAGTGTGAGCAGCTAAGAGTGACTCTGCCCGACTCCTTGAGATTAAGTTCCTCTTGGCAAATAGGGCAGGGGTCCATGTTTACTGGGACTCGATGTTACAAGGGTGTGGGGGTTCAATTTTTACTCCAAATCTATCTCTTTTTCTAATAGTTCATCTACTCCTTCTATACCGTGTATACTTTCAAACCCATGTTCAAGAAATACTTTCCGAAGTTCTGCACTTCTTGGTGAAACATAGATAAAAGGATATTTGTGTGTATAGGCAAATTTACATAAAGAATCTACTAACATTATTGCAAATATATCAGACGTAGAAGATGCCAATACTATATCCAATATTTTCCCCCTTAGTTTACTTTTTGATTTTATAAATGCAAATGCAACACTATCGAACTGCTTCCCTTGACTTGTAAAATATAGTAAACCATCGCTGTATTCCACTACACCCTTCATATATTCGATATCAGTATCTACCGTTACAATGCTGTTTATACATGTGAGCCAAGCATCTTCTACCTTGTGTACAATTCTCATATATATAATACACTGCTTAACCTTATATGACACTGCCAAGTAAAATTATACCCAGATCAAATATATAATTAATTGAAATACGGCCCAATATCAAAGTTCCTATCCTCTTTGCGCAACTTGATATACGGAAGCTCCTTCGTCTTCGGGTCATTCAAAATAGCATCGTGGATACAGGCCAGCTGCTTATCGGTCGTCTCCTTGACTCCGCATTCTGCGTGCAGCTTCATCATAGAATCACGGGCATGGTGTAACAGGATGTTGGGTTTTTTGTGCGTGGTCTGGAGAATCTTCTGCAGGGACGCCTGCGGCGTGAGGTAGACGTCATTGGGATCTTTGACATTGTAGTCGCTGAACTCGAGATCCATGCTGGTGAGCTTTTTCTTATAGGCTACGAAGCCCATGTCAATGGCCGTCTCGTATTCCTGTCTCCAGGCTGTTATGAAGGGGCTTCCTTTGGGTGCCATTATGAACCAGTTGTCTATGTAAGAGGGTGTGCCTGCCTTGTTCATGCCGTCATTGGGGTAAAAGCCCGTATACTCGGCCTTGGCCTGTATGCTTTCTCTATGGAGTTTGTCGAGGGCTGCTTCGTCGTTGACAATGATGCCGGCGTCGAGCCAGGCCCCGCCGTATTTTTCCAGGAGTCTCAGACGAATCCAGTCGGCTCTGTGGGCTGGCGAGAGGCCCTTGTAGTTTATGGGGAATTCCTCTTGGCGGATGTATTCGAGGACCGTCTCATCCGTGACAAAGCGCACGTCCCACCCAGGCATGGCATCAGGCCGATTGTCCAAGATATCTTTTATCACCTTCGGCGGACGGTCGTCGTTCCAGTGGGTCCATGCGATCTTGGGGAGATCGTACGTTTCGATTTGCATAGCAGTGAAACCCTCTTTTTGCTTAGTCAGTAAGAGCAGTATAAGAATGGCAATACCTAGGAGAAGGAGTTGCATCTAAAAGCCACTTAGAAAATGCGTGAGAAGATAAGGTAATGGACGAGGTGCAGCAAGTC
>Ga0209550_10005942_pt1 | contig 11399 bp, 10 predicted proteins | sample LauGreSuBDMM15SN_2_FD_187567 | JGI IMG/M metagenome (GOLD analysis project Ga0209550, IMG submission 187567) | Freshwater lake microbial communities from Lake Michigan, USA - Su13.BD.MM15.SN (SPAdes) (version 5) | ecosystem: Environmental > Aquatic > Freshwater > Lake | place: Lake Michigan... | reverse complement strand
TTATCTGTGTTTTTTTGTTATCATAAATGACTGGTTTCAAATCATTTACGTTATGGGTTTTTATATCCAAGTCTTGAATATTTTCTTTGATTCGATAATCGGACGATACGGTGAATGAAGCTGCAGTTACTGAGCCTGTTATTGTTGCGGATCCTGGAATAGAAACGGTTTGACCACTCGTTCCAAGCATAATTTGATTTGACGCTGTATTTATTGCCCCATAACCAATCGCAGTGGAAAGAATGACCCCCCCATTCGATGCGGTGTAACCAAGCGCCGAACAACCGTCTGCTGTTACGCTTGTGTCTGAACTAGTAACTGTGGCATATCCAGTACCAGGAACTGATATTCTGTAGAGAGTTAGTCCAGTTCCCATAGTATCACTAAAGCTCGCTTCTGTTCCGTTATATTTGAACCTTGATTTCCAAGTAATGGTCCCTGAACCAGTAATAGAACATGTTGTTGTAATAACCGAACTAACGTAAATATTATATGTAGCCGAAGATGTCTGGTTCGCTGGTGTAAAAGAACAACTAAAATTTCCTAAATATGCGTTTATACTATATGTCGAATCGACGACGCTCCCAGTTTCAATATCTGTAGTTATACTTGTAACACTTCCACTGGATGCAGTGGCTGAAATAGTTAAAAATAAAACGGAATCTTTATAAATGTGAAAATTTACATCACTTATAGCAATAGTTGTTGTAACCGTGGAAGATCCCGATATGGTATAAACATCTGCTGCTGGAATATTCATCTGTATAGGTGTCGAAATAGTAATAACACCGTCAAAATTTGCGGTTACTGTGGCTTGATATATTTGTAATTCAGTGTTAGTAAAACTAGTAGTTCCTTCTGTAGTATAACTTTGAGTCGGGGTTAATATGTCATTTCCGCTGCTTGTATATGAAACGGTTCCAGATGAATAAGAATTGGCGTAGACATTAGCTGGCATTGGGCCAGTTGCTCCTGTTGCTCCGTCTGCGCCTGCTGGTCCTGTTGCTCCCACTGATGCTGCTGCACCGTCTGCTCCTTGTGGTCCAGTTGCTCCGTCTGCGCCTGCTGGTCCTGTTGCTCCCACTGATGCTGCTGCACCGTCTGCTCCTTGTGGTCCAGTTGCTCCTTCTGCTCCTGCTGGCCCAGTTGCTCCTGCTGGCCCAGTTGCTCCTTCTGCTCCTGCTGGCCCAGTTGCTCCGTCTGCTCCTGCTGGCCCAGTTTCTCCCACTGATGCCGCTGCTCCGTCTGCTCCCTGCGATCCATTTGCCCCACTATTAGCGGAGGATTGTGATGTTCCGTCTGCAAAATAAATCGCCCCCACATTTAACAATGAATTATCAGTCATATCAATATGACTTCGAAATACTTCTCTTGAGTTGGGTAATCCTGAACGATTTTGGATATTCACATTGTTATTGTTAGCATAATTTGATCTAACAATATTGTTTGTTGCCGCGTAATTTATACCACCAAATCTTCGAAAAGACATTTATATTAAAAGAATAATTTATTTTTTTTATTTTAACACTATTTCCATGCTCCTTTTGTGAGAGGTTTATAAAATGTATACAATTACTTTTTTGTCTTTATTAAAAATGTTTAGTTATATCATGGGATACAATATCGACCTTTCCATCAATTTAATCAAGCAAAGTAATTACACGAAATTAGAGGCAGAAATGATTGATATTGCTCAATACTATAATTGCGAGAGTTTCTATCATATTACAGAAACGGATGAAACTAGTAAAATTCCTAGATGTCATTCCATTACAAACATTACCTTTCCAGATGAGGAGTTCAATAATTTTCTTAAGTTTATTGAAAATATTAGAAAAAAGAGGGAGTGGTATATTGAATGCATTTATCAGGGTGAAAATGCAGTCAAACTTATTTATGCTTCCTCCTATTATTTGAAAACGATTAACAAAGACAAAGCGGAACAATATAATACTTATAAGAGAGAACGCAGTTACTCGGAAGATGAGAAGATGCTAATTGACAAGTGTCAATGTAAATAATAGGTTACTATTTTCTCTTTTTGGTTTTTGATTTAGTTTTAGTTTTTGATTTAGGTTTCGATTTTGTTTTAGACTTTACTCTTAATGATCTCATTGTTTTTGTTAGATATCTTTTCTTATTAACAGAATTTTCTTTTATATCTCTATTTCCCAACAAAAAATCTTGTGTTAAACGTTGATCCAGTGGCTGATTTATTACGTCCCTATTCAAAATGTCCAATAAATCATCATTATCTAAATTCATATGAATATTCTTTCTTTTTCCATTGTCGTTTATATCCAGGTTTAAAGACGCAATGTTTCCATTGTATTCTCCATTCCATCTCAATTCATTCATGTTTTTTTTATTGTTTTTCTTCGTATATACTTGTAAAATTCCGTCATTTTTGACATAGGCTGTCATTATACTTATTCTATATATTTATTAGGGAATAAATTCAATTTAAAAATATTTAAATAATACAATGGATCTAAATATTACCGAATTAAATATCGAAGATACTAATGAAGAGTTCGATTTTAGTTGTTTAGAAGATAAAGTGACTATGCCAGTAAAAGAAACAGTACCTCGTTCGATTTTGAAAACAAAACCTAATGTAAAAGAGCAAAAACGTGTTTCATATGATGATATTTTGTCCAAAATGGGAATGTACGTTGACAATGGACAGCTCCATTTGGCTAAAAAAAATGGGTTACAGTTTTCTAGTTCTGAATGCGGGAGTAGCGTTTGTGCTAAAAAAAGTATTGCTAATAATTTGAATGCAAATGTAAATGTAAATGCAAATGCAAATGCAACAAAAAAGGTGATTCCTATTTCTGCACAGGAAAATAGTTATATTTATAATAAATATTTTAAGGATCATATTCAACCTGTAAAGGAAGTTCTAGTGCCAAAAACTCCTCAAGAATATAAGGAGATGCTTCTTAAAAAAATAGTCGAGAATAAAATACAGAAATTTAGAATTCAACAAATGAAGTCTACAAAATTAATCATGCCCACTGAAAACATTCAAGTTTCAAGGGAAAACACTTCGAGAGGAGCAAATCGTTTTTTTAATTTTTCGAGGTAAGAGGATTCCTATAATATAAAATTTATTATAAGAATAATATATGAAGACTACAAATATGGAACCTATAGAAAATATAGAAAATAAAGAAATTAAACAAGTCAAGAAAAAAAAGAAAACCATAAAAAAAAAATTAGAAAAGGAAACTAGCGAGAAAAAAAAACGTAAAACGAAGAAAAGACCGATATTTTTTCTTTTGGAAAATGATATTCTAACACGAATGAGTAGTCCTTCGTCTCACCATTTGGAGGGAATTGCAGACAAAGAAGAAATAAAAGAAAAGAAGGAAAAAAAAGAAAAGAAAGAAAAGGGAGAAAAAAAGACCAGAAAAAGACGTTTAAAGACACCTGTTGAATTGATTATTATGGAAAATCCAAATTCTAATCCTGGTAAAAGATACAATGAAGACTTCATTGAATTGATGGATAAACTCTCGAACATCATGTCAAAAAAGGGCGAACTTTTCCGCGCTCGCGCCTATCAAAAAGCCCAAGAATCGATCATCACCTATCCAACAGATATTTTTACAGTCGACCAATTAAAAGATTTACCTGGTATCGGGTCAATAATTCTAGAGAAATTAAATGAATATATAAAAACAGGAACATTGAAAATCTTGGAAAGAGAAAAGGACAATCCACTTTATTTTTTATCCGATATTTATGGAGTGGGACCCAAAAAGGCTCAAGAATTAATCAATCTAGGAATTACCACGTTAGACCAGTTGAAAGAAAAACAAAACGAAGTTTTGAATGAAACCCAACGAACTGGTTTGAAATATTATGACGACATTTTGAAACGTATTCCTCGAAGTGAAATTCAAGAATATGAAAAAGTTTTTACCAAGGCATTTGACGAGGTGATAAAAAATGATCCAACTGATTCTCATTTAGAAATCGTAGGAAGTTATCGACGTGGAGCTGCGAATTCGGGTGATATTGATGTGATTATTACTTCTAAAACCAGCGATGTTTATAAACAATTTATAGATTTTTTAGTTAAAGAAAAGGTAATCGTTGAGATCTTAAGTCGAGGTGCTAGTAAATGTCTTGTGATTACAAAATTACCAGGGTATGATACAGCGAGACGAGTTGATTTTCTTTATACGAATCTCAATGAATATCCTTTTGCTGTCTTATATTTCACGGGCAGCAAATTTTTTAACACGGTAATGAGACATCATGCATTAAAAAAAGGGTATACATTTAATGAACATGGAATGTATGAATTAGAAAATAAGAAAAAGGGGGCACCTGTATCCCATATTTTTACAAATGAAAAATCTATATTTGACTTTTTAGGCTTGGAATACAAAGCTCCTGTAGAAAGAATTGATGGGAGGGCTATAAAAGCAATTATGAATGAGAATGTTGACGAGAATGTTGCTGCAACTGTGAATAAAGTTGTTGTCAAAAAAAACAAAACTGTTAAAAAAAAATTAGGTAAAGAACCAGAAAATAAACACCAAGAAAGCAACGAACAACTTCAAGCTTTTAAAAAAATAGGAATCACTTTTCTTGACCAATTGAACGAAAAGCAATTGTCGGAACTCATTTTGTATGCCAATAAAATGTATTACGAAAAAACACCACTGTTATCAGATAATGAATACGATATTGTCAAAGAATATACCCAGAATAAATATCCAGAAAATCAAGTTATTTTAGAAGTCGGGGCTCCTGTTGAAAGAAACAAAGTAAAACTTCCTTATGAAATGGCATCTATGGATAAAATCAAACCTGATACAAACGCACTTGAAGTTTGGCAGAAGAAATTTACGGGTCCTTATGTATTGTCTTGCAAATTAGATGGCGTCAGTGCATTATACAGCACCGAAGGAGCCGTGGAAAAATTATACACAAGAGGTAATGGTAAGATCGGTCAAGATATTAGTCATTTGATCCCCTATTTGAAACTACCCAAAAATGCAGATATTACTGTAAGAGGGGAACTCTTAATTTTAAAAGACGATTTCGAAAAGTATTTAAAAGAGAAATTCGCAAACCCTAGAAATCTAGTCTCTGGACTCGTTAATCAAAAACAGGTGGACGAAAATATTAAATACGTTCATTTTGTTGCTTACGAAGTCATTCATCCAGAATTAAAACCTGTGGAACAAATGGATTTTTTGGAAACATTAGATATTGAACGCGTAATGTATGAAGTTCGCGAGTCACTTACGAACGAAATGTTGTCTGAATTATTGGTAAAATGGCGCAAAGATTACAAGTTTGAAATCGACGGAGTCATTGTCGCCGATGATAAGATTTATCCACGTAAATCAGGAAACCCCGATCATGCATTTGCGTTTAAAATGGTATTATCCGATCAAATCGCTGAAGCAAAAGTAGTTGATGTTATTTGGACCCCCAGCAAAGATGGATATTTAAAACCTAGAGTCAGGATTGAACCCATTCATCTGGGCGGAGTTACTATCGAATATGCGACAGGATTTAACGGGGCTTTTATTGAACAGAATAAGATTGGAATCGGTGCACTTATTGAAATTATACGAAGCGGAGATGTCATTCCTTATATCAAAGGGGTTACTGTTCCAGCTGAAGAAGGAAAAATGCCGAATGTTCCCTATCAATGGAATGATACACATATTGACGTTTTGTTAGAAGATTTGAATGATCCAACTGTAAAAGAGAAAAATATTACTGGATTCTTCAAAGGACTACGGGTAGACGGACTAAGTAGTGGAAATGTTCATCGTATTATGGTGGCGGGCTTTGATAGCATTCCCAAAATTATTGCCATGAACGAAAGCGACTTTTTAAAAGTAGATGGATTCAAACAAAAATTAGCGCATAAAATTTATGAAGGCATAAAAGATAAGGTAAAGAATGCAACGTTGGTTCAATTAATGGCTCATTCTAATTTACTGGGGCGAGGAATCAGTGAGAAGAAAATAGAAATTATTGTGAAAGAATTACCCGATATTTTGTCTTCTCTAGATACAAAAGAAGTAAAAATACAGAAGCTGACTAAGGTGAAAGGTATGGCGAAAAAAACAGCAGAGAGTTTTGTAAATAAAATAGATTCCTTTGTTTCATTTTTACAAGAAATTGGTCAAGCAGATAAGATGAATGTTGTTTTACAACCAATAGTAGTGATAGATCACCCATTGAATAACAAAAACATTGTATTAACGGGCTTAAGAGATAAAACTATTTTGGAACTTATTAAAGGGGTTGGTGCGAATGTCAGTTCCAATGTAAGTAAGAATACGTTTTTAGTCATTGCTCGAAATAAGGAAGAAGATACTGGAAAGGCGGAGGAAGCGCGAAAATTAGATATTCCTATTGTGACTGTGGAAGAATTTATGGAGACTTATTTTCCCAAATAAAGACAAGTTGTAATTATTTTTCCTTTAGCAATAATAACTATGGTTACTGATTTGAATATTGATTCAAAATTAAAGATTATTTTTATGTTTTTGTCGGGTATAGGAGTCTATTTGATTGTTATGACAGGATTCATTCATTATGCCTTGAAACAGGCTTTTGTTTTGTACAATGCCAAGTTCGATTTGTTAAAAGATCTTTGTTGTCATAGAAAGAAGAAAATAAAAGATGAAAAAAATGGTATAACAAATGGCAAAAAAAAAGGTGAAAAAGTAAATAGAATGAAATGTAAGAGAGATAGAATAAAAGGCGCAACAGATAGAATAAAAGATGAAATCGAAAATACTTGTATTCGAAATATATCCAAAACAATGCATCCCTTTTTAAAAAGAACAATCGGAAATTATTACTGGTTATTGCATATTTTTGTTATGACAGCATGCGGAACTATTCTATTATTTGACAACAACATTTACCATCTTCTTATTTTATTTAATATCACATGCATTGATTGCATTGCGTGTGTATTTTTACACGATTGTCCGCTCACGGTTTTAGAAAACCATTATTTGAATCAATCTATTATAGAAGACAAAAGCACTATTTTGAAAAATGGCAATATTTTATATCATTGTGATCACAGGTATGAAAAAACAATCGAATTTTTAACAAATGTCGTGAGTTTTATTACGGGGAAAATCTCATTTCTACTTGTTATGAAACTTTTGAATCTTAAATTTGTTAGATAATTTATATTTTTATAAGGACAAATATAAATTATAAAAACGAAATCTATGTTAGATGTTGTTATGGAGAGTTGTGAACTTTTATACTCCATTGCATTCAATTATAAATCATGGATTGTTTATTTATTGTGTTCTTGGATCATTTGCGATTTCAATGTGTTAATCGCTTGTATCTGTTTTATCTATAGTTATTTTGCATGTTATTTAGGTCACAGTTTAATGCACACCGAGTTTTTTTATTGTAATCTTTATTCTATCTCGCATAATCATCATCATTTAAACAGTGAATGGTTTGGTTTTATTTTAAATTGCCTCACCGAATATTTAACTTTGACTAATAATATTGTCGCCAAATATGTAGTTCAGCAATTTGGTTTTGGTAATTTGTTTTTTATTAATGAATGGGTCATTTTCCTGATGTATTTTATGTATACGAGTGTTCATAACATTAATTATAGCATTTTACGTGTCAATAATTACCATGTCAAGCATCATGAGAATGTCTATTCTAATATAGGTCCCGATTTTTACGATTCCATATTTCATACTAAAAATGGGGACACGCCATTACATGAATCCACCGATCACTATATTCCAAATACATTGATTGCATTCGTCATTGTTTTGTTATTGAAAAACAATTTTTCGCGGAATCCAGAGGCTTGTAAATATATATTTGCTATATCTTGGTTCCTATTCAATTGCTTTGTTTTTATTAGTAGTGCGTATATTTTTAAATGTCAAATAGACGATTTGTTTGCAAAAGAAATGATGCGCTTTTTTTGAATTATAATTTTATAATTTTGATATAAAATTATATATCTCTATATTATTATGAAAAAGGTATTATCTTTTAATGAAAATGAATTCGTAAAAAAACGAAGTTCGTCTCTAGATTTGACAAGTAAAAAATATTTCATAGAAGGAATAAAAATGGTAGAAATTAATATGAAGACAAATCTTGATGACAAGCAAATGTTAAGCATATCTCCTCCTCAACCAGGACTTTTAGATTTCATGCCTTGGGTCAAAAAATAATTAAGGCGTCGGCAATTCCATATAATTCATATTTGTCATAAAATGCACAAATTGATCGTTTGTTACATAAGGGATTCCTATAAGATGACAAATCTGTAGCAACATTTCTAAAAATACGTAAGTTGTCGGGTGATTTGGCGTAAGTAATAAAGGGATGTCTAATTTGTTGTTTTCGAAAATATAAGAAACCAAAATATCAACATTGTTTAATTGTTCTCTTTTTTTTGTTTCTTGGACAGATTCTAGATAAAGATGATAATTTTCTGCATCGTTATAGTAATCAATATGGATTCGTTGTAAAGAAATCATTCTACATTTGGGATTTTTTAGTATTGATAAATTTTCTGTATAAAAAAATTTAGATTTCGATTCTTGAATGGGGTGATATATTATATAGTCGCATTTTTTCACATATTGGATACCTTCATCTTCATCTAAAATTTTATTTTTGCATTTATCACTCCACCCCGATAGATGCTGTAGAAAGCTTTTATCGTAACATACCCAATGTATATTGTAGTCTTCGTTGTTTATTAGACATTGTTGCAAAAAATAACACAAACACAATGACTGGCACGTCCCAATAAAAGCTATATGAATTGTCATAATATATATTTTATATTTTATAGTTATTATAATATAAAATATCTTTCTTATTCCAAAAAAAATATACATGGATTTGTTTTTATTTTTTTTACACTTTATGTGGTATTAAAACATTTCCACACATGTTGTCATCGTCATAGAATGAGATCTTCCTCTGTTTGCTATTATAAGTTTTTGCAATGTCTGCCAAACATTGGTTTACGTAGTCAATAATGGCATCAGTTTCTCTTAAAATTGTCCTGATGTTAGTCAGGCTTAGATCGACGACGTTATTATTGGCATCAAGTTCTCCCACGATACGATACATGATGTCAGTAACTGTGGTGATTAGGAGTTGAAGTACATCATACATTTCTTGCTTTTTGTCATGTTTCTTATTTTCTCGTTGAATGCGAATTTGAAATTCGTCTTTGGTTATGTCCTTCTCCATGTACTTGAGACGTAAATCTTGGTTGTCTTCTACATGGTCCACGCGATATCGGTCGAGTTGAACTTCACGCAAATGAAGAATAGATCGAATTGTGCGAGAAATCTCTTTAAGAAGACTCGATACTTCTTCGGGTAATTTCTCTTTTGGTAAGATACCTAGATATTTTGTCATCTTCAGCATTAGGTTATTGGAAAATCTATGATCTAATTCACGTCCACATTGAATGTCTCCTGCTTCTCTGGGAATAGAAGAACCATTTTTTCGCTGCCATTCATAGAAGTGCGGATTGTGAATGCGGGTTTGAATTTCTCCCGTTTTCCAGGAGAATGCAGTGTGACATTGGGTACACCACATTTGATCACAGCCTTCAATCTTGAAAATACCCGTTGCGCATTTGGGGCAACATTTGGTATCTTTATCGAGTAGTTGCGCTGTAGCCAAATCATCTGGCTTACATTCATGCATAACGTTTTTAGTTCCTTTGATTGAATGACAATCGGGGCAGGTATACGTGTCGCATAACCCGCATTTCCATTGCGTAGATAAGAATCCTCGACAATCTTCTACGGGACACGCGCGTATAAACGTTTTATGTGTTTTTACAGCTCTGGTTCCTCTGGAAATAGCGAAGGTCTCATCTTGAAGCCGATTTCGCTTCCTTTGCAACTTTCTAATATTTTCCGTTATTTCTGCGATTTCTTTGGCGATCTCTAAACACCTTGTTGCATCTTCTCTTCGTTGTTCAATAAGTGCTTGTGTTGCGGGTAACAGTGCAAGCTCTTTCTCGAATAAAATTCGCTCTCGGTGTTTTTTCCAAGAACCAGTGATGAATGTTTTGGGAAATTTTTCTACCAAGAATTTTCTTGACCATTCTTTGCCACAAGAAGGATTCATACACTTGGCTATACTTTGGTCTAAAACATAGGTTTCACAACATTGTTTGCACGCTTGGTAGGCACAATAAGGGCAATTGATGGGAGCATGGTTACGATGGTTGGTTTTTTCGTCGCATATACTACAGGTGGTTGTCATTTTAATTTGTTTGTTTCTTTATCTATAAGTAGTTAAAAATACAAAAAAAAACATTTCAATTTTTTTTACAACTTCCAATATATCCGATTTATATTACAATTTTAAATTTTTCAGGATTCGTTTTAATTGTATTTAATAATTCAATATCGTTCTTAAAATATTTTTCTATAAATTTATTAAGAGCGGGGTCATCTAACAATAATATATTCTCATCACTAATGTCAACTGAAACATTTTGTTTAAGCAAAGGTATATTTTTATTTGGAATACCAAGATAATCTATTAAACTCTGTATTTTGGAATTTAAATCATTATCATATTGTATAACAATAATATTCTCATAATCAGTTTCTCCTAGCCATTTTGTTGTAGTATCAAAATGGGATGCCCAAGTAAACTCGTGATATAGGTCTGGTTCTCTATTTTCAACTAAATAAATGAAATCGAATATAGTAAAGTATTCGTATTTTTTTTTAAATTCGTCGTTACGTTTAAATGAGGTGTCTATAGCCCCATTTTTCCAAAATTTAAACATTGAAAAAAAACGACTTTTAACATCTCTTACTACTATTATTGGGCTATTATTGTTACTACATATATTTTCATGACCTATTCCAGAAATATAATCACTATAATGTTTTTCAAAATAATTTTCTATAGCAGTTCCTCCCGATTTTGTCGGATGAATAAATGTATACTTTGTCATTATTACATTACAATTTTATTAAAAATTTAATTTTTTTTAACAAAATTCATCGGTTTAAAATTCGAATTCGTATTCGATTTTGTTTCGAATATCTCCCTTCAAATAATGGTACAAGTTCGAACGAATCTTACTATAAACAGCATCTTTCGAAAAACTAATATTCATCAACTTAATAATTGTTCTATTATAGAGAATGGAAATGCTATCGTTATCATTGATCTCGTTTTTATTCGAAATTCTCCATTGGGATAAGGATATCAATAATTTATTTTGTATGTCTTTTAATAGATAAACGAAATCTTCAAATGTCATTTGTCTCCATATGCAATTTTCTATGTTGTCGCAAATATAAAATAAATTTGTTTTTTGGGAAAAGCATTGAATAGGATACATTCTTTTGTCT
>Ga0209550_10005941_pt1 | contig 11400 bp, 14 predicted proteins | sample LauGreSuBDMM15SN_2_FD_187567 | JGI IMG/M metagenome (GOLD analysis project Ga0209550, IMG submission 187567) | Freshwater lake microbial communities from Lake Michigan, USA - Su13.BD.MM15.SN (SPAdes) (version 5) | ecosystem: Environmental > Aquatic > Freshwater > Lake | place: Lake Michigan... | reverse complement strand
ATCATCAATGAAGTCAAAGGCATCAACCGCGTGGTATATGATTATACATCAAAGCCACCCGGAACGATCGAGTGGGAGTAGTTCATACTCCAAAAACAACGTATTTCTAAGGTTTTTAAGTTTCACAGAACTTTCACATCAAGAAGAAATGCGTTGATTTTCAGTGCCACGCCTCATAAAGTTGCACGTAAACTTTCACAAAACGGACTCTACTGAGAATCGTAGGTCATGTTGGATGAAAGGTGCAGCTTGGTGAGGTGCTGATGGTCTCTAAGAAAAAACGCTTTGGTGACGATGAGATTGCTATCTACGAGGAAGGCTGCATCTATCAACGTGGTGACTATTGGCACTTTCGCTTGTGGCTCAAAGCTGAGAACAAATATGCTCGAAAGAGTTTAGGCACGACAAATCGAGCGACGGCGATTGAAAAGGGCAAGAAGCTCTTCATCGAGCTAATGGGCAATATTGATCGTGGCAAAAAGTACTTCTCGTTAAGCGCAAAAGAGGGCGTCAGGCTGTTTCTTGAACAGCGAAAACGAGACATTGGCTTGGGAATCGGTCAAGGGCGACTTGGCACAATCACAACGCATCTCAATCATTGGCTAGATTTCATAGGTCGTGATACGAAACTTAAAGACTTGGGTCGAACAGCGTGTGAAGACTATTTCAGCGAACGCATGTCGAATGCGAAGCGTCCACTTGCTCACTCAACGCTGTACAACGAGCAAGGCACCATTAACAGCATGATGAAGTATCTCTTTCGTCATGACGAGGTGCACATCGATTCATTCGAGTTCCCTAAGTTGGAATCATATAAGATCGATTCAAATCGCATTAAGCGACAAACCTTTCTCCCTGCAGAGTACAATGCATTCACATTAGCTGCGAGAACCTACGCATCTAAGGCAAAAAACAAACTTGATGACGATGAATGGAAGATGCGTCAGATCATGCGTCACTATTTCATTATTGCAGCAAATGCAGGGCTTCGTTCAGGTGAGCAGCAGCAATTGCGATGGTGCGACATAGAGTTGGTTAAGAACGAAAAGGGGCAGAGCTATTTGCATAATCTACTTGCTCGTATCTACGTTCGAAAAGACACTTCTAAGGTCAAAGACGCTAGAGAGTTTCTGTGTCGAGGAGGCTACTACTTTCAAAGACTGAAACAGCTTTTTCCTCCTGAGAATCAAACTGATTTGATATTCAGCAAAGATGGAAAAACGAGACTGACGAATCGTGCAGTAGGCTATCACTTCGATAAGATTCTCGAAGTAGCGAAGATCACAGATCGCAAAGCGAGGCACATCGTTCCATATAGCTTGCGTCATTTTATGGTCACTCAACGTGTCATGAGTGGCTTGAAGTTTCAGCACGTCGCAGAGATGATTGGCAGCAGCGAGTATCAGATTGGGAAGGTTTACTATCATCTCAATGAAGCTAGACGTTTCTCGAATGCGACAGCAGATTACGTAACAGACGAGAACGGCAGAATTACCCCCATCTGATCGATCCCAAACTCAAACTTTTGAGTTTCTGAGAATCGCTAAATACTCTCGATAGGAGAGAGTTATGGACGCACGAGAAGAGATTAAGCGATGGCTCGCTGCGCTTGTTCAGTTAGAAGCTGAGAGTGAGAGCAAGCAGATTGAAACAGATATTGAGATGCTGATGGGCGTGACGCTTCAGCTTACTACTGAACTGACCAATCGAAATGCTGCTCTCGCAAAGCAGTGTCGTCCACGCAAAGCTGCACCCCCAAAAGCCACTCCTCAGAACGGTCCTCAGAAGCAAAGCGAGAAGCAGCGTAGCGATGACACTCAAGATGATGGGAAGGGCACTGAGGGAAGCTCAGAGGAGCTATCTCATATTCAGCAAGGCATTCAGCAAGCATCGAGAGCTGAGCCATCAGAGCCAACTCAGCAGCAGCTTCGCAATCAGATTTATGGCGCGCAGAACAAAGAGGTTGCTTTCAGAAAAGCTGCGAAAGCGATTGCATCATGAAGCGTCGAGTGTTGATCGACATAGAGACGACTGCGCTGACACCTCAGCGTGGCGAGATTATTCGTCTCTATGCTTGTGATCTGAATGACCCTAGTTTGACGTTCGATCAGCTCGTGAAGCCCAAGCGACCTCTCTCGACGCTTGTTCAGCAAATCACAGAGATTACGAACGAGATGCTTCGAGATGCGCCCTCAATTGAAGCTGTGATGCCTGAGTTCCTCGACTTCCTCGATGGATCGATTGTTGTGTCGAACAACTCAACATTTGAGTTGGGCTTTCTCAAGATGGCAATCGAAGCTATGGATTTACAGTGCTTTCAAAAAACGTCACGCTCGATATGTCTCAGCGAAGTATGAGCGCCCAATCGCAGTCGCAACGCCCACGAGAAGCACTAGCACGGGTACCTCAACAAGCGGACCAATCACAGCAGCAAACGCAATAGGCGATGAAAGACCAAACGCAGCAATAGCAACAGCGATAGCAAGCTCAAAGTTGTTAGAAGCTGCTGTGAATGCGAGTGACGTTGTACGCTGATAGTCGATTCCGATGAGCTTCCCCATTGCGAAGCTGACTACGAACATGATCAAAAAGTATATTGTCAAAGGGATTGCGATACGCAGTGCATCAAAGGGAAGCGCAATAACATCACCACCCTTTAAGCTGAACATAGCAACGATTGTGAACAGTAATGCGATGAGCGTTACAGGAGCGATTTTAGGTAAGAATGTTTGTTCGTACCACGCTTCGCCATGCCGTTTGATGAGCACCTTGCGAGAGAGATATCCTGCAAGAAACGGTATACCCAAGTAGGTTATTACAGCCTTTGCGATTGTAGCAAAACTCACGTCCACAATTTGAGCTTCGAGTCCAAAAAACGGAGGCAAAACTGCGAGAAAGAAGTAGGCGTAAGGGGCAAAAAACAGAACTTGGAAGACAGAGTTGAACGCTACAAGACCAGCAACATACTGAGAGCTGCCTCCTGCAAGCTGATTCCACACGAGAACCATTGCGATGCAGCGAGCCAAACCAATCAGAATAACCCCTGTCATGTACATTGGCTCATCACGCAGAAAGATGACAGCAAGAGCGAACATCAAAACAGGACCAATTATCCAGTTTTGAATGAGCGTGAGCGTAAGCACTCGCTTGTCCTTGAACACCTCGCCCAACTGCTCGTACTTAACTCTCGCAAGAGGTGGGTACATCATCAGTATGAGACCGATTGCGATAGGTATGTTCGTGTTGCCTATCGATAATGCGTTCAGTGCGTTGGGTACGTCAGTAAATATCGCCCCAATGCCAATCCCCACTGCCATCGCAAGAAAGATCCAAAGAGTGAGATAACGATCTAGAAACGACAAGCGTCCAAGTGCGCCTTGCTTAGCCATTTTTGTCTCCTGCACCTTGTTCACAATCGATTGCCGTTTGCATCGACAATTTTCTCACCATCTTCCTTCGTAAATGCTCCCTTCTGCTCTGAGGGCAGAAGATCAAGCACAGCTTCTGAAGGTCGACAGAGCTTCACACCAAGCGATGAAACGACCAGAGGACGATTTATCAGAATAGGGTGGTTCATCATCGCATCGATCAAATCAGCGTCTAACAATGAGAGATTGTCCAAGCCAAGCGCAGTATATGGTGTCCCTTTCTCACGCAGCAGATCACGAGGTGAGATTGCTGCACGTTCGATTAGACTTTCGAGCATTGGGCGAGAAGGTGGAGTCTTGAGATACTCGATAACGTGAGGTTCGATTCCTGCGTTGCGTATCATCGCAAGAGCGTTGCGAGAGGTGCCACATTCAGGATTGTGATAGATGACGATATCAGCAAACATTGCGACCTCTCAGCAGCAAGACTTAGTCGAGGTGGGAGCTAGCGAAGGAGCGCAGCAAGAGCTTTCAGTAGCATTGCTCGACGCAAGACGAGCTAACTCAGGACTGCTTCCATAAGTCGTGCTTTCACCAGTCGTGAGAAACGCTTCCCACACAACATTGTCAGGATCAGCTATCCAGCTTTTCTCAGATTGAGCATAACAGCAAGTCGTAGCGCCCTCTTCGAGAACGGGTCCATTCGCAGACTTCAAACGTCCGTAAACCTCGTCCAACTCAGCAGAGTTCTCGACTTGAATGCCAATATGCTCGATACCCTTTTGAGCGCCATCTTTCTGAGAGATAGCGAAGTTGATGTAGGGATCATCGAGCATCCATTTTGCATAGTCAGCACGAGCTACTGCAGGTTCCTCGCCAAACAGCGAAGTGTAGAACGCAATCGATCGTTCGATGCTCTCGACACCAACGTGGACGTGAAACCGCTTCATGCTGCGTTCCTTTCTGAGTCTGAAGATTGCCCTGCTGAACATTCAATGTCGCCAATGCACGAGACGCCATTACAGCAGTTTTCAAGCATAAAGCTCATAAGAGTGTTCATCGCTGCGTAGTCAGCAGCGTAATAGATTGAGCGACTCTCTCGCCTTTGCGTGACGAGTCCTGCGTTCGCAAGTTGGCTCAGATGAAAGCTCAGGGATGAGGGGGCGATGCTGAGTTGTTCAGCGATCACGCCTGCCATCAGCCCTTCAGCGCCTGCCTGTACTAGTAGACGATATGCAGCCAATCGATGCTCCTGAGCTAGTGCGCTGAGAGCTTTAACAGCTTTATCTGTTCTCATCTGATCCACCATCATTCGATAAATATCGAAATATCGAATGCAGGGATGGAGTCAAGGAAAGTTTGGTTCACACGAGGTTAGCAGACTGAGTGATGAGTTTCTCGCCATACAACGCCTTCATCATCTCATAAGCAACGAACGAGTTCTCTGCCTGCACCGTTATGCGAATGTGCCCCCCACCATCAGTGCGTATCAAGCCCCACCAAGTTCGCATGATCACTCCTCTCTCAATTTTTGAGTTTGCTCAGATTGCGTTGACCGCTCTCGTCATTTGATCGTCAGTTATGGTCACGTAGATGGCAGTCGTCTGAATCGACTGATGTCCCATGAGATGCTGAATCGTTTTGATGCCAACGCTGCGCTCGTGAAGAGCAGTTGCAAATGTGCGTCGACCACTATGACTGCTCGTCTTGATCCCTGCGCTCTCGTAGATCGCTTTGAGCCTGGAGCTGAGCGACACATTACTGAAGTGACCATTTGTTCTAGTGCTTCTAATTAACGCTCTGCTGTCATCGAGTTGTGCAATCTGAGCGAGATACGTGTTCAGCAGCTTTTGGAGGCTTTCGCTGAGAAAGACACGACGAGAGCGATTGCCCTTCGTTTGATGCTTGCTCAAGTGAATGACTTCTACAGAGCGACCATCGATACCTCGCACATCGCCAATTTTGAGTGCAGCGATTTCCCCAATACGCATTCCTCCATGAATGCTGAGAGCGAGACAGATTTTGTCACGAAGCCCATTGCTCGTGCAATCAGCCATTCGCATAACTCTCTTCACCTCATCACGAGAGAGAACTTTTGCTTGAGCCATTTTGCCGTTTCCTCATTAACATTTCCTACAAATCGCATGATAAGTTTATGAGAAACTTATTCCTACCGAAATCCAGCCATCATCAAATCGTGTATTTCCAAGCACCTAATTGGATGATGTTAACTTTTACATATTTGTTAATGAGAAACTTATTGGTGATTTATATGTCGATGCGCTTCGCTTTCGACATTCGATTTCGTTTGATGCTTCGCTTCAGCTTCGCCTTCGCTTGATCAACCTTCAATCGACGTTTCTCAAAAGTTTAGTAGTAGACAGTGCTTCTCTAGAAAAAGGTAATACTGAGCTAAAGACGCTGGAATCACGTTCAGCATCTTTGCTCAGCATATCAATGTGAGAATGTTTTAATCGAGCGAGAAGCTCTGACCTCATGTCAGATAAGTCGTCCCAATACGTTTCCGTTCTTAGCGTATCGCTCTATGTTAGTTTGATCGACTAAGCGATCAGTATGCGATTCAAACCTCGCTTGGCGCTGTAGAATGTTGCGTTAATCTTCTCTTTCGCTGTTTTTACGAACTGAATGTTTACGTCATAATCACCTCGTTTCACCCACACATTGTCCTTCGCCAAACGTCTGATTGTGTCACGAAAGTAGATTTCGCTCATGTCGCTTGGCTTGGTCAGCATGATGTGAAGATGGTAGAGTTTGTCATCAATGCCCCCTTCGATCACAGCAACGTTGCCAAGCATTAGCTTATGCTTTCGCCACACTGACTGTCGCTGAGTTCGCTTCGAGAGCGACCCAATAAAGCTGCGATAAGTCTTGCAGTAAATTGCATCGTCACCTCGAACCCATGACTTAGCTCCATTGTCTGCATCGATAATCTTACGCTGCTCTAGTTGCAGTGTGACGAAATGGGTTGGTTTCAGTTGATTTACGAGCTCGAACGCTGCCTTCTCGATCTCGCTGTACTCATGATCTGCCACCTTATTGATGATCTCGCCACGCAGTCTCATTCTGCGCTTATATTCCTTCACATGCTGAGAGTAATATTCTTTCATTAAAATCGTCCTTCGCTGAGCGAAGCAATAAATAGTCTCGTATTGAAAAAGACCTCCACGTCTCTTTTTGAATTATTGCTTGCACAGTTATTTATTAGCGAAGGACGAAAACGTGAAAAAAGATATTGTAAATGAAATTTTTGAAACATTGAGTGGGGTAGGTGTTGTCTCAACTGAAGGTGAGTTCAGCCAAGATTGGCTTGGGCATTGCGAGAGCTATCTCAGAACGCTGCGCTTCAAAAACACTGAACCAAGTATGGGTGCTTTAGCGATCTGTAGCGTCAGACTACAAAAAGTGGGCAGAGAGATGGTCGCTTCAAAGCGTCATCAACATGTAGGTCTGCGTTTCCTAGCTTTGAGCGAGAAGTGCCACGATCAGATCAATCAAGACGCTGTAGAGTTTCAGCTAGCAGACTGATCGTCCTTAGGTTGTTGATAGCGCCCTAGCGTTGCGAGAAGCGTTGCATTGTCTGCTAGCGCCTTCTCGCAATCTTCCTTCTCAAAGAACGTGTCCATCATTGCTACGAAGTCGTCCAACTCAGATGGCACTTGATTGCTCAATGTGCGTGGCTTGGTCAGCACTAGGTCGCATGAATCTAGGGCAGCTTTGTGAAAGACGTAGATGTTGTGATTTGTCATCAGATGCTCAGCTAAGCTGTCCACTCTGTGATCTCTATATAGCTCTTTGTGAAAATTCAGATCGTTGAGCGTGAAGAAGGTTGAGAGAGGGGAATCGCTTGGCAACGATTTTATGACCTCTCCTCTAGCGAGAAGCACATTCTGCTCGATGCGTTCGCTGCTCATGGTCCAAGTACTAAGATCGTTTGTGAACGTTGGAGCTTTGTACATAGCACGTTGCTGACCACTGCCTTGATGTGGTGAGCTGCTGTCGTAGCTGATCGTGATATCGTGTCCCAATGCCTTGCTAAGCGACTGCTGTATCGCTGAGTAAACGACACTGAAAATGGGAGGTGAGTTCTGTAGCAGATGGAACCATTCAGATTTATCGAGCTTCTTCTCTCGCATCAATCGATGGCACCAACGCAACAGATTGTTGAGCAGCTTCGTCGAGCCACCATAAGCCCATCCTTCAAACTCGAAGTCTTTGACTGCTTGGTACCAACGTTCGCCTGTGCCATTTCCAATATCTTGCAAGACACTCAGAAACTTCGTGCCTCCTCCACTGACTTGCCCTCGATTGTCGCTGAAGAACTTGAGATTATCGACACTCAGTTCAATCAACTGATCGACACTGAGATTTCGCAGAACGCTTTTGCTGTCCTTGTTCGCTTCCTTGCTTCCCCATAGCACCATGTCGAGTGTCATCGCATAGTCAGTGTACATTTCTAGCCAACGCAGAGTGCGTTTTCTGAAACCAACGTCTTGCCACTGAGAGACGAGCCTCGAAGGTTTTGTTGCTAGATGATTTAGAGCTTTCTGTTCTTCTCTGTTCTTGATGACGCCCGTTCCAAGCTGAAAGCCACCACTATCGCCAATGACGATTGATTGCCCTCGCTTGCGATCACGTATCATGTCATTGTTACGAAGCTGAGCTTTGTCGAACTGCCCACTGCTGTAGAGCGTATAAGCGCAGCTCCAAAGCTGACTGCTTGGGTCTAAGAAATCTAGATCACGAACTCGAAAGCTGTTTGGCAGATCGCCATCACGCACGTCTCTATTCTGCTTAGTAGCAAACTGAGCATATCCACTTTGCAGCGATGGAATGTAGATAGCGTAGCGATTGTCACGATATCGCTTCGTGAGATCCTCGCCCTTAAGCATCAGCATCAAACTTCGTGAAGTGATCTGCGATGCGCTTGCCCTTCACGTCACATGATGGAACGAACGCAGTGTGCTTTGCTGTTGCTGTCTCGTAGCTGATCGACATGAGCGTCGAGTTACCCTTGATCTGCACGTTACCCAACAGCGTCAGAGTTCGCAGTGTTGCAAAAAGCTCGATCACATCAAGTGGTGAGACTGTGATTTCGTTGCTCAGATTGTTGAGTCTTGTGAGCTTTGCATCCTTGCCATAGCTGCTTGCTGCGTTGTCCCCAAAGCGAGTAAAGCCCTCAATTGGCTGATAATATGAGCGCACTTCGAGATGGTCGTCAGCTACAGCAAGCTGTAATGCCTTATTGTGACTAAGCGATATGCGTGTGCCAACGCCTTCGATCCACGCATCGAAGTGCTTTGCACAAAGATGATCGATGAACGTTTTGTTTGCTGAAAGTTCCCAATCGAAGCTGATTTCGTCAAGATTTTTTATCGTGGGCTGACGTTGAATAGCTTCGTCTAGATTGTCGTAATCGTAGAAATATGCGTCCCTTGATGCGCTCGTGAAATCGTTCTTGAGCGTCAAACGCTTGCTAGCCAAGAGTGGTTTTGTCACTTCGCTGAGAGCGTCTGTGGGTTCAGATGTATAAAGCGCAATCAGACCATTGTTAATCAAATCTGTTTCGAGCCAATAGCGATCTGCGCCACGCAAAAACATCGTACTATCGAGCGAAATCGTCATCTCTTTGGGTTGAGATATTGTGAGCAGACTTGCTTTGCTGATCCTCTTACTAACGAGAACTCGCCCATCTTTCGTGAGAACCAATCGTACTGATTCAGCCACGTCTTGCTTCTTAGCACCCTCTTTGATGCTGACCTTGTGCGTCGTGAAAAACTTGTCTCGCACCCCACGCTTGTGAAGCGCCTTAGGCACGATGTGTGGGCGCAGACATTCTACTAGTAGACGCAGCATTGGAGTGAGTTTGGATTGGTCGAACTCAACGCATTCGAGAACTGCTCTCTCTACCAAATCTGTATCGTTCGATGTGCCAAGTACAACGAGTTTGCCATTGCCATCACGCTTAGCAAGCAGAACGAGCAAATCGCTGCCTGTCCTATTTTCAGTGTTAACAGCAACGTCGCCCACATCGATTTTGGCAACGCCTTTGGCTGCTGCGATGTGATCAGTTTGACGCTTCAAAAGTTCTTTCTGAACTGCCTTTTCGATGTTCTTAACACTCGATTTTGTCTTCTTTTTTGGTTCATCAATAACGCCATCGTCATCGTCAAACTGCAAACTGCCCTTGAGCTTAACGCCCTTCAATCCACCATTGTCTTCAATGTAAGCTACAAGCTCGTCCTCTGCATTGCGCTTATAGAGATGGGGGTTTTCTACGAACTCTTCGTGCAATGCTGCGATTGTCTTCGCTAGTGACGAAACGTGCGCCCATCGTTCGCCATGAATGTCCCAAATAAGTCTGACCAATGGATTGAAGTTTATGCGATTGCTCAGATTATTGTTGGCGATACCCTTTGCAGCATAAAGAGCATCTAGATAACCTTGCTGCTGATCAGCATTTCGCCACCACACATATGCTCTTGCAACTGACTGCCACTTTAGCGCCCTTGAGCTTTCTTCGAGCTTTCTTGCTGCTCGCTCGTGTCTGTCTTGCTTCTCAACGACCTTGATCAGTTTCTCTAACTGCTTGTCGAGCGACCCTTGTGATTTTGTCATGTTCTGTTCCAAGATTTTATTGGTCTAATCGTTTTAGAAGAGAGATAGCTGAAACATACTCCATTCCGATCTCTAAAAGATAGTGATCAACTCGATATCCAGAATGCACAGCTTCGAGAACTTCCAATTCTCTTTTGATATCGTCAACCACAAAACAGAGTTTCAAAAGTTCGTATTTTTCATTCTCAAGATTTTTACAGTGTAACGCAAAAGGGATTACAGCCTCTGCTTCTTGCATTATCTTTTTTCGTATAAATTCATATTTTGCTTTTGTTATTTCTATTTTCGATTTATTTTTGAAAAACTTGTCCCTCTCTTTGTAATACTCACTTTCAGCAAAATAATAATCTACTGTTTGAATCTTTTCAAAAATATTTTGAACGGTTATTTTTCTACGTATCGAAGGAGTCAATTCAAATATAGTTCTGAAGTAGAAATTTGGTTTATCAAATTTTCTATATTTTTTATACAATACAAATATTCTTTCTGCGATGTCTTCAGCTTTGTCATCGTCATTTTTATATATGTAATTATATTCGTCTTTTATCGCTAAAAATGGCTTTGTATATTTGTTATCTAAATCGCCTCTACCTAATTCTCTTATATTCCTTTGATTTATTTTTCTCAAAAATTCACATACTTTTAAATCGAAATTATGAGAGTCTTCATATCGTATATGGTATTTTATTAATGTTTTGATTTTTTCATCAGTCTCAGGTGAAAACAATATTTCTGCTATGTTATTCACTCTTTTTTCTAGGTTTTCCTCAGCTTTACGAGACTTAGCTTCACCCATCGATTGATAAGATAGAAATGTTTTTTTGCGCCACTCGAGCACGCCACTGACGCTTGACGCCATTTCCCTTGTAGGATCTCGCATTACAAACCTCCATGCTGCGCGCCCAATTCCTTGATGCTAGCACAGCAATTGTTTCCTTCAAGGGACTCAAGTTTTGAGTTTGCGAGGCACATAAGCTATTGTGAGTGGGGAACTTGCGATTTGCACATTGTGAAGGATTGGAGGTAAAAAGTCTTTGGAAATCATAAAACTACAAATAACTCGAGACCACCTTATGTTACACAAAACTTTCACACGTGATATTCATGACGCTAGAACACTAGTAAATACTAGGATTTTTAGCTACGTAGATATCGAGTGGGAGTAGGCGTTTCGTCCGCATGACCGCCCCCCTTTCGCCCGCACAGATTAGCGAAATCGTCGAAATGGCGCTGTCCGACCATATCAGCTTCACGCAGATTTCGGCGCAGCACGGCGTCACGCCGGACGAGATAAAGATCATCATGCGCACACAGTTAAAGCCCGGCAGCTATCGCGCATGGCGCAAGCGCGTGCGTGATTTCGGCGACCGGCGGGAGCATTATAAATGACCTTTAT
>Ga0209550_10005939_pt1 | contig 11402 bp, 9 predicted proteins | sample LauGreSuBDMM15SN_2_FD_187567 | JGI IMG/M metagenome (GOLD analysis project Ga0209550, IMG submission 187567) | Freshwater lake microbial communities from Lake Michigan, USA - Su13.BD.MM15.SN (SPAdes) (version 5) | ecosystem: Environmental > Aquatic > Freshwater > Lake | place: Lake Michigan, USA... | reverse complement strand
GTGTATGACCGTCTTGAGAAGCAGGTCCACCTGTTCGAGCGCGCCGCCAAGAACGCGCAGGCCGCGCCGGTGAAGGTCATGGGAATTGACGACCCGTTCATCGTTCAGAAGATCGATGCGGATGTGTATGCCAAGGCGCGCGAGGAGATTGAGCTGCTTGGCAGCCTTGGTGATTCATTTGACCAAGAGCGCGTGCAGCGCGGCGAAATCACGCCCGTGTACTTCGGAAGCGCCATGAACAACTTCGGAGTGCAGTTGTTGCTCGACGGTTTCTTAGCGCATTCGCAGGGACCCGGTCCGCGACGCTCCGGCGACCGGATGGTGATGCCTGAGGATCCTGCCTTCAGTGGCTTTGTGTTCAAGATTCAGGCGAATATGGACCCGCGCCACCGCGATCGCATTGCATTTGTGCGCGTGGTGAGCGGTGGATTTGAGCGTGAAATGACCGTCCTTCATGTGCAGAGCGGGCGCAAGATCAAGCTCAACAATGCGCAGCGTCTCTTTGGCCGCGACCGTGAAACGGTGGACGAAGGCCTTGCCGGTGACGTAGTTGGCATCGTCGGCCATGACTCGCTTGGTATCGGTGACACGCTCACCACGGATCGAAGCATTTGCTACAACGAGATGCCGTCGTTCGTGCCGGAGTGCTTCTCATACATTCACAATCCGAGCGCTGGTAATGCGAAGAAGTACGCGCTCGGTTTGAAGCAGTTGCTGCAAGAAGGCGTGGTGCGGCAGTACCACATGCTCAGCGGTCCGGGTGGCATGGTGCGGCGTCCGGTGCTCGCGGCGGTTGGGCCGCTGCAGTTTGAGGTGCTGCAGTATCGAATGGAGAGCGAGTACAGCGCGGAATGCCGGTTGGAGCCGACGCGTTGGAAACTGGCGCGCTGGTGGAAGAAGGACGGGGCGCCTGCGGACTTCCATCCGGAGGTCTTCGCTGACGCCAGCCTCGCCGAAGACCACGAGGGTCGCCCGATGGTTCTTTTCTCTGACGAGTGGCCGATGCGCTACTTCACGCAGAAGAACCCAGGCGTGGAATTGGGGACAGCGCCGTTTACGGGGCGGTAATTCGAGGCTCTTTGTAGCTCATATGCGCTTTCGGTTCCTCGACGCCGTTTCGGGCGTGCCATGTGCCGCGCACAGACACTCATGAACAATCTGTTCAGGGATCTCTACACCGCTTCACGCCGCGATCGCGCCGCTGATGTTTGATGCAGCATCTGGCGCATTGGTCGTTGCGCCTGTCGAGGTGTGCTGCATTGCTTCTGCTACGGCGGCCTTTCGGGCAGCCTGTTCTAGGCGCTCCAGTTTCTTCTTGTATGCGGCGACACGCTTTGGGTCGAGGAGCGCTGCGAACATGTCCTCAAAATGCTCGCCGTACGTGCGCTTGTCAAGGCGCTCAATGCCACTGCTACGCATTCGCTCGACGATAGCATTTGCAGCCTCAAGAGTACGGACGCCGAAGGTGGTGGTCACCTTGGCAATGAGGCAGATCACGTCGTCATCGACGGTTCGGTCGGTGTATCGAAAGAGTCGGCTCAGTCGTGCAACTTCGCCTCCTTCGTACTGTTTGGTGAAGTAGTGCCGCTCAACCCACCGCAGGTAGGTGGCGTGGGCGGGGTGGCTCTTTCGACCAGTCAAAATCACGGTGAAATCTGCGTATTTCAATGAGGCTTGCCGGGAGTTTTTCTGCCATTCCTCACGGGTCATCTCGCGCATCCACGATGACAAACTCGGTTCCTTGAGTCGCTCACGACCGTTGACCGCGCGTGCAAGGTCAGCGAAGGTCCCTTCGTGGGTGCAGTCGATACCGCTCATCAGAACTATCGCCCCGGCCGTCACATGACGGAGCACCGCATGCAATGCATCGCCACTGCGAATCTGCACTAAATCGATGTAGTGAATCGGCACAGCCATCTCTGCAGCGATGGTCGCGGCGATGACGCGCTTTGAACTATCTGCGCCACCGATGAGAAGCGTGTGCGGAAATCGCTTGCCACTCTGCAGAGATTGCTCAACGATCGCTGAGAGTGCGCGACCGATGGCTGGGCATTCTCCAAGATGACTCAGGGTCGGCGCGACAAGATGCGTGTGATCGAGCATCGTTACGTTGACTTTGGCGTGGGCGTTGGCGTTTGCACGTGTGTGAGCGTTTCTTGACTCGTCCATGAGTCTCTCCTTCAGTGGTTGGTGCGCGAGCATGTCCTTCCGATGCGAGCGTGGAGCGTCCGCAGTCGGCCGGTGGTTTCGAGTTAGGCATTGCTCCGGAACGTGCGAGCGGCGACGATGGTAATTCCTAGCGCCGCGCGCGCAAGTGAAATCAGCGCGGATCGTGGCGGATCATCAGATTGTGGATGACTTGTCGTTGGGGGGCATGGTGAGCTCTGTTCCGCATAGCATCGCAACCTTCGGTGTTGCAGCGCTTTGCAAAACCGTCCGCCGGCAATGCGCCGGAATTCACTCCAACGGGGCAGACTCCCGGAGGATCAATCGAAAGGCCACCGCATGAACTGGTACCTCGCCGTCCTCAAGAATTACGTCGGCTTCTCCGGCCGCGCTCGACGGATGGAGTACTGGATGTTCATGATCGTGAACTTCTTTGTGTATGCCGGTCTGCTGGCTATTGACCGCGTGATGGGGCACGCCATTGGTGATTACGGACCGGGACCGTTGTGTGCGATCTACGGTTTGGCGGTGGCGCTGCCATGGCTGGCCGTCGTATTCCGCCGCCTGCATGACACGGACCGCACCGGGCTTTGGATCTTCATCCATATGCTTCCATTGCTCGGCACCATCATCTTCTTCATCTTCATGGTGATGGACAGCACGCCCGGCACGAACCGCTTTGGTCCCAACCCGAAGACTTCCGCTGCATAAACGCTCGGCGCTCGGCGGTTACTTCGGAAACGCAATCCATACGTAGTAGTCGCCGCCTTGGCAGGGCGGTACTGGCGACGCCAGCATCTCCACGGTCCCATCTTCGAATGCGCGGTACGGACCGGCGACGGTCCACGCCATCACCTGGTCCATGCATGGAATCGAACCGCGGATGGTGAGGTTGGTGGCATTGGCAATCACTTGCTTTGGCAGTCGCGATTCGCGCCCGCTGGTGTCGAGACCCATGGCAACGCAGCGACCGGGATTGGGCGCGGCTACGTTCCCCGCTGCAAGTAAAGCGCACGCGCCGCCCACGATGACAACTGAAGTAGCAAGTGATTTCCAGCCAAGACACGACCCGGAAGTGTTGGTAGTCATGCAACGATCATCGGCAGGGCGGCTGTCGATTCATTGATATCGCCGTCAGGCACGCGCCCCTACGCGTTTCGGCGCGCGCGCCCACGCGTTTCCGCGCCCGCTCAACTCGGCCCCATCGTCACCCACCGAGCGCGCAGGCTTTCCGTGGCGATGGAAGGCGGCACGGCTGACCATGTATCGCTCGCATCCGAGCCCGTCCTTGTCCGCGTGGCAACTCCAAGGCGTTCCAACTTAGCGAGCGCATCGTCCACTTCAAAGTCGACCGGTGCGCCGATCTTGGTGCTGAGCCATTGCTCAACTCGTTCATCGAGTGCTTGTTCAGTGCTTGGTCCGTGGGCCACCAGGAACGCGTATGCCAACACTGCTTCCTTGGCTTCTTCTTCAAACGCCTCGTCGAGCACGCGTAGGAACGCGCCGGACTCACTATCGAGCGTTTGGAAGTACAGCGTTCGTGAATGCGCATTCGCATATTCGAGGCGTCGCTTCTGGTACTTGGTGTACGCGCCCATGGTGATGCCAAGCAGTGTGAACGACCCAGCGGCCACCAGTCCCCAACCGCCGGAAACAATCGGTTCGTCCTTGGACAGACCGGTGTAGAACTGGATGGCACTCCAAATGGCGGTGAGCGAGAACAGCACTTTCGACGCAGCAAGCACCACACTGATGGTGGCTGGAAGGAACACCACCGCTTGGTCGACGCGCCGCATCTTCACTTTGCAGTTGGGAAGCAGCATTTCCATATCCGGCACAGGGATGTTTCCAAAGAGCTTGAGGTTGAGCGCTCCATCACTTGTTGCAAGACTTGAGAACACAAAGACTCGCTCCAAGACATCAAATTCAACGCGCCGCTTGCGCATGCCAAAGAGTGAGCGCACGGTTTCGGCACGCCGATCTTTGCCACGCGCAAAGATATGCAGTGCAGCGAACGCGGCCATGTCAACCTGGATTTTGACTGATGACAGCGCTTCGGAATCGAAGGCCTCTTGCAATTCTGCACCTGAAATCTCTCGATAATTGGCGCGACCGAGCAACTCATGCAGTGCCGCTACGAACGAGTCATAGGTGGGCGTGTTCGGCACCGCGCCAGCTGCAATCGTTGCAGCGAATGAAGACTTGAGCGTATCGGCGCGCTCAGTGGACTCAAGGCGCAGTAGCGCGGTCAGGAGTCGCAGGGTGGGAGCGGTCGGTGCGCCGCCGGCGGACGGGTGTTCAGCGGCAAGCCACGCGGTCACACGCTCAAGTGATGCGGGGATCGAATGATCTGTCGGCTTCAGGTGTGTCATCAACTGCGCAGCGTAATCGGGCGCCGCGAGGCGGGCAGCGTTCCTTGAGCGGCATAATGACGGGGAAATTTGCAGCGGCGGGGGATATCGGTATCGCAGTTGTGACCACTCTTTCGTGCAGGTACCTTGCCTCAATCATGCCGCTCGGCGTAACGCCCACAACCCTGTTCATCGCCGTTGCAGGTGCTCTGGGTATTGCCGCGCTACCTGCTTGGAGCAGGGACACCGATCCGCCCGCTTCGGCCGCCGTGCCTGAGTCAGCACCGCCCGACCGAGTCGCCACTCCAGACTCAACGATGGACCGCTTTGATCGCCTGCAGTCAGAGGTTGAAGCGCTCCGGCGCAAGACCGATGAGCAAGAGAAGAAGATTGAGGAACTGAAGTCAGAGAACGGCGAGGTTTGGCTGACTGCGCAGCGCGCACAACAGATTCGTGGCATTGTGACTGACGCGCTCAGTGACTCGGCCAATCGGTCTTCATTCCGAAAAGACGGTGCCATCGCGGGCTACGACAATGGGTTCTACCTCGCCAGCGCTGATGGAAACTATCGGATGAATATCGGTGGCCAGGTGCAGTCGCGATTCTCCTATGCGTATGCGACTCGTAGTTCCTTGAATTCTGAACAACGACAAGCTGGTGCGCAGAACGAAAGTGGCTTTGAGTTGCGGCGCGTGCGCATCAATTTCTTTGGTCACGTGTTTGATCCAAGCTGGACCTACCGCGTGCAGTTTGCGTCGGACCGCGATGGCGGGAACCTCAACAATCCCTTCAACCTTGAGGATGTATTCATTCAAAAGGCGCTCGGCGATGGGTTCTTCCTGCGCGCGGGGCAGTGGAAGAACTTCTTCAATTACGAAGAGAACACTTCGAGCCGTACGCAGCAATTTGCGGAGCGCTCGTTGGTGAATCAGTACTACAACACCAAATGGATTCAGGGCATTCTGCTGGGGTGGGAGTCAGAGAAGCTTCGCACGTACGCCTCGTACAACGATGGTGGTGCGAATCGAAATCTCGCTGCGATTCAGCCAAGTGGCGAAATTGTCGATTGGGCGTTCACTGGTCGCGCTGAATACAAACTTGACGGCGATTGGGGTCAGTTCAAAGATATGCAGGGGTGGCGCGGAAGTCCGTTTGCCGCGATGTTGGGCGTCGCGGTGAATTGGCAGCATGCGCCGGGAAATCCGCCGGACAGTCGCCGGTCGATTGGCAATGGCCAGATTTCGCCAACCACGAATGACCAGCTGACGCTTCTCACCTACACGGCGGACTTCAACCTGCGCGGTAACGGTTGGAGTATCTGGAGTGCGTTTCTTGGTAACTACCTCTATGACGGAGGGAATGCTGCTGTTGCGCAGGGGATCGAGGGCAGTCTGTCGTACGGTGCGGTGGTGCAGGGCGGGTTCTTCGTGGCAGATGCACTTGAACTGATCGCGCGGTATGAGTTCCTACGGGTTAACTCCGGTCAGGCGGCTTCGGATGTGAATTCTGCGCTCAGCAGGCAAACCCTCAATCTTGCGACGGTTGGTTTCAACTACTACTTCAATAAGAACGACGTGAAGTTCACTCTTGATGCCGGGTGGGCCTTCGATTCCATTCAGTTCTCGAACGGTCTCTTTGGAGAGCCGATTGCGGGCACCGACTGGCGTGGGACCGGTACCGGCACAGGGAACGGCGGCGTGGTGGTGCGTGCGCAGTTGCAGTTGTTGTTCTAGATACCACGGGCCATGCGAAATCCGGCAGTCTTGCGCGAGTAGTCCGAGGCTCGCGTGATCCGTGACGCACTGCGGCAGTTGTGCGCGTGGTTCGCCCATGAACCCCCGCGCATCACAGTGGGAATGCCGGCTTCACCATCGGCGTTGGCGAGCGCAACGCGGGTTGCGGCGGCCTCGCACCATTCCCAGACGTTGCCGTGCATTTCATGAAATCCCCATGCGTTGGCGGGCATACTTCCGGCGGGCACGGTCTGGCGGCGATCCGGTCCATGTGGACCATCGCGGTATGGGTGGCGACCGTTGTAATTCACGACGTCGGCATCGAGATATTTTGCATGGCTGAACGGCGTGTCCGAGCCAGCGCGGCACGCGTATTCCCATTCAACTTCGTGTGGAAATCGAAAGTTGGGTCCGCATGCGCGTGTAAATGCGCGGCAAGCATCGACGCTGACATTCTCAACCGGCAATGCTGCTCCGACATGAACGCTGGGATTGGAGCCGATGACGCGTTCCCACTGTGACTGGGTCGTGACGGTCGCTGCAAGGTAGAACGGATGTTTGATGTTGCAGATAATGTGGGTTTCGTCGTCCTTGTGACCCTCTTCATCGGAGGATGATCCGATGGTGCATGAGCCAGGCGGGCAGAGGAGGAACACGATTCCCGTATTGGGATCGCGCACTTTCCACGGTAGTTTCAGGGCGGCGATTGCTGCGAGCATCGGGGGCGGCATGGCAACGGAAGAGTCAGGGAGTTTGGCGAGCACGGAGACGCGCCAGCCGTGGACATTAACGAGTGATCGGTCCCGCCACCAAGTGCGGAGGGGTTGGAGAGTGATGATGGAGTGCGCGTGCGTGCGCAGGCGCGTATGCGTAGGCGCGCGCGTTGGTGCGTACGTGCGCGTGGGATTGCTATCGGGGTTCGGCGGCGTAGTAGCTGGGCTCTGCCCGGCGACCCGCGTGTGGCGCGTTTCGCTGGTATCTCTCGCGTTGCTCATCGCAGCTCCCGGAACGAGGCGCGCAATCGGACGGAACTTCGTGCCTTATCTACGCGGGTCGGTGGTGGTGGGTTGCAGTTCGCGGAGGAATTAATTCCGTGACGGCTGCGCAGCGCGGTGGATTCGTGCATTCTGGGAATGGTGACGCAGCGGTGAAGCAGTTGTTTCACCGTGACGTCGTATGTTCATCATCGACCGAACGACTCACCGCCCGCGGGCACTGCCTGCGGACTTCGGATGGCTCGTCGATCGGTTGGCGATTGCTTGGCAATTGCTTGTTTGCTACTTGGCGATCACGTGTCGACCACTGAGGAGATACTTATGCGCACTCGAATTTCGTTCCGTCCGATTGAACTCGCCTTTGGCTCAGTGGTCGCATGCGTTGCCTGCCTGGCGCTCACGCCGGCAGTGAGCGCCGACGCGGTGTTCAAGATCGCCGATGGCCTCTATGTGTGGAGCGGCCCAGGTGGAACCGGTATGGCGAACCAGCTCTCGCAGGGGACCTGGGTTGGTTCTGGCTGGGATTCGTTCCCGGGGGTAAGTCCGCCGTGGAATCCGGTGAATCCGGTGAATACAGGAATTGCAGTGAATACTGGAGGTTGGGGAAATTCGGGCACTGGCGCCATCGTTCCTTTGGGCGCCGTATCGATAGCCGTTCCGCAGCCAGCAGCGGTGCAGGTGGCTGTACCAGTGGTAGTGGTCGGCGCTCCAGTGACGGTGCACGTGCATGTCACGATCGCGGCACCGCCTCCGCCGCCAGCACCGATGTATTTATCGATGAATGGGGAGCCGGTGTTGGTGCCGGCGTCGTTGAGGTGAGAGAGGGCGTGCCCTTCGTCGCCCCATCATCAACTCTTCTTCCCACGCCCCGCATCCTTGCTGCGCGCGAGTTCCTGCGCAAGCATCTCGACCATGCGTTCCAAGCGCGCCAAGCGATCGGGTTCTGGTTCAGCCTGTGCCTTCGTCGTTTCCGAGGGCATCGAGGCACGGGCTATCGATCGACGGGGCGATGCCAGCCAGGATGGAAGGCCGCGCGAATCTGCGGATTCCTGTGCAGACCCGGGGTCGATGTCTCGGCGAACGCCGTCGTCTTCGCTTGCGCGCACGTCGTTTGCCCGCTCTTCGCGCAATGTTGCGCGCATCTGCAATGTCGTCAGTGGCGACATTGGTGGCACTGGGGACATGGGCGACATGGGCGGCGAGAATCTGACCGGCGTCCGTTGCGCCGATCGCATCGATACGGTTCCGCCGCGCTCTTCCAACCATATTCGCCAGGCATGTTGGTCAAACTCATATCGCCGCGGCGGGCGACCAATGCGGTCCGCTTCGGATGGATCGCGAGATGTGCGTACCTCTCGCAGCACCCCGCGGTGCACGAATTCCTGCGAACGCCGGCGAAAACTACTGTTCGACTCCATGGCATCGGGCTCAAGGCCCAGTGTCGCTGCAATCGCGTTCTGCAGTTCGTTGAACGTAAAGCTCTCGGGCAAGAGCGCGATGACCGCTGGCAGTCCGTCAGTCGGGTTCTGCGTGAGCTGATCGCCGCTCAGTGCGCTGAGGCGAAGGTCATCGCCCAAGATGCGTTGCGCAAATGGATCGGTGGTGAGCTCGGCGCGCATGGAGGACATCACATGCCTGCCGAAGGATCGATCGCCCAGTTCGCGACCCAGGCGCTCGAGACCGTACGCGAGATCTTCATCTGCCTCTTGGCGGGAGGACTTGCGGTACAGAACTCGTTCGCTCCCGCCGCTCTCCGCGCTGTGATCGGTTCCGCTACTTCGCGCGGCGGCCCAGACCGGCATAGCCACGCGATTGCCCCCCATGAGGCGGGGGAGCAGGGGATGCACGCGCGAGGTGAGGTGCAGGTCTGGCAACTCTTGAGCGATCAACTCTGCGATCCATGCTGCAGGATCCGAACTGTTCTGTGTGGCGCGCATGGCGGCTATCGAGTTCACCGGGATCGCACGCGTGGCCGCGAGCCGAAGTTGGCACGAGCGGTCGGAGAGCGTGAAGATGACGGGAACAATCAGTGGTTCGAAGTTCGGCATTCCCATGTCGGGGGGTCCTCAAGTCGTTGATCGGCAAGCGCTTGTGGGACTATAACATATTTCCGGTTAATTACAAATACATTAGTTGCAATGTTGTGATATAGTGCTAAGATACTCGAGAGCCCTTCCAGGGGCCTGCACGGCCGAAGCCGGGCAGTGGGAACGCCTTTCAATAGAGGAACTTCTATATGCCGGACAAAGCAACGACGGGGAACACGGGGAACACGGGGAACGCAGAGAACACAGCAAGTGCAGCCAGCTCGTCTGCTGGCGCCAGGGGCACGGCGGACTGCACGCAAATCTCGGTCATTCTGGACCGCACCGGCAGCATGTCGTCCATCCGGGCGGACACGATCGGTGGATTCAATGCCTTCCTCGCGGAGCACAAGCGTCTGCCGACGCAGGTCACACTCACCCTCGTACAGTTCGATTCGCTGGACCCGTACGAAGTGGTGCACGCCTATACGCCGATCGTTGCGGTTCCAGAATTGACCGAGGAAACATTTGTGCCGCGTGCGAACACGCCGCTCTTTGACGCCATCGGACGAGGCATTGTTGATCTCGATACTCGGCTGCGGTCGATGCCAGTGGCCCAGCGACCAGCTCGCATCATCTTTGTCATCGTCACCGATGGACAAGAGAATTCGAGCCATGAATTCACCGGTGCGCAGGTGCGCAGCATGGTGACCGAACGCCGTGCAGCCGGATGGCAGATTGTCTTCCTGAGTGCTGATGAAGGCGCCATTGCCTCTGGAGAGTCAGTGGGAGTTCGTGCGCAGCAGTCCATGGGCGTCATGAAATCTTCGCGTGGCTCAAGCCGCTTGTGGAGCACCGTTGCACGTGAGTCCGCTAGGTACAGCGAGTGCGCTGCACCGGAAATGAACTTCGATCGAGCCAAGGCGGACTATGCCCGAGAGGATGCTGAAAGCGGAAACAATCCGCAATAATTCACTTGCATTTGGTTTCGTTGTCGCTACACTAAACGCTGCATACAGATACCCAGGCTTCCTCTGAGAGCTGGGTCGCAACCGAGCGCGCGCAGGCACACCCCTGAATCGCGCGCCACGGTGCGGAGGACACCCCGAAAGGGGCATGTGGCGCAGTTGCGCAAATTGGCCTAAAAATAGGCCGTTTCTGCTACTGATCGCATAGCCCGCGGGTCCGCCGGATTGGCGCGCGCACTTCATTGTGCCGCGTACATTCGGCGGATCCGCGCCTTGGCTGGTGGCCTTGTTCGCCACCAGCGCTAGAGGCCTTGATGTCGCGCGACCGTGTTGGTCTCGCGCTCAAGGTCTCAGGGTCTTGATGTCGCGTGGCCTCAGTGGTCGTGCGATCAAACCCTCAAGGTCTCGCGTGGTGTTCATCCAATTTCTGCATGCGCTCTTCGGAATCGCCCGCTCGTTGCGGGCGGTTGGTTGTTGTTTGTCGCGCACGCGCTTTGGAATGACTACTCACGTTTGAAAGGCTCCGTCACATGAATCCGTCTGATTTACTCGCGTACCTCTCTTCGGTTGTCGCCAACGAAGTTCGCATCAGCCTCATGATTTGGGGCGCCCCTGGCGTTGGCAAGTCAAGCATCGTTTCGCAGGTCGCACAGCAGGCTGGTCTTGACTTCATTGATATTCGCGTCAGTCAGCTTGCGCCAACTGACCTGCGCGGGCTCCCAGTCCCTGAGCGACTGGAGGAGGGCGGCGGTATTTCGCGCTGGTATCCACCGGAATTCCTGCCGCGTAATGGGTCCGGAATCCTCTTCCTTGACGAACTAAACATGGCCGCGCCAAGCATGCAGGGCGTCGCGCAGCAATTGATCCTGGACCGGCGTGTTGGCAATTACCAGCTGCCAGACGGCTGGTTTGTGTGGGCCGCAGGTAATCGCAAGGAAGATCGCGCGTCGGTGTTCGACATGCCGACGGCGCTCGCGAATCGATTTGCGCACATTGAGATCTCGCCGGATGTAGAGAGTTTCAAGAAGTATGCGATCGCGCACGGGGTGTCGGAACAGATCATCGCGTTTCTATCGTTCCGCCCGGAACTGCTGCATCGCATTGATCCCTCGCAGCCAGCGTGGCCATCGCCTCGCTCGTGGTTCATGGCGGATCGATTGCTCAA
>Ga0209550_10005938_pt1 | contig 11403 bp, 9 predicted proteins | sample LauGreSuBDMM15SN_2_FD_187567 | JGI IMG/M metagenome (GOLD analysis project Ga0209550, IMG submission 187567) | Freshwater lake microbial communities from Lake Michigan, USA - Su13.BD.MM15.SN (SPAdes) (version 5) | ecosystem: Environmental > Aquatic > Freshwater > Lake | place: Lake Michigan, USA... | reverse complement strand
TAAAAAAAGTTGGTTTCGGTTTCTCTGCAAATTTTACTTGCCGTGATATTCTTACAGGACCTCCAGCCAGTCGTGGTGCCGGTCGAGACCTTGGTTTGGATTTTATTTGCAATGCTTTTCCAACTTTCTTCAAATCTTTGTTGATTACTTTGCCAGCTTTTACTGCTTCTTTCTTGATATCTTTTCCGAGTTTGACTGCTCCTTTCTTAATAACATTTCCAACTTTCTTTAAATCTTTTCCAATTTTTTTTAAATTTGGTTTCTTTAACTTGGCCATTTAATACAGTGCTGATTTGTTTTTATAATATATATTAATGCATACTATAAAAACGAAAAAAACAAACAAACAAACCTAAATTTGAAAAATAAAATTGTATTCAAGTTGCAAAAGCCATACCACAATTTCCAGAATTAAATGTAAGCATATTATATGTTTCTTGAAATACAGTTAAATCAAATGTGTATTCGTATATTCTCCATGTTGGTTTGTTTATACCAACAATATTTCCACTGTCAGGGTCACATATTACCATTGTTTGTGCATTAATGTCTAATGCTGGAACTATTGTATTCAATTGTAATTCAATCTTATTAAATTTGGACATATTAACAGCGCCAGATGGTTGCGAATCTGTTGGATTTGTATTTAAACAAAAGTTGTAACAATACAATCCATCATTACTATTTCCATTTGAACGTGTATATTTTTCAACCCACTTAAACACACCTGACGCAAAATCATTTTCCCTATAAGTACCTTCAAACATTATGGAAAACATTGTCATAATTTCAAATGTATTATCAAAGGAAAAATCTCCAGTTAACATGATTCCAGTTAGTTTACCATCTCGATTAACACCCGGACCAATTTCATTGTATTCCATTTCGCCAGTTGAACGCAGCCGTTCGACTATAAAATTTCCTGTTGTGGGAGCGGGCTTTAAATCATTTGGTAAATAATTATAAGGCCAATTAGAATAATTGTGCCATTCATTTCGTAAATGAACATCACTTCGTTGAAAATAAAACATTAAACTAGACAACATATTGTTTGAATCAATCTTGATTTTACTTGGACCACATAAATTATGGAAAATATCCTTTTTCACCTGTTTAATTAAATAAGTATGTTCTTGTAAAGCAAACTGACGTGATTCTTCATTTGACAAAAAACAATATGTTGCTAATATATGTATGTTGGAATTCCAATTTGTCCTCTGATCAGTATACATTCTTGATGTTAAATAAATATCCGGAGGATTGTGTAAAAAATAAAACATTCTAAAATATTCTAAACTAAAATTAGGTGATATATACGGGTAATTATTTGCTTCATCGTAAACATCTCGCACTATAAACCATTCTCTTACTGGTCGCAATGTTACTGATATAACCAATTCATTATATTGTAAAGCAATCAAAGGGAACGCCATTGCTGGTTTTAAACTAAACCATGTATGCAATGGTATATATAAATCTCGGGAACGAATTGATGGTTCTGTGCCTGCCAAAAAATCCGTATAATAACAACTTGGATATGAATTTACACGTGATCCGGAATTCGCTGGATCATATAATTCTGGAACATGTCCAATCATTTTATAGAATAATTCTTTTTTATCGATTGTAAAGTCTCTATCCACTTGGCTTAAAATATAATCACCAGAAAATTCTTGTAATTTTTGAGATCCGCATGTAACAGTTACTTTTTGAATAATTTGTGCACCAATAAAAGGTATCCATTTAAATTCGTAGGGAACCCATTGAAAATTTGTTTGTTCAGATGGACATACAATTGGGCTATAAATATTTGGTAATGTTATGCAAAGATTACAATCCATTAATAAATCTGCATAACGTTTCACTTTAAATGTAATATGACTTGCTTCAGTTAATTGTATTTCTTTATTTCCTTCATAATTTAAAATAAACTTTTGTAATGCAAAATTTGTATATCTTGCATACGCCGCTTTGAAAAATGTTTTACTTGGATTATGTGTTAACATTACATCTTGATTTGATGACGAAGCAACAACTTGTGTTAATCCACCACCTGACATGAAAAGAAAGAAATTTTATATATTTAATTTATAACAAATCATTTTTAAACTTTTATTAAATTCATTATTAAAACTTTTATTAAAATTAATTTAGTTTTGATTACAAATTATTATTTAATTCAACAGTAAACATGAACCTCAATCAAACAAAATTGACACGTCAAGAATGGGAATCTATTGAGACACCAATTTCTTTAAAGGAAAAAGACATTGTCAACTTTATTGTTGATTGTTATGAGACAAATCAACTGGAAAAAAAAGAATCAGTTATGCGTTCCGTTTGTCAACAAATGAAATTGAATTGCACCGATGTCATCAGTGACTATTGTTTTCTGTTGTTTTTTTCAAAACTTCTGAATGAACTTCGGGTACAATTTGAAAAAAGTATTTATTGCTCAACAGCATCCAATGCTTTAGATGCCATTTTTAAACCAACCAGCGGAAAACAAAAAATCAAAACGTCTGATAAAATTCGGATTTCTACGAATTCTTCTGAGACTTTGGAAAACGCTTGTACCTACGAATTTGTTTTAATCCGAATGGCATCTGATATTTTGAACAAAACTTTGGACAGTGACATTTACAAAGCATTATATTCATTGAATACACTTTTAAAATTAGATATTCCATCAACACTCAAAACCGTAAAGACACCAATTCAATTCATTTTTGATCAAGTGATGATACAGTCACATATAGTAACGTTTGTGAAGTTAGCCAAAACAGTGGTTGAACAAAACACATTGCTTTTGAAAATTGAAGAAAGACAATTATATCGCCACCAAAAACAATTATTCGAAACGTTTCAAAGCAGAGATCATATTAGAACAACTTCATCAAAACTCGTATTTTATGTTGCCTCTACTGGAACAGGAAAAACATTAAGTCCGATTGCATTATGCTCTCAGTATCGTGTTATTTTTGTATGTGCTGCACGGCATGTGGGACTTTCATTAGCTAAAACAGCCATTTCTACTGGTAAAAAAGTAGCCTTTGGATTTGGTTGTGAGGATACAAGTGATATACGCCTACATAATTCAAGTGCTGTAAAATTTGAAACCGATTTAAGGACTGGGAAAATGTATAAAATTGATCATTCGATTGGAACCAAAGTCGAATTGTTAATTTGCGATTTAAATTCATACCTTTTTGCGACCTATTATATGAAAGCTTTCAATCCTGTTGAAAATATCATTACCTTTTGGGATGAACCAACTATTACGTTGGATAAAGAAGACGATCCATTACACGTTTTGATTCAAAAAAATTGGAGTGAAAATACAATTCCAAATATGATTTTATCATCTGCAACATTTCCAAAACTTGAACATTTGGGACAAATGATTAGCGGTTGGAAAACAAAGTTTCCTTTATCTGAAATAGTTAACATTCAAAATGCAGATTATAAAAAAAATATTTCTATTTTGAATACTAGAGGACAAATTGTATCTCCACATTTCATTTTTGAAACTTACGAGGAGGTTTTACTGGCTGTTAAAAATTGCGAAACAAATCCTACATTATTAAGATATGTCGACTTGGAAAGTATTTTGAAATTTCTGGATTTGGCCGAAGAATCGGGATTTGTGAAATCGGATTCTTTACTTATTGAGAACGTGTTTCAAGATATAAACGACGTAACGATTGAACGTATCAAACTTCATTATTTAAATGTTTTGAAAAATATTAAAACGGGATGCTGGGGATCTCTTTTCCTGACAATGAAACAAACTACGTCTGCGTCTAGTTCGTGGGGTATCTTACTTACAACGAACGATGCATATACTATTACAGATGGACCTGCTCTCTTTTTAGCACAAGATACAAACAAGATTGCTTCATTTTTCATTCAACAAAGTAAGATTCCTGCGGTTGAATTGCAAACAATCATGACAAATATTGAAAACAACAACCAAATTTTTGCAAAACTGAAAGAATTCGAAACCAAAATGGAAACTGAAAGTGAAAGTATTCATCAAAGTAAAGGAAATGATCGAGAAAAACCAAAAAAAGGGAAATGTAAAGAAAAGACAGAACAAGTTCTCAACGGATTTCAAACAAAACTAAAAGATCAGTGTGAAAGTTTACGAATTGGTATTCGCAAAATCGAACTCAATGAATTATATGTACCCAACAAACCTACCCACTTGAAATTTTGGTCCAATTTATTAAACCGTGAATCGTTTAACTACGACAAAGTCTTTTCTGGAGATATTGATCAAACCGTTGTTGCGCAAATTATGCAAGTAAAAGTTTCCGATGAAATGAAGTTCTTATTGTTAATGGGTATTGGATTGCTTTCTGGAGATGAAGAAAGCGAATATACTGAAATCATAAAATCACTTATTTCTCAACAAAAACTTTACATTATTATCGCCAATTCCGATTATATTTATGGCACAAATTATCAATTTTGTCATGCGTATTTATCCAAAGATTTGGAATTAACACAAGAGAAAATGATTCAATGTTTAGGACGTGTGGGAAGAAATAATATTCAACAACAATACTCGATAAGATTACGCGATGACAAGTTTGGCAGACTTTTGTTTTTAGAAGAAACACGTATAAGTCGTGAATCTTATAATATGAACCGATTATTTTCTTAAGAATTGTAAACAATAAAAAAAAAAATTATGTCTTCAGAGTACGAAGAAAATTATGCCAAATATTTGTCAGGAAAAGAAAGGAGATATTTGAACGATACTCAAAAAGCTAGGTTAGCAAATGAAAGAAGAACTGGAGAACCTAAAGGTCAACCATTTAATACATATGATTATTTTTTTAAGCCAGAAGTGAAGAAAATATCGTTTGTTAGACGATAAATATTCTGCGTCTTCACGTGCATCTTCTATTGCGTCTTCACCTGTTTTTTCTATTACGTCTTCACCTGAATCTTCAAGGTCTTCGTCTTTTAGCGAAGATAATAATTTAACAAAAATGATTCGGGCTAATACAGATTTTACAAAATTTATTAAAATCGAATATGATGGTATTGATGTAAAAACTTCCAACGAAAGTCTTTCGTCACTTATTCAAGTTAAAGATTCAGAGCTAGAGGAATCTGCAGAAACTTATGAGACATTAAAACATGAATATCCTACCCTTTATAAATGTATTAATCACGTAGACGAGTTAATCAACTGTACAATAAAAGGGGAACGGACTAAAACACCATTAGAAACAATAGTAAGAAACTCATCAAACGGTGTTGAAAAATATGATGTATATAAAATTACTAACAGGGTTTTTCGAGGAAATAGATATGCACTAATATCACCCATTGACGGAACTGTTTTGTTGAAGGACCAAAAGGAGTATAACACAATGAAACAAGATCAAAACTTCAAAAAAATTGGAGGCAAGTTTAGATTTACGGTTGGTTTTAAATTCAAAACTTACAAAAAAAACAAAAAACAAAAAAAAAGGAAAACAAAACGATCTCATCAAAAGAGAAGAAGATACACAAGAAAACGTTTTTAAAATTACATCAAATATCCATAATAATAATCGATCCAAATCGTTGGGATTACGCATGCAGTCAAAAATACATCTATTTTTCCTTCATTAGATGATTTATACGAAAACGACAATATTTTTGTTTCTAAACAATCATGACGTCCTTCTTCATTACTTGTAAACTCGACAATACTGTGATTTATACACTTTGTAAACTTTATATCTGATTCCAATTTTTCTTTCAAAGTTTCAAATGTTGGATCTGTGCGTGTGTCAAGTTCAATTATGATGGTTGTAAAACGTTTTGCTTCAAATTTAACACTGCTCATTACAGCGAATTTTCCATAAAGTATGTAATGATCTGTAATAAGCCAATGTTTTGGGTAATGAGTTAAACGATTTATTTTGATTCGAATCGATTCGCATCCAAACAATACGAAAAGATCATCTTTATTTTGATCAACTGCATCAAATAATTGTTCTTTACTATTCATCGGATACATTAACGTCAACAAAATATATGGTATTGTTTCTTGAAAAACTTGTATTAAAAACCTTGTATTCATAACATTAAATTGTTTCGATAATCCATAAAAGGTTTCTTCATAACATGTAATGTCTAAAACGTTTTGCAAAAAGGATTCACAAAACATTATAAAATAATAATAAATTTAATGAAGATTTGAAGGTCTGAAATAATCTTTTTCAATTATTCTAGTGCATAAATTGTTTTGAAAAGCAAATGCACAATTTTCTTGTGGATTTAAAAATAAAAAGTTTGTTGGATAAGATTCAACTTCACGCAATGTCCATGCAGGATTACTACTACGTGGTTGTTTTGTTGTAAGGTCATCACATGTAGGGTACGCAATTGCGTCGGTGTCAACATCATATGACTTATAAACATCGGCTCTACAATCTCTACCAAGAGTACGATTAACACCTTTTAGTTGACTTTCAAGATCTGTAAAATTTGTTCTTAGGTTAGCACCCCATTTTTGAATTCTTAAATATGGATCAGATGTAAAGCATGGTTTCGTACCATTACCGGGAGGATTAATAATCCAGTTTCCTTGTGCAGTAGACTGGTTCAATCGTAAAGATACTCGACCCTCATCATTATTAATTCTTGTATTTGACATTTTTTTCTTCTAATAAAACATTTTAAAAAGTAAATGTTATTTTAATTTATATATTTTGGAAAGCTTCTTAAAACAAAAAAAATGGAAAATGCTGAATTAGTAACGAAAATTAAAGAATGGTTAGTTGTTGATGATGAAATTAATGTTTTATCAGAAACGATGAAAATGAAAAAAAAAACAAAAAAATCTTTAACGGACATACTCATGGAAACAATGAAAACAAAAGACATTGAAGTAGTTAACTTGAATGGTGGTGGCGCAATTGAATTAAAAAAAAACAAAGTAAAATCATCGCTAAATAAAAAGAATTTAATCCAATGCTTGAACGAATATTTTAACAACGATGAAGAAAAACATAAAGTCAATGAAATTGTGCAACATATAATGAGTAACAGAAATGAAAAAGTTAATGAGTTTATTAAAAGAACTAATTTAACTAAAGGAACAACTTAAAATATTAAAAAATAAACAATTCGTAATACAATTAAATATGGATAGATTAATGGATGGAGCAAAAAGCTTTTTTTCCAATTTGTATGACTTCGCAAAAACTAAAGTAGAATCAAATGGCCCTGAAGTTTCAAGAGCAATTCACACAACGTTAAATACCATTGGAAAAGCAGCTAGTGACGATTGGAAATTATTAACTTCTAAAGAAACATTTTCGTTAAATACACTCGGACACGATTTAGAACGTTTTAACGATTCACTTGGAGAATTAGAAGAACGTTTTCATGATTCACTTGGAGAATTAGAAGAACTTAGACAATTTGGTTTATTACCTCACCATGATATGATAGCTGACTATGACACGTTGAGAGGTAACGTTAACCAAATAGACTGTACCGCTTTGACGAAAATCGATGATCAAGAAGAGTATTGTTGCATGTTTTTAAACAACAGATTTGATATATTTCAAGACAATGTTATTTTTGAGATGTCCGATTGTGAAAAAGATTGTGCAGGTATTATGCAAAAATTGGCTCATTTAAACACCGTATTTCCAGAACATGACAACGTACAACTACGGTTAAACATTTTGATGTCTTATCTAGCAATTATTATGATATTATTTGGTCTCATAACTACAAACGAACAATTTAGAGAAATATTTTATAAACGATATGATTTTGTGTACGATTATAATGTTAAAAACAACAACGAACAAAGGGTAAATATATCTAATTTAGTTGTCAATACTTATTATGAATTATATATAAACAATGATATCCCGGACAAGACATCATTAAATAAAAATAAAAAAATTCCAATATTAATTCTATTAAAGAATATAGACTTTGATAACGGAATTATTGTTGTAGATGTTATCTTTCGAAACAATAAAAAAGTTAACGGAAAGAATCATATAGAAATTGAAGTTCAATATGAAGATAGACAAATCAAATTTTCATATTTACAATTTTATGTATTGAGGATAATTGGAATTGCAAATGCTGGACAAATGTTATCTATTATTGATATACCAATACGGTTTTATAAGTTTCCGTTTGACACTTTTGACAGTATTCCGTATTGTCGATACAATGTCAATGAACTTCAGATAACATCAGGTTGTGCTCAATGTGAATGTTTTTCGGAAGCGTCTCCGTGTGAAAACCATAAGAGAGGTTATTTTGAGAGTGATAGCGGAGATTTAGTTCGAACAGCTGAAACGATTGACACAAAACGTTTTGAGGAATATATACGTTACGCCATAAGTAATGTAAGATTTGTTGGTGGAGTAGATAATCTTGATTTCAGTTTAGAACCTTTAAAAATGTGTATAAAAATAATTAAATTTATAGCATCAAAAAAACTTCTATCATTGAAAAAAGACTTCAACAAATGGGTACAAGAATTGATTATTAACGAAGTTTATGATTACACAAAAACTGATAATAATGTATTTAACGCTGCCCCCACAAAAATACAAGAATTTACTGATCTCATACAAAAGCAAATAACTGAAATTGAAATTGAAGACGTAGAACAACTTGAACTTAAAGTATTAGAGGATATTGACGTTGCTAAATTTGAAATTTTCGAACACTTAACGACAACGTTAAAAGAGTTGTTTTTATTGGTATTTGATGACAAGATAAGAAGCATGTTTCCTAATGAATCTGATGTATACTCAAAAATATTACCATATATGGTTAATGCTGTTGGCACAAAACAACAAATTGATAGCGAACAAGTCTCCATGTTTAAGGCATATAAACTAATAAGCCAATTACAAGAGCTGCTAGAAACCAAAAACAAATGTAACCAATTAAAAACGGACACTATTCAGCGTTTAAGAAATCAGTTGTGTAAAATACCAGTAATTCAACAACCAAAAACCGAGTTGAATGGTGATTTTATAGACATGACCGATTGGGATAAATATAATAAAATCTTATCAAATATTGAACAATATAATCCAAAAATAGGTAAACTTGCAATATCTGTCAGTGAATATTATAAAGATTTTCAAGATGTTATGAAGTTATTAACTAATCCCACATGCGATCCAGTTTTAAAATTTAAAATTAATGAATTAGGCCTAAAAGAAACTGATATAAATGATAGAGTTGCAGATATTGTTCAAAATTTAAAAGCTTCATCAAATGCGATTAAAACAATTACTGATAGTCTTAATACTAAAAACATAAATGAATTCGTTTTGAGCAATTTTTCTCTTTTGGTGAAAATCAAAGATCATATCGAGTTGCTTGAATTATTAAATAATAACGATGAAGCATCGCAAAATTTAATTAACCTAAAACAAAAAATCAAAGGTAATTTGAATGTTGAAAATCTAAATGATATTAATGCATTAAAACCTTTCATTAAGACTAATATCAAACTTTTTGTTGAAACGTTAAGTTTTTTTCATTTTGGAAATGTTGATTTTTCTGAATTACTAAAATGTAACAAACCATCGAATTTTGTAGAAATGTTTTATTTAAAATGCATCCGTTTGGTGGATAGTGATGAAATGAACGGAATAACAGAGCAAGACTATGAATATGATCATATAGGGCAACAATTAGCAATAGCAAAGACGGGTTTTCTTAAGAAACCTATCAGTGGTGGTGGCATTAAAACAAAAAAAAATAAACAAAAAATTAAAAACAACAAAACATTGCTGAAACGTAATAAAACGATTCATCTAAATAAATCAATTATCAAAAACTCAACGAAAAAACAAAATGCTAAATAATTTGATTGAAGAATCGAAATATTTAAAGAGCATAGTTGAAATCAATAAATTAAAGAATAATATTTTAAAAGAATTGAATCTACCAAATAGCGATGAACGACGTTACAAAGCTCAACTCAATGAGTATATTTTCGTCAACGATTTAGAGGATTTAAAACCCGGAACGTTTTTGAGGTGTATTAAAATGGATGATTCTGAATATACTCTTTCTTCGCCATGCATTTTTTGTGACGTGAAAATGACAGATAGCGGAACATTATTATTATGTAGGCAAGTATGGAATGCTAAATTATTTTTCCATTTAAGCATGGAAAAAACGGTTTTGTTTCGGAAACTAAAAACAGACGAAAAGCTTTTTTTAGCGTTGGCGTTGAAATCTTGATTTTGTTTTTTTATTTTTTTCAAATTGGTTGCAGTGGATTGGACTTCAAATTGATGACTTCAACTAAATCATGGTCGGGAAAATGCAAAGTGTAATCAGGGTACTGCAAGCGAATTGGATAAATCAATGAATCATCTAGAGCTGCTCTTTCAGCATTTTGTGCATAGGAACAATAGCTTTTCCCATTCTTGTACAGTGAACGCACACGACAGTCGATTTCTTCTCCTTCTTCACCAGAGAATATGACAATGCCATCTTTCGATCCAGAATCCTTCTTGTTGATTTTTTTGAATTGAACCTGCATACCGCTTCTTTCCTTGCATGTTGTCGACGTAGCAATCTTTGGAAATAATTTGCGTGTTCCAATGGAATCTTCAGTCAAACGCTGGTTAAAATCACCACCGACAACTACTTTGAATCCTTCTGCAGTCATTTGAGTGATAAAGTATTTCAAAACAAAAAGTTGGTCATCCATATTTTTATGCGGAGTTTTGTTTTCTTTAAACGAATCCATCTTTTTCTTGGAGCTGAAATGAGCCGAAATGTAGATTACGTTATCAACCTTCAATACACAAACTTCTTCATGCAAAAAGGTATCTCCAAGTGTAATGAAACTCATTCCTTCAACAACTTTCCCCGTATTTCCTAGACATGAAGTGGGGTAAATGATTGCCGTGGTCAATTGCTCATTGAATTCAATCTGAAAATCTGGCATGATTGCATTCGTTAATCTTTCAATGACTTCGCCATTAAGTTCTTGCAAGAAAAAAATACATTCAGATTCTTCTTTCAATTCTTCGACAATAGAGTTTATCGTATTTGCGACAACATGTTCAGCGCTTTGATGAAGTGCGACAAAGTCTTCAAAGCTCATTGTCTCTCTTATGGCTTCAGCACAACGTGCATCAAAATAAACCAATCCTTGAATCGCTTCGACCAAAAGTTCTTCTACATTTTGACCAGTTTTTTGGGATACCAATTCCAACTTTCCGTGCTTAATTTGATCTTGTTTTAGTTGCGGATTAGCCGTAAATTCCGCATCGATTCTTGCGATGGTTACATTCATATACGATTGAATACTAAAATCATCACCCCAAATCCAATCCAAACCTTGCCATTCAAATAAAGGAGACTTACGAGGTCCATCTTTGAATC
>Ga0209550_10005936_pt1 | contig 11406 bp, 12 predicted proteins | sample LauGreSuBDMM15SN_2_FD_187567 | JGI IMG/M metagenome (GOLD analysis project Ga0209550, IMG submission 187567) | Freshwater lake microbial communities from Lake Michigan, USA - Su13.BD.MM15.SN (SPAdes) (version 5) | ecosystem: Environmental > Aquatic > Freshwater > Lake | place: Lake Michigan... | reverse complement strand
ACCTGCCTCCTGAGTTATGGCACTGAGTTGATAAAGGTTTTGCACCCATCAACTTAACCCACGTTTGTCAGGTGGGCAGGTCATCCATCATGTCTACAAGGGCTCCCAAAGCAAAAGCCAGAATCAGGCCGGTTGCCTGAGGGTGCGGCTGAGCAAAATGACTGGAATCAAGCCCACCATCACCAGGGCAAGCGAGGGCAAAGCTGCCTCGCCCAAGCGCTCGTCGCGTGCCAGCTGATAAGCCACCACAGCCAGGGTGTCGCTGTTGAAGGGGCGCAGCACCAAGGTGGCGGGCAGCTCTTTCATCACGTCCACAAACACCAGCAAGGCCGCCGCCATGGTGGTGCGCTGCAGTAAGGGGGCGTGCACACGGCGCATGAGGGCCCAACCGGTCACGCTCAGCATGCGGGCCGAATCATCCAGGCTGGCTGGAATGCGGGCATAGCCGCTTTGCACCGACTGCAAAGCCACGGCACAAAAGCGCACCAGATACGCCCACACCAGCCCCAGTGACGTGGCCGTGATCCAGGCGCCCGCCGACGAGGCGGGCCAGGTTTGTTGAATCCAACCCACCGGCAAGAGCAGGCCCACCACCACCACCGCACCGGGAATGGCATAACCCAAGCCCACCAGCTGAATGGCCCCCTGGCTGATGCGGTCAGCCCGGGTGCGCACACTGAAGGCCAGCGCCAGCGCCACGCCCACCGCCAGCACCGCGGTGACCGCGCCCAGGCGCAAGCTGGTCCAGGCCCACTGTCCAAAGCGCTCCCAGGGCATCTCGGTCGTCTCGCCCAAAAAAGCGCGCAGCATGATGAGCACCGGCAGCACAAAACCCAGCAGCACCGGCAAGCTGCACACCGTCCACGCCAGCACTCGGCGCGTGCCGTGCAACTGCACCGGCTGCGCCTCGGCCGATCCCTGACGCGATCCGCGCCCTTGGTTGAAGCGCATGCGCTTTTGGGCGCGTTGCTCCAACTGCAGCAAGACCACCACCACCGCCAGCAGCACCGTGGCCAGCTGCGCGGCGGCGATGCGGTTGTCCATGGACAACCAGGCTTTATAAATGCCTGCCGTGAAGGTCTGGATGCCAAAGTAGCTGGACACGCCAAAGTCAGCCAAGGTTTCCATCAGGGCCAGCGCCACGCCAGCCGCCACAGCCGGGCGGGCCAGCGGCAAGGCGATTTCGCGGATGCGGCGGGACAAAGGGGCACCCAGCAAGCGCGCTGCTTCCATCAAACCCGAAGCACGCTCCACCAAAGCCGTGCGGGCCAGCAAATACACATACGGGTAAAGCGAGAGCGTGAACACCAGCGCCGCACCCCAGACGCTGCGGACATCGGGCCACAAACGCCCCTGCAAGCCCAGCGTTTCGCGCAAGGCCACCTGCAGCGGTCCGCTGAACTGCAAAAAATCGGTGTAGGCGTAGGCCACCACATAAGCGGGCATGGCCAGCGGCAGCAGCAGCAGCCACTCGAACACCCCGCGCCCCGGAAAATCAAACAGCGTGACCAAGGCGGCGGTGGCCAAGCCCATCACCGTCACGCCCACCGCCACCATCAGGCACAGGGCCAGCGTGGTCAGTGCGTAATCGGGCAGCACGGTGGCGGCCATTTCTCGCAAAATGCTGCCGCTCTCGCCACTCCACTGCAGCCACGAGCCCAGCACGGCCAAAACCGGCAGGGCCAAAGCCAGCGCCAACAAGGCAAAGAACAAGGAAGGGAGACCCGATATAAGGCGAGCCAAGGAGGTCAGCATAGTCTTGGATTGTAGGAGCGCCAATCAACCTGCCTACAATCACAAACATGTTTTTAGAACTGCGCCAACTGGACATCCAATACCCTGGCAGCACCACGCCCGCCGTGCGAGGGGTGAACCTTGGGTTGCGATCGGGTGATATTGGCGTACTGATCGGGCCTTCTGGCTGCGGCAAAACCACTTTACTGCGTGCGGTAGCAGGGCTGGAGCCCGTTACGGGGGGGCAGATTTTGCTGTCCAACCGGGTGGTCAGCGAAAAGGGCCACACCGAGCCGGCCGAGCGTCGCCGCGTCGGCATGGTGTTTCAGGACTATGCGCTGTTTCCGCACATGGACGTGGGCCGTAACGTTGGCTTTGGCCTGGAACACCTGCCCAAAGCCGAGCGCCAAAAACGGGTGGCTGACGTGCTGGAACTCGTGGGGCTAACGGGTTCAGACCAACGCTACCCGCACGAACTCTCGGGCGGTCAACAGCAACGCGTGGCGCTGGCCCGCGCCTTGGCCCCAAAACCTGACCTGTTGCTGCTGGATGAGCCGTTTTCCAATCTGGACATTGACCTGCGAGAACGTCTGGCCCACGAGGTGCGCAACATCCTCAAAGCCGCACAGGCCACTGCCTTGCTGGTCACGCACGACCAGCTCGAAGCATTTGCTATCGGCGACGTGATCGGCGTCATGAACGAAGGCCAGCTGCACCAGTGGGACGACGCCTACAGCCTTTATCACCGCCCGGCCACCCGCTTTGTGGCCGACTTCATTGGCCATGGCGTTTTCACCCCTGCCACGCTGCGCGAAGTGGACGGTCACATATTGGTCAGTACCCCGGTGGGTGAGTTGCGCGATGTGGCCGAATGCCCTTTGCCTTGCGCGTTTGAAGACGGCCAGTGCGACGTATTGCTGCGGGCCGACGACATCGTGCACGACGACGATGCGCCGGTGAAGGCTGAAATCATCCGCAAGGCTTTTCGGGGCTCGGAGTTTTTGTATACCCTGCGACTGGCCACGGGCGAGCAGCTGATGGCCCATGTGCCCAGCCACCACGACCACAAGCTCGGCGAATGGATCGGCATTCGGGCCGAAGTGGACCACGTTGTCACCTTCAACCGGGCCTGCCAGATGAACGACCGTGAGCTTTGTCAGATGCCCTGCCCTCTAGCCAAAGCCCGTGAGCACACCGATTCAAAATACCAAAATATTAAAATTACATGAAATGCAGGTTTTAAGATCGGCTTTTCATTTCCAAAAAGCCGATGCCAAGGCCTTCCCTTGGCTCTTTGCTCTTTCCCACCCGACCTGCCACCCGTCTCTGTTTTTAACCAGCGTCGCTCTTTGGCGAATTCAATCTGATCTGCTGCAAGGGCTTGAAGCTTTCAAGGTCATGGGTCCTGTCGGTATCACTCAAGTGCATCAGAATTCAACTTTTAAGAATTCTTTGATGCTCTTCTTTAATGTATACCTTTGCCGAGATACAATAAATATGTAAATTACGTCAAAAATAACACCGATACTTGTTTAACCGATGTTTTCGAAATCTTATCCAAGCATAAAAAATGCTGTGGCATCTGCAACCGAGAGTCAAGCTGGTTTTTTCAATTTCAGCAACGTGGTGCTGCCCTCGTCACCTCGAACAACCGCAGTCAAAACCTCACGCGCCTTGGCGCACTGGGATTTGCGTGATTCAGAAGAGACACGCACCATCGATGGGCGTGTCGCACCCTTGGCAGAGAAATCCTCAACCTTGAGAAAACGCCATTTTTTTTGGTTTCTGTTGGTTTTGGTGTCGATGCACTTATCACAATTGATGGCCAAAAACGATGACCACCGCGGCGGCTGGACGCCACCGATTGAGCCACCCGGCTCTGTCATCGTGACTTCCCTGAGCGAAGGCTCGCCCGTTCAACGGTCTGGTAACAGGGCAGCTGAAGCCCCACAGCGCTTGGCCACCTTAACCCCGGCCGCCATGACCGCCCAACAGTTGCCCCCATCAGCCCAGGCCAGAGGCAATGAAGCGGCGCTGCGTCAGGCGATTGAGCAATGGAGCCAAGCCTGGGGCGGACAGGTCATACCTCAGTATCTGGGCATGTACGCCAGCGATTTCGAGCCCCCCAAGGGGTTGGGCCGCCCTGCTTGGGTTCAGCAGCGTACGCAGCGCATCTCCAGCAAAAAAAGCATACGGCACGACATCCAAAATCTGACCATCCAGTTCAATGCAAGCCAGGCCACGGTGCGCTTCACGCAGTTCTACCAGGACGAGCGTGTGCGAGCGAGCGACCGCAAGACCATGCATTGGGTGTGGCGCAGTGGCGAATGGCAAATTACCCGAGAAGCCACGGACCAATGATCCGGCCTCTTGACGATTGAATTGCCCTTGTGTTTGTCAGGCTTGCGTTTTTGTAGGAGCCAACCCCGTGGGCGATGGTTTGCAGGGCCAAATTAAGGGCCTCTGTCATGCCCAATCGCCCATGGCGTGGACTCTGCCCATGACTCAAGACTTCATGACGCCGACTCAGGAGGTGTCCCGCAGGGTTGTGATGTCCCGGCGAAGGACCTGCGCCCATGCCCGGCGGTCACGGCCCATGGCGGCTTGGGGTTCGCCAAAGTGCACCACGGCTTCGATACGGTGGGCTTTCAGGGTGCGCCACATGGAGCCGATCAGGGTGTCGTCGCCAATGTAGCACGGCGCCAAGCTCAGTTCACCCGTTTGGGCATCGATGAATTTGATCGACATGGGCTGCACCGGGGCTTCAGCCTGGATGGCCGCCTGGATCAGGTTGGCGTGAAAGGGCAGCAACTCGCGCCCGTCGCTGGTGGTGCCTTCGGGGAACACTGCCACCACATCGCCATTCCTCATGGCGTCGGCCATGTCTTTGACCATGCGCAGCGCGTCTTTGCGGTTGGTGCGCTCGATGTAGAGCGTGCCTGCACCCGTGGCCAGCGTGCCCACCAGCGGCCAGTCGCGGACGTCGGATTTGGAGACAAATCGGCAGTGCCTGGCCGCGTGAATGACCAGGATGTCGAGCCATGAGATGTGGTTGGCCACCATGAGCGCCGGTCCGCTGGGCACCGGTTGGCCCAGCACCCGCAAATGGATGCCCCACAGCGCCAAAAACTGCAACGCCCAGGCTTGCACGCGCATCTCACGCTGCCCGGGAGTCAGCTGAGGAAAGCGAAAGTAAATCGTCCACATGCCCATGAGCACGTGCCACAGACCGCGCAGAAATTTCCAGATGGCCATGACAAAATTCATACCTGTGCGGCCGCTTGTGTTGGCGTGTTTTGATCGCACGAGGGATGACCTGCGGACCATTGAACGCTGCATCGCCCACGGGGGTGGGCTCCCACAAAGAAGTGAGCGCATCGCCCACGGGGGTGGGCTCCTACAAGGAAGCTCACGCGGCCTCGAACGCCACTTGCCCGCCGACCACCGTGGCCCGCACGCGGCCGGGCAGTTCGTAGCCGGAAAACGGTGTGCTCTTGCCTTGGCTGCGCAGGGCAGCGTCACACACCAACCAGTGCCCTTCGGTGGACAGCACGCACACATCGGCCACGCCTCCCACGGCAAGATGGCCGACCGAGTCTTGCAGGCTGCCCAGGGTGGTGCCCAGCACGCGGGCCGGGTCGGCGGTGAGGCGCGCGAGCACTTGCGACACAGGCAAACCGGCTTCCTGCCCCCACTTGAGGGCCAGGCTCCAGAGAAGCTCCATGCCAGTAGCGCCGGGTTCGGCTTCGGCAAACGGCAGGGCCTTGGCGTCGGCGTCCACCGGGCTGTGGTCGGACACCAGCACATCGAGCGTGCCATCGGCCAAGCCTGCCCGCAGCGCGTCGCGGTCGCGTTGCTGCCGCAGCACGGGCGTGAGGCGCGCACGGCTGTCAAAGTAGCCCATGTCGGCATCGGTCAGGTGCAGAGAGTTGATGCTCACATCGGCCGTGACGGGCAGGCCCTCGGCCTTGGCTTGATGCACCAGCGCGACACCCTGGGCGCTGCTGATGCGGCACAGGTGCACGCGGGCACGGGTGCTGCGCACCAACTCAAAAATCGTGTGCAGGGCAATGGTTTCGGCCGCCACCGACACGCCCGACAAGCCCATGCGTGTGGCCAAGGCCCCGCTGGCGGCCACGCCCTTGCCCAGGTGCAGCTCTTGCGGGCGCAACCAGACGGTGTAGCCAAAGGTGCTGGCGTATTGCAGTGCACGTTGCAGCACCTGGGTGCTGGCGATCGGCACCTCGGCCTGAGAAAAACCCACACAACCGGCCGCCGTGAGTTGTCCCATTTCGGTCAGCACATCGCCTTTAAGACCGACTGTTAATGCACCCAAAGGCAGCACACGGGCCTGGTGCAGTTTTTCGGCGCGGTAGCGCAGCATCTCGACCAGACCCGGTTCGTCCAGCACCGGCTCGGTGTCAGGTGGGCACACCAGGCTGGTCACGCCACCGGCCACAGCGGCGGCCATTTCGCTCTCCAGCATGCCCGCGTGTTCCTGCCCTGGCTCGCGCAGACGCGCGGCCAGATCGACCAGGCCTGGGGCCACGATGCAGCCTTGGGCATCGATCACGCGGTTGGGGGTGAAACCGTCCGGTGCCTGGCCCATGGCCACGATGCGCCCGGCCGCAATCGCCACATGACCTGTTTGATCAAAGCCGCTGGCGGGGTCGATCACGCGGCCGTTTTCAATGAGGATCTTCATGGTTTTTCCTTAAGCCTCGTTGCCTGCGACGATGCTCATCACCGCCATGCGCACGGCGATGCCAAAAGTCACCTGCGGAAGGATCACGCTTTGCTGGCCGTCGACCACGGCGGAGTCGATCTCGACCCCCCGGTTGATCGGGCCCGGGTGCATGACGATGGCGTCGGGCTTGGCCCGTTGGAGTTTTTCGGGCGTCAGGCCAAAGCTCTCAAAGTATTCCTGGCTGGAGGGCAGCAGCGCGCCGCTCATGCGCTCGTTTTGCAGGCGCAGCATGATGACCACATCACAGTCCTTGATGCCGTCTTCGAGGTTGTTGAACACACGCACGCCCATTTGCGCCATGTCGGCAGGCACCAGGGTTTTGGGGCCGACCACACGCACTTCGGCGCAGCCCAGCGTGGTGAGCGCGTGGATGTCAGACCGCGCCACACGCGAGTGCAGCACATCGCCCACGATGGCCACTGTCAGGTTGGAAAAATCTTTCTTGTAGTGCCGGATGGTGTACATGTCCAGCAGGCCCTGGGTGGGGTGGGCGTGCCGCCCGTCGCCTGCGTTGACCACATGCACATGGGGGGCGACGTGTTGGGCAATCAGGTAGGGCGCGCCCGACTCGCTGTGGCGCACCACAAAGATGTCGGCGGCCATGGCGCTCAGGTTGGCAATCGTGTCGAGCAGCGACTCACCCTTGGCTGCAGACGAGCGGGCAATGTCCAGTGTGTAGACATCGGCCGAAAGGCGCGTGGCCGCAATGTCGAAGGTGGTGCGGGTGCGGGTGCTGTTTTCAAAAAACAGGTTGAACACGCTCTTGCCGCGAAGAAGGGGGACTTTTTTGACCTCGCGGTCGCTCACGCTGACGAAGCTGCCCGCCGTGTCGAGGATGTGGGTGAGGATGTCCTTGGACAAGCCTTCGGTGGAGAGCAGGTGGATCAGCTCACCGTTCTTGTTGAGTTGGGGGTTGTTGCGTTTGTAGAGCATGTTGTTTTCACCTCAGTCAGGCTTTGTTCTCCACTTCGAAACTGAACCGCCCCGCTTCGTCGCGGGCCAGCGCCAGCGATTGGGTTTCGGGCAAGGCCACACGGGCAGCGGCGAAGTCGGCCTGCACCGGCAGCTGACGCCCACCCCGGTCCACCAGCACGGCGAGCTGCACGCGTGCGGGGCGGCCATAGTCAAAAATTTCGTTCATCACGGCGCGAATCGTGCGGCCGGTGTAGAGCACATCGTCAAGGATCAGGATGTCGGCCCCAGCCACTTCAAACGGCATGCTGGTCTGACCACCGGCCGACAAGCCGCGCTGGGCAAAGTCGTCGCGGTGCATGACCGAAGACACCTGACCCGCTTCACCGGCCAGGCCCAGGTCGCGTTGCAGGCGCTGGGCCAGCCAGGCGCCACCCGAGGTGATGCCCACAAGGCGGGTGTTGTCCCGACACAGGCTGCGCACGCCGCGCAAGAGTTCTTGGTACAGGGCTTCTGCATTCAACGCCAAAGCACTCATGGCAGGCTCCTTAAGAATTGATCCAGAATGATCGCCGCCGCCGCCGCATCGGTGTCTTTGGCGCCATAAGAATGCGCTTCGGTGGTGGTGTAACGCTCGTCCACCTCGTACACCGACAGGCCAAAACGGCCACGCAACTGGCGGCCGAACTTGCGGGCGCGCAAGGTGTTTTCGTGCTCGCCGCCATCGGGGTGGGTGGGCACGCCGATCACCAGCGCGTCGGGCTGCCACTCTTGGATGCGTTTGGCGATGTGCTCAAAGCGGGCGTCGCCCTCGGCGGCGATGGTGCCTTGGGGGGTAGCCGACTTCATCAACCGGTTGCCCACGGCCACGCCAGTGCGCTTGAGGCCGTAGTCAAAGGCCAGAAAACTCTGGTGATGGGACGGGATGGCTTGATCGGGCGTGCTGTTCATGCGTGCCCCGCGTCAGGCGAGAGCATCCAGCTTTTGAGGCCCAGCAGGTCCAGGGCGCGGTCGTAGCGCTCGGCCATGGGCACCTCAAAAATCACTTCGGCCGAGGCCGCCACCGTGAGCCAGGTGTTTTCACCCAACTCGGATTCAAGCTGGCCTTCACCCCAAGACGCATAGCCCAGCGTGACCAGCACGCGGCGCGGGCCTGCGCCAGAAGACAGGGCTTCGAGGACGTCGCGCGAAGTGGTCATCTCCAGCCCGCCGGGCACGGTGAGCGTCGAGGCGTAGGCCGAGCCTTCTTGTTGGGGCTTGTCCGTGCGCAGGGGGTCGTGCAAGGGGTCGTGCAGCACAAAGCCGCGCTCGGTTTGCACTGGCCCGCCGTGGCCCACCGGGTTTTGCATCAGGTCTTCCCGGCGCAGGGGCAGCTCCACCTTGTCAAACAAGAGGCGCATGCTGATGTCAGAGGGTTTGTTGATGATCAGGCCCATGGCACCCCGGGGACTGTGCTCGCACATGTAGATGACGCTGCGGGCGAATGTCTCGTCCTCCAACCCGGGCATGGCGATCAGGAAATGATGCTTGAGGTCAATGGAGGCAGAATCAGCGGTCATGCACCGATTTTAGCGGTCCCGACCTTGCAGGCGGGGTCACGGGTGCATTGTTTGACTCAAACCGGCAAACCCCGATGGAAACCCCTTTTTCTTGTGGCCTGGTCTGGCTGCGGCGCGACTTGCGCGTGAGTGACCACGCCGCCCTGCACCATGCCTTGCAGCACTGTCAGCGGGTGCATGTGGTGTTCGTGTTCGACACCGAGATCCTAGACGCCCTGCCCCGCGCCGACCGCCGGGTCGAGTTCATCCGCGAGTCGCTGGTCGAGGTCGATGCCCGTTTGCGGGAAATGTCGGGCCACCCGCAGGCGGGCCTGATCGTGCGCCACGGCGTGGCCAAGGACAAAATCGTCAAGCTGGCCCAGCACCTGCAAGCCCAAGTGGTGTTTGCCAACCACGACGACGAGCCCCTGGCGCTGGCCCGCGACATTCAGGTGCGCGGCCATCTGGCCGACCACGGCATCGTGCTGCACACCTTCAAGGACCATGTGGTGTTTGAGCGCCACGAGGTGCTGACCCAGATGGCCAAGCCCTTCAGCGTCTTCACGCCCTACAAAAACGCCTGGCTGAAAAAAGTCACAACCGAAGACCTGCAAGCTTTCGAAGTGGCACCACTGGCGGGTCGCCTGGCCCCGCGCCCCGAGGATCTGGCGCATCCGGTGCCGAGCCTGCAAGACATGGGCTTTGAGCCCACCAACCTGCAGGCCCTGAAAATCCCCACGGGCGAGTCGGGCGCGCAGGCCTTGCTGCAAGACTTTTTGACCCGCATTGACCACTACGAAGACACCCGCAACTTTCCGGCCGTCAAAGGCCCCAGTTACCTGAGCGTGCATTTGCGCTTTGGCACGGTGTCGATCCGCCAACTGGCCCGCGAGGCGCACCCACGCATGCTGGCGGGCAGCGTTGGGGCCAGTGTGTGGCTATCAGAGTTGATTTGGCGCGACTTTTATGTGCAAGTGCTGCACAACTTTGCCCATGTGGGCCAAGGCAAAAGCTTCAAGCCCGACTACGACGCGATCCGCTGGGAACATGGCCCCCACGCCCACAAGTTGTTTGACGCTTGGTGCGAGGCCCGCACAGGCTACCCGCTGGTGGACGCGGCCATGCGCCAAATCAACCAAACGGGCTACATGCACAACCGCCTGCGCATGGTGGTGGCGAGCTTTTTGGTCAAAGATTTGGGCATCGACTGGCGCTGGGGCGAAAAGTACTTTGCCACGCATTTGAACGACTTCGATCTGTCAGCCAACAACGGCGGCTGGCAGTGGGCCAGCTCCAGCGGGTGTGATGCGCAGCCCTACTTTCGCATCTTCAACCCGATCAGCCAAAGCGAAAAGTTTGATCCCGAGGGCAAATTCATCCGCCGATATGTGCCGGAATTGGCGGCCTTGCCCGCAGCCGCGTTGCACGCCCCCTGGTTGGCCAAACCCATGGAATTGCAAGCGGCCGAGGTGGTGATTGGCAAGACCTACCCCGCCCCGGTTGTTGACCACGCCCAAGCCCGCGAGAAAACGCTGGCCCGGTATGCGGTGGTCAAGAAAAGTGCGGACTGATCAGATGGCGACCATCTCGAAGTCTTCCTTGCGGGCCGCGCATTCGGGGCAAGTCCAGTTCATGGGCACGTCTGCCCATGGGGTGCCCGGCGCAATGCCGTGCTCGGGGTCGCCCTCGGCTTCGTCGTAAATCCAGCCGCAAATCAGGCACATCCAAGTTTTGAGTTCCATCACAGTGTCGCAATCAGAGAGTCGAATAGAATAAATTGATTGTATCGGCCCATTCAACACATGCCCTGTCTGTGGGGTGCCATGGCCCTGACATTTGACCTTCAATGACCGATTCCAAGCCCGCCAACACCGACATCGAACAACTTCTGGATGACGAAGAGTCCGCCAGCTTGGCCTGCGTGCTGTCTTTCAACGCCAACGACCCCAGCGGCGCAGGCGGCCTGAGTTGTGACTCCGTGACCATGGCCTCGGTGGGGGCGCATTGCATGCCCATTTGCACTGGCACTTATGTGCGCGACACCAGCAGCATCACCGACTTTTTTGCGCTCGACGACGAAGCCGTGCATGACCAAGCCCGCGCCGTGGCCGAAGATGTGCCGGTGCAGGTCATCAAAGTGGGCTTTGTCGGCACGCCCGAGAATTTGGCGGTGATCGCCGAATTGTCGGACGACTACGACGGCGTGCCGGTCGTGGCCTACATGCCCAACCTGTCGTGGTGGGAAGAAGACAAGATCGACGCCTATTTGGACGCTTTTCGCGAACTGCTGCTGCCCCAAACCAGCGTGCTGGTGGGCCACCACAGCACGCTGCGCCGCTGGTTGCTGCCCGACTGGAGTGGCGATCGCAACCCCGGCCCGCGCGACATCGCCAAAGCAGCGGCTGAGCTGGGCGTGCCCTACACCTTGGTGACCGGGCTGCCCTTGCCCGAGCAACACATCGACAACGTGCTGGC
>Ga0209550_10005934_pt1 | contig 11407 bp, 9 predicted proteins | sample LauGreSuBDMM15SN_2_FD_187567 | JGI IMG/M metagenome (GOLD analysis project Ga0209550, IMG submission 187567) | Freshwater lake microbial communities from Lake Michigan, USA - Su13.BD.MM15.SN (SPAdes) (version 5) | ecosystem: Environmental > Aquatic > Freshwater > Lake | place: Lake Michigan, USA... | reverse complement strand
CTGACTGCCGCTCTCTCTCTTCCTGCCAATCCATCCATCCATGCACTGGCCGCAGCCAAGGCTACAGGTTCGCTGTCGCTCTGGGACAGCGTGCGGCCACGCTCGCGGCAAGTGGCAGCGTGGGAACTCAAGCTCTTCTTTCCCCAGCGCTCGGACGGTGACATGCAGCGGCAGTTGGGTTTGCGCTCGCAGGCCGATCAGGATAAAACACTTCGGGCGGTGTCAGCTGTTTCCGTTGCAGGCATCTGTGGCGCTACTCTGATCGAGGGGTCTGCGCTCCCCGTTTCCATCCGCACTGGGCTGACCAGCGTCGCTGCGCTGGCACCATTCGCGACTCTCATTGCGGGCGTTGCGCTGCCAGATGTACTGCAGCGTGCGCTCATGGCCGTTTGGCGGCTGGATCCCAAGTACCGGCGCCGACAAGCTTACCACGAAGCAGGCCACCTGCTGATTGGGATGCTTCTCGGGCTGCAGATCGTGAGCTATAACGCGGCGAGTCCAGACGGCAACGGGGCGGCGGTGCGCCTGAGCCCGCCAGACGCACGCTCGTGGGACGCGAGCCGCGGCCTCGTGAGCGATTCCGATGAAGCGGCGGCGGGAGCCGCATGCGAAGACGCGCTGCTTGACGCGCTGCTTGTGCTCTCGATGGGAGGGGTGGCAGCCGAGGTACTTGCCTGTGGCGATGCTGAGGGTGGCGTATCCGACGTGGCACAAGCTCGCTGCTTCCTCGAGAGGAAGTGGTCGACCGGTGTGCAGTCGGCACCAACGCGCAGGACCGCACGCGCCAAGCAGGATGATCGGATCCGTTGGGCGACGCTCTTCGCTCTCACGCTGCTGCAGAGGCATCGGGCATCACTCGATGCGGTCGTTGAGGCCTTTGACGAGGGCGCGGACGTCGGTGCTTGCCTCTGCGCGGCACAGAATGCAGCCGCTCTCGACGATATGAGGCTAAGCGGCGCCTCGTGACGAGGGAGGCAAGATGTGCGCCGCGGGGAATTATTTGATCGACCGCTGCGGCGCAGACCCCGCAACGCGGGCCCGTGCGGCATGCCCGCGACCGCGACGCGCCTGGCCCTGCGCGCGGCGGCGCACATGACCCGCAAAAGCCCCATGCGTCAAGTTTTCTTCTTTAGTGTTTTAGAGGGCAAGCGGCAGGATCATCCGTGTGTAGCTCGCGGAAGCGGTACACTGCCTGTTTTAGCTTTTCGAGGTGACAACGAGCCTCAAGTAGCGGATGGGCAGATGCGGGGTTCGTGAACTTGAAGACGGCGGGTTGCCACGCGGAGCCCGGTAGCGGGTAGGGGTGCCTCGTGCGCTTGAGGTGGCGTGCCTGCGCGCCGCGTCGCGCCATCGCGTGGTGGCTGGTGCGACGTGCGCGGGCGTGCACGGTCGCCGCGTGTGGCGCGAGCAACAGTCTCGACACTTGAGCTCGCTCCGAAAAAGCACTTAGAGCCCTGCTCGCTCGCGCTCCGATTAGCGATTTGCTTCGTCCCGAGTCGTGCATACGTGCGACAGCCTTCAAAACACGGCTCGTGGTCAGCCTCAGGGCCTCCCACCCGTTCCGAGGTGACTGTATGCCTCCTCCATCCGATCTCAAAAGGACAGCCTGGCGTCCTTTGCATTCTCAAACTCGTGGAGGCCGTCCATCTCGCGCGCAGTATGGACAACACGCCATCGCGCCAGTTCGTCGATCGCGTGCAAGTCATCTGTTGTATGCACTGCGTCGACAGCACGGCTTCGACCATCGTGCCCATCAGCCCACATGCCTAGTATGCCATGGGCAGAACTTGCAGACTCACTCACGTCTGCATGCTGTGGCAAGATGGTGGCGAAGTTGGACTGCATCTGGCCGCACAGACCTACCGGAGCTCAATCGTACTAGTCCTCTCGCTGTTTAGTGGGCCTGACGCGCACATGCCTCGACCCGCATGGAATGACGTCGAACGCGGCTGTCACATCAGTCGACGAAGTCTCGTTCTCTCGCCCGAGAAGGAGCACCCATCCATCGTCCTCGCTATTGGGGACGTGGTGACCATCAAACAATGGCCGCGTGCTGTCCTTTGTGCGTGCGGCGCTCGATGTCAGGGGCGACCCGACGCACCTGCTCACGTAATCGTCGAGGAGGCGGCGCAGGTAATGGCCGTGCCAGTCGTTCTGAGGGGTCTGGCCTGGGAAGGGGTTGATCTCCATGAGCAGGGGCGACCCGTTCGCTTCGACGATGAGATCGAACGCGAGCAACGTGCGAAAGGTGGCTTTCGGAGCACCGGCAGCCGCGAGCGTGTCCATCAGCTGCGCCCTTGCAGCGAGCACCGCGTCGGCCATCAGCCCGTGCATGGCGGGCACGATGCGTGCAAGGAACCCGACGGACGAGCCGAGCGCGCGCTCAATGTCGGGGAAGGAGATGGAGTTGCCAGCCTCGTGGAGGCCAAACGTAGCCTCTGCGCTCTTTTGGACTGCAAAGTTGGTCAGGTGCATCGTGGGGTGAAGCTCGTCGAGCGTGAATATCTCACTCGAGGTGCGACCGTAGCCCTCGCGGTACGCGAGCAGTGCGAATCCGAGCTCCGTCTGTGGCGACGACTCGAGCAGAGCAAAGATGCGAACGTCAAACTTGCGACCCTGGAACAGCAGAGGCGCTTCGAGGTACTTTTGCGCAATCCACGCTTGGCTGGCTGAGGCCGCCTGCAAGCCCTCCATCGCGCGGCACGAGTCATAGTGTGACTGCAGCTCCTCCAGCGAGTCCCCCAGACCGATGCCGCGGCCCGAGCATCCTCCGGTGGGCTTGAGAAGCCAAAGGTTGCGCGTGCGCTGTACGAGTGGCACGCGAGCGTCTGTGCCATCCGCCACGGCCTCAAAGAGAGTCCGAAACTCTCCCCACGCCGCACTACTGGCGCCCGCCCCCTGCGGCAGTACTAGGGTGAGTGGATGATGCCTCCATGGATCGAGACCCTGGGCCTCGTAGTACTGCACAAGGGTGCTGACCAGCTCGGCCTTGTGCCAGAGCACGCGCAAGTCCGCCCCGGAGCCCGAAGGCTTTGGCGGCCAGCGATTGATGACCGCGCTCGTGCCGGCGGGCAGGTCGCACAGGACCTTGCAGTTATGGTCGCCACGCAGCCAAACAAAGCCGAGCCCATTGCTCAGGCAATTGCGAAGGTTCTGCAGGTCAGCACAGCCGGGGATCTCGTTCCAGCCGCGACGGTTGAGTGCGGCCCGTAGACGATCCTGGCCGTGTCCGTTACCCGACTGCATCATGAAGCAGCGCGCTAAGTCCAAGGGCACCGTCGGAGGGCCCATGCCCACCATCGCCTCGGACGCAGCCTCTCGCGCAGACGTTGGGAGAGCTCTTGGGAGGCTGGCCCGGAGCTGCGCGTTGGCGTTCCGGACGGCTGTGAGGGCGCCGGCGTACATGGTCACAGTGTGGGCGGCGTGCGCCGCGGCGTGGGCCTCGTGGGGAGTGCGGGCAGAGGAGTTGGCGGCGGCAGCGGTGCGAGGAAGGCTCGTGGCGGAGGCTGGGCGTGTGAGTCGTGATCGACGGTCCATCGCCCTCGAGCCATGAGCTGGTCCGTGAGTTGGTCCCCGGAGCTCTCGAGCGCTGCGAGCTCCCGAGTCGGGAACCATCACAATGCCCTTCGGCCGCCCCGGCGGTCGAAGTATCTTGTCTGTCGTGCCGTCGGTGGCGGCTGCCGCCGCAGTGCTGCCACCGAGCGACGGCACTGAAGGAAAGCGCCGTGTTGAGCGCGAGGAGTCGAGGGAGGAGGGCGATGTGGAGGGCCTTCCGCTCTTGGCTCGCTCGTATGGACCGCCCTGGCGTGCAGCGTCGGCGATCGCCCTTTGCAGCTGAGCATCCGAGAGCCAGTTGGTGGCGCGGAGGGACGGTGGGTGCAGTGCAGACGGACTCGAGGCACGATAAGACACTGGAAGACCGCGTGGCGCTACCCTTGGCGCCTCTAGCACCTTGGTCGGAACGGCATCGATCGCAGCCACTTTGGCGGCGGCCTCGGCAACTTCCGCCGCCGTCGTTGCAGCCGCCGCTGCCGCGGCCAGCTTGAGCGTCTTGTCCACGGTTGCATGCAGTGTGACCTGTGGTCCCGTTGCCCTGCTCCGCATGATCGCACCCATGTACGAGGTCATCAACAGCAGGCTCTGCCCCTCTTCATGCCCAATCCGCTGGATCAACCTTTCGCGTGCCAGCCTCTGCTTGGTGGCCACGGCTGCCCCGACCGAACCCGAGCGCTCCCGCAACCCTTCTAGCTTTCGCGCCAACACCCGAGCAACCCGAGCCTGATATTCGAAGTCACGCGCCACCGCCCGAGCTGCAGCCACCTCCCGCACGCAGCGGCTCTTGGCCTCGCGTTCGTTGCGCTTCTGCCGCTCCGTCTCTGTGCGCCGCACTCGCTCCTCTACCTCTCTCTTCGCACGAGCCTCGACGAGTTGTCGCGCAGTCTGCGCTTGCTGCCGTGTCACCTCCTCGGCCTCGGCCTTCCTCTGATCTTCGGCGGCTCTTTGCATCGCCTGTGCGTCGAGCTCCGCGCTCCGCCGCGCAGCCTCGCGATTGGCGTCCTCGACCATCCTCAATGTGAGCTCCGCTGCCACCCTCCTTGATTCTGCCTGATGCATCCGTCGCCTCTCGACGGCTGCGCAGCGATCTGCATCCGCCGCTGCCGCCACGGCCGTTTCGACCACGGCCGCCATCATCGTAGCGGCCAGACACCGAATCTCAGCCTCCACACCCTCCTTGGCCGCTCTTCTGGCCGCTTCCTCGAGCTCTCGCCGCCTGGATTCCTCTGAAGCTCGCTGAGCCACATACGCTGCCTCGCGCTCCTCGACGAGCGGCTGCAGCTCGGCCACACTGACAGCTAGCCGAGCCACGGCCTGCTGCTGCTGCTGCTGCTGCTGCTGCTGCTGCTGCTGCTGCTGCTCGTCGCATGCTTCTTGGTCGCCGACAGCGCCTTGGTTTTGCTCGCGCAGCGACTGCATGAGCATTCGAAGCGCTCGCGGACTTGCTGCGAGCGCCTCCGCAAGCTGCGCGTCGACTGAAATCATATTCGCTCTCAGGTCAACAACCTCAAGGCTCGGACATGTCTTTTCTGACGCGGCTACGGCGGTCAGCAGCGCGCCAAAGCCCGTATGGCCGATCCGATTGGCTGCAAGCGAAAGCTCCTCTAGCCTTGGCCGCAGAGTTGCGAGCAACAACGCGGTTGCAAGCGCCGCCGCACCAGCGTTTCCGATGGCATTGGAAGAGAGATCGAGCCGCACGAGACTCACGAGATTGGCACTGCGCATAGCTTCTGCCAAAACCAGGGTTCCGCAATCGCCGATCGCGTTCTCGTGCAAGCACAGCCGCGTCAGCACGTGGGCGCCACCTCGCAGCGAGAGCAGCACCAGCCCGGCAGCAATGTACTCAGCCCCAGCGCATCGCAACGAGTTTGCGTGCAGATACACCTGACGTGTCGGCGTCGTCGCTAACGTGGCAGCCACCTCTTTGCAGTCCTCGTCTTTCAAGGAATGCGACGCTCTGTCCAGGATCAGCATTGACTCAAATTACTCGAGTTGGAAACGATCCTGCTAATTTCCAAATGCGGCAAGTATGTTCAAAAACACCGGGGGGAGCCGGGACACACGAGCGGTACTATGTTGTTAAAGATGTGTTTGATGCAAGTAAAGTTCACTCCACGCGTCCACGGAGCTCCCCACGAGCGCGCGAGCCACGTCCCCGGCTCATGTCGGATTGCCCTCGCGATATCCTTTCTGCCACGCCTGCATCTTGAGCGCCCACGCATTCGCCTCGTCGCGGCTCATGGCGGGCCGGATCTTCTTGGCGCGGCTGGGCGCGCCCGTCATCGTCCCTCCAACCGGCGTCGTGGAGCGCCACATCGGTCGGCGTGCGATGCGGCGCGCGGCAACGAATTCCTTGTTTTGCTGAGCGCGCCGAACCGACTCGGCTTGCTTGGCGGCGAGCGCACGACGCATGGCCTCCTCGTAGGCCTGCTGCTCGTGCACGACGTCCGCGATCGTCACGCCGAGCCGCATCGCTCGCCCCAAGATGGACCGTTGCACGTGATCGATCTCGACCTCAAGGGGGTCGAACGTGATCGTCGAGCAAGATCGTGAAAGACGCGCTTTTGCCGAGCCACTGGCCTCTGTGGGCGGCACGTGTATACTCGGCGCGCCCTTGCCTTTGGCTGCGGACGCGGGGCTACCGCTGCTGCTTGCGGCTGCCGCTACAGGGGCGCCACCATCGTCGCCACTAAGCATCATGGCGCTCGCACTCTGCGGCCGCTTTGGAGCCCACGACAGTTGCGGCGCGGACGAAGAATTCTGCAGGCGAGGAGCCGAAGATTTCTGCAATCGTGCTGTGCGCAGCTTGGAGCAGAGATGTCGGAACTGGCCGAAGGTCACAGCCACGCAGCCGCTGCGGTTGAACTCGGAGTTGAACTGGCTCAGCTCAGCACGCGCTGCCTGGGTGAACGGCGTCAGCTGCAACATCCTCAGCGCCACTGGGACCCACTCTATTCCTCTGATGGCGCCGTCGTCTCCGTCGACGGTGACGAAGGAATCGAAGACGCGCCTCAAGGCGTCTGCTTCGTCGCCGCGCGAGCTCACAGCGACGAGGTGTGAGGTGAGAATACCTAGGTTTTGGAATGCTTGGCGGCGCTCGGCGAGGTCGATGCGCCTCTGTTCGGAGGCATCCAAGGCCGTGAATACAGAGCCTGCCCTCGATTGCATGCACGCGAGCTTGCCCTCGTTCACTCACGGCCCGTCGAGCGCAAAAAGGCGTCTTTTGAAGAGACGAAACGCGCCGCGGCCGCAACGACGCGTTTTCGAACTGCGTTCTCTTGCCACGCGCTCATAAATATAAAGGCCACACGCAGCGCATGCCTACCTACTGTGCGCTGCGCTCCGGCGCGGCGCGCGCAGTCCCTCACAGTGTGTCTCACCCTCCTATGGTCGTCATTGGACGGTTCTTCGTGGCGGCGATCTGGTGCATGCCCGCATGCGCTGCATGCTTGCGTTGGAGCGCGCCACCCACGAGCTCGAGCAGCTCCGCGTCCGTCGCGCCTTCGCGCATCGCGTCGCGTAGTGAGACCTCGCGGCTCCCGAAGAGGCATACCTTGAGGCTCCCGTCGGCGGTGAGCCGGAGCCGGTTGCATCCGGAGCAGAACGGCTGCGTCATCGAGGCGATGAACGAGACCGAGCCGGCCGAATCGGGCAGCTTCCAGGAGACGGCCACGTCATTCGGGGGCGACGGCTGCTTCGAGAGCTCAGGGTGCGCCTCCCGCAGCCGCAGGAGCATCTCCTCGAGTGAAACCACACTCTCGTGCTTCCACTTGTTGCCGTCGAAGGGCATGTACTCGATGAAGCGCACGTCGATCGGGCGCGCGCGAGAGAGCTCTGCGAACGCAAGCAGCTCGTCGTCGTTGATCCCCGCCATCACGACACAGTTGAGCTTGAGTGGCGTGAGTCCGAGCTCGAGCGCGAGATCAATCGCCTCGAGTACACGCGCGAGCCCATCGCGGCGCGCAATCTGCACGAATCGAGCGCGGTCGAGCGTGTCGAGCGACACGTTGAGACGGTCGAGCCCATTGAGCACGAGCGTTGGCAGCATGCGCGGCAGCGCTATGCCATTGCTCGTGAGCGCAATCTGGCGCAGCCCGCGCGGACGCAGCTCGTTCAACGAGCTCACGATCTCAGGCAGGTCGCGCCGCACCGTCGGCTCGCCGCCTGTCAGGCGGATTTTGTTGACGCCCGCGTCGACAAGGAGCGAAGCGATCCGCATCATCTCCTCAGTGCGGAGCAGCCGCGAGTCAGGCGTCAGGTCCACGCCACCCTCGGGCATGCAGTAGACGCAGCGGAGTGAGCAGCGCTCTGTCAGCGAGATGCGCAGGTATGTGTGGCGCCGACTGAAGCGATCGGAGAGCGCCGGGTCGACGGATGTAGAGGCTTCAGCCGCGGGAACACCATGCTGCCGCCGTAGCTCGGCGGCAGCGCGCACGGCGGAATGGTCGGAGCGCCCGGCGGAGTGGTCAGCAACGACGGGCCGTGGCGAACCAGCGACGAAGTCCTGAGGCGACGGGGCCTCCTCGGCGAGGCGGCTCCGCAACAGCCGCGCACGTGCAGAGGTGGACGCGGAGGCAGAGGTGGAGAGGAAGCGCGAGGAACAAAGGCGTCTCGCCCCCATAGGGTACCGGTATGTTTGTGAAGCCTTCTGCGTACGTTCACAGTTCAGTTCAGTTCAGTTCAGAGCACGCCAACATATACCGTGCAGTTCTACACAAGTGCTAAGCTTCACTCGATCCGGGAGCGCGGCCGACCGAAACAATGCACAAAACAAGCAACACATGCAGCCCATTAGAAGACTTGGCGGCACACCACAGGTGCCCCTCAGCAGCACCTTCGGCTTTGGCCGACGCCTCCTCTACACTGCAACAAGCTCGCCACGTGGCGTGCTCAGGCTTCGCGATCAACTCGACGCTGCGGTGATAGGCCAGAAACCACTCAAAGAGTGCCTCGTGCTGGCTCTCATCGCCAAGGAACACGTTTACGTTGAAGGTCCACCAGGAGCCGCCAAGACCCTGCTGGCTGAGACAGCTTCCGCAACCGCGGGGCTCAGCGCCTTCTTTTGTCAGCTGCATCGCGATACGCGCCTCTCCGAGCTTGTGGGCGATGCCGTCATCCGTCGTGAGCAACGACCCACTGGAGAGCTGATCCGTTCAGAGGTTGAAGCAGGCGGGCTCCTCACCGCCGAGGTTGCGGTTCTCGATGACATCAGCCGTGCTCCCGGAGAGGCACTCAACGTCTTGTTGAGGCTTCTCAACGAGCGGCGGTGGCACGCCAAGCCCATTCCACTTCTCACAGCGATCGCCACCGGCAACCCGACGAGTGCGACGTATTACAACGAGCCGCTCGGTAAGTCGCCAGGCTAAGTGATGAGCCCTGCCATGGCCGAGTGGCGCACTCTGTCATGCCATCATCCCAACGAGCTGAAATCTCGGCGTGCTCACCTCACAGATCCAGCGACGCTCGACCGCTTTGCCTTCCAATTGAGATGTGACGGGCTGCTTGGCTTGGGTCGATGGGAGGATGCCGCGAGCGTCATCGACCGCTTTACAACCAAAGCCGCACCTCGAGAGCAGGGCACTCATGGAGGTAGTGATGAGCGAGAGCGCTCTCTGTGCGCCACGGAGCTCGCACAGTTGCAAACCGCCGTGGAGCGCGTGCGCTTTCCGCCCGAGGTGCGTGACGGCATCATCCGCTTCATCGTGCAGCTGATCGCGCGACATAAGCTCGATGCGAGTAACTCGTGCATTTCGGACCGGACGTTCCTCGTCAAGGCGCCCAAGCTCCTGCGTGCGTGCGCCGTGGCCGCTGGCCGTGACGAGTGTATGCCCGAGGACCTGAGAGTGCTACAGCACATGATGACTTTCCGGCTGCCCGAGCATGTGGAGTCGGAGCAGGTGCTCGCCTTGCTAGAGGAAGTGGTGGAGGAGGCGCGCCATGCAGCCGCGCGTCGGGCTGGTACGGCAAAGGAGAGCGTGAAGGGAGACCACTGTGGCGGCACACGTGGTGGTGATGATGGTGGTGAGCAGAGCAGTGGACAGAGTCCGCCCGCCGAAGATGGGGGAGCCGCAGTGATGCCTGCGCAGCAGCAGCAGCAGCAGCAGCAGGAGCAGCAGCAGGAGCAGCAGCGGCAGCGGCAGCAGCAGGAGCAGCAATCTTCGACAGAGGAAAGGCCAGGTACCGGTAGCAGTGCCACCTTAGCCGATGCGACCGCCGCCGAGCTGGCCACGCTAGCGACCGTGTCTCCGTCGCAACGCAGCGCAGGTGCTGCCGGCACGCCGCGGCCCCGCCCACCCCCCTCAGCTGACACGATCAACTCCAACCCCGAGACTGTGCAGGGGCTCGAGCGCCTCCTCGAGGGGCTCGATGGCCAATTTGAGCGTTCGAGTGCGGTGTCCCGCGCCTCCTCGCAATCCGACGGCGCCCCTCGTGGCTGGCGGCGGCTGCGCTCGTTTGCGGACTTTGCAGCCGATACGGACGGCGTGGATGCGGCCACCTGGTGTTCCGCCCCAGGCGCAGCGACGGAGCCACGGGCTATTGACCGTTCGAAGCCACGCAGCAACGGAGCGCTCGCTATCTTGCGTGACGTGTCGACCTCTATGCACGGCCTGAATGCGAAATGGGCTTCGTCACTCACGCTGCGCGTGGTGGAGCTTGCTCGGCGGCGCAAGATGCACGTCGGCTTGATTGAGTACTCCGACACGGTCACCAAGCTGCACCCCCCCGCGGGCTTCTTTTCACAAGACTACGGCCGGCTCGCCGCCTTTGCCCGCCGGCTCGAATGCCAAGGGCTCACCGACTATGAAGCCTCGATCTCCGGTGCGCTGCGTGAGTTCCAGGGAGATCGGCGGCTGAGCGCCCCAAACACGCCGAAGCACATCCTCTTCGTCACCGACGGAGCGCCGACCAAAGGCGACAGGCGTTGCCGCAAGGCGCGCGAGATGGCCGGGCGTGCGGGCGTGCGCATCCACACTCTCTTCTTGCAGTCGGGTCCGTACGACCGTTACCCGCCGGTGCTCAACGATCTCGCGAACGACTCGGGTGGCCTTCGCATGCAGGCGAGGGTTCTTGATCACGACCGTGGCCACATTGATCTGAGGGTCCTGGCCGAGGGGGAGAACGGCACTGAGCGACCTGAGCTATTCGCGGTGAGCGCTCGGTCGGGGGGCATGCTGCGAAGCTCACAGCGCGCGCAGAGCGAACAGTCAGCGTTGCCGAAGCGGCCCGCTGAGCCGAGGCGCCTGATCCCTTGATTGTAGCGGAGCTGATACAGGTGAACTACAGGTGAACACGCTACAGGGGAACATCGTGAACGCCAACGGCCCAACGGCGCCGCGGCGCGCACGGCACTCGGCGGAGAGTCCGCAGAGAGTCCGCAGAGAGTCTGCAGAGAGACGAGAACGGAGCCCCCGCTCGGTTGCCGCCCGGGCGCGCACACCGACCGCGCCGCCGCGCCGGGGTTCGGTATCGGCGCCCCGCGTCCGTCCGCGGCGTTGGACGAGTCCGGGTCTGGGTGTCGCGCTCGGAGACGGACCGTGCGACCGTGCGCTCCGTCGTCCGACGTGTGGCCGCACCCCCGGGCGGGGCCCGCGTGGCATCAAGTTTTTCGCGTTTTCGCGGCAGCGTGCCACCGCGCCCCGGACCATGCCCTACCCAGCAGCCAGGGCCCACCCACGATCTCCAGTGATCTCGACACGACGACGGCCACGCGGTGGCTCAAGCCTCCGTACCCGCGCGCCCGGCGTCGGAAAAGGTCACGGACGCTCGCTACTGCCTACTCGGATCGTCCCGCCATCCGTCGCGGCACCTGCCATCTGTCAGTGTTGGCCGGGGTCCGAAAAGCTAACTTTTC
>Ga0209550_10005929_pt1 | contig 11413 bp, 8 predicted proteins | sample LauGreSuBDMM15SN_2_FD_187567 | JGI IMG/M metagenome (GOLD analysis project Ga0209550, IMG submission 187567) | Freshwater lake microbial communities from Lake Michigan, USA - Su13.BD.MM15.SN (SPAdes) (version 5) | ecosystem: Environmental > Aquatic > Freshwater > Lake | place: Lake Michigan, USA... | reverse complement strand
GTGCTCCGGATATTCGGCCCAGGGTGCGCGTTCGGGGATCAAGATCAGCCGCTCTTTCAGAATCCGGCCCTTTGCGATCGGCCCGTCACGCCTCATATACCCCCTGTGAGCACCGTCCAATGAGCACCGATCCGGCCGCCCCCCTGTTCCGGATATCGCCCGCCTCCGGCGGCCACGGCCTGTCGCTGTCCGAAAGCGCGGCCGGACGCCTCGCCGAATTGGCCGCAGCAGAGGGCCATCCGGTCCTGCTGCGCGTCGCCGTCGATGGCGGCGGCTGCTCCGGTTTCCAGTACCGGTTCGAACTGGTCCAGTCTGCCGAGCCCGACGACATCCGCATCGCGGCCGACGGTCAGGCGGCCCTCGTCGACCCGGTCTCCCTGCCCTTTCTCAAGGGCTCCGAGATCGCCTTTGTCGACGACCTCGCCGGTGCCCAGTTCGTGGTGCGCAATCCGAACGCGGCTTCCAGCTGCGGCTGCGGGGTCAGTTTCTCGATCTGACCGCCGGTCCGTCCGACCCCATCCGGGAGCCTGCCATGTTCAGCCTCATCCTTGCCGCCGCCCTGCTGACCGATCCCGTCGCCACCCCGGCGCAACCCCTCGCCTTTGTCTCCAAAGGCGCCGCCGTCGCCGTCGCACCCGCCGATCTCGCCCCCCACGCTCCCGCTCCCGCCGTCGTCGCGGTTTCCGCACCGGAAATCGCCCAGCGGCTCGCTTGGCGCGTGCCCCGTCTCGAGTTCAACGACACCCCGTTGCGCGAGGCCGTCGAACTCTTCAACCGCCATGGCGACGTACGCCTCAGTCTGGCCGCTCCTGCCCTCGGCGAGCTGCGCGTCAGCGGCACCGTGCGCGCCGATAACACTTCGGCTCTCCTGCAACTCCTGCGCGCCGATTACGGCGTCGAGGCCCAGCGCCTCGGCAACGGCGAATTCGTATTGAGACGCCCGCGCTAGTCGCCGCCCGTCCGGCTCGCTCGCCCGCGATTTCCGTAAGGGATTTTCCGGCCCCGTCCGTGGAGTGTCCCGACGACGCGCTGCGTCCGCTTCCCACCACATGTCGCGTCCCACGCACCCCCTTCGCCTGCTTTGGTTCCTGACGCTGCTTTGCGTGCCGGGTCTCCGCGCCTATTCGGCCGACACGAGTCGGCGTCCCTTCAATTTGCCGGCGGACGACGCAGAAAACTCGCTCCGCCTCTTTGCGACGCAGTCCGGCCAGGAGGTGCTCTTTTCCCGCCCATCGACCGCCGGCGTGCGGACCAAGGCGCTCCAGGGCGACTATGTCCCGCTCGAAGCGATGACGCGCTTGCTCGCCGGCACTCCGCTCGTGGCCACACCCGAACCCCGCTCCGGGGCCATCGTCGTCAGCCGCCCACGCACCGCCGTCCCTCCGTCGCCCGGCGAGGAGCCGGGAAATGCGGCCGAGCCGCCAAGCAAACTTATGACCAACTCGAACAAATCCCCCCGCCTGCTGCTCGCCTCCCTCGCCGGCTGGCTCGCCGCCACGACCGCCACCGACGCGCAGACGCTCCCAGGCGCTCAGTCGGCCACCGTCATCGGCGCCAAAGAAACTGTGAAACTGGAATCGTTCGTCGTCACCGGTTCCAATATCCCCACCGCCGCCGACGCGGTCGCGGCGCCGATCACGATCATCAATCGCGACGAAATCGAGCGGACCGGGCTTGGTTCCAATCTCCTCGAAATCGTGCAAACGCGCATGCCCAGCTTCGCGGGCAGCGGCAATCTCGGTGCGACCAACGGCAATATCGCCGGCGGCAACGCCACTTCCGGCGGCTCGCAACTTTCGCTGCGCAATCTTTCCACCCTCGTGCTCCTCGATGGCCGTCGCTTGCCCGACAGCGGAGCCAGTGCGCGGGGCGGTCGCTCCTTCGTCGACGTAAACCAGATCCCACTCGCCGCCATCCAATCGATGGAGGTGCTGACTGACGGAGCCTCGGCCATCTACGGTTCCGATGCCGTCGGCGGCGTCGTGAACGTGAAACTGAAACACGATTATCAAGGCCTCGAAGTGGGCGGGCGCTACGCGATGTCGACGGGCGAAGGGGACTACACTCAACGCTCCGCCTATCTCGTAGCCGGGGCCAAGGCCGACCGGATGAGCCTGACCGTTTCCTTTTCCAAGTCGGACATCACTCCGTTGCTTCAGTCCGAGCGCCCGTTCTCGAATCCGCAACGCGGCAAATCGGCGACGATTTCCGGTGCCTTGGGCCAGTCTTCGACCGCGTTTCCCACCGCGTTTCTGCGGCCCAATCTGAATTCTCCGAGCCTCGCGACCCCGACCGGGCCCGCGGCAATGTTTGCGGACCTGAACGCCTTGGTCGCCTCCGGCATTTATCAAGCCTCCTCCGTCCAACCGATCGCCGACACCTTCGATCTGGCTCCGTTTGTCACGCTCACCATCCAATCCAGCAAGCGGGCGCTCACGCTCGCGAGCACCCTCAAACTCATCCCGGAGCGGCTCGAGCTGTTCGTCGAGGCCATGGACTCCCTGAGTGAAAGCTGGTCGCAGCAGGGCGCGCTCGGCATCACGACCGCCGTCCCGGTCAACGCCCCCTACAACCCGACGCGGTCGGCCCTGTTTGCGGCGTTTCGCTACACGCCGGATGTGCGGCGCGCGGATAACTCCGCACAACTACGGCGCTTCGTCGGCGGTTTCCGCGGGAAAATCGGTGACCGTCTCCAGTGGGAAGCCGGCTACAACACGAACACCAACCGGCTCGAAAATTCACTGGGCGGCCAATACTACGCCCCGAATCTCCAGCTCGCCCTCGCCGGCGGCTACGATGCGAACGGCAACCCGCAGGTCGGCGGCCGCTCTGCCCGGATCTTCCGCAACTACAACGCCCCGCCCAACACGACCACGCTCGCGCAGTGGCAGGCCGCCATCACCCCGGCCAACTCCATCGTCCAGCCCGCGATCGACCTGCTCGCGCGTCCAGAGGGGATCTCACCGTCCGTCTTCGACAACATCCGCGGTGCGACCGCCAATATCTTCGAGGCGGGGCTCACGCAGCTCGACGCCCGCGTCTCCGGTTCCCTGTTCGATCTGCCCGCCGGTCCGTTTGGCGCCGCGCTCGGCGTTGATTTTCGCAAAGAGGAACTCATCGGAACCCCCGATGAAAATTCCTTCAGCAGCGGCCCCACCTCCCGACGCTGGCAGAACGGGAATTTTTTCGATCCCATTTCCCGGCGCCGGACGATCGACGCCGGCTTCGCCGAGATTCGCGTGCCCGTGACGAGCGAGCGCACCAACCTGCCGGGAGTGCGCCTGCTCGAACTTTCGGCCGCCTACCGATACGAAAAATACTCCGACGCCGGCGCCTCCCGCGTCCCGAAATACGGCGTTCGCTGGCGGCCGGTCGGCGATGAACTCACCCTCCGCGGCACATATTCCGAGGCCTTCGTCGCCCCTTCGCTCTTCGCACTCTTCGGTCCCACCACGGAGGGCGCCACCGCCGCCGGGATCATCCAGACAGTTTTTGGTGTGCCCGGTTTCGGCCGGCAGCGCTCCGGCGCCAATCCCAATCTCAAGCCGTCCACCGCCAAGACCTCCTCGTTCGGGGCCGTCTATTCCCCGAAGGCCCTGCCGCGTCTCACCCTGGGGATCGACTACATCGAGGTGAAACAGCTCTCGTTGGTCGGCGTGGCCGGCGCAGCGACGATTCTTGGGAGTGTCAATGCGTCCGGGACGGCTTCGCCCTTCATCAATCAGGTGGCGATCGGAAATTTCCCCACCAATCCCGACACGTCGCTGCCGGCGCCCACTCGCATCACCGCGCCGGGCCAGCTTTCGGCGCTGCTCCTCTCGGGAGTGTCGCCGAACGTGGTTTTTGTCACGGACTCCCGCATCAACATCGCCGGCCAAAGACTCAAGGCGCTGGACGTGTCGGCCGCCTATGAATTACCCAAATCCGAGTTCGGCAAATTCAACGTCAGCACGGCCGGGACGTTCTTCATCGACTACCAGTTCCAGGCGCTCCCCACGCAGGGCTACTATGAATACGCCGGCCACGTCACCACCATCGCCGAAGGCCAGGGCACCATTCCCGGCATGAAATGGTTCACGGCCCTCCATTGGAGCCGGGATCGGTGGTCCGCGACACTCAACAACACCTATGTTTCCAGCGTCGTCGATCTCGGCGCCGGCGGCATCATCTTCGCCAACAGCACGAGCCTTCGGCGCGTAGCGGTACCGTCTTACACGTCTTGGGACTCCTCGGTTTCCTACGCCTTCAAAAACATCAGCCTCCCAGGCGGTAAGAAACTTTTCTCCGGCCTCAAACTCACCCTCGGCGTCAACAATCTCGCAGACAAGATGCCGCCGTCCGCCCCGCAAGCCTTCGGCGGCGACGTCGGCGCCGACCTCGGGACCTACAATCCCATCGGGCGGCTTTGGTATTTGAGCGCCGGATTAAAGTTCTGATGCTGTCGCACTCGTGAAGCCCTCCGCCTGGTCGATTGTCCCAACGTTCGCCGCGCTTTGCTTGGCGTCGGCAGCCGCTGCCGCCGAGCCGCGGCCCAACATCCTCTTGGTCGTCGTCGACGATCTTCGTTTCGACGATTTCGGCGCCGCCGGCCACCCGTTCGCGCGCACGACCCACCTCGACCGCCTCGCGCGCGAGGGCGCACAGTTTAAAAATTTCTTTGCCGTCACGCCGCTCTGTTCCCCGAGCCGCGCGAATATTCTTACCGGCCTCGAAACGCGCCACCACGGTATCCTCGACAACACCGATCGCAGTCCGCGCAGCCACGCGCTGCCCACCTTCGCGCGAAACCTCCGCGCCGCCGGCTATCACACCGGCTTCATCGGGAAGTGGCACATGGGTAACGATCCCACGCCGCGGCCGGGTTTCGACTATTGGGTGGCGATGAAAGGGCAGGGCGAGGTGGCCGACCCCGAGCTCTACGAAAACGGTCGGCTGGCCCGCGTGCCGGGTTACGTCACGGATATTTTTACCGAACGCGCCGTGAGCTTCCTCCAACAGCGCCGCACCGCGCCCTTCTTGCTGATCTTATCCCACAAGGCGCTTCATCCGAACAAAGTTCAGCGCGCGGATGGCACCACCGAGGCGATTGGCGAGGGCGGATTCATTCCCGCCGAACGCCACAAAACGCTCTATGCCGGCGCCCAGCCGGCGCGCCGCGGCAACTACGCGGTGCCGCCCCGAGGCAAGCCCGCCCTCGAGCGCCCCATCCCCGGCTTGAAGCCGCTCGGCCCCGACACCGTGACGCGCGACGAAACCATCCGCGAGCGCCTGCGCATGTTGGCCGCCGTCGACGAAGGCCTCGGTCGGATTTTCGCCGAGCTGGAGAAACAGGGCACCCTGAACCAGACGGTCGTGATGGTGATCGGCGACAACGGCTACTTCTACGGCGAACACGGCCTCAGCGAAGAGCGCCGCCTCGCCTACGAGGAGTCCGTTCGTCTGCCCTTGCTGGTGCGTTACCCTCCGCAGGTGAAGGCCGGCGCGGAGCCCGCCGGCATGGCCCTGACCACCGATCTCGCACCGACGATCTTGGAACTCGCCGGCGCGCCCGCCCTGCCCGGCATCGACGGACGCTCGCTGGTGCCGCTCTTCGCGCGCACCCCGGCCGATTGGCGAAAATCTTTTCTCATCGAGTATACGACGGACATCGTGTTTCCCCGCACGCTGAAGATGGGCTACGACGCCGTGCGCACCGAGCGCCACAAATTCATCCGCTACCGCGAACTCACCGGCATGAACGAACTCTACGATCTCCAGCAGGACCCCTTCGAGCTCACCAACCTCATGGACTCACCCGCCGCCGCCGGCCTCCGTCAGCAAATGGAAACCGAGCTGGCGCGCCTGCTCACCTCACCGCGCCCCGCCGCCCCGCCCGCCAGCCGCTGACGCACGCGCCGACGCGCACGACGTGCACATCGCGCACTACGTCACCGCTCACTCCGCGCTTGAACCTCCCGCCCCTTTCGCGCTGCCTGCGACCTCGTCGCGATGCCGCCCCCCACCGATCAAGCCCGCTGGTTTGCCGAAGAAGCCGATCCTCACCGCGACGCCTTGCGCGCCTATGCGCAGCGCGCGTTTCCCGGCGTGCGCACCGTCGACGATGTCGTGCAGGACTCGCTCCTCCGTATCTCGAACGCCCGCGCGAGCCGCCAAATCGGCTGCGCCCGCCCGCTGTTCACTATCGTCCGCCCTGAGCTCGGGGCGGACCTGAAGGAGAAAATTCCCGCGTTGCGATCGATCATGTCCCCACACGGCGGTCTCCGACGAAACCATCAAGCCAACCACTAACCCACCCGCACCAGTCATGAAAACGAAACGACTGCCGAACATTCACCCGGGCGAGATCCTGCTGCACGACTTCCTTGAGCCGATGGGCATCACGCGTTACCGGCTGGCGAAGGCGACGGGCATCCCGCAGGCTCAGGTCTTGCGCATATGTGCGGGCACGCGGGCAATCACCGTGGAGACGGCTGTGAGGCTGGGCGTGTTCTTTGGAGTGGACGCACGGAACTGGCTGAATTTACAGCGCGCGTATGATCTGGAGGAGTTCGAGCGCACGCGCGGCGCGAGAGTGCGTAAAACCGTGGAGAAGTGGGCGGCGTGAAAACGAAGGACACGCCCACGTCGGCCGACGACAAGAACACCCTTGGGCGGCTCGTTCCTTCCGATCCCATAATCGCCCGGACACATGCATGGTATCCGCACCTCGCGCCGCCTCCCGCCAGCCGCCCGACCCTGCCATGACTACCGCCAAACCACACCGCCGGCAGAAACGAGAAATCGCCACGTCCTTCCTCAAGGGCCTCGACCTGCTCACGCTGCTCGCCCGCAACTCCGCGGGACTGACCGTACCCGAAATTCGCCAGCGCCTGAAGTTTCCACGCACGTCCGTGCTCCGCATGCTCGGGACGCTGGAGCAGTTCGGCCTGATCGCGCAGCAGGAAAATGTGTGGGGCACCACCGAGCGGTTTCACGATTGGTGCAACCGCGACATGTATCGGGAAATCAAGGAACGCCACCACCGCGCGCTCCACGCCCTCGCCGGTGAGGTCGACGAGCTCGTCGAGCTCGGTCTCCTTGAGGGTCGCGGCGTGCGCTACATCGACTGGGTGCAGGCCGTCCATCCCATCACCATTGATCCGCTCAAGAGCGCCCTCTACCCGCTGCACCGCACCGCGACCGGCAAGCTCCTGCTCTCGCAGCGGCCCGACCTATGCGCCGGCCTGACCGATCGGCGGTTGCTGGCCGAGATCGACGACGCGCGCCGCACCGGCATCGCGTGGAATCGCCGCGAATCCGATCCCAACATCATCGCCGTCGCCACCTGGGCGGGGCAACCCTCGGCGGTGACCCCGGTGATCTGCGTAAAGTGGCCGTTCTTCCGCTTCACCGAGTCGAAGGCGCGCAAGGCCCTCGCGGCGATCCGCCGTCACCTCGGCTCGGCTTAGCCGCACTCGGTCTGCCGCTGGCGGAAAAAATCTGTCCGCAATACGGACAGAGCCGATTCCCTTTTTGACCGCACCGCTGCGGACGGCACGGTCTGGGGACCACCCCAATGAATACCCCCTCGCTCCTCACCTCGATTCGTCGCGCGACTCTCACAGTCGCGCTCGCCGCGTTCGCCGTAGCTGTTACCTACGCTCAGTCCCTCGCCACCGGCATCGTCGAAGGCCGCGTGCTCAATGTCCGCAACGGCGAATACGTCGAGCGTGCCCGCGTCACGGTCGAGGGCACCGGCCTCGAAACCTTCACCGACGCCAGCGGACAATACCGCCTCACCAACGTCCCCTCCGGCCCGGCGCGCGTGAAGGTGTTTTTCACCGGGCTCGATGTGCAGACGGAATCGGCCGTCATCACCGCCGGCGCCACGGCGCAGCGCGATTTCAACCTTGAGGCTGGCGTGCGCCGGACCGACACCGGCCAGGCGGGCGACGTCGTGAAACTCGGGCAATTCGTCGTCGCCACGTCGAAGGAAATGTCCGGTGCCGCGATCGCGATCAACGAGCAGCGCTTCGCCCCGAGCATGAAAAACGTCGTCTCCGCCGAAGAGTTCGGTGCGAACGGCGACGGCAATGTGGGCGAGTTCTTCAAATACCTTCCGGGCATGAATATTAACGTCGCCGGCGGCGAGGCGCGCCAGTTCTCGATGAACGGCGTCCCCAACGGCTACGTGCCGATCTCCGTCGGCGGCTTCGATCTCGCCGGGGCCTCCGGCTCGAGCACCAATCGCAACGTCCTGCTTGACCAAATTTCGCTCAATAACATCGCCCGCATCGAGGTGCTCCACACGCCCACGCCAGAGTCGCCCGGCATGGCGCTGGCCGGCTCAGTCAACATGGTTCCGCGCAGCGCGTTCGAGCGTTCGAAGCCCGTCTTTAACTACAGCGTCTATCTCCTGATGCGGGACAACCACCGCGACTTCAAAAAGACGCCCGGCCCGCTGCACGGAAATTACTACAAGACCAATCCTGGCTGGGAAATGTCCTACGTCGTGCCCGTGAACAAACGCTTTGGTTTCACCGTGTCCGCCGGCAACAGCACCCAATACACGCCGCTCGATGCCATGCAGAACACTTGGGTCGGCGTCGGCGCGGCCACCAGCACGCCCACGATCGTCAACGGCGTGATCACCAATCCCGGAAATTTCCCTGACACCACACCCGACAAGCCCTATCTCACCCAATTCCAAGTGCGGGACGGCGGCAAGATCAGCCGCCGCTCCTCCGCCGGCACGACGATGGACTTCAAGGTCACGCGCAACGACACGGTGTCGTTGGCGTTTCAATACGCGTTCTCCGACAAACGGCGGAGCAATCGCACCATCCTCTACCAAATTAACCAGGTGCGCCCCGGCGATTTCACCCCGACGTCCACCCGCAGCGCGCCGGGTCAGGCCCAGATCCGGATGGAAAACGAAGGAGACGGCAAGGTCGGCACCACCTGGATGCCGACGCTCGTCTGGCGGCACGACGGCCCGGTGTGGAAATCCGAGGCCGGCGCCGGCTATTCGCACTCGACCAATATCTTCAGCGATATCGACAAAGGCTTCTTCGCCACCGCCCAAGCCTTGCGCACGGGCGTGACCGTGGCGTTCGACGACATTTTTTATCTGCGCCCACGCAGCATCACCGTGACCGATCTCAATGGCGCGCCGGTCAATCCCGCCTTGCTCGACAATTACTCCCTCACCACCGCCACCAGCAACCAACGCCCCTCGTCCGACCTCAAGCGCAGCGTCTACGCCAATCTTCGCCGCGATCTCGTGGTGCGCAATGTGCCCATCACCCTCAAGGCCGGGCTCGACGTCCGCGAGCAGGTCCGTGAACTCAGGCGCAGTAATCCAAGTTTTGCCTTTGTCGGGGCCGACAAAATCCCCACCACCACACCCCTCGATCTGCGCAGCAGCGACGACCGCGCCGGCGCAGCCATGGACGTCTTCAGCTCGCAGAACACCGCGCCCTTCGGCTTTGGCCGGTATCAGTGGCTCGACGCCTCCCGCTATTACGGCCTCTACCAGTCGAACCCGGGGCATTTCACGGTCGATGCCAACCAACGGTATCGTGGAGAGGTGGGCGGATCACAGCGCGCCGCCGAGGTGATTTCGTCCGGCTACTTTCGCGGTGACGCCGCGTTTTTCGACCGACGGCTGAAGCTCGTAGGCGGCGTTCGCGCCGAGCAGACCAATGTCTCGGGCGAGGGCCCGCTCACCGATCCGACGCGCGCCTTCCAGCGCGACGCCAGCGGCCGCATTTTGCGCAACGCCGCTGGCGCTCCGCTCCTCATTGTGCCGACCAACGCCGGCCTCGCCTACTCGCAGCTGACCTTCATCGATCGCGGTCTGCGCGCCGAAAAGGAATACCTGCGGCTCTTCCCGAGCCTGAACGCGAGCTACAACCTTCGCGAAAACCTGATTCTGCGCGGCGCCTACTACACCTCGGTCGGCCGGCCCAATTTCAACCAATACGCCGGCGCCCTCACGCTGCCCGACACCGAAAACGCCCCCAATCCCGGCAACGCCAACAGTCGGATCGGCGTAAACAATGCCGCCATCAAGGCGTGGAGCGCGGAGACCTTCAAAGTGCGGCTCGAGTATTACTTCGAGCGCGTCGGCAATATCTCCATCGGCGCCTTCCGCCGCGATTTCGAGAATTTCTTCGGCAACGTCACCTTCCCCGCGACGCCCGAGTTCCTCGCGCTCTACGATCTCGATCCCGCCACCTACGGCGCCTACCCGGTGGCCACGCAGCACAATGTCCAGACCACCGTGCAGATGACCGGCCTCGACTTCGAATACAAGCAGGCGCTCACCTTTCTCCCGCACTCGGCGCGCGGCGTGCAGGTCTTCGCCAACGTGAGCGCCCTGCGCACGCAGGGCGACGGCGCGGCGGAGTTCAACGGCTTCACCCCGCGCACCTACAATTGGGGCGTGAGTCTCTCCCGCCCGAAATACACCCTCCGCGCCAATTGGAACTACCGGGGCCGCCAGCGCGGCAACGCGGTCACCGGCCGCAGCATCGAGGCCGGCACGTATAACTGGAATTCCAAGCAGCTCAACGTGGACCTCCAGGCGGAATACACCTTCACGCGGAAGCTGACCCTCTTCACCGCCATCCGAAATTTCGGCGATTCCGCCCCGACCGACAACAAGATCTTCGGCCCCAACACGCCGAGCCACGCAACTTTCCGCAGCCGCGAGGAAGTCGGCGCGCTAGTCACCCTCGGCGTCAAAGGCACCTTCTGACGCCCGGCCTCGTTGCAAGTGAGATTTTTCCCAACCCAGAAACCCCAGCTCCGACCCATCAGTCCCCACCTAAAACCCCAACTATGACACCCCATCCCCGCACCCTGCTCGTCGCTTTAGTCGGCTGGCTCGCCACTACGGCCGCCCTTGTCGCCCAGACCACCGCCACGCCCGCGCGTGCTCCCGCACCCTCGAAAGAGGAGACCATCCAGTTGTCGCCCTTCGAGGTCGCCGCGGAAAAGGACGACGGCTACAGGGCGACCAGCACGCTCGCCGGCACACGCCTCCGCACGGATCTCCGCGATGTCGCCGGCTCGATTTCGGTCATCACCAAGGATTTCATGAACGACATCGCGGCGAACAACCTCGGGGATCTGCTCGCCTACACGGCCGGAACTGAGGTCGATGGACTGGCCGGTAATTACAGCGCATCCGGCTTCAATACCGGTGGCTTCCAGGAGTTCACCAATGCGATGCGCGGCACCCAGAGCAACACGCGCGTCCGCGGTCTCGGCGCCGCTGACCAGACCCGCGACTACTTCATCACCGATGCGCCGATGGATGGTTACAATGTCGACCGCGTGGAGGTGAACCGCGGGCCCAACGCCATGCTTTTCGGACTGGGCCGGCCGGGCGGCATCATCAACAGCGGCCTGCTCCAGGCCCTGCCCA
>Ga0209550_10005928_pt1 | contig 11413 bp, 9 predicted proteins | sample LauGreSuBDMM15SN_2_FD_187567 | JGI IMG/M metagenome (GOLD analysis project Ga0209550, IMG submission 187567) | Freshwater lake microbial communities from Lake Michigan, USA - Su13.BD.MM15.SN (SPAdes) (version 5) | ecosystem: Environmental > Aquatic > Freshwater > Lake | place: Lake Michigan, USA... | reverse complement strand
GGGCAATCCTTGTGTGGCTGTCTGACTTATATTTGCTGCACGGAATAAGATCCATCCAGGTATTTGCCTGTCGCGAAGATGCTCAATTTGCTTAGGTATTTCGTCTGCTTTGTAAAGAGATGCTAAAGCAGTCATGGAAGGTTCGGCTTTATAGGCGGCAATGCCTGGATATAAATGTCTCCCATTTAACTGTAAAGACCACCAATTACTTAAAGATTTAAAATCCTGGCTTCCTCCAATGGTCCAGTATAATTGAGGTGCAATATAATCGACCCATTTTTCAGAAAGCCATTTTAAGGCATTTCCATAAGTTACGCTTGCTCCTGATAAACCTATGATACCTGAAGGCGTGCCACTTTTCCAAATACCAAAGGGACTTATTCCCCATTTTATCGTTGGGAATTCGGTACTTAACAGATAACTGACGTCTCTAACCATCCGATTGATGTTATCTTCCCGCCATTCATGTATGGTTTTTCCCGCTCCGTATTTTTCAAAAGTGGCAGCATCCTCGTTCGTCATGCCCTCATAAGGATAAAAATAATCATCCAGATGAATACCGTCAGGTTGATATTTAAGAGCGAGTTGAGCTATTAACTGGGTAAAGTAGGAACGGGCTTCGGGTAGTCCAGGGTTTAATAATAAAGTGTTTTTCACAGGCATCATCCAATCGGGATGCTTTACGGACAAATGTGTGCTATCTTTTGGATAAGTGCTTGAAATGTTTCTGATAACTCGGTATGGGTTCAACCACAAGTGCAATTCCATGCCTCTTTTGTGAGCCTCTTGTTTTGCAAAAATAATGGGATCCCAAAAAGGTTCGGGAGCCTGACCTTGTTTTCCTGTCAGATAATAGGACCAAGGTTCGTAATCACTCTGATAAAAGGCATCAGCTTCACATCTTATTTGAAAAAATATAGTATTTATGCCACTTATTTGAAGGCGGTCTAAAATAAATAATAATTCTTTTTGTTGCTTTTCTGTAGTCGCCCCCCTGGTTGGCCAGTCCAGATTAATTACTGTGGCAATCCAGGCACCCCTTAATTCCTGTGATTGTGCAAATGCTTTAGAAGAAATAAAGGAGACTATCACAATGCCAAGGTAAATGAATTTTTTCATGAGTGCGGGTTGATTTTTATACAATCTCCTTCTTAAAGATACCTGATTTTAGTATTTTTATAAAGGTAAGTTTTGTTATAATATTCTTTTACTAAAATTAAAAATGGTGAATAAGGAACCTTTAATTATTGATGCTCATCAGCATTTTTGGAAATATGATGCGCAGGAATATGCCTGGATTTCAGATCAGCTTGCTCCGTTGAAAAGGGACTTTTTGCCAGAAGAATTACTTCAGCTACTAAATAAGGAAAAAATTTCCGGAGCTATCAGTGTTCAAGCCAGGCAATCGGAAAAGGAAAATGATTTTTTATTGCAACATGCAGCAAATAATCCCTTTATTAAAGGAGTGGTAGGCTGGATAGATCTTAAGTCACAAAAGATAGATGAAAGGCTAAGTTATTATCAGAATTTTTCTAAAATGAAGGGCTTTAGACATGTTGTCCAAGATGAAAGTGACCCCTCTTTCATGTTACATCCTGCATTTCTTCATGGAATCAATGCGTTAATTCTGTCTGGATTTACTTATGATATCTTGGTTTATGCGAGACAACTTCCCCAGGTTATAGCCTTTTTACAGCATTTTCCAGATACCCCTTTTATTATAGACCATTTGGCCAAACCAGATATAAAGAATCGTTTATTTTCATCGTGGCAAGCTGATATACGTAAAATTGCAGCTTTTCCAAAGGTACTTGTTAAAATATCGGGAATGATTACAGAGGCAGATTGGCATCATTGGAAAAAAGAGGATTTTTATCCCTATTTAGATGAATTAGTTCTTTCTTTTGGGGTTGAAAGGTTATGCTATGGTTCAGATTGGCCAGTTTGCAATCTTGCTGGAAGTTATTCTCTGCAATGGGATATTATAAATTCCTATTTTAGTACCTTCGATCCATCAGATATTAATAAGGTAATGGGAGGGAATACCCAACGTTTTTATCATCTAAATGAATAATAAAATGAGATATTGTTTAGCGCTCGATCTGGTAAATGAAGAAGGAAAGATAGCTGCTTATGTGGCCTATCATGAAGAGGTATGGCCTGAAATTATTGACAGCATAAAATCGTCAGGCATTCAATCTATGGAAATATATAGGGTTGAAAACAGATTGTTTATGATTATGGAAACGGACGCCTCCTTTTCGTTTGAAGCAAAATCTTTAGCTGATGCTAATAACCCTAAGGTACAGGAATGGGAAAAACGGATGTGGAATTATCAACAAGCGCTACCTTCGTCCAAGCCGGGTGAAAAATGGAGGTTAATGGCTAAAATTTTTAGTGTGTAGGCAGTATAAACATGCGACTCCTCTGGGGTCGATTTTAGAATAGCCTGACCCCTATGGAGTCACATTTTTATTGTCATAAAAAAAGAGGCTGTTTTTTAAACAGCCTCTTCATAAAATACTCAAAACGGTCATATAAAGTAAAGAGTCAAGACAACATGATTTCGCTGCCTGCCCATAAAAATCAGGGTAAATAAAATCCTTTTCCTATCTGTTTTCTAAAACCAATAAATAACCCGCCATACCATATTTTTTGTTCCAATACATAATCTTCTGCGGAAATAGAGGGTATTCTGGTCCTTACATAAGGTTCAGCAATAAATTCAAGGCTGTTTCCAATAGGGAAAGAAAGGGAAATTCCTGAATATAAACTGGCTCCCAGTCTATTTTTGAAAGCGGGGTAAGCTCCTGGTTTAGAAGAAGTAAATTCAATGAGGGTACCACTTGGGCTATAAAAACTACCTTTTTGGTTAAAGGCCATGTTCAGATAAGTTCCTAACGAGATACCAGCCCTTAGTTTTCCAAAAGATTGTTCTTTGGTTAAAATTAAGGGAATGTCGATGGTTTCAAAAGAATTTTTACTTGTCCTACCATTAGAAGCGTCAGGAATGGTCAGGGTTAAGGTTTGACTCATTCTGCTATATTGAATGCCACTTCTTAAGCCCCAGCCTTTTAAGGTAGAAATACCCATTCTTACGGCGAAGCTGTTTGAAATTTTTAAATCTTCCTGATTATTTCTCGATGTTGAGTAAGTATCAAAAAGCGGTGTTTTAGCCCTTAAGGTACTGTGTACAAAGTCTTGAGAGAGTAGGAAATCAATTTTTGCGAACCACAGTTTCTTTTTAAAAGGAACGGGTAATAATTCGGAATACATGGACAATTCATGGGGTAGGGTAGCGTCAAGGGTAGCAATATTTGAAAATGATGTGAAAGTACTTTCCGACGCCTGCATTGTTTGTTTTGTTATATTCGTAGTATTTGTAACTTGTTCAAGGTCATTAGCGGGAATCATCAAAGCAGCCTTTTGTGGTGAAGAATTATCAAAAACAGGGGCTACATTTTTAAATTGATCGCGAGGTTTAACAGAAGGAATAGGAATAGGTGTTGGTATTTCGGTGCTCGTTTTAGGCGTAAAATGCGATGGAAGAGGCTTTTCCTTGCTGGCCGTTGATTCAGCCTGTTTTGGAAATAGAAAATCTTGAGAAAAGTAGGTAAGTGTTGTCAGGCAGACTGATGTAATGAGCCAGGGAGCCCAAAAAGGAAGGCGCGGTATTGTTTTTTTTGCCCTTGCCAACTGAATATTACCCCACAAGTCGTCAGAGGGAGGAACCTCATAATGGGAGAGTTTTCTCCGAAAAAGTTCATCTAAGGGTGATTTTGGGTTCATACGGCTAGTTTTTGAATCTCAAAAATCTGGGATTGCAACATCTTTCTTGCTTTAACTAATTGAGAGCGAGACGTACTTTCCTGGATACCTAAAAGCGCTGAAATTTCAGCGTGACTATAACCTTCAATGGCATACATGTTGAAAACAATACGGTAACCATCAGGTAACTGTTGAATAAGCTGTAAAAGTTCCTCTTCATGAAGTTGCGAAAACACAGAAGGTAAAGCCCCTGAAGTATCCTCACCCGCAGTTTCTAATCCAATGATTTCGTTGGAAAAACTTTTTTTATCTATATTTTTTAATGCCGTATTTACTACAATACGACGCATCCAACCTTCTAGAGAACCCTTACCCTGGAATTGGTCAATGTGATCAAAAATCCTGATAAAGGCATCTTGAAGGATATCTTCGGCTTCCATTCGATGTCTTGCATATCGCAAAGAAACTACCATCAATTTCCCGGCATAACGTCGAAAAACGGCTTCCTGATACTTTCGGTCTTCTCGCAAGCATCCTTGGATTAGTTCATTGTCTTCCACAGGACTGGCAATATTTAAATAGCGCATAAACAATATGAGCCATCAATAAAACAAAATGCTGCCTGAAAAATAAATAAATATTATCTATTTCCCATAATTTGTAGAATTAAAATATCTCAAAAGAGCATTGACAGAATGGGGATGTTCAATTTCACCTTTTTGCCACCTTAATTTTAATTCTTCTAAGGGCATTAAAATAACTTCAATACTTTCACCAGCGTCCAACATTTGTTGATTTGTTAACCTCACATCCAGTGCAAGAAAATGGTGAACATAGCTCTCCATAAAAACAGGATTTTGGCCTATTTTGCCCAGGGAAATCAGTTTTTCACTGGTAGTGAAACCGGTTTCTTCAACCAACTCCCTTACAGCGGCATTGATAGGACTTTCATCCTGATCAACCAGACCACCGGGTAATTCCAGCGTGTAAGAAGAAGTGCCAAATCGGTATTGGCGTACCAAAACGATTTCATTTGCCGAGGTCAAAGCAATAACATTTACGGCGTTTCCCCCGCTAAGAATCACCTTCTTTTCTGTTATTCCGTTTCTGGGATTTTTTATAAAATCGAAACGAGCTTCAAATAATTTTAAGTCAGGACCAGGTTCACTTTTTTCGATGAACCAGATCTGGTTGTTGTCCAATGTTTGGACGTTGGTTAATAATTTCTTCATTTGTGGGAGTATTAATATTTATAGAATCGAATCTAAGAAGTTCCAGTCGGAAAAGGCTATCCTGTGCCAGGGAATCAGCATATATTTCTTCCGCAGATTTAATGCGTAATGGACAATCCAATCGTGATGCAACGGTGGGGTCAAGAAGGGGAAATTGACCCAAATTATAATCTGTTAGGGTAGTGTCTGCGTAAATTCGTTGCATAAATTTCCCCCAAACGGGTAGGGCGGTGGCCGCTCCCTGACCCCATTCAAAATTCCTGAATCTTACAAGCCTTGAATCTCCGCCTACCCAGGCACCAGCGATGAGTTTCGGATTGAAGCCAATGAACCAACCGTCAGCATGAAATTGAGAAGTACCCGTTTTTCCTGCAATGGGTTTATTTTCCAACCCGTATTGCCATCTCAATCGACTGGCAGTGCCAAAAGTTGCTACTGATTGTAGCATATTTAGTACTATTAGGGCCGTATCAGATGGAATAACCCTATTTCCAAGGCTTGTTTGTGCCTGATAAATGATTTTTCCCTTTGCGTCAACTATTTTTTTAATACCCCGAGGAGCATGTCTGTTTCCTAAATTTGGATAAACGGAGAAAGCGGAAACCATTTCTAATAATGAAATTTCAGCGGCTCCGAGCCCAATGGAGGGTTCATTGGGTATTTCACTGGTAATACCTAATTTTTTCGCCAACTGAATGACCGTTTTCACTCCTACCTCAAAAATTAATTTCACAGTGATAGAATTTATACTATTTGTTAGGGCGCCTGCCATAGAATAGGAGCCTCCATATTTTCCATCGGCATTTTGTGGTAACCAATCATCTTCGTCTTTTCCATTTGGCAATATATGAGGTTCGGGATCTACTCTCCCATATTGCTTTTTATCCCATTCATGTTTTTTATATTCATGATACATTTGCAGTTGATTGGGAATTTGTTCGCATGGATCCCGACCATTTAGCAGGGCGGCCGTATACACTAAAGGTTTGAAAACAGATCCGGTCTGCCTCCTTGACAAGACATGATCATACTTAAAATGCGTAAAGTCAACACCCCCAATCCACGATTTTATATTCCCGTTGGAAGGGTCTAAGGCAACAAAGCCTACTTGTAAAATACGGAAATAATATCGAAGTGAGTCTAACGGAGTCATCAATACTTGATCTTCTTCGCCATCATAGTTGAATAAAACCATGGGAATAGGCGTATCAAAATCCTTTTTAATCGCTTTTTCAGAATATCCCTTTATTTTTAACTGCTTATACCTAAGAGATTGCGTTTTCATTAATTCAATAGCCTCATCTTCTCCTTGAATGGGTTGATTTTTCCATTGACTCGTATAATTTTTTTGCAAATACGATAAATGTTCTAACATGGCTTCTTCAGCATGCCTTTGTAAACGGGTATCTAAAGTGGTGTACACTTTTAATCCGTCAATATCAATATTGTAAGGTTGACCATTATCTTTTTTCAGTTTACTTAAAATGGCATCCAGTTCTTTTTTGACATGTATCTGAAAATAAGGAGCAATACCTTCATTTTTAATGATTGGATTGTAGCGGATGATAAGAGGGGATTGAAGTAGTGCAGAAAGATTTTCTGTCGATACATTTCCCATATTCTTTTTGTGTATGGGACTTAACCTGATAATTTCCTCTTTTATTTGTTTGTTTTCAACCATTTGTTGCAAAACTAAGTTCCTCCGTATTCTAACCTTCTCCGTTGCTTTTCTTGGGTTATATAAAGTATTTGCCTTCAAAGTGCCCATCAAAGCGGCTGCCTCTTGTAAAGTTAAATCAATGGGAGATTTACTGAAAAATCTTTTACTGGCTACTTCAATACCATATACATTTTCGCTGAATGGTACGGTATTCAAATAAAGAGTTAATAGTTCCATTTTAGTATAAACCCTTTCAAGGCGGTTGGCAATGACAATTTCCTTTAATTTATTTCTTATGAGGGAGAGGAACAGAAACTTTTCTCTTGGGAATAAATTTTTTGCTAATTGCTGACTTAAGGTACTTCCTCCACCGCCTGATTCGTCGCCTCCAATGACAGTTCGCACTAAAACGCGTCCCCAACTTTTTAAATCAACGCCTTGATGTGAAAAAAAACGTTTGTCTTCTATGGCAACCAGGGCGTGAAAAACAAATCCAGGGATAGAATCAGGGGGGATAGACGTTCTGGCTTGGATGAAATATCTTCCCATTAAAATATTATCATCGGAATAAATTTCAGTAGCATTCCGGGTTTCCAGATCTTTTATAATAGAAACGGCAGGTATTGGTCTTAGGAATACAAGCCAGAGTAAGAAATAGGCTAAAATAAGGTAAGAAAAGCGCTTTCCCCACATCTTAATTAAAGGCGCGTTTTTGGGATTCTCATTTTCATATTTCTCCCAACGCACTTTAACAGGAAGCAGAAGCTTTATAAAGGGAGAAATAATTTTATCAATAACCAAGGGCATCTTGGGTAAATTCATACGTAGGAGCTTATTCGTGAGGATAATTTTTTTATCATCTTCACAAATTTAATTAAGTCCGCTTAAATAGATGATTAATTACCTCTTAATTTTGGGGAAAGGTAGACTATTCTGATTTTTTCTTTTTTTCGTATGACTGTTTATGTCTTGGGGGATAAGATTTTTTGCGTTGATCTGATCTGTCCGGCCTATTTTCAGAAGATGGATTGGCAGAAGAAGCCCCTTTATTTGCAATAGGAATTTCCCTTCCCATCATTTTTTCAATAGAATATATTTTGGGTCTGTCTTTATAATTTACGAAAGTAATAGCCATTCCTTCGGCTTCTGCTCTTCCCGTTCTACCGATTCTATGCACATAATCTTCTGGATCTCCCGGCACATCATAATTAATAACCAGATCAATACCTTTAATATCAATACCTCTGGAAAGAACGTCTGTGGCGACCACAATCTTTAATTTTCCGTTTCTAAAGGCTGATAATCTTTCTTCTCTTTCTGCCTGTTCTAAATCAGAATGGATGGCTGCGACATCAAAGCCAGCTTTGAGCAGACGATCAGAAACCTGTCTAACTTTTATCTTAGTCCCTGCAAAAATGAGTATTTTTTCCATTTCTTTGAAACCGGAAAGAATTTGTTCTGCCAGGGCAGGTTTTTGCTCATCCTCTACGCCGTACATAGACTGAATAATTTTTTCAGCTGGCTTTGAAATGGATATACTTACCTCTTTGGGATGATTTAAAAGTTGTTGGGAAAATTTCCTGATCGGTGCAGGCATGGTAGCAGAAAATAATAATGTTTGCCTTTTTTTTGGCAGCATATTTACTATTTTCATAATGTCAGGGGCAAAACCCATATCTAACATTCTATCTGCCTCATCAAGGACCAAATATCTTAGGCTATCGAAATTTACGTAGCCCATGTCAATATGCGCAATAAGACGACCTGGGGTAGCCACAACAATGGGGGCGCCTCCTTTCAACGCTTTCTTTTCGAGGTCGAGCGATTGCCCGTCTCTTCCACCGTAAACTGCAATGGCACTGATGGGAGTAAAATAGGAGAAGCCTTCCAGTTGCTGATCAATTTGAACGGCAAGTTCTCTGGTTGGAACTATGATTAGCGTAGCTATCTTTTCAGATGGATTTACCGTTAGGCTATGTAAAATGGGTAGGAGAAAAGCAGCCGTTTTACCCGTTCCTGTTTGCGCGCATCCCAAGACATCATTTCCGTCCATAATTAGCGGAATAGTCTGGGTTTGAATAGGTGTCGGTTCTTTAAAAGACATGGCGTTTAGCCCGTCCATTAATGAAGGATGAAGATTAAAATCAGTGAATCTCAAAGTATATTTTTAAAAATTTATTTGCAAAGATGATTAATAATTCATTAACAATGGTTTATTTCTCAATGATAGCATCTTCAATGAGATCATCTGAATCATTTCGGTCATTTTTTAACGATTGGTTTTTCTGTGTATCGCCAGGTAAAATGGTTGGTTTTGTTGAGTTTGTGCCATACTCACTATTGGCATATTTAGCCGCTTTGGTGAAAAAGTCATCCGTCAAATTACTCTTTTTTGCGTCTCTAAGACTATCCTGAAAAGTACGCTGGGAATCATTCGCCTTTTCATCATATTCTTTACCTTTTCGATGCGCTTTTTCAAAGAAACTCTCTTTTTCAGTTTTCTTTTCCTTGGCAGCTTCCGCTTCTGCTTTTTGCATTAATGCCTCTGCTCTTTCTCCAAGAATATCACCTAATGCTATGGCTTTTTCCTTCCATTCCCGTCCTTTTTCAATGACTTGTTCCCCTAATTTTTCGGTTTTTTCTTGTAAAATGTCCTTTACGGTACTACCCTTTGGGTCATTTTGGGTATGGCCAATAGTTTCAGGCGCCTGAGTTTGAAAAGCTTCTTGCTCAAATTTTTTGAAATCTAAAGTACTTTCCCGTTTTCTTTCGATGGGCGGAGGTGTCTTTGCTTTTTGTCCAAAAATTTTCTCCTTCAAATTATCTAATAGTCCCATAAAATATGAATTTTGTCTCAATTTAAGTTAAAAATTAGTTTATACTTATAAAGTTAATTGCTTTATAAATTATTAAACATTTTTAGCGACTTTTGGATTATGTTTTCTTTATTTTGACAGAAATAACTTTTATTTGTCTTTTAAATTCAGTTGAATGGAATACAGTTTATTAGGGAGGTCTGAACAACGTGTTAGCAAGATTTGTCTTGGTACGATGACTTTTGGAGAACAGAATACTGAAGCAGAGGCTCATTTGCAATTAGATTTCGCCGTAAATGAAGGTATAAATTTTATTGATACTGCTGAAATGTATCCCATTCCCGCAAGTAAAGATACTTATGGCAGAACAGAGGAAATGGTGGGTTCCTGGTTGAAGGATAGAGGAAATAGAGACAAACTGGTTATTGCCTCAAAAATAATAGGCCCTGGTGCTTTCAATTATATCAGGCCCTCTCTGAATTTTTCAGCAGATAGCATTAAAATAGCCCTGGAGAATAGTCTCAAAAGGTTAAAAACGGACTATATTGACCTATTTCAGCTTCATTGGCCGGAAAGGAAAACGAATAATTTTGGAGTACGTGGTTATTCTGATGATGGTTCCGATCCCTGGGAGGATAACCTTATGGAGGTCCTTGAAACCATGCAGTCTCTTATTTCGGCAGGAAAAATTAGGTTTTTTGGCGTATCCAACGAAACGCCCTGGGGATTACAGCGTTTTATTCATCTGGCAGAGATGCATGATTTACCCATTTGTGTGAGTATTCAAAATCCTTACAACTTGGTGAATCGACTGTTTGAAGTAGGATTAGCTGAAATTTCTATAAGGGAAAAGGCCGGTTTACTTGCTTATTCTCCTCTGGCTTTCGGCACCCTTTCTGGTAAATATCTCGATGGTACCGCAAATAACTCCTCTCGATTAGTAAAATATGCAAGTAGCCCAAGATTGGTTCGTTACAACAGCGATTTTAGCCAGGGAGCCATTAAAAAATATGTTGAACTCGCAAAGGAAGCAAACCTTCCCCCAGGTTTGATGGCTCTTTCATTTGTCAATTCCCGACCATTCCTAACAAGTAATATCGTAGGTGCTACCAATATTTCTCAGCTGAAGGAAAATATTGATAGCATCAATTTTAAGCTTCCAAGTGATTTATTGGAGAGAATTGAACTTATTCACAAATCAATGCCAGATCCGGCACCCTAGTTTAAATTTCTTACATGCAGTTAAAATCTATCATTCTACTCCTGAAAATTTATCGCCAGTATATAGAAAATGAAGAGCGATACAAAAGAGTCTATATTTGGGAATCTCAACAGGTTTTTGTTCAAAAATGGGACATTAATGCTGTAGATATGAAGGCTATGTATTTGGCTAGCCTTGATAATTCACGGTCCAGAAGATTATGGAATAGGGAAAACTTTGAACCAAGAAAAGTAATGGCTGAAATATTAGGCCATCAACCTGATTATGGAAGAATGTTGTTTTCAGATTTACTGAATGAAGAACGTGATTTAACGGGTAGATTGCATCGTTTTGTCTATGGGTGTAACGAACTGTTCAGCGACTATCTCGATAGCCATGTAGGTTCCCGCTTACAAAGTCATTTTCATACAGATAATTTTGAAATGGCCTTTTTATACCTCGCCTTTCGTTATCCTGAAAAATATAGTTTCTACCACCCGGAGTCTTTTAAATTTTTTCTGGAGGAAACAAAGGCCCGGGATATTCCAGAGGGAAATGATCCTGACCGATTTGTAAAAGTGGTAAATATGGTTAATGTCTGGATGCAAAAAGAACCCAGTTTGTGGGAAATTCATCTTAAAAGATTAAATCCATCGACAGATTATATGGATAATAACCTACTTTGGGTATATGATTTTTTCTTATATGTCCATGAAAAAAATATAAATGTCCAAAG
>Ga0209550_10005927_pt1 | contig 11415 bp, 3 predicted proteins | sample LauGreSuBDMM15SN_2_FD_187567 | JGI IMG/M metagenome (GOLD analysis project Ga0209550, IMG submission 187567) | Freshwater lake microbial communities from Lake Michigan, USA - Su13.BD.MM15.SN (SPAdes) (version 5) | ecosystem: Environmental > Aquatic > Freshwater > Lake | place: Lake Michigan, USA... | reverse complement strand
AAACAAGAGGAAATCCTCGGAACGATTCTGAAAAATCTTTGTTTAAGAGACCATATGTCTGTTGAAACTACAAAAAGGCAAATATATGTTATTGTAAAAGAGAGTGACGTGGATTGTTTTAGAACCATTGAAGTAGAACCTAGATGGAAAACTTTGCAACAAAAATGCACATATGATGGCGTGAAAACGTCTGAACCGAATCAATCATTGCTAGATACTTATAGAAATGATTGGTTGTTTTATGCATGTTTTTCACCTATTTGGAAAACACGCGTTTTAGAATACAATGGAAGAGTAGACAATGATAAAAAAACTGTCGTTTTTGAAAATGACGATGATTTGGAAAAATTTTATGATAAATATGGATACGAACCAGACGAACAGTCTCTGGAAATACAAAAACGGTGTTTATTTATATAGTCTTGAAAAATGAATATATCTATGATTTTTTTTAGTGAATATAATATATAATGCCATCATTCATTTTTGATATTTCAACAGTTGTTTTAAATGGTAGTAATATAATACCTATTACAAATCAAAGTAATTCATTTAGTAATTTAAATGCTACTTATGCAGTAAATAATGATTTAACTACCGTTACAATTTCGTGGGATTCTTATACAAACAACAATATCTATGATGGATTGACATTTAATGTAATTAGTAATCAGTTTAATATAGTAATACCATATGGACAAAGTTCATCCATAAATATAAAACAATTTGGTGGTGTTCCGCTTATAAATGCGGTAATAACAGGCGGTGCTTTTTCGGGATTTTCAGGAATAATTACGGCAACAGATGTTCCAACTATACCGAATAATTCATTATCAAATTGTTTTCATAGTTCGACCTGTAGTAATTTTGGAAATATTGGTAATTGGGATGTTTCAGGAGTAACAGATATGTATAGTATGTTTTCTGGTGCAACTAATTTTAATCAACCGATAAATGATTGGAATGTTTCGAAAGTGTTAAATATGGGTGCTATGTTTTCTGGTGCAACTAATTTTAATCAACCTTTAGACAAATGGGATGTGCAGTCTGTTTCCTCTATGGGTTCTATGTTTCAAAATGCAACTAGTTTTAATCAAGATATTAGTAATTGGAACACACAATATGTTTCCGGTATGGGAGGTATATTTTTGGGAGCAACTAGTTTCAACCAACCAGGAATTGGTAATTGGAATTTTGCCAAGGTTTGTCAAAATACATCTTTTTTTAATTTTGTTTATTTTGACAGTTTTTTGAATACAAATGTAAATTTTACGCAAAGTAATTTTACTATAGAAAATACAGCATTTACGCTAGATAGTACCTATTTATTTCTACAACGATTAATTGCCAATCCAACTATTAATGGAACATTGAATCTAGGAAGTATTCCAGTATATCGTCCGTCTCAAATAAATGATATTTCCATGCAATTACAAAATAAAGTCATTTCTTACGTACAAAATACAAAATATGATAATTTAATCAATCATACATATTTAACATGTTATACATTTAAATTTTATTTGAAAGGGGTTGATTACAGCGTAAGCCCCCCTATAGTGTATGAATTATCAGACAATCCAATATTTACAGGAAGGTATGTAGTGAAGAGTAATCAGGTAATATTCATGGAAGATGCGTCAAACGAAGGAGTGAATATATTAGTAGAAAGTAATTATACTAGTAGTATAAGTCATCAACCCATAGATGCATCAGGAATTCCTTATTTGAAAAGCAGAATACCTCAAGCAAAATATTTTAAAATTGATAGTTACTATTATAATCCATATGTGTTATGGTCGTCTGATGGTATAACTTATAATTATGATACCAATACTTATACTGATTATAGAGATTCTTCAGGAGTATATTGGAGTGTTTTTTATGGTAGTGTAAATATTGCAACAACACAAGTCCCAATTACAAATACTTTACGACAATTGATGGGATATTCATCATACCAATTAAAATCACGTTACGGGTTTTCTGCATCAGATTTATATCTTGGAAATTACAGTATTCAAAATTTAAAAGATGTAAGTTTTGCAGTATTCGATGTAAAATATGCAGGATATACAATTTCACAATTAACAGCAGAATATTCAGAAGCAGAGTTAACTCAATCATTTATTTTCGATATTTCAAACAGTGTTTGGAACAATACCTATCCAATAGTGAATGCTGGTGGTTCATTCGTTGATATTTCGGGAAATGCGGTGCAGAGTGGAATTGTATCAACAAACGGAAATACAAATACTGTATCTTGGAAATGGGTATTTTATAACAATCTCTCTGTAAATGATGGATTAAGTTTCAATACAAATGTAGTTTCCTATGGCAACCATTCTTCTATAAATATAACAAAGTTTGATGGAATACCGCTATGCAATATGGATAATTCAGCTAATGCAAGTTTCTATGGATTCGCGGGTATTATAAGTGCCACGGATAGTCCAAAAATAGTAAATCCAGGTATGGTTTATTGTTTTGAAAATTCAGTCTCAGCAAATTTGGGAAGTATCGGTAACTGGGATACATCAACTGTAACAAATATGAACGGCGTTTTTAAAAACGCTGTGAATTTTAATCAACAATTGTATTGGAAAACAGATTCAGTGACAAATATGAGTGATTTATTCTATGGAGCATCGACCTATAATCAACCAACAAATACAATTGGCAATGTGAATTTGGGAAGTGGTATGGTTTATACAACAAATAGTAGTTGGAATGTTTTAAATGTAACAAATATGTCTGGAATGTTTTATGGAGCATCGAACTATAATCACCCAATTAATAAATGGAATACATCAAACGTAACGAATATGAATAATATGTTTTTTGGAGCAAGTAAATTTAATCAATCGATAGATACTTCAAGTAACTATTATTCGTATAATACATCTAGAAAATATTTTTATTACTGGGATGTTTCAAACGTCCAAACAATGAATTCAATGTTTAATGGTGCATCCTTATTTAATCAAAGTCTAACGAATTGGTATACTGGAAATGTAACTGATATGAGTGGAATGTTTATGAATGATATTTGTTTCAATGAACAATCTATATCGAATTGGAATTATACAAGCGTAGTTGGTAATAAATTGAATAATTTTATATATAATACTGGATATTTATTAACGGATTGTACTACAATTTTAACTTCATTATCGTATAATGACACGTTGAACAATGTAAATTTATTAAATATACCAGCATGTAGAGATTCTTCATTAAAACGCTTAGATTCCATTTTTAATTATAAAAAAATTTCCTATACTAAAAATCAGTTGTACTTTACTTTGTATAATTCGATTATAAATCAATCCTATTTACGCGGATATAAAATCACCATTGATTATGAGAATAATTCATTTCATGGATTTATAATATCAGATTATCAAAATAAAGTATTTTTTATTCAAAATAATGATATTGTCGTACAAACTGGAGAAATATATGGTGAATATAATGACCCTGGTAATGGAACGAATATTATAATCTTAAATGAAACGGATATTGATTATTTAATTACTTCTACCATTAGTGGGTACACTATTTCTACATATTTGTCAAATGTATTTGGATTCCAAAAAGTCAAAATTCTAAATAATTCAGTATCGTATTATAATAATGGAAATTATGTTCCAATCACCACAACAGTGTCAATTACTGGAAGTTCTATACCAGCAGCATTATTTAATAGATTTAAATATAGTGTTAATTATTTAAAAAACTTGCAATTTTTACCATACGAATTAAAGGATGCAGGATATACAGTGTCGGAATTAAAGGATGCAGGATATACTTCAATAGAATTGAGAAATATCGGATTTTCGTATGACATTCTTAAAAATTATTATTCGGATTCTGAATTAAAATTATCATTTATTTTTTCTATTAATACGTCGCATTTTAATAATTCTACAGTATATCCAATTATAAATACGGGAGGGTCTTTTAGGGATGCTAATGGGAATGCTGCGAATGATGTAGTCATCACTTCATCAAATGATACAACTACAGTAACGTGGAATTGGTATTCATATGAAAAACGTTCATTGAATGATGGATTATCATTCAATCCGTATATTATTCCTTATGGATGGTCGAATACGATTAATATTCTACAATTTGATGGAATCCAATTACCGAATATGACAAATGAACGTAATGGAACATTTTTTAATTTTTCGGGTATAATTACTGCAACCGATACTCCAACTATAACAAATACAAGTTTAGCGTATTGTTTTTATAATTCTTCTTGTAATACATTTGGAAATATTGAAGATTGGAATGTTTCAAAAGTTACAGATATGCAATATATGTTTTCTAATGCATGGCGTTTTAATAAAAGTATAGAAAAATGGGATGTTTCACAATTACAAAACATGGAATGGATGTTTAATAGTTCATCATCATTTAATACTTCTATAAGAACATGGGATGTTACAAATGTAACTAGTATGTCAGGTACCTTTGCAAATGGAATATTTAATAATTTTATTGATAATTGGAACACTTCTAATTTGACGAATATGAGTTATTTGTTTTATAATAATAATCAATTTAATCAGATATTAAATAATTGGAATACATCAAATGTAACGAATATGAGTAGTACATTTAATCGTGCGTCAGTATTTAATAAACCGGTTGGTAATTGGAATACATCGAAAGTAACCAATATGAGTGAAATGTTTTATTTTACATATGAATTTAATCAACCATTAGATACTTCTGGCAACTCTTGGAATGTTTCAAACGTAACAAATATGTATTATATGCTTTCAAGAAGTGCATTTAATCACCCTTTAAATAATTGGAATGTATCAAAAGTAACAAATATGAATAATATGTTTTCTATTAATACGGTTTTCAATCAATCTTTAAATAATTGGAATGTTTCAAATGTAACAAATATGGCTTCAATGTTTAGTAGCGCAACAAGTTTTAATGGTGATATTGGTAATTGGAATACTTATAGTCTAACAAATATGTTAGGAATGTTTTATAATGCCTCTAGTTTTAATAAAGATATTGATACAGTCTATGATGGTGATGGAAATGCGATTAAATGGGATGTTTCAAAGATAACAAATATGAGTGGATTATTTAGTGGTGCAACAAATTTTAATGGAAAAATCGGTAACTGGAATGTATCCAGTGTAAGTTATATGTATGATATGTTTTTAAATGCAAGTAGTTTTAATCAATCAATAAATGATTGGAATGTCTCGAATGTTGTATTCATGTATAGAATGTTTTCTGGTGCAACTAGTTTCAATCAACCTTTATATAAATGGAATGTAGTGAATGTTAACAATATGAGCGATATGTTTTATGGTGCATCTACTTTCAATCAAGACATTGGTGGTTGGAATACACAAAATGTTTCCGGTATGGGAGGTATGTTTAATGGAGCAACTAGTTTCAATCAATCACCAATTGGTAATTGGAATTTTTCAAAGGTTTGTCAAAATACATCTTATTTTACAAATACGTATTATGATACTCTTAGAAATACAAATGTGAATTTTACGCAAAGTAATTTTACTATTGTAAATAGTGGATTTGGACTAGATAGTACCTATTTATTTCTACAACGATTAATTGCCAATCCGACTATTAATGGTACAATGGTTCTGGGAAGCATTCCTCCATATCGCCCATCCGAAATAAATGATATTTCCATGGATTTACAAAATAAAGTTATTAGTTATGTACCAAATACAAGTTATGATGACACCATTCAACATGCTTATCTAACATGTTATACATTTATATTTTATTTGAGAGGGTTTGATTACAGCGTAAGTCCTCCTATAATATATGAATTATCAGACAATCCAATTTTTACAGGGAGGTATGTTGTTACAAATAACAATACAGTAGTATACATGGAAGATGCATCTAATGCAGGAGTGAATATATTAAGAGAGAATACTACTTATTATGCTGGTAATTATGTGAATTATCTAACGAATATTACCCCACAAATAGATGCATCAGGAATTCCCTATTTGAAAAGTAGAATCCCTCAAGCAAAGTATTTTAGAATTTCTGATTTTTATTATAGTCCTTATGCGTATTGGTCGTCTGATGGTATAACTTATAGATATGATACCGATAGTTATACTAATTATAGAGATTCTTCAGGAGTATATTGGGGTGTTTATTATGGTAGTGGTTCTGGAGAAACAACACAAATACCCATTACAATAGAGGCATTAAATGCAACTTTATACAGCGCGTCTATTTTAAAAAAATTAGAATATAGTGTGTATGATTTGTTTAGTATAGGATATAGTGTAAAAAGTTTAAAAGACGCAAGTTTTTCAGTGATTGATGTAAAATACGCAGGATATACACTTTCAGAAGTAATCGCGCAATATACGGAAGCAGAATTAACACAAACATTTAATTTCGATATTTCGAGCAGTGTTTGGAACAATACATATCCAATAGTGAATGCTGGTGGTTCATTCGTTGATATTTCGGGTAATACAATTCAGAGTGGAGTTGTATCCACAAATGGAAATACAAAGAGTGTATCGTGGTCGTGGGTATTTTATAGTAATCGTTCTGTAAACGACGGTTTAAGTTTTAATAAAAATGTAGTCTCCTATGGGAATGACCGTTCTATAAATATAAAAAAGTTTGACGGTATCATATTATGTAACATGGATAGTTCGGCCAATGCAACTTTCAATGGATTTGCAGGTATTATAAGCGCAATAGACACTCCAAGAATAATCAATACTAGTATGGCTTATTGTTTTTCAAATTCAAAATCAACGAATTTGGGAAGTATAAATAATTGGGATACATTAATAGTAACAAATATGAGTAATATGTTTAATGGTTCAACTTCATTTAATCAAACGTTGAATTGGTTCACAAAAAGTGTAACAAATATTAGTGGTATGTTTAAGAATGCATCATCGTTTAACAGTCCTTTATATATAACTACAAACAAAGTAACAAATATGAGTGAAATATTTTATGCAGCATCTAAATTTAATCAGTTATTGAATTGGACGACAACACTTGTCACAGATATGAGTGGGGTATTTTTCAGAGCATCCGTTTTTAATCAATCATTAAGTAATTGGAATACTTCAAATGTAACCAATATGAGTAATATGTTTAACTATGCGACAAAATTCAATCAACCATTAGATACTTCTGGAAATTATTGGAATGTATCCAAAGTAACTGATATGAATAGTATGTTTAGTAATACTTTCTTCGACCAATCGTTGAATAATTGGAATACATCAAGTGTCACGAATATGAGTTATATGTTTTATAAAGATGCATCTTTTAATAAACCTTTAAGTAATTGGAATACTGCAAATGTAACCAATATGAATAATATGTTTTATGGTGCAACAAGATTCAATCAATCTCTCGATACAGATGGAAATAAATGGAACGTTTCGAACGTAACAGATATGAACGCAATGTTTTATAATAGCATAGCATTCGACCAATCATTGAATAATTGGAATACATCAAGTGTCACAAATATGAGTAATATGTTTTATGGTGCAAAAGTATTTAAAAAACCATTAAGTAACTGGAATACTGCAAATGTAACAAATATGCGTAATATGTTTTATGGTGCAACATTATTTAATCAACCTTTGAGTGATTGGAATACCGCAAATGTAACAAATATGGGCAATATGTTTTATGGTTTGTCAGAATTCAATCAATCCCTAGATACTTCTGGAAATAAATGGAACGTTTCAAATGTTACAGATATGAGTGGAATGTTTTATAATAATATAGTATTCGACCAATCATTGAATAATTGGGATACAACCAATGTCACAAACATGACGAATATGTTTTATGGAGCAAAAAAATTCAATCGACCATTAGGTAATTGGAATACTGCAAATGTAACAAATATGAGTAAGATGTTTTATGGTGCAACATTATTCAATCAACCTCTAGATACTTCTGGAAATAAATGGAACGTTTCAAATGTTACAGATATGAATGGAATGTTTTACTATACATCCTATAATTATCCGGTTGGTAATTGGAACACTGCAAACGTAACAAATATGAGTAATATGTTTTCTGGAATTTCAACTTTTAATAAACCGATTGGTACATGGGATTTTACAAATCTTGGTAATATTTCGAATATTATAACAAACACTGGATATTCGCTACAAGAAAGTTATACTTTTCTATCAGATATAGCCAATAATAATACAATAAATGTAGATAGTTATTTAAGTTTAGGAGAAATTCCACCAGTTCGTTCTTTAGAATCTTACATTGATTCTGCCTTGTCTGACAAAAACATTACATATTCAAGCATTTACAATTTAATAATGAACCAAACATACCTGAAATTTTATTCTTTAACATTAAAAAATACTAGCAATACTGTTATTTTTAATGGTAAGATGGTAGTATTAAATAGTACAAATATAATATATTTAGAAGATGTTTCAAATGCAGGAGTAAATATAGTATCCACAAATGAAGATTTCGAAAATCGTAGATTTACATCTACAGGAAATATCAAAATAATCGTCGATTCATCCAATATTATATCATTGAATACATTGTATCCTTTAGCCAGTAAATTTTTATTTGTTGTGAATAGTTTATACTATAATGATACTATTATTTCTAATAAAATAGGAACATACACGATAACACAGATTACTGGTGCAAATGCAACATCATTATTTCAAAGATTTAAATATACAATTCCTTATTTAAAAGAAAAGGGGTATAGTTCCAGAGAATTAAATACTAGTGGATATACGCGTCAAGAATTATTAGATGCTTCTTATACTTTATTAGAATTTTTAACTGGAGGGTATGATATGTCAGGTATTTCTAATTCTTTCGTATTTGATATTTCAAATACTGATTATACGGGTACTATAACAGAACCTATAACGAACACTAGTCATTCTTTTTACGATGTCGCCACTGATGTATCTGTAAATTCAGCAACTACCACTGTTAGCTTTTATTGGAAAACATACACAGATTTAAGTTCAAACGATGGGCTAATATTAAATCCATATGTTACGCCATATGGATACGCGCGTTCTATTAATATTCGAAAATTCGACCGAATACCTTTACGATATATGGATAGTTCGGCAAATGGTGCTTTCGGATATTTTAGAGGAAGTATTACTGCAACTGATAGTCCAACAGTTCCAAATAAAAGTTTAGCGTATTGTTTTTATCATGCAAAACCTAAAAATACTATAAATTTATCATATTGGGATGTATCTGGTGTAACAAATATGACAAACTGTTTCGCGCAGTTACCATTTTAGACATTTACACCTTTATGATACAGTTATCAACGTAATATTTTCCAAAACAAATAAAATATAAATATATTATAAATATCAAATGAATACGGATTTTATTGAAGATACAAACCAAGTATTAGAATACACAATTTCAGAGATTAGTGATTGGAATACGAGTAGTGTTTCGGATATGACAAATGTTTTTGCAGGAAATTCATTATTTAATGAATCATTGAACTGGAATACAACAAATGTCACTGATATGACAAACATGTTTAATGGTGCATCATCATTTAATCAATCATCCATTTCCAGTTGGAACTATTCGAGTATTACAGTGATGGATGATTTTATAAAAGATACAGCATATACACTAAGTGAATTGAATAGTATTATAAATTCATTATTTTTAAATCCATCATTGACTAGTAATTCTACAGTAAAAAAAATAGTTATAACTGCTATAACATCTAGAATCGCAAAAACTTTTATTTTTGATATATCTACTTCTATATGGAACAGTTATGAACCAAAAGTGTATCCAGTGGTAAATACGGGAAATTCATTTTCTATAAATTCAAATTTGTTTGATATATCCGTAAATAATGATATAACTACCATTTCTTGGAAATGGTTAAAATATGATATAAGTTCCAATACAGATGGTTTATCATTTAATACGAATGTTGTTCCTTATGGAAATCATCCATCGATTAATATCAAAAAGTTTGATGGAATACCCTTGTGTAATATGGATTCTTCATCAAATGCTAGTTTTTACGGATTTACTGGTAAAATTATAGCAGAAGACATACCAACCATACCAAATACAAGTTTATCATATTGTTTTATGAATTCAAAATGTGATTCTTATGGTAATATTGGTAGTTGGGATGTTTCAAATATTCTTACAATGAATAATATGTTTTATGATTCATCGATAAATAACCCAACCATTGGAAATTGGAATTTTTCAAAAACGAATTCCATGGAAAATTTTATCACGAATTCTGATTTCGATTTAAATAATATATATTCCCTTTTCTCCACTATTTCTACAAATACAAATACAAATACAAATACAAATACTAGTATAAATTTTGGAGAGATTCCGGCATACCGTCCTACGCAAGTATCACCCCTGATTACGTCTTTGAATAATAAAAATATTTTTTTCAATACAAATACTATTTATAATGATATCATCTCTGCAACATATACTTATTTGATAAATACATTGCAGTATACCTCTTCTATTTTACGAAAAAAAGGTTATTATGCAAGTGAATTAAAAACATTGGGATATTCTGTCTCGGAACTCGTCGATGCTGGATATATTTCGTCTGATTTTAAAAATGCTAACTATACTGTATATGATTTATTTTATATGTATACGACTGTTAATAATACATTGATTACTATTCCCGTTATTGAAATAAAGTAATTTTGTTTTATTTTTTTATTTTACAAAATAAAATAAAAAATATTTATCTAGAAAAATACATGTATGTTCCTTGTGTTGTTAGAGCAAACACAATACCTCCCCAAAGAGTATCCATGATGACCGTTTTCAATTCCCATTTCTTAAATATAGACATGTTTGTCAATTCAAACACACCATATATACAAAGACCCAATAGGAACGCTTCACGAATGTCTTTGTGTGGTCGAATAATAAAATAGGAGATTGTAAAACATAATAGTATATATGTTGCTATAATGGCTAGATAATTCGGTTGTAAAATGACACGTTGGACGGTAATGATTTGATTCTGAAATATTCTTTCATTTAGGTTCAAATATAGTATATCGAGTATCAAAAAAAGTATGCTTGCAAAAATATATCTATCTAGCATTTTTTATTTTATATATCGAGAGATTTTGTTTTTTTTGTTTTTCTTTGGTTTTTTACTGTTTTTCTTCTTTTCTCTCTATTTCTTTTCCTTCTTTTCCTTCTTTTCTCTCTATTTCTTCTTCTGAAATCAACGTTCTGATATTTTTAGGAACATTCGATTGTTGGATATACCATTTTACTAAATCGGGGAAATTCGCAATAAAATTCATTCCCGAAATATATGTTGTTCCTAAAACAAGAGTATCCGAT
>Ga0209550_10005926_pt1 | contig 11416 bp, 10 predicted proteins | sample LauGreSuBDMM15SN_2_FD_187567 | JGI IMG/M metagenome (GOLD analysis project Ga0209550, IMG submission 187567) | Freshwater lake microbial communities from Lake Michigan, USA - Su13.BD.MM15.SN (SPAdes) (version 5) | ecosystem: Environmental > Aquatic > Freshwater > Lake | place: Lake Michigan... | reverse complement strand
GTGGGGCAGGACACCATTGGTCGCACCCTGCAGAATGCCATCGCCACCGGGCGTACCGCGCACGCGTATTTGTTCTGTGGAACGCGCGGGGTTGGCAAGACCAGTATGGCGCGCATCTTTGCGCGAGCGTTGAATGCGCGCGGTCAGACGCAAGCGACGGAAATTGGCGAAGCCATCATGCGTGGCGATGACATGGATGTGGTGGAAATTGACGGTGCTTCCAACCGCGGCATCGACGATGCGCGTGATTTGATCGCCGGCGCGGGTATTGCACCGGCGCGCAGCGCTTACAAGATTTACATCATCGACGAAGTGCACATGCTGACCACGCCGGCGTTCAACGCGCTCCTGAAGACCATGGAGGAGCCGCCGCCGCATGTGAAGTTCATCTTGTGCACCACCGAGGCGCATAAGGTTCCCGCCACTATTCAGAGCCGCTGCCAGCGCTTTGATTTCCGCAATATTTCGGCGGCAAAGATCGCCGGTCATTTGCAGGATGTCTTGCGCAAGGAATCCATTGCAGCCGATGACGCCGCGGTCATGCAGGTGGCTCGATTGGCGAACGGATCGATGCGCGATGGATTGAGTCTTCTTGATCGACTGGTTGCAGCAAGCACCGATGGCCGCATCAGTACGCCGCTTCTTGCGGATGTGCTTGGCATGCCCGATGACTCGGTGGTGGCTGGATTGGTGGCCGCGATCGGTGCCGGTGATGCGCGCGTTTCACTTGAGCGCGCCGCTGCGCTCCTTGAAGGTGGCACCAGTATTGATCAAGCGCTTGAACTCATGGCGGAACGATTCCGCATCGTCATGCTTGCCGCGGTGTGCGGCGCTGACAGCGAGCTCTTGGAAGTGGCCGATGAAGCGCGCGCCGAAGCAGCGCGTGATGCCAAGGCATTTGAACCAGCCACGCTGGCGCATCTGATTGCGGTGTGCGATGCGGTGCTGCGTTCTGCCAAGCAGTCCGGTGCGCCACGCACGTTGTTCGACGCAGCGGTGGTGCGCATGGCGCTTGCAGCGCGGTTTGCGCCGGTGGCTGAAGTGGGGGCAGGCACGAGTGCTCGCGCGCAGGCGCCTGTGCCGGAGTTACCTGTAAAAAAACCGTTGCGCCCCATGTGACGCCTGCAGCGCGGCCGGCTGTTGAGCCGGTACCCGCGCAGGCCGTTGACATTGGGGCGCTGTGGAAGCGCATTCTTGAACTGGCGCAGGCCTCGCCGCGCGACCAGGCCACGGTTGATTCGTTCATCCCGGTTTCTTGGGTGGACGGTTTGCTTTCAGTGAAGTGCACGCCGGGTGCCGGGACCACGGGAACGGCTGTTGCGGACATGCTGGCATCGCTGGCAACGCGCGCTTGTGGGCGCGTGGCACGCGTGCGCGTGGATGCTGAAGTTGCCGCACCGCGGCGCATGGAAACGGCGGCCGCACCCAGCCTGCGTGACGACCCGGCGGTGCGGCATCCATTGGTGCTTGAGGTATCCGCGCTGTTTGACGCAACGATCGTCCGTGTGGAGGCTGCAGGTACGCTGCCACCAACGGCGACGGTAGAGGCCTCGGAGGCCAACGACCGTGCCGACGAAACCGACCCCATGGATCACATCACGCACGGAGATCTCGATGTTTGACAAGCTCAAGGCCGCCGCTGGCCTCGCTGGAATGCTCAAGGACCTACCGCGCATGCAAGAGCGGCTCCTGCAAGTAAAGGATGAACTTGGGCGTATTCAATGCGTCGGGCATTCGTCCTGCAGGCGCGTGCGTGCAGTGATGAACGGGCGCATCGAACTTGTTTCGGTGGATATTGATCCGGCCATCGCCAATGCTGCTACCAACTTGGCGCGCGCTGAGTTGCAGACAGCCGTCACTGAAGCCATCAACGACGCCATCCGTCATGCGCGGCGCGAAGCCGCGACGCGGATTTCACAGACCGCAGCGGAGATGGGTATTCCGCTACCGCCGCAACTTCTGGCGCACCTCTAACGATTGCATTCCTCGATCGGTGCAAGGCACTTCGAACACTGGAAATCACTGACGACCGTGGCTACCGAACGACCCAACTCCGCCTACCCCGAGTGTGTCACACGACTCATTGAGGAGTTTGGTCGATTGCCGGGAATCGGTCGGCGCAGCGCAGAGCGATTGGCATTCTTTATGCTCAAGAGTCCCGAAGGGGAGGCGCTGAAATTAGCGCACGCCATCACCGACGTGAAGCGAAAGATTCGGCATTGCTCAGTGTGCTGGAATTTGACAGACATCGATCCATGTCCGATTTGCGTCAGTGCTGCGCGCGATGCATCGACGATTCTGGTCGTGGAGCAGCCGAAGGATCTGATCAGTCTTGAGCAGACCGGCATGTACCGCGGCGTGTACCACGTGCTGATGGGGCGCATCGATCCGCTTGATGGAGTGGGTGCGGACAGTCTGACAATGAAGGATCTGCTGCGACGCGTGGAGCATCCGGAATCGAACGCGCGCGGGGTAGCGGTGCGTGAAGTCATCCTCGGGATGAACGCCGATATGGAAGGCGAGAGCACTGGTCTACAGATTGCCGCGGCGATGGCGCGGCGTGGGATCAAAGTGACGCGGCTGGCGCGCGGATTGCCCGCCGGCGGTCAGATTGAATACGCCAGCAAGGCCGTCTTGGCGGACGCCATTGCGTGTCGGCAGGAACTCTGACATGCGCTTCGAGCATTCACAGCGCCTGCGTACCGGCCAGCACATGCGGATGGTTCCGCGCCTGATTCAATCCATGGAAGTGCTGCAGATGCCGGTGGCGGAGTTGCAGGAGCGGCTGGCTCAAGAGTTGGAGCGCAATGTTGCCCTGGAAACTGCAGAGCCTGGGCTGGAGTTGGAATCAACGCGTATTGAGCACGAGCGCCCGATCGCTGAGCCCGATGCGTCCGCGGAAGGCTTTGAACGTCTCCGCGAGTTTGAGCGCTCCTACGGGGACATGCTTGATAGCGAGGCGCCACGCGCGCGGCGTACTGACGGTGAGCGCGACGGCAAGATGGATGCCATGGCCAATACGCCAAGCCGCGGTGAGAACCTCGCGGAGCGATTGCTTCATGACTGGCGCTTAGCCGACGTTGCGCAGGAATTGCGCGAGCCGGGTACCGCCATTATTGAATCGCTGGATGCTGACGGATTGCTTGATGTTTCGTTTGATGCATTGCGCACCGCATACGGTAATGCGGCGTGGAACGACGAACTGCTTGCTCGCGCTTTGCGTGCAGTGCAATCAGCGCTTGAACCTCCGGGAATCGCTGCGCGTGACGTACGCGAGAGCCTGATGTTGCAGATGGACGCAGCCCTTGCTGAACGCGATGGCGCGGTGTTGTCGGCTGAAGACCGCGCAGCATTTGAGGATGCACGCGTCATCGTTGGCGCGCACTGGATTGACTTTCTGGAGAATCGTTTGCCACGCGTTGAGCAGCGCGCGCAGATGTCGCTCGCGCGCATTCATGCGGCGCGCGACGTCCTGCGCAAGTTGCGCCTTTCGCCCGGCCGGGATGTCACTGACACCGATGCGCGCCCAGTGCAGCCGGACGTAGTGATTGAATACGACGCTGATCGTGATCGCTATGTTGCGGCGCTTGCCGACGGCAATCTTCCGGTACTGCGTGTCAGCCCGGTCTATCAACTGATGGCAAAGGACGGCGCGGTGGAGGCGGAGACTCGGGAGTTTGTTGGCACCAACGTCAAAGCTGCGGAGTGGCTCATTGAGGCGCTCCATCATCGGAGCAGCACGCTGTTGCGCGTGGTAGAAGAAGTGATTGCTCGACAGCGTCCGTGGTTTGACGAAGGCCCAGAAGCGTTGCGGCGATTGGAAATGTCAGAGGTTGCTTCCATCATTGGTTTGAGCACTGGCACGGTAAGTCGCGCGGTGAGTGGTAAGTGGATGCAGACGCCGCGCGGTATGGTGGAACTCCGCAAGTTCTTCACGGGCGGGGTGGAGACTGCCGACGGCGAGGGTGCAAGTTGGGAAGCCGTTCGGCAGATGGTTCGCGACACAGTGGATGCGGAGGATCGAACGCATCCGCTGTCTGATGAAGCCATCGCCAAGCGCCTTGAGGAGCGCGGGGTGACCATCGCACGACGGACCGTGGTGAAGTACCGGGAGCAATTGGGAATTCCCTCGGCGCGCCATCGAAAGTCCCACGGCGCCTGAGGTTGCGCGCCGGGGTTTCGGGGCGGGCAATCGGGCTGGACAATCGAGCTGGGTATTCGGGCCGGACAATCGAGCTGGCCATTCGGGCCATCGCCGTTCGCGGTGCCCTGCACTACACTCGCCTTATGACCTCCGCAGCAGTCTCGCCGGCCACCGCGCAGCATGGTTCCCACCCTCGCAAGATCTGGATGGACGGCCATCTTGTTGATCCTGCTGATGCCAAGATTTCGGTCTATGACCACGGACTGCTGTACGGCGATGGTTGCTTTGAAGGTCTCCGCGGCTACGGCGGGCGCATCTTCAAACTTGATTCGCACTTGCGACGATTGGAAGCAAGCGCGGGGCACATTCGCCTGAAGATTCCCTATTCGCGCGAGGAACTTGCTGCCGCCACCAGGGCAACCATGGAGGCATGCGGAATGGCCAATTGCTACATCCGTATGGTGGTCACCCGCGGGGTGGGAACGCTTGGTCTGCATCCATTCAAGTGCCCGCGTCCGGGCGTGATCATTGTGGTTGACACCATTCAGCTGTACCCGCACGAGTTGTACAAGGCGGGCATGAAGGTCATTGTTGCCAAGCGGCCGCGTATTCCAGTGACATGCCTTGACCCATCAATCAAGAGCCTGAATTACCTGAACAATATTCTTGCCAAGATTGAAGCGATCGATGCGGATGTGCTGGAAGCCATCATGCTGAACACCGATGGTGATGTCAGCGAGTGCACCGGCGACAACATCTTTGCAGTGAAGGACGGCCGGATCCACACGCCGCCAACCAGCGCTGGAATTCTGCACGGGATTACTCGGCAGTTCGTGATTGATGAGCTCGCGCCCGCGCTTGGTTTGCCGGTTGATGAGCGGCGCATGCAGCTTGATGATCTCTACAGTGCCGATGAAGTGTTCCTCACTGGAACGGCTGCGGAGATCATCGGGGTGAGTGCGATCGGTGACCAGACTATTGGCATCGGGCGCATGGGTCCAACAACAGCGCGGCTTGAATCTGAGTTCCGCCGCCGCATCTCCGAGGGTGCGCCGGAGAATTGATCTGCTGGAACGTAACGGATGAAATGTAAAGGCTGCGGCTACTCACTGTGGAACGTCCCGGGGCGCACGTGCCCGGAATGTGGGCGAGGATTTTTGCCCAGTGAGTTTGAGTTTCGAGCCAATGCAGTGGAGTTCTGTTGCCCCGGGTGCATGCAGCAATATTACGGATCAGATCAACACGGTCTGTTAGTGCCGCGCGCGTTTGAGTGTGTGCGTTGTCACGCGCCATGTGAACTGGATTCCATGATCTTGCGGGCCGCGCCGGGGGTGCCGGACGATGCCGTTGAGTTGCACCGCGTTGCGTGGGAGGATCCGCTGAAGGGTGGTGTCTTCCGGCGATTCTTTGCCACGGTGCGCGACGGCATGGCTCGGCCGTCGCAAATTGGCGACGCGCTCCGTGGTGATGTGGTGGTGCGCAAGGCCACCTGGTACGCGGTGTCGGTACTTTCAGTGGTCGCTGTTCCAAGTGTGCTTGGATTTGTGCTGATCACGCTGATCGCGCCGATGATGGGTTCAGGCAGTACGCGCTCGGGTGGCGCCGCGCTCCGCACGGCCCTGTGGGAGTCCGTCGGCGGGGTATGCGCGGTGTTGGCCTCCTGGTACATCCTTGGGCTGGTGGGCTTAGCGTTCTTGGCGTGGATGACTTCACTCACGCTGCGAATGTGTGGGGAACGAGTCCCGTGGAAGGTGGTCTGGTGCTCATTTACCTATGCGCTTGGGCCCATGATCATTCTGGCCGTGCCATGCTTGGGCATCTACTGCGGTTCGCTCCCCGCGAGTATTTGGTGGGTTGTTGCCGCGTGCATCATTCTGGCGCGCGCGACGTCGGTCACTGGTTGGAAGGTGATAGTGTCTGTGCTGGCGCCGCTGCTCTTGATTGGCGCCTTGGTGACAGCGCTGTTTGCGTTCGTGGTGTTACCGCCGATTTCTGCAGCGATGACCGCCGCGGCTCAGGTCGGTTCGGCAAATGCCACGACCTTTGGGCCGCCGGCTCCGGGTGATGCGGCAGACGAATCGGAAGCGGGTAGCGGTCTGGACGAGAGCGCGCCTGCCGAGGTGATGGAGCCCGGGCAAGTCGATATCACTGATCCGAACCAGGAAGACGCACCATGAAGCAGCCCATCATTCGCACTGGCCGTGACTCGATTGTGAGTAGCCGCGTTGCGTTGCGCGCATTTCTTACGGTGGTGGCCGTCTCGGCGGTCCTTGGGCTGCTGGTAATCATGAATTTGGTGACGGATACACGGTTTCTGGCTACTAGTGCCATCGTTGCTGTTGGCTGTATGGCAACATTTGTGTGTGCGTTGGTGGCCGATCACGGGCGTTTTGCGCGCTGGATGCGCTCGGCGACCATCGTTGGTTGGTTGAGCGTGTTGGTGTGGTTGTTTATGGTGTGGTTTGCGGCGGCGCTTGGTTCGAACGGCATGGAGATCACTTCGCGTATCGCTGGCGCGCTGTCGCTGTACGCGGTGTGGTCAATCTTTAGCGCGGTCACCCTTGCTCCGCGCGGCGGTGGAACCATGACAGCCATCGTTCGGTGGTCCGTGTGCGGGCTTGCTACGTGGTGGTCTGCTTTGGGCGAATTTGCGATTGTTGAGCCAGCCATTGCGGAAATGGTGGTGAATACCATCGGCGAACAGTGGTTCTTTCGGATCATCGCTGCGTCGGCTGTAGTGATTGGAGCCGGAACGTTGGCGCAACCCGTCCTGATACGAATCGCTGGCACCACGCCCAACGAGAGTGCGATCCGCGGGCGACGCGCCAAGGTCGCGCTTGGTTGCCCCCGTTGCGGCGCACCATGTGAACTGGAAACGAACACCGATGCCAAGTGTTCCGCGTGCCATTTGAGCATTCGTGTGGAAGTGGATGAGCCGCGCTGCGCGTGCGGCTACTTGCTCTTTGGGTTGGAAACCGCCAGTTGCCCAGAGTGTGGCGCAGCGGTACCAGAGAGTGCGCGCTGGAAGGGCGTGCCCGTCACAGCTTCGCAGGCATAACAGGCGGCGGCGTGATGGATGAGTTGGCGGCAGTGTGCGCGCCAACGCCAGCCGTTCGAGCAGTCACGGTCAGCGGGACTGCGTTGGCAGTCTGCGATGCACTGGCTGAGCCCGCGCCGCGCGGTGCTTCTTGATGCATGGGCTTGGCGCGGAGTTCGCTCCAATCTTTCACCATCAGGTCCGGTGAGGTTGGACCGTCATGCACCTTGAGCAGGTTGTATGCGTTGTTGCGCTGCGCGGGCAAGAAGCCAGCATCGCGGATCAGGCGGCAGATCACTGGCTCGTTCAGGCAATGAACGGTGCCGGCGCTGGAGACCACGTTCTCTTCCATCATCACGCTGCCCATGTCGTTGGCGCCGAAACGCAGGCCAACTTGGCCAACGTGCGGGCCCATGGTGACCCAGCTTGAGCCGATCGAGTGAATGTTGTCCAGGTAAAGGCGGCTAAGTGCTTGGGTGCGCAGGTATTCCGTTGCGCCGGCCATCCGCACGCGCCGACCGAATTCCGGATGCGCGTCCTTGGTGCCGCTGCCATCGAGCTTGGCAACCACGTCGCCAGGGAAGGGCTGCGAGAGATCATCGGCCGCGGCGGCTCCCGCGCCTCCGTGGCCCCATTCCTTGGCGCGACCAAGCGGCGTATTTTCCCGCTGAAACGGCCAGGAAATGAACGCTTTGTATCGACCGCCGCCTTGCGTCGCAAAGTCACTGATGGCGCGATCCTGCCACTGCCGAGTGAGCTCCATGTGGTGAACACGGTCGGCGTGTCCCTCAATGTGGCCAAACATCATGGTGGACGAAGTATTCATTCCCAATTCGTGCGCCACATACATCGTGGTGAGCCACGCTTCGGCGGTGCACTTACCGAGGCCAATCTTGGAACGCACGGCTGGTGCAAAGATCTCACCGCCGCCACCCGGGACGCTGTCAAGACCGGCGTCCTTCAGTTGGCGCATGATGCCACGCACCTTGGCTTCGTAGGTATCGCCCGGTGGGTCGAAGAAATTCACAAACTCCACAAACTCCGGCGGGCTGAATGCATGGACGTGGACGTTCGGATAGCGACGCTTGATTTCGCGCAGCAATTCCAGGTACCAACTCAGCGGCAACTCGGGGTTCATGCCGCCTTGCATGAGAATCTGCGTACCACCGATCGCCACCAGTTCTTCAATCTTGTGAAGAATGGACTCGTAGGTCAGCGTGTACGAATCGTGATCTTCCGCATCGCGACGGAACGCACAGAAGGTGCACTTGGCAGTGCAGATGTTCGTGTAGTTGATGTTGCGATCGATGACATAGGTGCGAACATGGTCGCCGTGTACTTGACGGCAACGCAGATCGGCCCACATACCCAGATCGGCGAGCGGCATGTCGCGCAGGATCTGTAGACCTTGCTCTGGCATCAGTCGAGCGGCACCTGCAACGACGGCATCCATGAAGAAAGCGTCAGCCAGCGGGTTGATGGCGGGGTGCACGGATGGAGCAGGGCGCGCGGCAGTCATGGATCGCAGATTGTAGGACGGAGGCGCATTGCGGCGCTTACACCTTGACCTTTTCCCAGTTGCCGCCCATGAAACGCGCAAGGAACAGCAATCCGCGCACACCAAGTTCCACGCACAATCCGATCCAGATACCCGCGAGCCCCCAACCGAGCACGACGCCGCACACGTAGGCAAGCGGGACGCGAATCAGAACGGTGGAAATGAGGGTGATTCGGAACGTGCCCTTCGCGTCGCCGCAGCCCTTCAGGCCTTGGCGAATGACCAATGCCATGGCAAAGAACACTTGCACGATGCCGCAGATGAAGAGCGCTTTGGGAACTTCCGCAATGACGACCGGGTCACGGCTCATCAGGTGGGCGAGCGTGTCGCCTGCGACCATGAACACAATGCCGAGTACCCCCATGATTGCCATGGCAATCCACAAGCATGCCCATATGGCGCGACGCGCCATGATCGTAGAACCCGCACCCATGTACTGTCCGGCAAGCGCGCCAGCCGCCGTACCCATTGCAAATCCTGGGAGGAAGCTGAACGATTCCCACCGCACCGTGACCATATGCGCGCCGAACAGGCCTTTGACTGGACCGGCAGCGCCGCCTTCGGCGACGGCGATGATGCCGATGAACTTGGTGACGCCGATGCTAGTAGTCAGCCACATGGTGGCGCCCTCAAGCATGTTGGGAATGCCGAGCGTGGTGATGCGCTGCAACATGAGGCGATCAGGCAGCAGGTTGGCCGGGGTCACTTTGAAATCTTTGACGCCGCGCAGGAGCACCACGAGGGTCCAGATGCCGCCGACCGCGTAACAGATGGACGTGCCCGCGGCAATGCCCCACACGCCCCAGCGGCTGGGATCAACCGATGATGGATTGGCGATGGTCAGCGATCCAAAGACCACCACCACCCCGGAGAGTGCCCATGAACACAGCACATTGACCACATTGGTTGCTACGGCAATGACACTGGGCTGGACGGTTTCGCCCGCGCCGTGCAGTGCCATTCCGCCCACCATCATCACGGACATGAGCGGCATGCTGATGGCGATGATGTGCACGAATTCGGTTGCGTAGCGGAGCGCTTCGTCGGAAAGCCCCATCCATTCGGCGGCGATCGGGCCAGCGAACCAAGTGGCGATCGCACCGCCGATCCCTGCTACGAAACTGACCGTGACGGCCGTTCCGCCCGCGGCGCGCGCTTCGCCAAGGTTGCCGCTGCCCATGGCGCGCGCAATGATCGCCTGCGCACCGATTCCGATGCCCATAAGAACGATGGTCGCTACCCACATGAAAGTTGCGCCGAAACCTACGCCGTCAAGCGCTGCGCCAGCGGTGCCCGGCGGAAGATTTCCAGCGAGGAGTGTGTCCGTGGTTCCAACCAGCGCGGCCATGAGTTGCTGCACCAACACTGGAATGGAAAGAATCCAGATTGATTGCCACAGACTCTTGCCGGCAAGTCGCCCGCTCTTAATGATTCGTTCATCGTCGGCAGCGGCTTCGGCACCGGCGATGGAGAGTGCGCCATCGCCGAATGAATCAATGTCGCCTTCGGCTGCGCGACGACGCAGGTCCGCCATCTCGGCGCGTGCTTCTGCTTCTGCGTTCGCTTTCGCTACCGCTGCCGTATCGCTCGCACTCTCAGGAGGCTGCACTGCTGCGCGCATGCGGTGGTCTGGAGCGGCGGTTGGGTCGGTGGGCAAGGGCAGCAAGTGTAGGCGACCGCATCGTTGCGATCGTCGATATCAGCCCTTCTCGCCGAGGTTTCCGAATTCGTTCTGCGGCGCGCCGTCCAATGGCGCAGTTTCACGCATTCCTGCGGGAACGCCCGGTTGTTCAAAGGTAGGAATTGCCCAGAACATCAAGTAATCAAGCGTTCCCAATTGCCGTTCAAAGGTGGGGTAGTAGTACGGAACATCGCCGCGCAATGCCTTGGGATTTGCATCAGCCCAACTGCGCCATAGACCGGGTTCAAGCCCAAAGTCAGCGCCAGTGATGAGCCGCAGACTGTCCGCTGACGCAAGATTGACAGCAAGTTCACGATCGTCAAGCGAACTGCACAGTGCCTCAAACGCATCGCGCGTGGAGTATTGCCCCAACGCGATGGCAAGTTCCACGCGGACGGCCGAAGTTTCGTCTTCTTGGATGAGCTTCTTCCAAATCACATCGGCGATCTTTGGATTGTGAATGCGCTGCAGGCCTTTGGCCGCGGCGATACGGATCTGCTCGTTTTTATTTTCGAGTTGGTTGGCGACAATCACCGCATCTTCGGCGCGCGCGTGTCGCGCCAGCGCCTGAATGGCAGTGGCTTTCACCACGGGGTCGCTGTTCTCGTCAATGTACAGACGGTACAAGTTCACATAGACGGGCTCGCCACCGAATCCAGAGTTACCGATCAATAGCACTCCGCGACGCTGGTTCTCGGGGTCACTGTCATCCACTGCCCATCGTCCAGCCTCAGCAGGAGAGGGCGGGAACAACGAATTGGAAGCGTCGCCCATATCGCTGGACATTTGTTCGCACGCGGTGAGGAGCGCAGGCGCGGATAGGAGCATGGCCGTGCACAACGACCGAAGCACAACCTTTGCAAAGCAAGGAAAGTGTGCGGGCGTACAGACGCTGTACGCGGTGATCGCGGGCGTCGATTCAAGCGGTGGTTTCCGGGTCCGTCCGAGTGCCACGCGGGCACGATACCTGCGTACCCTCCCGGTATGTCAAAGCTA
>Ga0209550_10005925_pt1 | contig 11418 bp, 9 predicted proteins | sample LauGreSuBDMM15SN_2_FD_187567 | JGI IMG/M metagenome (GOLD analysis project Ga0209550, IMG submission 187567) | Freshwater lake microbial communities from Lake Michigan, USA - Su13.BD.MM15.SN (SPAdes) (version 5) | ecosystem: Environmental > Aquatic > Freshwater > Lake | place: Lake Michigan, USA... | reverse complement strand
AAAACAGGGAATAAAGACTCCTCGTATTTATACCTTTCAAAATATGTAAGCTTTCTAGAACAAAACTCAACCTCGAAAAATGCACAAAAAATTGCCACCCTCACTCAAAAAAATTCTGGTGAACAGCGCGAACGTCTCTTAGAAATGCAAGGAGAATCACTGGAAAAAGAATTAAAAGAAAAAAAAATACTGCAATTACAAAGTGATCGGAGATTCTTCGGGATCATTTTTATCGTTATAATCTTACTGTTAGGGGTTTTTATTGTTATTATTGTTTTGCGCCAAATTAAAATGAAGCAAGCGCAGCGGGTAACCGAAATGTCTCAGACATTATTAAGATCGCAAATGAATCCTCACTTCATTTTCAATGCTATGTCCGTTATTCAAAGCTATATTTATGAGAACACCCCAGCACTAGCATCCAAGTTTTTAGTTAATTTCTCCCGATTAATGCGCCTTATTCTTGAAAATTCAAATAAAGAATTCATTCCCTTAGAAACAGAAGAGGAAATCTTAACAAAATACTTAAATACACAAAAGTTGCGTTTTGAAAATCGATTTAATTTTAAAATTAATATAGAGGAGGAACTCCGAATAAAACGAGTTTTAATTCCACCTATGATTACGCAGCCATTTATAGAAAATGCCATCGAACATGGTCAATTACATACAATTAGCCATGGATTAATCACCGTGGATATGACAGAAAGTGGGGGTTTATTAGTGATAAACATTTCCGATAATGGGGTGGGTCGAACGAAGGCTGGAAAAATAAAAAAGAATAAAAGCCATAAATCGATGGCTATCAGCATTACACGAGAACGGATAGAAATATTGAACAAAAAATATAAAGGAAAAGGCAATTTAAGTATCGAAGATTTCGATTTAGCGAAAAAAACTGGCACACAAGTGACAATATGTTTGCCTATTATTTATGAATTAACTACATTTAACCATGAAGAAAAAAGTTCTAATAATAGATGATGAAAATCGCACGCGCGATTTTGTAAAAAAAATGATTGATTCATTTCAACTTGACTTAGAGGTTTTTACTGATGGGGAAAATGTGGAAACCGGTATAGAGGCGATTAATCGCATACAACCAGACATTGTTTTTTTAGATATTCAAATGCCTGATGGAACAGGTTTTGATGTGTTAAATAGCTTAGAAACGAAAAAGTTTGAGGTGATTTTTATTACTGCCTATCAAGAATATGCTATTAAAGCCATCAAATTTAGCGCATTAGACTATATCTTAAAGCCCATTGACGCTGAAGAGTTACACAGTGCTATACTTACTGCAATTGATTCCGTTGATTTTAAGAAAGAAGACCTGCAATACGAGGCATTAGAAAACAATATTCAACCTGGGAATCGTCGGAAATTAGTATTAAAGACCCAAGAATGTGTTTACATTGTTGACTTAATGGAAATTATTCGTTGCGAAGCAGATAAAAACTATACTTTTTTCTTTCTTAATAGCGGAAAGAAAATACTAGTTTCAAGAACCCTAAAAGATTTTGAGACGATGCTTAATGGCTATGGATTTTTTAGAATTCAACAATCTCACCTCATCAATTTAGATTACTTAGATCGTTACGATAAGCATCAAGGAGGCGCAATTATTATGAAAGATGGATCGGCACTACCACTTTCGCCAGCTAAAAAAGATCAGTTTTTTAAATTACTGGAACGACTTTAGGCCAAGGCTTGTTGTAAATCTTCTATTAGATCCTCTGCATCTTCCACGCCAACGCTCAGACGAATTAAGGAATCGACCACGCCACTTTTCTCTCTAACGTCCTTCGGAATGGAGGCATGCGTCATCGTAGCTGGATGACCAATTAATGACTCAACACCTCCTAAAGATTCTGCCAAAGCAAATAATTTTACTTTTTTCACGATTTCAAGTGCCTCATCCAGATTATTTCCAAGTAAAGTAAATGAGATCATCCCTCCGAAACCGCGCATTTGTTCTTTTGCCACCAAATGATTCGGATGAGATTCAAATCCTGGCCAATAAACCTTGTCAATTTTTGCGTTTGTTTTAAGAAAACGGGCTATTTTTTCCCCGTTCTCACAATGCCGTTGCATACGTAGGTGCAATGTTTTTATTCCCCTTAAAACCAGAAAAGAATCCATTGGACCTGTTACCGCACCGGAAGAATTTTGAATGCGATACATTTCGTTAGCGATTTTCTCATCCGAAGTTACCAAAGCACCCATTATAACATCTGAATGACCACCTAAATATTTTGTCACTGAATGCATAACGATATCTGCACCTAAATCCAAAGGAGTTTGTAAGTAAGGTGTTGCAAAAGTATTATCTACACATAAAAGAGCGCCTACTTTTTTGGCAATTATTGACATGGCAGAGATATCTATAATGTTCATCATCGGGTTAGTTGGAGTTTCAACCCAAATGATTTTAGTGTTTTCGTTAGTTAATCGCTCAACTTCAGTGGTGTTCTGCATGTCAACAAAATGAAAAACAATTCCGTACTTTTCAAAGATCGTCTTGAAAATACGGTAAGAACCACCGTATAAATCATTGGTTGAAATAACCTCATCACCGGGATTCAGCATTTTTATTACGCAATCAATTGCTGCTAAACCAGAACCGAAACAAGCCCCATACTTTCCGTTTTCAATGGCTGCAATGTTTTTTTCAAGTGCGTGACGAGTAGGATTTTGAGTCCTCGAATATTCATATCCTTTGTGGTTTCCTACGCCATCTTGTACGTAGGTAGACGTTTGATAAATAGGCGTCATGATTGCTCCTGTTGCTGGGTCCGGCTGAACACCTGCGTGTATTGCTTTTGTTCCGAATTTCATTCTTAAAAATTTTCTGCCAAATGTAACACAATTCAACATTTTTATTTACTTCATTAGAACAATAAAAAATAAAACATCTATGATTATGAAAACTTCCATTTTAGTAGCGCTGTGTCTAATGTCATGTAACTTAATGGCACAATACACCTTTACCTCCTTTTCAATCAACACAATTGATTTAAAAACAAACGAAGTTGTTTCATCTGAAGCACGCATGGAGACCTATAATATTTCGTTTAAAGACCGTCTATTTATTCATAATATATTTGATAGCGAAACCAACAGCGCAACCAATTCTCAACTATATAAAATCATAAGCATCAAAGAAGAAGGTAACATGGTATACTTCACCACAGAATCCGGATTATCGGGAAAAAACTACACATTTATTATTAAAATTGACGAGGAGCAAACCCAATTTTTTCAATATTTTGACGAGGAAGAAATTATCGAATTTATAGGAAATTCATCCACCTTTACAACATTCAAGCAAGATTAAGTTCTAGCATTGGATCCCAAAAACGCTTGATAAAATCAATCACTTGGTTGTTTTCTACCATAATGCCTTCTGAAATTAACAATTCTTGCATTTTTTTAGGTGTTTCAAAATGCATTTTACCTGTTAGAAGCCCCATTCGATTCACCACTCGATGCGCAGGGACATCCTTCATTCCATGTGATGCATTCATTGCCCATCCGACCATTCTTGAAGATTTCTTGGTTCCTAAATAATTAGCGATTGCTCCGTAAGAAGTAACTCTTCCAGCAGGAATTAAGCGAACAACTTGATAAACTAATTGAAAAAAATCCCTCTTGTTTTCCGAAATAGTGATGGGCATAAACAAAGTTAATAATAGAAACAAAAAAAGCCGGGGATAAACCCGGCTTATATAATTTTAAATTGAATGTCTTAATGCCCTTTACAGCAGTCTTTCTTGTCAGATGCATTACCCATCCATTTTCCATCTTTTCCATAATGGGATAGACAGGCCATTTTTTCAGCGGGAGTACACTTTAAGGAATCACACATTTTAGCGCATTCATCTTTGGTCATTTTAGCACATTGGTTCATATCGCATTTTCCCATGGTAGCATGGCAATTTTCTTTTTTTCCACATGAAGAAGAAGCACATTTACCATCTACCATTTCACATTTGGTTTCGGTGTCAATAGCTTTTTTAGCATCATGCTGCCCACTTCCTAAAATTGGAGCGATTACCAAACCAATTAAACAAGTTAATTTGATTAAGATGTTCATCGATGGTCCAGAAGTATCTTTGAATGGATCTCCAACTGTATCTCCAGTTACTGCTGCTTTATGCGCATCAGAACCTTTGAAAGTCATTTCGCCATTGATTTCAACACCCGCTTCGAAAGATTTCTTCGCGTTATCCCAAGCACCACCTGCGTTATTTTGGAAAACTGCCCAAAGAACACCGGATACCGTAACCCCAGCCATATAACCACCTAACATTTCAGCGATAAGTTGGTTATTATCCCCGTAAACTAATTTACCTAAGAGTACAATGGCAATTGGAAAACCAATAGTCATTAAACCTGGCAACATCATTTCTCTTAAGGCTGCTTTTGTAGAAATTTCTACACATTTACCGTATTCTGGCTTACCCGTTCCTTCCATAATTCCTGGAATTTCTTTGAACTGACGACGCACTTCATACACCATATCCATGGCTGCTTTACCAACAGAATTCATTGCTAATGCTGAGAAAACAACAGGAATCATTCCACCAATAAACAACATCGCTAAAACAGGCGCTTTGAAAATATTAATTCCATCAATACCTGTGAAAGTAACATACGCTGCAAATAAAGCCAATGAAGTTAAAGCAGCTGAAGCGATTGCAAATCCTTTTCCAGTTGCGGCAGTTGTATTACCAACTGAATCTAAAATATCCGTTCGTTGACGAACTTCTTTCGGTAATTCACTCATTTCAGCAATTCCACCTGCATTATCAGATATAGGTCCGAAAGCATCAATCGCCAATTGCATAGCAGTTGTTGCCATCATGGCCGAAGCCGCTAAAGCTACCCCATAAAATCCTGCTAATTCATAAGAACCCCAGATTGCAGCTGCAAACAAGATTACCGTTGGGAAAGTAGAAATCATTCCGGTTGCTAGACCTGCGATTACGTTTGTTCCCGCACCTGTAGAAGATTTTTGAACGATTTTCAATACTGGCTTCGTACCTAATCCTGTATAATATTCTGTAACAGAAGAGATCGCACCACCAACAACTAAACCAACTAAAGTGGCAAAAAATACGCGCATGGATGAAATATCCTTAACACCTTCACCAAAGAAACTCATTTTCATGGTTGCAGGCAACATCCACATTACTAAAAAATAACAAGCAACAGCCGTTAATACAATCGAAACCCAGTTACCGATATTCAATGCTTTTTGAACTTGAGCTTCTTTTGCATCATTGCTAGTAATCTTAACTAGCATCGTTCCAATAATTGAAAACAGAATGCCGAAACCGGCAATAGACATAGGCAATAAAATTGGACCTATTCCACCAAATCCTTCTTTAATAATATCGCCCCCCATATCTTTAATCACATAGTTACCAAGAACCATGGCAGCTAATACCGTTGCCACATAAGAACCGAATAAATCGGCACCCATTCCGGCAACGTCACCTACGTTATCACCTACGTTATCAGCAATAGTAGCAGGATTACGAGGGTCATCTTCTGGAATTCCAGCTTCTACTTTACCTACTAAATCTGCACCAACATCAGCCGCTTTAGTATAAATACCTCCACCAACTCGAGCAAATAAGGCGATAGATTCAGCTCCTAAAGAGAAACCAGCTAATGTTTCCAAAACGACCGTCATTTTTTCTGTTCCATCAACACCCCAAACTCCTCCCATAAAATATTGGAAAAAGAAAATAAAGAAAGCAGTAAGACCTAAAACAGCTAATCCAGCAACACCTAATCCCATAACCGTTCCGCCACTAAAAGCAACTTTCAATGCTTGTGGTAAACTTGTACGAGCAGCTTGCGTTGTACGAACATTCGTTTTAGTAGCGATTTTCATTCCCATATTACCAGCTAATGCTGAAAAGAACGCGCCAAAAACAAAGGCAACTACTATTAATATGTGTGTAGTTGGAACAACAAACGAAATACCCGCCAACAAAACACTTGCTAAGACTACAAAGATTGCTAATAAGCGGTATTCAGCTTTAAGAAAAGCCAAGGCTCCTTCATATATGTAATCAGAAATTTCTTTCATTTTACCATCACCAGCATCTTGTTTTAATACCCAAGATCGTTTAATTGCCATAAAAAGTAGGCCGATTATAGCCATCGCTATTGGTACGTATATCATAAATTTTTCCATTGACTCTTTTTTATTTAATCGTTAATTTGGGGACAAAAGTAATTTTTTTTACCAAAGTTTGCAAGACAACAAGTTGTTTTTGCCACGCGAAGTGATTTGAAGGTTAATACCTTAAAGACTAATCTTGGGAGATAATTTCAAACAAGGCATCTAGATTAGGAGAAATAATTATTTCTATTCGCCTATTTTTTGCTTTATCGTTCACATCCACCGGATGAAACTCTCCTCTTCCTGCCGCCAATATTTGCTTTGGAGACATGCTGCAATTGGCAAGCATGATTTCAGTTACCGCAGTAGCTCTCAACACTGATAATTCCCAATTATTCCGGGGAATCGCAGTGCTTACCAATTTATCTGAATCCGTGTGGCCCTCCACAACTATTTCCAAGTCCTTTTCTAATTCAAGCGCTTTTCCAATTTCAATGAGGGCTTTTTTACCCTCCGCTTCCACCACAATACTACCCGACTTAAATAAAAGTTTAGCTTCAAGACTCACATAAATTTTGCCGTTTTTCTGTTCTACCTTCAGACCTTTATTTTCGAATCCACTCAAAGCTGCAGCTACTTTATCTTTAAGCGCTTTGAGAGTGGCTTCTTGCCGACTCAGCATTTCTTCTAGTTCATTAACCCGTTGTTCCCTCTCAGCCAAAAGTTTTTCCTTCGATTTTAATTCAGCATCCAAGGCCAACAATTCTTCTGTTTTACGTTGTATTTCAATTGATTTTGCCTCCAATTGCTTTTGTAAGGCGGTAGATTCTTTCGCATTTAAGGATTTGTATAAATCGAATGATTTTTCCAATGCATCATTTTCAGCTGTTAGCACCTTAAAACTTTGAAAAAGTTGACGATACTTCTCTCCCAAAACAGAGGTGTCCTTTTTTATTTTTGCCAAATCAGCTGCCGCCACATCATATAAAACTTGAAAGTCTTTGTATTTTGACTCAAAATCCAAGCTGCTACGCTTAAATTTTTCTAATTCTTCGGAGCAAACCTTTTCTCGCTCTACAAGTTCCTTGTATTTTTTCCCTGATACACAAGACGAAACAAGGGCACAAAAGAAAAATAGCTGAAAAATAGTGGTAACTTTCATAGTTTGGTATGTTATATGCAAATATGTACATATAAAAAATGCTGGCTCTACGAATTGATTTTAGTTTTGAACAAGACAATCTTAATTCCAACCCTTAGCACAATTAAAAAATATATTAGTTAACTTTACTTTTTAATAAATAAACTCATGAAAGTAGCCGTCCTATCCTTATTACTATTTATCTTGTATCCTACCTGCACCTTAACTGCACAAACGTTTTATTCAGTTAATTATAAATCCGATGCGAAAGTGAAGGTTTTTGTAGCCAATTATAAATCAGATGCTGATTTAGTGGTGTACAAATGCAGTTATAAATCTGATGCAAGTGGAAATGATGGCCTTTGGTTTTTCACCAACTATAAGTCAGATGCTAAGTTTCCCATATTTTTTTGCGATTATAAATCAGATGCTGATTTAGTGATCTTCTTTGCTGATTATAAATCAGATGCCGGTTGGAGAAACCAAAGTAAAAAACATCTTTTATACTAGTAAAAGCTTGTTTTATTTAGAATTAATAGCTGTTTTCTTCGGATTATTATATTTAGTTTTTATTGTTTTAAAGAAACCGATTGCTTGGTTTTTTGGCATACTAAGCTCCCTGTTTTATCTGTATATTTTTTATAAGACCAACCTTTTCTTCCAATCAATTCTACAACTATTCTACCTTTTTCTAGGATGCTACGGTTGGTGGACTTGGAAAAAGCAACATCAAATAATACCCCGGTCCTGGAGGATTTCTCGGCATGTTCTAGTTATTTCAATAGGCATAGCCATCACTTTATTACTTGGCAGTGAATTATACATAGACGGCCAAGAAATGCCTTATTTCGACGCCTTTATTGCTGTTTTTTGTGTCTTAGCAACCTATCTAACGACAAAAATAATTATTGAAAATTGGTATTATTGGATACTACTGAATCTACTTTCAATGATTCTATTTCATTACAACCAGCTTTATTTAACAGAATTGTTATTTTTTGCCAACCTTCTTTTATCAATTTTTGGCTTGATTCACTGGAAAAAAACAAGTGATTAATAGGCTTTATTGCTAATTTTGCCAGATGAAAAGAATTGTATTTATACTTGTTATTTTGATAATTTGTGTTGCTATTAGCTACACAATGCTACAAAAAAGCACGCAAGACCGACTGCCAATAATCAATCCTACTGATTTAAAAAAAGAGTTAGTTGATCCTGAATTACTTACCGTTGGACAAGGTCATACGATTGGCAATTTCAGTTTTACCAATCAAGATGGAAGAACGATTACTCAAAAGGAAATCGAAAACAAGGTGTTTGTAGCAGAGTATTTTTTCTCAACCTGTAAGAGTATTTGTCCCATTATGAATCAACAAATGCAACGCATTCAAAAAAAATTCAAGGGTGAAAAAAATATTAAATTACTAAGTTTTACTGTTGATCCTGAAATAGACAACGCTGAAACCCTAAAGGCCTATGCTAGCCAACACGGTTACGAAAAAGGACAATGGCATTTTTTAACAGGGACTAAATCATCCCTTTATTCCTTGGCAAGAAAATCCTTTTTTGTTTTAAAACCTGCCGAGGCGACAAATATTGGGGATGCTGGCAGCGATTTTATTCACACCAATAATTTTGTTTTAGTAGACAAGAAGAAAAGAATTAGAGGATATTACGACGGGACGAATCCGGTAGAAATCACTGAATTAATTCAAGATATTGAGTTGTTATTAAATGAGTAGACAAGGCAACTACTATTTATTAGAAATTCTGTGTAACTTCAACACTTTAAAAAACGATGATAAAATACGTTTGCATTCTTTTTTTTCTAATTAGCATTACTGCTCACGGGCAGGGTTACACCACCACCTACAAACTAAAAACACCTCCACCAAAGGCCGCTGGTTGTGCGCCACCTACAACAACAACCTATTTAGAGTTGAATAACGTTCGTGCAATGATTCATACCGCGGGCAACCTTTGGCAAATTCCTGGGCAAAATTATTCCCAGTATGAGGTTCCAAAAAATTCTGGCGTAATGGCCCTTTTTACATCAGCTTTATGGCTAGGAGGCACCGATATCAATAATCAATTAAAACTTGCCGCATTACGATACCGGAATGGACAAGATTACTGGACAGGGCCTTTGTCGCAAATTTATGCAGAAACGTCTTATGAAACTTGCAACAAATACGATAAGCATTTTGTCACCACCCAGGACATGGTGCGAGAATTCAGTGCCTGGTATGAAGCGGGACTTGCAGACCAAAGCAATGGGACATCAACACAAACCCAATTATTTCCTAATTATCAAGTTCCAGAAATCATAAAAGATTGGCCTGCACATGGCGATGTTAGCTTGGGGCAGGATTATTATTTAGCGCCTTTTTTCGATTTCAATAGCGATGGGAATTACAATTATCTTGATGGTGATTATCCATGGTACGACATTAAAAAAAATAAACAATGCAGCGTTGACAGAACCGTATCGTTATATGGAGACCAAAACTTTTGGTGGGTAATGAATGATAAAGGGAATATTCATACCGAAACTGGGGCCGATCCAATTGGGATGGAAATTAGAGCGCAAGCATTTGCGTTTGCTTCCAATGACGAAGTGAACAATATGACATTTTATAATTATGAACTAATCAATCGAGGAACGCAAACACTTTACAATACCTATTTCGGATTTTTCACCGATGGTGCGCTGGGTGACCCTTATGATGATTATACCGGTTGCGATGTAAATAGAGGTCTTGGATATTATTACAACGGTGATAATTTTGATGGTGACAATTCAGGATACAAGGGCTATGGCTATTCCCCGCCTGCCGTTGGTGTAGATTTTTTTGAGGGGCCATTTCAAGACAATGATGGAATCGATAATGCCTATGGAATTGGCGATAACGAAGCGCTTAATGGAATTGGTTATGGCGATGGAGTTATTGATAATGAACGATTTGGTATGAGGCGGTTTTTATATTATTCAAACACTACCAATGGCGCCAATATTAACCAAACTGACCCCACAAGTGCGGCAGATTACTATAATTATTTGAGAGGATTTTGGAAAGACGGGACAAAATTTGTTTACGGGGGTAGCGGTCACATTTCCGACGCGCAAGCAGACCCAAATACACCCTGTGAATTTATGTTTCCAGGAGATACCGATCCCCAAGGTTGGGGAACAAACGGCGTTCCTCAAGCAAACTGGACCGAGCAAACAGCAAACAACACTCCGAATGACCGAAGATTCGTAGAGTCTGCAGGTCCCTTTATTTTAAAACCTGGAGCAGTTAATAACATTACTGTTGGTGTCGTTTGGGCGAGATCCACCGGTGGTGACCCCTTTACATCTGTAGAATCATTAAGAAGAGCCGATGATAAAGCGCAAGCACTTTTTGAAAACTGTTTTAAAGTACTCGATGCACCACATGCACCCATTTTAAAAATTCAAGAGTTACAAAATGAATTGATTTTAATGTTGTCGAATCCAACAAATTCAAACAATTATGGGGAAAATTACATCGAAAATGATCCCTTTATTGTATCTAATGATCCCAATGCGGATAAATCTTATCGATTTCAGGGCTACCAAATTTATCAACTAAAAAACAATCAAATAGCAGTTTCCGATTTAAGAGATCCTACCAAAGCAAGATTAGTTGCACAATGTGATATTAAGGACAATATTGAAAATATTGTCAATTTTGAATTCGATGAAGATTTAGGATTTAGTGTTCCTATTCAAATGGTTGCTGCACAAAATGAGGGCATCCGTCATAGTTTTAGTGTCAAAACAGATTTATTCGCCCAAGGCAGTACACAATTAGTAAATTTCAAGCGCTATTATTATATTGCTGTAGCCTATGCCCACAACAACTACAAAACCTATGTTCCAGATGATCCCATTGCACTTGACGGACAAAAAAAACGATATATATTAAGCCGAAAAGCCCCAATGGGAGAAGTTACCACTGTAGAGGCAATTCCTCACATTTCCGCACCGGAAGCGGGCGGCACACTACATTTTTTAGAATACGGATCCTCACCAAAAATAACCCGCGTTGATGGGTATGGAAATGGTAATCGTCCGATTGATTTTACAAGTACTACCTTGTCAACAATTCTTTCT
>Ga0209550_10005924_pt1 | contig 11419 bp, 8 predicted proteins | sample LauGreSuBDMM15SN_2_FD_187567 | JGI IMG/M metagenome (GOLD analysis project Ga0209550, IMG submission 187567) | Freshwater lake microbial communities from Lake Michigan, USA - Su13.BD.MM15.SN (SPAdes) (version 5) | ecosystem: Environmental > Aquatic > Freshwater > Lake | place: Lake Michigan, USA... | reverse complement strand
CACTAGACGATGGGGACTTAGTGGAGAGGTAAGGGTATCGGGTTAATAATCAAGGGCAAAACTAATTAATAATTAAGCGGAGAAGTGATCAATTTATAAAGTGGGACAATTATCCCTATGCCCATCATCTCCGACATGACACCACCAATTATCAAAGCGGCAGCTATTGCCCTGAAAGAAGGTCATTTGGTGGCATTTCCCACCGAGACAGTTTATGGACTTGGTGCTAATGCAGTTGATAAAAAAGCTGTCGCCAGAATTTATCAGGTTAAAGGAAGGCCAAAGGATCACCCGTTAATTGTTCACATTTCCTCCATTGAGTTATTGTATAAGTGGGCGAGAGATATTCCTGAGTATGCAATCGAACTCGCTAAGCAGTATTGGCCAGGTGCAATGACATTAGTTTTGCCAAGAACAGGTTTAGCTAAGGATTTTATTACCGGTACCCAAGATACAGTTGCAGTTCGAGTCCCTTCTCATCCATTAGCAAATAAGTTATTGAAGGAGTTCGAAGCTCTTGGTGGATTTGGAGTAGCCGCCCCTAGCGCGAACAGATTTGGCAAAGTGTCAGCTACCACTGCACGGAGCGTTAAAGAAGAATTAGAAAAATATTTGACAAATAATGACCAAATATTAGATGGCGGATCCTCTCAGATTGGTATTGAATCAACCATTATAGATTGTACAAAAGATTTGCCAGTGATATTACGCCCCGGTTACATCACAAGTGAAATGGTAGAAAGTTTTTTGTCTTTAAATATTACAGAATTTGATTTAACAAGTAACAAAATTATGGCCCCAGGATTATTAGATGCACATTATTCACCAAATGCTCAAGTACTACTTAATGGAGTGCCACAGCCAGGTGATGGATTTATCGCACTTGCTAATATTCCAACACCTATTGGTACTGTTAGATTAGCAAGCCCAAAAGATAATAATGAGTACGCACGCGAACTTTATAATGCTCTACGCCTTGCAGATAATAAAGGAATTAAAATCGTTCAAGTAATTCCACCTATGGAACAAGGAGTTGGCGTGGCAATAAAAAATAGACTTATCAAAGCTGCGTTCATTAAATAGACTAAGCGTGATTGGCAATTATTACATTATGTCTGTGCATCAGATCGAGGCCTTACTAGTAACTGTTTAAATAGATTTGTTGGCAGCAGTTTTCTCAAATATTTAGAAACTTTGCCCGTGGATAACCTACCACTTAAGGTCTGCTTGGTTTCAAGATATACAAAATTTCTAGATATTATAAGTTTAGGATTGAAAACGGAAGTAGTATTTACAGCCGCGGACTTAGGAAAGCCTTGATAATTTCTTTTTCCTGCGACTCATATTCTCATTTTGTTGCTGATGGGCCTATGGATGCGTATTCAACGGGTACCTCTGAAAAATTTTTGAGAATCATTCGTAATCTGGTGAAATGTAGTGTTGGGCTAAATTACCGACAATTTTTCTTGCAAGCAGAGGATCTTGTTTAGGTTACGTTCCTTTAAATTGGTAAAACTCACCCAGATTATTCCTATTTAATCCGCGAATCTCAGGATAATGATAATAGATCTATTATATGCGCAAAAGTTGGCTAACTTTTAACTTACCTTATCAACTTTTGGTATGGGAAGACCTTACGTGCTTGTAGCAGTATTTTCGCTTATTGTGGTTCCAGAAAATTCCTAAATCCTGTTTTTAAGCTTTTGCTCTATATAATCGTGGCGCCACCGACTTTCTCTATTTAGACTACATTGGTATTGCTTAAGGATCGTTTCTTTAGCCGAGGGGTAAATATGAAGAAGAAAAAAGTCAAGCGAATTGAGTCCTTGGTTGAACTATCAAAAAAAAGAAGAAATGAAACATCAAATAATTTAGCAATAACTAGTTTTATTTTAGTCCTGTTTGCAATAGCTCTACCAATTATATTGTGGCTAAGCAACAAGCAGGATTTTTTCGATAGAACTCTAAGTTTATCGCCATATAAAGTTTTCTATTTTTCGTCTGTTGCGTTTTTGATTCTAATAAGTTGGCTAGTCTCAAGGAAAAATCCTAAATTTAAGAACCCACAAAGAAAAATACTGTTTTCATTCATTCCCATAATTGGATTTTATATACTAATTTCTTCAGATTATTCCGTGTTTTTATACTCGCAGCCTGATCGAGTTAAGACATATTCAAGTTTATTAACTTTTTCTATAAGCGTACTAATATCCGCCTTTATCCTTATTAAAGGAAAAGATGGTGGACAAATTGTTAATTTTGTTGCAATAGGTGTTTTAGTGTACTTGAGTGGTTTTCTAGTTATTAATGAATTCCACCCCTATAATGCAAACTCACTAAACTTATCTATTGTTATTCATCCAATAATTCAAGCAACCTTAGGCGTCGGACTACAGTCTGATATTAGAGCACAATATGGAATGTATGGCGAAATTCTAGCGCCACTTATTTCAGCATCTAATTGGATTTTTAGTCGAGACATTTCAATCACACAAATCAGTTCAATACTTGCAGTAATTTTCTTTTTGTCATATATCGCAGTTTATCTATTTTTGAGGCGGCATGTTAACAATAGAAAATTACTAGGAATTTCATTTATAGGTTTTTTGTACCTAAGTCTATTCGCTGTAACTACGTGGCCGTCTGAATTGTATTATCAGTATTACCCGATACGGCTATTGTTTCCGATGACATCTCTCTTAATCATATATGTAATTGGGAAATCAAAGTCAGACAAGCATTTAATTTTTTCATTCATTTACTTAACATTAGGAGTATTTTGGAATCTTGATGTGGGACTCTTTACGATTCTAGCAGCCCTTGTATATTACTATGTAATACAAGCAAATCAATTTCGGCAACGGAAACCAAATCGTAGCGATATTTGGCGTACTGCTCTACCAGTAGTTACAGTGACGATCACTATATTGGCGATCAATGTGGCCCATTTGCTCCGATATGGAAAAGTAATTAGTTTTGAACTATTCCTTGGCTCCCAAAAACTTTTTTTATCTGGTCAAATCCCGCCGATTAATGGTGTTTGGCGGGCAATTTTCTTGGTTTATATAGCCACACTCACATATTCAATAATCTGCATCTACCAAGGTTATAACTATGATTTTCAAGCACAAATGTTGTTTATGTCATTATTAGGCCTCGGCCTTTTCTTATACTTCATAAATAATCCACATCCAGCGGTACTTTCAAATACATGGTGGCCAGCATTTGTTATCCTAATCATCTACACAGATAGAATGTTAAAATCCTGCGAATTTTGGAGTCTGACTTCTCAATTAAAAATATTGTTGTCAGTAACCTTAGTTTTACCGTTATCATGGATCGGGTCGGTAGGATTAGTTAACTTACATAACTCTCAAATTCTAAAAGACCAAGTTAACTTTAATGATCTCTTTATCTCTCCGGGGGTGAGTAAAAGAGCTCTTTGGACTGAACCTTGTACAGAAGTGCTTCCTGGAAATAAAGTTTCGTGCGTAAAGTACATCAGCGCCGAGGAGAAATATCTTACTCCTAGCCTTGATCCAGGTTGGGTAAAAAAATCTAAAGCTGTGCAAGATTTTTTTGGGCAGAAGGACATGTCTAAAAGTTCCATAGCAGTTTTTTCAATGTGGGATTACTTGATTTACATGGACCTTGGGTCTAAATCGCCTTTCAGAGCGCCAAATTTTTATCATACTTATTTGACAAGTGAATGGTTAGATATTGAGCAGAAATTAAAGAAGACCTCAGAGAAAGGAGGGGTCGAAATTGCCATAGTAGACGACCAGTTTGGGCTTTGGAGTGGTGACACTTTGGCACACCCTTCAGATAAAATAAATTCTTTAAAGAATTTGTTAGATACTAATTTTATCTTGACAAAATCTTATGATGTTGGTTTCACGTGGTATATTGATAAATGGATGCCAAATAGTTTGAATTTATATACTCGAAAGTGAAGATTAATTTTTTGAGTAAATATCTAGGCCATGATAAAGCATACTCAAATCTTTTGAAAAGTTTTGAGCACTTCCAGCTAGGCTTATTCTAAGTGAATTTGAACTTTGCTTCCCAAATTTAGAACCTGGACAGGTTGAAACATTTCTGTTCATTAGGAATTCAAATGCCTGCGCATCGTCTCTAACGCGTATTAATGCGTAAAAAGCAGAATTTGGTTGAATTACAAAAAGATCGCTCGGTATATTCTCTTGAAGTAATTTAAAACGGTTCTTCATTTCATGCTTTACGTGTTGAGTAAAAATCTGAGCTTGACTTGATTTCAAATATTTAGCAACCGCTAATTGTATAAACTTTGGAGCACATGAAATGGAAAGTGATACGAAATCTGACATAATTTTTGATAGATTTTTGGGTGCTAATGCATAACCAATTCGAAGACCTGGGGCACAATGCTCTTTAGAAAATGACCTGATGCGAATCGCTGTTTCTGAAAGTATTTTTGGGTCAGTTCCGTCATAAACCAGATTTATATAAGTTTCATCAAAAATTAATTGCACTCCTTTGTTTTCTAAGAAATCAATGATTCCTTTTAATTTAATGCCCTCAATCGCAAAGCCTACGGGGTTTGACGGATTATTTACCATAACTATTTTTGGAAACATATTAGTTTCATCAATTGATTTTTGAATTGAGTATTCCAAATTTTCAAGAGAGTTGTAATAAACAACATGGAGATTAAGAAAGTTTGCAGCTAGTAAGTAGGATGGAAAGCCTGGATCGGGAAGGTACACTGTATCTCCTGGACTTGACGCACTTGCCATTGCGGCAGTGATCAGGAAATTAGCCGGGGCGATAGTTACTGACATGTCAATTTCAGAAAAATCCGGCCATTGAGATTCATGCACAGCATCCTTTAGTATCCTCTCTCCCGAAGATGGTGAATATCGGAAAGGTTCTGCTGAAAATTGTTGTAACAAACGGTGTACTTCTGTGTTCTGAAAACCAGGAGTGTCACCTATTTCCATTCGGGCAACATATTGGCCATTTTGTTCCTGAGTGAGCGCACGCTCTAGTACATCAAACATAGGTTGAGGTTGAATCCGATCTGCCCATGATTTTTCGAGATTTGAGTGCATCTAATTACCCTCTGTAACTAAAATTTTCATTAGGGAATAGTCCCGATCTGACTTCATTTACAAATAAATCTATCGCACGTCGAGAAATTTCATGGAGTCCATCCGTGCGGTGATTTCTTCCATGAGTGGTTAGGTCCTCGATACCAGATAATTCGGCTGTAAAATCAGCTAGTACCTGTGGGACAAAGCACTTAGCAAATTTTGGGCGAAAATTCGGATACAGACCAAGCATGTCATGTAGTATCAATAATTGACCGTCTAGTTCTGGTCCAGCTCCAATACCAAATATCAAACTTTTCGCATTAGATGCTATTGATTTTGCTATTAATGGAGGCACAGCTTCAAGTAGTATTGCAAATACCCCTGAATTTTCGAGAACTTCAATATCTTTTAGCAATTTGTCTGATTCATCCTGAGACCTGCCTATAACACGGTAACCGCCAAGAGCGCTTGCCGACTGAGGTGTCAGACCTAGATGCCCAATTACTGGGATACCACTATCAGTTACGGCCTTAACTCGATCTGCCATAGCGACTCCACCCTCTAATTTAATGGCGTCGCATCCACTTTCCTTACAAAATCTCATTGCATTTTCAATTGCAGTCTCATTACTACTTTCATATGAACCTTTTGGCATATCGCCTACAATAAACTTGTTTGGAGCACCTCTTCGTACAGCGCTTGCAAGTTGAATCATTTCATTCATGGTGACTGGAACTGTGTCGCTATATCCGAGAGCCACCATTCCACCAGAGTCACCCACCAAAATCATGTCAATTTCTGTTTTTTCGATTACAGTTGCAAACGAGTAGTCATAACACGTTAGCCATACCAATGGGGTAGATTCAATTTTGTTTTGATATAGTGACCTAATTGTCTGCTTTGAGTTCACTTCCATAAGCCCCCACCTAGATACCTCGTTAACTATGTGTAATTACCTTATACTATTCCTATTCCACTTCATATGAGGAGAACTTATGGTCAAACCATCAGTCCAAAACACAATTACTGGTGCTGAGCTAGTTGCCTTATTTATAAGTAAATTCTGTTCGAAACAAATCTTTTTGGTTACTGGCGGTGCCTGTGCATTCATTGTGGATGCCATTGGGCGCAACGAAGAAACTGAATTTGTCTGCTTTCAGCATGAACAAGCAGCAGCCATGGCTGCTGATGCTGTTTGGCGAACGACAGGAAGGGTTGGAGTAACGGTTGCAACTAGCGGGCCTGGGGCAACCAATTTAATCACCGGAATTGCTTGCTCATGGTTTGACTCAATCCCATCGATACATATTACTGGCCAGGTAAACCAAAGTGAAAGTCGAGAGTTTTTGGGTGCAAATGTTCGTCAGGCTGGGTTTCAAGAAACTGACATTGTTTCAATGGTCAAACCAATCACTAAACTAGCTTTAAAGATTGAAACCATTGAGCAACTAGTAGATTCATTACCAGAAGCTTTGCATGCAGCAACAACAGGGCGAATGGGTCCGGTTTTACTAGACATCCCAATAAATATTCAAAAAGCAGAGATTACCGAGTTATTAACACAAAAAGCTTTGAGTGCCATTGAATCGAAACAAACTCTAACAAGTAAGGCGGATGATCAAATATTAGATTTTTTTCAAGGTTCTTTGAGACCGTTAGCCATAATTGGAGCCGGAGCTGGTTTATCAGGTACCGCGCAAAAAATTGCGGATTGGTGTGTTGCGAATAAGATTCCATTCGTCTCAAGTTGGGGCGCATTGACATACTTAAAACGGGGCGAACCTTTATATCAGGGCTCAATTGGTGTTTACGGTTCGCGTCATGCAAATTGGTGCGTTCAGGGAGCAGATCGGATAATAGTTTTTGGTAGTAGATTAGATAATCGACAAAGAACTGGAAATCCCAAAGGATTTGCCCCGTTCGCAAAGTTACTAGTTCTAGATATAGATGAAGAGGAACTTAATAAGTATACATCTCAAAATAATTATGCAGGTATTTTGGTTGACTTGCGCGAAACAGATAGAATTTTACCTAGCAAATCATTAGAACTTGAATCGCAGGAGTGGATAGGACTCTTATCAGACAGAAAGTCTATAATGTCTGAGGGCTTTGATTCCTCGGTCGGGACTCATGAGTTAAACCCCTATTATGCAGTTCGGGCTTTTCAATCCAAGTTTCCTGCACAGTCAATTGTTGTCTCTGATTGTGGCGCAAATTTATGTTGGGTTTATCAATCTTACCTACCTGATGACAGTTTTTTGTTCACAGCAGGAGGAAATTCACCAATGGCTTACAGTCTTCCAGCTGCGATTGGCGCTCAATTAAGTAATCCAAAGAAATCAGTTTTTTGTTTTATTGGAGATGGTGGGTTTCAAATGAATATTCAGGAATTGCAAACGATAGTTCACTATAAATTACCTATTAAAATTATTATTCAAAACAACTTCGGATATGGAATCATCAAGCAATTTCAGGATGCGTATTTCGAAGGTCGACATTTTGCAACAGGAGAGGGGTATTCGTTGCCTGACTTTCGAAAGATTGTGGAAGGTTACGGTATTCCGTACGTCAAAGTCCAAACAATACACGAAATCGAAGAGGTGGACTTTATTGAAGGACCAATGGTGATTGACATGTACCTTTCAGCAAATTCACTGATTACTCCAAAGACTGAGATGAATCGTTTCATTCACGATCAATTCCCTTACATTGATGATTGTTCTATTTCTAATTTACCATTTGATTACCCAGCGAGACCAAGTGATTTGAAAGCATTAAATTCGTCTCAAGAAGCTGTATGAGAAGTGTCCATTTTTGCGCTTGGGAAAAAAATTGAATGGGGCGATTTTTTAGAGTCCGATCTTAAAGAAGCGTCTCTAAAATCTTTTAGTTCCCTGAGCGCACTGTCTAAAGCTGAAGTTTTAATTGTAGGTGCAGGTGGTTTCGTAGGGTCTTGGATATCGGCTGTATTAATTTATGCAAAAGATCAATATCGATTCGATTATGGGATTACTTTAACTTACCAAAATGCGGCCAAAATTAGTAAAATATTGAATTTGACAGAATTAAAGTATGTAAAAATCATCGAAGGAGATCTAAAGGTAGTAGCCAATGAAATTTTAAATAGCCAGCTAAATTTCTCACATGTAATACATGCTGCAACTCCAACTTCAATGAATTTCCAGATGATCGACAATGAATACATACTTGATGGTACTTCAAAACTGATTAATGAAGTTTCAGCAAGAATTAAGCCAAATTTTATTCACCTAAGTAGCGGAGCAATCTATGGTTTGCCAGCTAGACAAATTGCGACTATTTCAGAAATACAAAGTCACTCACCTGTAAATTTAGAAAATTGGGAATATGCAAAATGCAAACGCGGAATCGAAGAATTGGTTGTTAAGGGCAGTAAAGATGGAAAACTTAATGGTAGTAATCCTAGGCTTTTTTCATTTATTGGCCCTCATTTTCCAATCAATAACACCTTTGCAATTGGAGAATTTGTAAGCAAAGCCATAGAAAAGAAGAAAATAATAGTTAATGGAAGCTTGGCATCTACTAGATCATATATGTATCCAACCGATATGGTTGCATGGATACTTTCAATTTTGGTGAAACCAACCATTGAAGCTACTCATGTTGGTAGTGAGTATGCAATTCAGATGATGCAATTAGCGGAGACCGTTAATTATGTATTCGAAGGCGTAGGAGTAGACTCAATAAAGTCAACAGACTTACCAAATTACTATGTTCCTCAAACCATACAAACACGACAAAAATACAATTTAAATGAATTCGTTAGTTTAAATCAAGGATTAGAAAGGTGGAAGAGTTGGCTTAAATCAGATTAGAAGTTCGTTCAGATATCAAATATAAAGGTCGTTGCTTGACTTCATCGTAAATTAGCCCAACATACTGAGCAACGATACCTATTCCTAACATGGTTAGAGAAAAACTCAAAGATATGGCAGCCACAATACTTCCGTAGCCGGCGAAAGGCACTCCACTAATAACCCAGAAACAAGCAAGTACAACTAGTGCAACGGCAGAAAAGACACTAAAAAAAAGTCCCATGAATGACACCCAAATCAAAGGAGTTGCGCTATATGCCAAGATACTTTTTCCAGCGGAAGTAACAGTCTTCAGTAATGAAATTCCTAACCACTTCGACTTACCCGCGTACCTTTGAGGGCGTTCGATTTCAATTTCTACAGATTTGAATCCTACCCAAGCACCTAACCCCCGTAAGAATCGATGACTTTCACGCAAACTTCGTATAGCGATGTATGTTTTTTTGTTTACTAGGCGAAAGTCGCTAACAGATCTTGGCAACATTCCGTCAGTTAAAGATGAAGCTATCTTATAGAAAGCCAAAGAGAGAATTCTACGTATAAAAGGAACTGATTTGCGATTGATGACTTTACCTAGTACCTGGTCATATCCCTTTTCAAATTCCCTCAAGAATTTATGGATTACTTCAGGTGGATCCTGAAGGTCAGAAGTCATAATAATTGCAATATCAGCAGACGCATTATCTAAGCCACAAGTGAATGCAGCATCTAAACTAAAATTGCGCGACATTCTAAAGCCATGAATTCTTGGATCATTTTCACAAGCAGAGGAGATTATCTCCCAAGTAGAATCAGTTGAACCATTATCTATTATTATAATTCTAAAGTTATAATTAACTTCATGACTAAAGACTAAGTTTAAACGGCGGAAAAGCTCTCCCACACACTCTTCTTCATTATATGCAGAAGTGATCACATCCACGGAAGACTTAATGTTGCTTATAGCTTGTGAAGTATTCACAATCATGAATTACTCAACCATGGTGGCTTCGGAAGCATGGCAAGTTTTGCCAACTCTTGCTTCTCTCTTAATGTATCCATGGGTTGCCAAAAATCCTCATGATAAAATGCCATCAACTGATTTTCGCTTACTAGTTTTGGTAACGCACCAGATTCGAATGGTTCAGAATCTCCTTTAATATATTTCACAACTTCCGGTTCTAAAACAAAAAACCCTCCATTAATCCAGCCGGCATCCGATTGATTTTTTTCACCAAAGTGTATAACTGAATTTCCATCTAACTCCATGTGGCCAAATCTTGCAGGCGGCCGGACTGCAGTCACGGTGGCCTTCCTACCGTGACTTTTATGAAAAGCCAGAAGTTTTTTAATGTTCACATTTGCAAGTCCATCTCCATAAGTTGCAAGAATTTGTTCTCCCGGAAATACCTTCATGCACCGGGCGATACGTCCCCCTGTTTGTGTATTCAATCCAGTTTCTAGTGCTGTAACTTTCCAAGAAAGGTCTTTAGACTTTTCGAGATGTGCCACAGACTTATTAAGGGTATTAATCTCTATGTCCCCGCTTAAATCGTTCAAATCCAACAGCCATCTTTTAATAACATCGCTTCTGTAACCAAGCGCTAATACAAATTGATTGTAACCTTGTGATGCAAAAATATTCATTAGGTGCCAAAGAATTGGTTTATCATCTATAAGGACCATAGGTTTAGGTTTATTTTCAGTTTCTTCAGAAATTCTGGTGCCAAGTCCCCCAGCCAAAATCACAATCTTCATATTCTACCGCCAATAATCTCATGTATTTTTTCGATCATATAATCCAACATTGATATAGACAATCCTGGCCATACCCCAATCCAGAAAGTATCATTCATAACCTTGTCCGTGTTGGTAAGTTTTCCGACTACACGGCGGGGAGTTCCGATAAACGCAGGTTGACGAAGTAAATTACCACCAAATAATAGACGTGTCCCGATCTTTGCTTCATTCAATTCTTGAACAATTTGATTTCTAGTTTTAGGTGATGATGCTTTCACTGTCAAAGCAAAACCGAACCACGAGGGGTTACTATTCTCTGTAGCTTTCGGAAGAACCATGTATTCTTCTAAATCTTTCAGACCTTTAAATAAGTATTGCCAATTACGGCGCCTTAACTCAATAAATGACCCAAGGCGATCTAATTGCGCAAGGCCAATCGCAGCTTGGATATCACCAGATTTTAGGTTGTAACCCAAATGTGAATATGTGTACTTATGATCGTAACCTTCAGGCAGTTCTCCAAGAGTCCATTCATATCTCTTTAAACATGTATTGTCGCAACCAGGTGCGCACCAACAATCACGGCCCCAGTCACGAAAAGATTCCACAATTCGCTTATGTGCAACTTTCTTTACTAAAACAGCACCTCCTTCACCGGTTGTAATGTGGTGCGCGGGATAGAAACTAAAGGTAGATAGGTCTCCAAATGATCCCAGGTTCTGATCACGATATGTACCACCAAGGCCATCGCAACTATCTTCGATTAACCATAAA
>Ga0209550_10005923_pt1 | contig 11419 bp, 8 predicted proteins | sample LauGreSuBDMM15SN_2_FD_187567 | JGI IMG/M metagenome (GOLD analysis project Ga0209550, IMG submission 187567) | Freshwater lake microbial communities from Lake Michigan, USA - Su13.BD.MM15.SN (SPAdes) (version 5) | ecosystem: Environmental > Aquatic > Freshwater > Lake | place: Lake Michigan, USA... | reverse complement strand
ATTTATATGAAGCGATTATTAGCTATCAAAAAAGAGAACGTAGGTTTGGAAAAACAAGTGAACAAATTAAATAAAGTATTAGTGTTAAATAAAAGCATACAATTATTGCTTACGATTATATTTTTTGGAAGTATTTCTCAAATAGCAGCACAAGATAGAATCCCATTTGATCAAGGAAAAAAATACATACTTGCCGACGTTGAAGTAACAGGTAAAATTAGCTTTAATAAACAAACTGTTGTCACTTTTGCCGGCCTTGAAAAAGGTCAAAACATAACTGTGCCTGGAGAAGAAATTAGTAATGCGATAAAGAAATTAGGCAAACTTGGACTGTTTAGCGAAATTGACTTTTTTGTTACTCAAATTAAAGTCGATAGTATTTTTCTTGAATTGAACATTAATGAACTCCCAAAATTAACTAAAGTTAAATTCAATGGAGTTAAGAAAAATAAATTCGAAGATTTAATTAAAGAAAATGGTTTAACACCTGGAAAAGTAGTCAATGAAAATCTTCTAACTACCACTAAAAACTACATTGAAAATAAATACAAAAAAGACGGATTTTTCAATGCCAAGGTGAACATTAATGTGGTAAGCGATACTACAGAAAATAACAGAGTGAAGCTAGTTGTTGGAATTGATAAGGGAGATAAAATTAAAATTGGAAGTATCACTTTCAATGGCAATTCTAAGTTTTCAGATAAAAAGCTTCGTAACGCAATGTCGGATACAAAACAAAGAAATCCTATTAGGATTTTTAAAGCTTCAAAATTTATTAAAGATAAATATAAAACTGATTTAGCAAAAATAATTGACGCCTATAAAGAAAAAGGGTTTCGAGATGCCAGAATAGTTTCTGACAGTGTCTATTTTAATAAAGAAAAAAATAGTCTTTATGTGAATATTAATGTTGAGGAAGGAAATAAATACTACTTTGGAAATATTAAATTTTTAGGAAATACCGTATATTCTGACCAAGGCTTAAGAAGCATCTTAGGAATAAAAAAAGGCGACGTTTATAACGGCGTTTTATTAGAAAAAAGAATTGCTGATAAAACAAAACCTGACGGAGAAGATATAACCAATTTATACCAAAATAATGGTTATTTATTTTCAAATATCAATGCCGTAGAAGTTAAAACTGCAAATGATACCATTGATTTTGAAGTTAGAGTGGTTGAAGGACCTATCGCGTATTTTAATAAAATTACAGTTGTAGGAAATGACAAAACTCATGATGAAGTTATTTACCGCGAACTTAGAACTAAACCAGGAGAAAAATATAGTAAAGATGACTTGGTTAGAACCATTCGAGAAATTGGTCAATTAGGATTTTTTGATCCCGAAGCAATAGATCCAAAATTTAAAAATGTAGATTCTTCGGCTGGAACTGTAGACATCGAATATAATTTAGTTGAAAAAGGGTCAAGCCAAATTGAACTTCAAGGTGGTTATGGCGGAGGTGGTTTTATCGGAACTCTAGGATTGTCATTTAATAATTTCTCATTAAGAAATGTATTTAACAAAGAAGCCTACAAACCTTTACCTATGGGGGATGGACAAAAAGTATCTTTAAGATTACAAGGAAGCACGTTTTTCCAAACGTACAGTATGTCCTTCTCCGAGCCTTGGTTAGGAGGTAAAAAACCGGTGCAATTTAGCACGTCATTATCGTATAGCAAGCAATTTTTAAATGACTTTTCCTCTGGTTCAGTTGATAAAAGCAAAAGTTTCAACATTTTATCAGCCTCAATTGGATTAGCAAAAAGATTGACCGTGCCAGATGATTCCTTTGTACTTTCAAATTCATTAAGCTTTCAATTTTATGATTTAAATAATTATAATACAGGATTATTTACCTTTGGAAATGGTGCTTCTAGAAACTTAGCCTACACTATTGGATTGAGTAGAAATAATAAAGGGGTGAACCCAATATTCCCTACTTATGGATCTGAGTTTAGTGTTTCAGCTAAATTCACTCCTCCATTTTCATTATTCAACAAAATAGACTACGCTAATTTAGGTAATCTAGCGGAATACAAATTAACCAATTCTGGCGATGGATATTTTGATGTAAATAACAATTGGGTAGCTCCAGGTGATTATATTGCAACGCAAGAAATTAACGGTCAGAGTTATCAAGTAAAAGCAAATAGCTATGTTAACGCAGATACCGACCAGGGCAAAGTTGACCAGAAAAAATTCGATTGGTTGGAATACTATAAAATCAAATTTAAAGCCGATTGGTTTACAAAAATATATGGCAAATTAGTCCTCAGATCATTAGGGGAATTTGGGTTTTTAGGCTCCTATAATCAAGATCGTGGAATGGTACCATTTGAAAGATTTTTTGTCGGTGGAGATGGATTGGCTAACTTCGCTTTGGATGGACGTGAAATTATTGGTTTAAGAGGTTACCCTAACCAATCATTAACTCCTTCTGATAGTCGTGGTGCTCAAAATGGAGCAACGGTATATAACAAATTCTCATTAGAATTAAGATATCCGCTTACATTAAAATCATCTGCTTCAATTTATGCACTTACATTTGCAGAGGGTGGAGCAGCCTATGATTCGTTTAAAAATTATAATCCTTTCATACTTCAACGATCTGCAGGAGTTGGTTTAAGAGTGTTTATGCCAGCATTTGGTTTATTAGGTATTGATTTTGGTTACGGTTTTGATGCATTACCTATTCAGGGTTTAACACAACCTAATGGTTGGGAAACTCACTTTATTATTGGTCAGCAATTTTAATGAAAGCATTAATTTTCTAAAAAAATTAAGTTATGAGAAAACTATTTTTACTATTTTTGACAATTCTATTTACTGCCGTGACCTTCAGTCAAACGAAAGGAGTTAAAATTGGTTATATTGACATGGAATACATTTTGCAAAATGTTCCTAGTTATACAGAAGCTAAAAACCAATTGGAGCTTAAAGCGCAAAAATGGAAACAAGAAATTGAGGTTAGAAATAATGAAATTACAAGACTAAAAGACGCTTTAAAAGCAGAACAAGTGTTGTTAACAAAAGAACTTATTGTTGAAAAACAAGAAGAAATTACTTTTCAGGAAAAAGAGTTATTAGATTATAACCAAAAAAGATTTGGACCTAATGGAGATTTATTAATACAAAAATCAGTTTTAGTAAAACCTATTCAAGATCAAATTTTTACGATAGTTCAAGATCTTGCTGATTCTAAAAAATATGATTTTATTTTTGACAAATCATCCGATTTAACAATGTTATTTGCAGCCAAAAGATACGATATAAGCGATCAAGTTTTAAGGACCTTAAATAGAGCAGAACAAAAAGAACAACTTACAAAAAAGCAGCTTAAATTACAGCAAGAAAAAGATGCTAAAGAGGATTTCATAAAAGAAAATCCTGAAATGCTGGAAAGACAAAAAATTCTTGATGATAAAAAATTAGCTAGAGAAAAATCAATTGCCGATAAAAAAGCCGAGGCTCAGGAAAAGAAAAAAATTGCCGACGAAGCTAAAAAGAAAGAACTAGAAGAAAAAGCCGCTAAGATTAAAGCTGATAATGATGCTGCCACTCAAGCCAGAACCAAAGCTATAGAAGACAAAAAGAAAGAACAAGAAGAAAAAGCCGCCTCTATAAAAGAACAAAATCAAACTGCTGTTGAGGCAAAAAAGAAAGAGTTTGAAGAAAAAGCCGCCGCTATAAAAGCACAAAATCAAGCTGCCGCTGAAGCTAGAGCCAAAGCTTTAGAAGAAAAAAAGAAAGAACTAGAAGAAAAAGCCACAGCACTAAAAGCTCAAAATCAAGCTGCTGCTGAAGCTAGAGCTAAAATAATCGAGCAAAGAAAAAAAGAACTTGAAGAAAGAAATAAAAAAATATTAGAGGACAGAGAAGCCGCTAAAAAAGCAAGAGAAGAAAAATTAAAAGTAAAACCAATAAATTAATAATTAATACTAAAAATGATGAAACAATTAAAATGCTTACTAATAGCTACAATCTTTTTCCTAGGTGCTAACCCAATTTTCGCACAATCGAAAACTGCTCATGTAGAAGTAAATGAAATTATGTCTAAAATGCCAGCAATTTTGGAAGCTCAAAAACAGTTAGAGAAATTAGGAATTGAGTACCAAGCGGTATACAAAACAATGGGAGAAGAGTACCAAGCAAAAATCAAAAAATACGAAGGAGAAGTAGCAACTGTATCGGAAAAAATGAACATTGAGCGTCAAAAAGAAGTTCAAGATATGGAAAAAAGAATCCAAGAATACGGTCAAACTGCTCAAAAAGAATTACAATCTAAAGAAGCGGAATTAATGAAACCTATTCAGGAAAAAATTAAAGCAGCGATTCAAAAAGTGGGTAAAGCTAAAGGTTTTCAATACATTTTGAATTCTGAAAGCCTATTATTAGCTGACGGTCCAAACTTAACTGCTGATGTTAAGAAAGAATTAGGATTCTAATATTGACAAAATAAATATTTTAAAACTGCTCCTAATGTGAGCAGTTTTTTTTTACATTTGTTTCATGAGTAATATTAATCCCATCGGCTTGTTTGATTCAGGAATTGGAGGTACTTCCATTTGGAAAGCCATCCACCAATTGATGCCGAATGAAAATACCATTTACCTCGCCGATAGCAAAAACGCACCTTACGGAGTAAAATCCAAAGAAGAAATTATTGCACTAAGTAAAAAAAACACCGAATTATTATTAGAAAATAATTGCAAAATAATTGTTGTGGCTTGTAATACCGCAACTACAAATGCCATTAAAGAACTCCGCGCATCCTATGATGTCCCTTTCATAGGAATTGAACCTGCAATTAAACCCGCAGCTACCCACTCTAAAACACGAACTATTGGTATTCTAGCTACAAAAGGAACACTAAGTAGTGCACTTTTCTATAAAACAGTTTCTCTCTATCAAGAAACCAATATTATTGAACAAATAGGTTATGGATTAGTTGAATTGATTGAAAATGGCGAAATAAATTCACCTAAAATGGAAGAGCTTTTACACTCCTATTTAAAACCAATGATAGAAAAAAATATTGATTACTTAGTATTAGGTTGTAGTCATTATCCGTACTTAATTCCGAAAATTAAAGAGATTTTACCTAAAACCATTCAAATAATAGATTCAGGCGAAGCAGTTGCAAAACAGACTCTTTCTGTATTGCAAACACAAAACGGTTTAACTAATTTAGAAAAAGGAAAATGTGAGTTTTATTCCAATATCGATCCGAAAGTGCTTAACGATATTCTAGAAAATAACTATAGCGCTAAAAAAAGAGACTTTTAATTCTCCTCTTTAAACCAACTGGAATACATAATATAATTGTTAGATATTCTTTCGATTTCCCCAGCAAAATCAGATTGATCAATGTCTTTGACTTTTTTAGCAGGTACTCCGGCCCAAATCGTTCCCGATGGTACCACAGTGTTTTGAGTTATCACACCGCCTGCAGCAACAATAGAATTACTTTCGATAATACAATTATCCATTACTATGGCTCCCATTCCAATTAGTACATTATCGTGAATCGTACAACCATGAACAATGGCGTTATGTCCAATTGAAACAGTATTCCCAATTACTGTAGGATGCTTTTGATACGTACAATGAATTACTGCCCCATCTTGAATATTGACTTTATTGCCAATTTTAATAAAATTGACATCTCCTCTAATAACAGCGTTAAACCAAACACTGCAGGAATTACCAAAAGAAACATCACCAACAATAGTGGCGTTTTCAGCAACATAACAATCCTCAGGAATAGAAGGAAATTTTCCGTTTACAGCTTTTATTACCATAGTATAAAAAAATAGTCCCGACGAAGCGGGACTGACTATTTTAATTATTATTTAATTATTTGCAGGGCAATTACAGTGGTATCTTTCTGGCTCACAGAATAAATTTAAACCAATTGTAATTTGATGAAATCCTTGATTATCAAACTTTACATCTCCAAACAATTGAGAATAGGTATAGGCAACCATGAAATTCTTATAATTTAATCCTAATATAGGAGTTATATATTGTAATTTTTGTTCTGCTAACCCATTGCCTTTTAAATATTGAGCGCCATCAAAACTTCTTCTGTAAGATAAACCACCCCAAATTTTTCCGTCTTCGAAATTTTTATATGCCTTAATATTAAAATCAATTGAGCTTTCTTTGGTTTTTTCTACCGATTGAAACATAATAGAAGGTTCCCACAATACAATATCAGCATCACCAAAAGTATATCCAGCACTCAAAATTAATTTTCTAAGGTTATCACTTTCATAGGCAGTATAAATATTACGTCTTGTTTCAACAGCATTCTTAATCGTTAAATGAGAGAAAAATTCTAAATAACTATAAGAAGCTCCGATGTCAAAATTCATGTACGACTCTTTTTGAACAACTGTACCATCAACAATTGGATCGTAATTTCCAGAGTTTCTAAATTGTGTTTCATCCAATTGACTCTCTATCATAACCCCACTAATTCCAAATGAAAGCTGATTCAAATCAGATTCATCTCTTGAAAACATCAAGTGATGTGCATAGGTTAATTTTAATCCTTTTTGAGAATGATAACCATTCACGTCATTAAAAAGGATCATACCCACACCCGATTTTTCATTTAAACGGCCATTAATGCTTAAAGTTTGCAATTGAGGGGCGTCTTGCTGTTCAAACCATTGCTTGCGGGCAGTTAATCTTATTTTGGTACAACTTGAAGCACCCGCCATTGAGGGGTGAATCAAATAATAATTGTCTGATAAATAATCTGAATACACCGCAACTCCTTCCTGGGAGAAAGTATATTGAGCAATAAAAATCAAACCTAAAATGTATAATTTTTTAATATTCATATTTAATAATTCTTTTATGAATTGGGATATATAGGTGGTAATAAAACAAAATAAGTTCTTCAACGTTTCTAATTCATGAAAGAAATATGAAAATCGAAAATGACTCCTTTTTTTGATTAAAATCTAAGGTACTCAATTTTATTCCGGTCAAATATATAAATTTTTAAGTTACTTATCAAATACAACTTAATATATTTATAGCTATTCAAAATTAAATAACGCTTTAAGTTCCTATTTTATTGTTAGGGTTCATTTACAAAAAACCATCACAATCATTTTGTAAATTGCCCTCAATATTTAATGAAATTATTTACCTTTACGACTCCTTATTTCAAAGTAAAAAATTAAGAACTAAAATGATGAAAATAGCAATAAAAAATACTCAAAATCCTACCATATTAAAATTTGAATTCCCTGATTTTATTACTCAAAATGAGAGTTTTGAATATAAAAATATAGATGAGGCCACCGATTCTCCCCTAGCGCAACAATTATTCTATTTGCCATTTGTAAAAACAGTTTATATTTCTGGGAATTTTATTGCTATAGAAAAATATTCAATCGTAGAATGGGAAGAGGTCCAAGAAGCTGTTGCCGAACAAATTGAGGAATTTGTAAATAACGGCGGAATTATCATTAAAGTGGATGAAAATAAACTTAAAAAACAAGCCATAACCGTTTATGGCGAAACGACTCCAAATCCTGCAACTCTAAAATTTGTAGTTAGTAGAATGTTAACCAAAAACGGAGTGGAATTCAAAAATATTGACGAAACCAAAGCGTCTCCTTTAGCTAAAGAATTATTCGGTTTCCCCTACGTGAAAGAAGTTTTTATCGACGAGAATTATATTTCGGTAACCAAATATGAAGTCAACGATTGGAACCAAATCACGCTTGAATTACGTTCCTTTATTAAACTTTTCATAGAAAATGGAGGCACTGTATTGGACGAAACTTTAATCGAAAATAAAGAGAAACTAGAGAAACAACAAATCAGTAATTTCGACAATTTAGATACTACTTCCCAACAAATCATCAATATTTTAGAGGAATATGTAAAGCCAGCAGTTGCTGCAGATGGAGGAAATATCCTTTTTGATTCCTATGATGAAAAAGAAAAAAGAGTGAAAGTAGTTCTTCAGGGCGCGTGTAACGGATGTCCCTCTTCTACATTTACTCTAAAAAGCGGAATTGAAAATATGTTGAAAGACATGCTGAAAGATGAAAATATTAAAGTGGAGGCTATCAACGGATAATTTCACCAATTATAATAGAAGTATTTAAATCGCTATTTTTATTTTTTTGAAGCTAATCCAGCTGTTCGCTACAATCCACGCATAAGCGGGAGATTTATACTGCCACCTGTCTTTCGGCAGACAAGTGTGGGCTAAAACCGTTATCATGAACCAACTAATTACTGAAACCAGTCCGTACCTTTTACAACATGCAAATAATCCTGTACATTGGAAAGCATGGAACAACGATTCATTAGCTCAAGCTCAAAAAAACAATAAACTAATCATAATTAGTATTGGATATTCTGCCTGCCATTGGTGCCATGTAATGGAGCATGAAAGTTTTGAAAATGTTGAAGTGGCCAAAACTATGAATCAACATTTCGTCAATATAAAAGTGGATCGCGAAGAACGCCCCGATGTAGATGCAATATACATGAAAGCGATACAAATAATGACTGGCCGTGGCGGCTGGCCATTAAATGTGGTCGCGCTTCCCGATGGAAGACCGGTATGGGGAGGTACTTATTTTCGAAAAGAAGAGTGGATTTCAACACTTGAAAAATTACATGATATTTATCAATCAAGCCCTGAAAAAATGATTGAATATGCCGAAAAATTACACCTTGGAATAAATAGTTTGAATTTTTCAAATGCTGAGATAATTACTGATCAATTAAACCAAAATTGTATTGAGCCACTAATTAAAAAATGGCAAAAAAGTTTCGATTTAGATTTTGGAGGAATGGCGCGTGCACCAAAATTCATGATGCCTAACAATTATAAATTTCTACTGCGATACGGCCATCAAGAAAACAAACAAGACATTCTAGACTTTGTGAATTTAACACTGACTAAAATGGCATTTGGCGGATTATTCGACACGGTTGACGGTGGTTTTTCTCGTTATTCTGTTGATATGAAATGGCACGTTCCCCATTTTGAAAAAATGCTTTACGACAATGGTCAATTGGTTTCTTTATATTCGGATGCTTATAAATTAACTCAAAATCCGCTGTACAAAGAAGTAATTGAAAAAACACTTCAGTTCGTTTCTAGAGAATTAATAAATAATGAAAACGGATTTTATTGCGCCCTAGATGCTGATAGTTTAGACCCAAATGGCCATTTGGAAGAAGGCGCTTTTTATGTGTGGAATCAATCTGATTTAGAAAAAATAATAAAGGAAGATTTCCCATTATTCAGTCAGGTTTTCAATATCAACGATTTTGGTTATTGGGAAAATGACAATTACGTTCTAATTCAAAATCAATCGCTAGAGATTATTGCAAAAAGTAATAAAATAAAACTCTCAGAGATACAAACCAAGAAGAAAAATTGGGAAAAACTACTTTTTGAGGAAAGAGAAAAAAGAAACAAACCAAGATTAGACGACAAGTCATTGACCTCCTGGAATGCACTAATGCTAAAAGGATACATTGATGCCTATAAAGCATTGAGTGATGAAAAATATTTGGAAACAGCTTTAAAAAACGCTCATTTTATTATTGATAAATTATTGTTGCCAGAAGGTAATTTACTTCACAACTACAAAAACGGAAACGCGAATATTAATGGCTATTTAGAAGATTATTGTTTTGTAATTGAGGCCTTTATATCACTTTATGAAGTTACAATAGATGAAAAATGGCTTCGTATTTCTAAGCAATTAACAGATTACTGCTTTGATCATTTTTATGATGAAACGGGACCGTTTTTCTCCTTTACTTCCAAAAATGATGAGCCATTAATTGCCACTCATTATGAGACGGAAGACAATGTAATTCCTGCTTCAAATTCAGTTATGGCTACTAATTTGTTTCAATTGAGCGTCTATTTTCAAAATCAATATTACGAATCCATTTGCATGAAAATGCTGAAAAAAATAATCCCAAATATAGATTACCCTTCGGCCTATTCTAACTGGCTTACTGTTCTGATGAACTATTCCGAACAACAAAAAGAATTGGGCATTTGTGGGGAAAAGGCATTGGAATACTTATCTAAAATAAATCAGGAATACCATCCTAATTTGCTTCTTGCTGCTGCAAATAAAATTTCGGAATTGCAATTTCTTAAAGACCGATATGTAGAAAATGAAATGTTGTTTTATGTTTGCCAAAACCAAACTTGTCAGCTTCCAACTTCCAATTTTAATGAAGTAATAAATAAAATTTGATTATTTTTTAGAAACCGTAGCCATGAAATCCTTTAGGTAATAAGGTTCAAAATAGGCCACATCTTCGAACTTACCTTGTTGGAATTTCTGATAACTGAACCCACTCATTTCATTTGCCGATGGATAAATAATTTCCTCGTGAAAAATAAAATTGGTATTCGTTAAAACGGTTTTTGCTTTTTCAGCACAATCTCCTACAAAGTGAATCGTTTCAGAAACACCTTCAAATGAATTTTCTGTTAGAATTTCAGCCTGAACCTCTCGTATTTTATCCAATTTAGAAGTGAAAATTGCCGAATAAACTTCCATTCTTCGGGCATCAATCATTGGAATAATTACTCCTTCAGAAATTGTTAATTGTGAAGCTAAAACCTGTAAAGTATCGATTGCAATTAGGGGAATATCCAGTGCGAAACTAAGTCCTTTGGCTGCCGAAACCCCAATTCTTAAGCCAGTGTAGGATCCTGGCCCTTGACTAACTGCAATTGCAGATAAATCGTTGAATGTTAGGTTGGATTCTTTGAGACATTCTTCAATAAACACATGTAACTTTTCTGCGTGAGAATAGCCCGCTTCTGCAATTTCTTTACACAAAAAAGTTTTTCCGTTTTGTGAAATGGATACAGAACAGTTTTTGGTTGCCGTTTCTAAATTTAGAATGTAAGTCACTCGATGCTATTGAAAGTTATTTCTTTTCTGGCTTTTCAATTCCTGTACTCACAATAATTTTATCGCCTGAATTTAGCTCTTTAGTTACGGTTGTATAGGGTCCAACAATAATGACATCTCCTTTTTTAAGTCCGGAAAGCACTTCGATGTTCGTGTCGTCTTGGATTCCAGTTTTGATAATTCTAATTTTAGCTTTATCTCCTACTTTTACAAATACACATTCAAATTTCTTATCACTTTTTGGAGCAACTTTACTTTCTTTATCTTTGGAATCTTCAACCACTATTTTTGAGGTTGCTGTAGTGTCTGATTTTACAACAACTGAGCTAATTGGAACTCCAATAACATTTACTTTTCTGGTTGTAATTATGTCAACCGTTGCAGTCATTCCTGGTCTAAATGGAGAATAGGTTAAAGGTTTTCCTTCTAATAAATCCATATACGATTCTTTCAAAATTCTGATTTTTACTTTAAAATTGGTT
>Ga0209550_10005922_pt1 | contig 11420 bp, 9 predicted proteins | sample LauGreSuBDMM15SN_2_FD_187567 | JGI IMG/M metagenome (GOLD analysis project Ga0209550, IMG submission 187567) | Freshwater lake microbial communities from Lake Michigan, USA - Su13.BD.MM15.SN (SPAdes) (version 5) | ecosystem: Environmental > Aquatic > Freshwater > Lake | place: Lake Michigan, USA... | reverse complement strand
GGTCAGACATTATAATGATTTTTGTTGATACAACTGGTCACATTCCAATGAACACGACCAATCTGACCCATTCAAATCCACTACATCACCTCGGTCATTTATCAGTTTTATGGTCATTCGGGATATATTTACCGGACCAAAATACATACGACTTTGTTTGGCCAGACCACTGCCATTGTCTATATACACTGATCCTGGAGATAGACTCGAGGTATTCAATGGAAGCAATGCGAAAATATCTTGTATAAATGGCCCAGGTGAATACAATTTCGCAGTTGCAACTTTCGCATTGAGAACCTGGTTAGCGGCATATATTTGATTTGCAGTAGTTTGATTATTGCTACCCACTTTCGCACCCGTAAAAATCTTTTTCCCTGTCACTGGATCACATTGCACAGTAGACTTATTTACATAAGATGATACAGTAGTATTATTTTCCGATGGTGTAATAGTAACCAATCCATCATTCAAATGGTTCTGTGTATAGTCATCTAATACAATCATAAAATAATTATACAAGTTGACAGATACAGTTGTATCGCCTACGATTTTTACTATATTATTACTTGTGTCATATGTATACAACGAAAGTGTATCTCCATAATATGTTATACTCGCATCATTTACATCTGGAGTTACATACGTAGGAGACAATATATATTCAGTGAGTTCTCTAAATCCCAATATCCATCCTATTGTGGTATCCCAACTAGTGTTTCTCACACTACTTGCCCCGACAAAACATCTTACAAAACTATATGGGTCATAAAACACTAGTTTATAGTCATTTGTATTGAACACCTTGCCTGAATTGACACTAAAATATATGTGATTATCCCTATAATACAATCTAGAACCAACCCACTGCGGAGAAACGCTGCATAATTGGTTCAATGTATCTACCATTTTCTGCGCGGAATAATCCCCCGGAGGTACTGTTATAGTCCAGTCATTGGCATTACTTCCATTTACATCAATTAATCCGGAACTATTGGCTTGCAATGTTATGGTATCATTTATACCCTCTTTCACTGTCAGCAGATTTTTGTATATCTTCGTAGTTTCCAATACATCCGAATAAGATGCATCAAATACGCTGGAATATTCTATTGGATAATTTGCCAAATTATATGACGTATCTAAAAACAAAAACTCACTCCATGACATTGCGGTGTCAAAAAAAGCTATTCTATAATTGGTGGCCCGCAACATACTGACTATTCCACTAAGGTCGATATTCCAGGTTACATATGTAATTACGCCCGGTTTAATCATGTAGTCTATACTAACCGTTTTCAATGGAAACCCGTCTAATATGGGGTCATAAAATTGCTGGATTGTATCGTTCAGGATATTTTTAACTTCTTCTACATTCAACCCATTTATCGTATTGCCAGTATATCTGACTACGTATGGGTCGGCATAGTTATTTCCAAACGGAGTAGCCCTAGTTTTGTTCGGCCCAATGGTAAATAATATATCGTTCTTTATAAGGGAATAATTGCTACCTACGCTCTGAACTGTACTTCCACTAATATCGCAAATACCGCGAGTATTATAGGATATATCGTAGTTTGTATAAGTTTGAGAATTGAATGCCAAACTGGTGGAAAAAAAGTCTGTACTTGCAATACGTATTACATATGCATCTACTGTAAACTCTTTTTTCATGTAATATCTCATGCGCAAATTATATCCCGAACTATTGTTAATAGAGAACCCTGTTATGTTTGAAACCACAGAAGTTGGATTATATAGCGGGTCGAAAATATGGTTATTTGATATATCTGCCCTCCGTATAGCAAAATTAATTTCATTCAAGTAATCCGATAAAATATAATTACCTGGAGTTATGTTCACTGTAACATCATTCATTGAAAAGTCTCTATTTACCCCTATACTATGGTAATAGCCGGATGCGTCGCATTCTGCAATAAAATATACATTATTGCCTACCGTATAATCTGACCTACTATATTCACTGGATGCTTTAATCGTAGATATTTCATTGACTGATAAATCTAAATGAAAACATGATGTAGGTCCAACCCATACAACGGGGTCATTCACTACCAACATTACCGTTTTTTGGTTTACTGCATTGGTTGTCGTTTTTTTATTCAAGTTCAATTTGAAATTAAAAAAACTATAATTATAAGAAACATGGTCTACATTGTCCACATAAAACCTCTGTATTCCGCAAATATTTTTCGATAAATATGCGGATTTATGTATTTGCGCGCTAAAATCAGTTACTAATTCTAATCTAGAGTAGGACATGTCTGTTTTCAAAGACGATGTAATTTTTATGGAGTTATAACTAGCATCATTGAATGATGCATCCCCGTATGTTATCCAGTTGTTGCCGTAATATCCATCATAATTAATAACATGGAAATGATTGTTGTAACTAGTTAGATAAAACATGTCTGAGTTATCGGTATACCCTAGATATGTACCATTTGAGGAAATATCTGTTGTCGGATGACCAGTTCCTGAAAGGTCTTTTACTGAATGCACAGTTCCTAAATGAAAGTTTTGGTCATTGAAACCGAGTAGCGCAGGTATAGAGTTATACACTCCATTTGCGTCACTATCTTTTGGATAAGTAAAATAGTCAAAGTTGAGATTATAATCTGTCTCGTTGTATATGCTTTTTACAAAAATCGTAAAGGTGGCTTTACATGTATTTGTATTATAGGAAATCGTGGTATTTCCAAAATTGACGTCGGTGTTATTCAGTTTCAATTTCTCTATACTATTATTTACTTCTGCGATTATATCCGCCTGATTGTAATTTCCAGCCGGGATGGCTATTTGATAGTCATGTAATCCATCATTCACTCCTGGACTATTTCCTTTGATATATAAAAAATTGGACCCATAACTTTTACTAACAGTATACCATGTTTTAGGTATATGTATAGAGTTCATACGCATAGAAACAACGTCTCGCAATGTATCCGATAAATTGAATGAAAAATTAGTAGACAATGTGGTTTTTTTATTATTTCTGAATTGACTATCAATACTAATAACCCGAGTAATGGTTTGTTTCAATAATGGGTTCATAAAATCCTTCGAATAATCTAATTGTGAGACGGCAGTAGATGCCGATTTTGCTTGAGGGTCTGCAGCCCCTGCCGCCGCACCAGGTGCTGCTGTTATAGTAAGTGATTGGTCACCTGTATCTACCGCTTCTTGAAATGCCTCTTCTATTTCAAAAAAACGTTCATAAATATCTTCGAAAAACTTGGCCAATTTATTTCCGGATTCATTGTCCATTGTTCTATATTTTTTAATTAAATGGAACAATCGGGCTTCGAGTTCTCTATCACTAGGATTAGACAAATCCAAAATATGATATAATTCCATATCGGTATATTTATCAACATTGTATATATCTTCGCCTGCTTTTACACTCAACATAATATAATTTATACATATTATTTATATTTTAACGGAGCCTATTAATAATTATCTATTTCTCCTCTTTTTGCATTCGCACTTTGAACATTTCAGTAATGAACTTCACCAAATCAACCGTATTTTTACATTTAAACAGTGTTTCTATAGGAAATGATTTTACTCCTTGTCCGCGTTTCATATGTTTATTTCCAGTAAAACATAAAATGTCAAATACTTTCATAATTCGGTCCTCCTCTTCTGTCATGTTTTCCCGTGCAATATGATGTTTACCATAATAAATATACCTATTATAGCTACGTTCTGTATACACATTGTATTTGTGCATAAATGCATGGTTCTTTACCAATCCAATACCCGCAATCTGGTTTGTGTCATTATTCATCTCCAATACAAACATTATGGAATCCAACGGAATATGTTTCGCAATAGGGTCCGGGCAACAATAAACACATTTTATTGCATTCGTTTTTTGCAGAAAGTTGCGGTTCTCCGTCAATGTCTGGTTATTAAATCGCGAAGTCATTATATGGTGTTTTAATGTGTTTTGATATTCTTTTATTTCTTTCAAAAATATTTTGCGACGAAACTCGCATTCCAATTCTTCTGCGGTTTTAGGTGATTTTTGCTTACGCTTTCCCATTTTTTCTAATTGTTGGATGTTATATCACCCAATTTTGTTATATCCTTACTTTCAATTTTATATATACCACAAAATTGAAAGTATAAAATAAGTATATTATAACTAGTATATACATATAAATCACCAATTATGCAATCACCAATTCTATGTATTCCTAGATTACCCACCAATATTACACGTGAATATATAATACAGATTATTGAAAAAATGAATATTGGTACAATTGAGACATTACACGAAATACCATTGCAACATAGCAATCAGTTCAAACGTATTATTATTCGCATTTCATGGGATTTGAGTTCTCCTCAATCCCACCGTATCTATTCTTTGCTTTCGGAGAACAAATCTATAAAAATAGTTCATAGTATGCCTTGGTATTGGATTTGCGTAAAATATACAAAACAGGGTGTAAAAGAAACGAGTAATGGATTGGATTCATCTCTCGTAAAGTTGATGGCTAGTCATATGGATTAATGACTGGTTGAGTGGATTGAAAATCCATATGGTCAGACAAAAAGTTCTTTTTTTTATTTTTTCGGTAAAATAAAAGAAATATACTCATCCACAAATGTATTACACCGGTCATGATTTACAGCAAAATCCGTATTACTGGTGAAAAATATTTGCATGTAGTTTTGTCTATAGTAATCCGCCTTGTTTATTTCCCTAGTAAATATCTCCTCCATATATAAATACGCAGTTTGCACTAATTTCAATTCTTTTTTCAAGTTCTCCTTTAAATCTATTAAATAATGTAATCTATTTTTCTCTCGTGAACCCATATTGTCTTTGTATTTTTTCAAAATATACCCTATTTCACATTTTGTTTTATTCAATTCTTCAGTGACATATAAATTACGCGCGTTTACTTTTTTAATAAAGGAAAAAATATTTATATTGGATGCAACTGGATAGAGAACCTGGATACTTTGTGGAATAATAATATTCGGTATATCGCGCATTTCTATCATTCTATTTTCAAGTTCTCTCAATTTGGGCATACTACTCGGTTTTTGTTTGATACTATCAGACATTAATTCATATTGCCAAGATAAATACAAATACAATCCCGCATTTTGTTCTAATTTCAAATGTTTTGATATGGCCAATAGTATGGAAATAATTGCGTTCAAAATAATAATAAGGATGGTTCTCCATTGATATGGTTCTAAAAAGGCAATGAATATACAAATACTAGATGATATAGTTATTGTAACACCACATATGGCATTATGTTTACATTGTGTTATTACATTTGCCTGTTCGTAAATGTACTTTTGACATCTAAAATAGGCAATTAATACGTCTAAAACCGATATTTCATTCAGATTTATTTTCTGGATACTATAGTTATTACTATCTTCATCGCTATTACTTGACATGGTCAATGGGCTATCGCTTCCTCTATATGTATTCTGCAAAGGTAGAGCAACCGCATTTTCATATGTATCATACAATTGTTCTCGTATTTTGTATAAATCATCTTCCAATTTTTGCGTAAAATGTGTATCTATTTCATCCATTTGTATCCGCACCGTTTCCATATTATCTATACTATGGAAGTTCTTAATAACAATATTTTCTTCCATATTTTCATATACTATATACATATACTGTTTTATATTATGTTTACAATTATAATATAATGTCTGGTCGTGCTGGTTGTATGGACTATGATGCCCAGGGGGGACATAAATCCATACGGACAGACATTAAAGTTTCTCTAAAAACACGCGATAATCCATATCAATCAATTTATATTTACCCTTGTAGATAGACAAAAAATAGTTGACTGCTTCATACGGATACTCATACGGAAGTTCGCTTACCTTATCTATGTGATACGTATAGTCATCTATTGCCATAACGCCTCCTTTTCTCAACAGTTGCCAGGCCAAATACAGGTCCAAATACACGTCTAAGCACCTATGGCTTCCATCCACATAAATAAAATCATAACTCATATCATTCCTAATTAATTCCAATAATATATCTGCAGATTGACCCTTTATACCTTTAATACGGTCTTCCAACCCAGCGGTCCTAATATTTCTATAAAATACATTTTCGATGCCATTTTGCTCTATATTTTGCAATATATCAATGTTCTCTTCATTATAGTTCTCCCATCTGTCTACACCCAATCCAAATGAATTGGGTATTTTTCGGACTATTTCTATCAATGATGTGCCTGCATACACGCCTACTTCCAATACCCAATGTTGTGTTTCTTTTGCGTTTCTCTCTAAATAATATTCTATTGCTTTTTCAAACCGCATTTTTGCATTGGTTCCTTTCGGTAAATCATGCATCCAGTTATACATTCCTCTGTATTCCAGATTATATTTATTTATATACTGGTCCATGAGTTTATATGCCTGGTTCTCCCAAGACATGGTTTTTGCCCACTCGTAGTTTTTCTCCACTAAATCTTCTCTATGTTCTCTATTTTCCATTATAGAAAACAATTCGGTCAATGACCGGTCCTTCCATTCTTGAGAACTTGCATCTCCTTCAATACAAATACCTCTATTTCCAACAGTGTTTCGCAATGCAGCCAATCCGTTTGTAATAGCCAATGTTTTGGACAATGCGGCTTCTAGTGCAGTTAAACAAAATGTTTCCATAAATGTACATGGATAGAACCAATATTCCGAGGTTTTCCATGCCTCTGCCAAAGTTTCTTTGTTTACCCACCCATATACATAGATATGGAGACCCCCGGGTAGGTTCTCATATTTGCTATATAAGTCTCTTATTTTTTGCATCAATACTGGTTCCACTTTGTTTACCCATGACCCGTTTACATCCGAATAGATATGGAGGGTTGCCTCCGGGTATTTTTCCACAATTGCTGGCCATAGTTGCAATAATTCATATAATCCTCGGTTTGGATACGACGAATAAATAAACTTATAAGGTATTTTGGGAGAACTTTCTACTACAGACATATATATGTTGGATTTGGGCATATCTCCTTCTTCGGTTTCAATAACCCGCTCATTGTTAATGTCTAGCTGTGTGGTGTGATGCCCCTGGGCATAACGTTCCATACATCTAGCATCATGCTGGTCCGTATGGATTTTTAATCCATACGACCAGTCATTAAATCGCTCAATATCAATACCGTAATAAAATGGAACCGTTATGTCTTTAAAATGCGGGAAACCCTGGGTGAAATACTCCACATGCCATTCACTCAAGCAAAAGATTTGTTTCAATTTATTGGAGAGTGGTATAACAACACCTGATGGGGTTAAATCGTGCAATACCACGTATATGTTCTCCACATTTCCATCTATAGCTACTGGAATATATTCGGAGAACCTGCTGATAATACACTGATGAATAAACTGGGTTTTTGCAAATGGCATAAATTGGATTATAGGAATATATTCTACACCTTCAAACATAGTTTGTTCTATACAATTGCAAAATACGAGAACATTGTATTGTCCCTGTTTTTGTATATATCTGGCCATTTCAATAATGTATGTTTCCGACCCCCCAACGCCTTTTGTCAAAATATCTGTGCCAGTCCACGGTGCAAACCCACCGTCTGCTACAAAACATAAAATAGGCTTGTTTGTATTTTCCCGCTTTATATCTAGTGGTATATTCATTTGATTTAATTTTACAAAAATAGCATACCATGATGCCATAATGGAATACTGGTCGGCATTTGGTACATTTTTCTCCAAAAATAATCGGGTACATTGTTCTCCCAATACATAGTTTTTAAACTCATAACATAATTGCGCCAAATACTTGGGCAAAAAATGAAAACTGAGTGTGGGTTTCAAACTATATTGGCAATGCGTAGGATACCCAATTTCGGCAGCCAATTTGAAATACTCATATGCAGTTTTTCTATCTCCTTCATTAAAATAATGTATTCCCAAAAAGTACACGCTATCGGGACGGTTTTTATCTAATTCATATGCACGCTTATATAGGGCTTCACATTCTGCCCATGGTTTATTCAATTTGAAATTGGCACATCGCGCAGCTTCAAAAATAGCATCAATCTTCTCTTGCATAAATCCATCCACCGGGTGGTTTGCCCTTTCCATAAAATAGGCAAAAGATTTTTCATAATTCTCAATGATATTATAGGTTTGCGCCATATAATAATACGCCCTGGGATTGTTCGGGTCCTCATCTATTTCTTCTTGTAATAATCGGATATCGAGTTGTTTCCGAGCTAGGGTTCTCTCTTCCATATAACTAAACTGTTTGTCCATAATGTGAGTATATTCAATCGGTATCAACATATTCATATTATTTTTGAATTGAACAATTTCGTGTATTCTATATAAATATTTGAACTGCCGGTCCGTTTTTAGAATGCGGTTTGACCCATATTCCATATCATCTCCTTTTATGAAAATCGTAAACGAATCAGATGCCTGGTCTCCTCGAACTTCATTCAAAAATCCGCGTAAATCGCCCATGACTACATATGTATCATCCAACATCAGGGTATACTTACATGTTCCCCCAGCCAATTCCAATAATCTATTGCGACTATCGCGGAAATTAATAAATGGTTCTTCAAATAACTGTCCCTTCTTTTTGCCTACCAAAGTTCTCTTAATTACATCTACTGTATTATCGGTGCTACCTGTATCCAAAATAGTCCATCGGTCTATTAAATGCATATTCGATTGCAACATTTGTTCAAATTGTTCTCCGCCATTTTTCACCATAATACATAGATGTATTAAATTGTCGTATTCGAGAACTTCGCCTTTTTCTTCATTTTTTATATAATAGGAAAGGTTCTCATAAAAAAGAGCGATATAGTCATATGGAACATACACCGCGAACTTTGTATTAGATAATTCGAATACCTTTGCAAATATACCGTTTTCCACAATAGTTGGACTATACGGGGCCACAATGATTGGATGATGGGTTGCCATAAAATCCATATCTATATCCTCTATTTTATCTGCATATACTACGCATCCGCCTGATACAGTATCCAATTCCCATTTAATGTTTTTCACATTATGTGACTGAATATTTTTTTCAATGTTCTCTGTATGTTCTGAAGAAACACACAATAAATAAATAGTGTCATATTTATTTACTATATTTATGGGTATATAACCTCCATGGGTTGGATTATATATCACTATATTTTTATTGATTTGCATTGTCAGTTCTCCCAATAGAGAACATAGTCGCTCCATTTCGCCCACGCCTTCATATATGGATAAATTACTATATTTATTACCCAAAATAGTATTGAACTCATTGCTATTCACACAGTATTTTTTTCGGTTTATTTCTACTAACATTCTATGCGTTTTATGCATTATTGCTTTTATATTGATTTTAGTAGTATTTGTTATTGATGCCTGACCGTATGGATTAAAAATCCATACGGTCAGTCATTATGTATTCCTTCGCCGCAAAGTAAACTTTTTATTATATTCTAACGCCCTCAGTAAACGCATTTGCTTTATAGCATTTTCTCGTGTAGAACATTTAGAAAAGACTTTGCGTGTTCCTTTATTTTTTTTGGAATATTTTTTGCTAACTCTATAGCATTTTTTATTTGGCACTTTTCTCATAGTATACGGCATGGCAATGTTTATATATTTTGTCTATATTTTATTGTCTCACTATAATCATTTCGATTATACTGCTAAACATATTCATTATTACACATATTAATGTCTAGTCGTATGGATTAAAAATCCATATGGTCAGCATGATGCTGGTTGTATGGACTATGATGCCCCTGGGCATCAGTCCACTCAACCAGACATTAATGTCTAGTCGTATGGATTAAAAATACATATGGTCAGCATCATGCCGGTTGTATGGACTATAATGCCCCTGGGTATCAGTCCACCCAACCAGACATTAAAAATCCATATAACCAGCATGATGTTAGATGTATGGAAAGTGATGCCCCTGGGCATCACGCCACACAGCTAGTCATTAATTATATTGCATTATTGTATTGTAAAAAATTAATGTATGGTCGTAGTGGTTTTTTTTAACCACTACGTTCAGCATCATGCTAAATGTATGGAACGTGATGCCCCTGGGCATCACACCACACATTTAGACATTAATTCATTACTTGAATAAAATTATATACAACTATTTTATAACCATGTGGGGCAACAGACATAATAGAACAACTGTCGCTGACAGATATAGCAACAATACTGATGCGGCGGTTTTAGCTGCTTTTGTAAACATTTACAGGGCGGGTGAACCCTTTGGCGTAGGTCCAACTGGAGCTACTGGACCTAAAAATACAGCTGGGTCTACTGGTTCCACTGGACCTACTGGTGCTAATGGTTCTAATGGCGCTAATGGCGCTACTGGTGCTACTGGCGCTAATGGTGCTACTGGCGCTACTGGCGCTAATGGTGCTACTGGCGCTAATGGTGCTACTGGCGCTAATGGCGCTACTGGCGCTAATGGTGCTACTGGTGCTACTGGTGCTACTGGTGCTACTGGTGCTACTGGTGCTACTGGTCGAACTGGCGCTACCGGTGCTACTGGTCGAACTGGAGCAACTGGTGCAACTGGTGCTACTGGTGCAGCTGGGTATACTGGACCTACTGGTTCCGTTGGATATACAGGTGTAACTGGCGCAGTTGGGTCTACTGGACCTACTGGTTCCGTTGGATATACAGGTGTAACTGGCGCAGTTGGGTCTACTGGACCTACTGGTTCAGTTGGGTTTACCGGTGCTACAGGCGCAACTGGCGCTACCGGTTCTACTGGTGCTACTGGACTTACTGGTGCTACTGGACCTACTGGTACACCCGGTTCTACTGGTACACCCGGTTCTACTGGTGCAACTGGACCTACTGGTGCAACTGGACATACTGGTGCAACTGGACATACTGGTGCAACTGGACGCACAGGGTCTACTGGACCTACTGGTACACCCGGTTCTACTGGTGCACCTGGATATACTGGTGCTACTGGACCTACTGGCGCAACAGGACATACTGGTGCTACTGGACCTACTGGCGCAACAGGACATACTGGCGCAACAGGACATACTGGTGCAACAGGCCATACTGGTGCTACTGGACCTACTGGCGCAACAGGACATACTGGCGCAACTGGTTCTACTGGTGCAACGGGTCCTACCGGAGAAACCGGCGCCACCGGCGCAACCGGTTCTACCGGCGCCACTGGACCAACTGGGTTTACTGGCGCAACCGGCGCAACCGGTTCTACCGGCGCCACTGGCGCAACTGGTCCTACAGGAGAAACCGGCGCGACTGGTCCTACTGGCGCAACTGGTTCTACTGGTGCAACGGGTCCTACAGGAGAAACTGGTCCCACTGGACCAACTGGTTCTACT
>Ga0209550_10005921_pt1 | contig 11420 bp, 3 predicted proteins | sample LauGreSuBDMM15SN_2_FD_187567 | JGI IMG/M metagenome (GOLD analysis project Ga0209550, IMG submission 187567) | Freshwater lake microbial communities from Lake Michigan, USA - Su13.BD.MM15.SN (SPAdes) (version 5) | ecosystem: Environmental > Aquatic > Freshwater > Lake | place: Lake Michigan, USA... | reverse complement strand
CCTCTGGACCCGGTCTCGCTCGCGGCTGGCCGGCTCGCGGCTCGCGGTTGCGGATCGTACCGATTAGACTCGCGGTCCGATGGACTCCGTCTTTGGTGTATAAGTATATCGTTCGGAGTTGTATATCTTAAAAACTCTGCCTTCCACTTGTCACTACTTGCGCGTCGGACGGCGGAGAGTCTCTACTCGCCATCTGTGATTGCCGCAAGCGCTCAAAGAACAGTTTGCCACCCGGCCGCCTGCAAATAGATTCGTGCTGTCCAGCCATTCGAGCCTCCTCCGCCTTGCGCCGATCCGCCTCAGCTCGTGAGCGCCTCAGATTCGCCTCTTTCCTGGCTGCGTCTGCTTCCGCCGTAGCTGCCTCAAGCTCCTGCAACAAACGCATCTCGGCTTTACCCTTCTCAAGCTGCGCGGCGGCCTCGGCTCGCGCCTCGTCGATCGCCTTCAGCTGGCTTTCGAGCACATTTGCTGCTTTGACCCTCGCGGCCACGTGAGCCGATTCAGCCTTCGTGAGAGCGTTCCGAGCAGCTTCAGCCTCGTCCTTAGCTCTTTTCGCCTCGGCGTCCATGACGGCAACCGCCTGCTTGCGGGCCTTATCCAAGGTCCCCTCTGCACCCAACTTGAGCTCGCTTACCATAGCAGAGGCCTTTGAGCGAATGTCCTCTGCCGTGCGTCTGCTTTGCTCTCTCGTGTGCTCCACCTCCTTCACGCTGAACGCAAACGCCTCCTTGGCGGCCGCTAATTCAACGAGGGCGTCCGCATTGGCCTCAGCCGCTGCGGCGACGGCAGCCTCCCGGGCCGCTTTAGCAGCCGCCACCCTGGCCTCGCAAGCCTTGACCTCCTGAAAGGCTTCAGCCTCGAACGCCCGGAGCGCGTCGGTGCTCGATCCCTTCCCGCCAGCTGCAAGCGCTGCACGCGCCGCACCGGCAAGAGCCGTATCATGCTGTGCTCGCGCGTCAGCGATCGTCGTCATGCGCGTCTCTTCAATCATCGCCAGTGTCGCGTCACGCTTCGAGTGTGCGGCGTCAAGCGCTCGCCTCTTCTCCGACCTCACCTTGGCCAGCTCCGTCTCGCGATTTGTTGACGCCTCCAAAATCGTCAGGTGCGACTTCCTCGTGTTCTCGGTCAGCAGCGCCTGGTACTTTGCGCCAAGCTCTTCAAGAACTTTCTTCAATCGCGATTGCGTCCCTGCGGCAGCTTTCCCCAAGGTGGTCTGTGCGGTGATCACCTTGCGCTCGGCTTCCTTGTTGATATTCAACACTTCCTTGTCGTACACGGCCTGTGCAACGGCCCGCGCCTCGTGTGCGGCCCGCTTGATCTCCTTGTTGGTTTCCTTCGCTGTCGCCGCCTTCTTCTCGGCCTCGACTTTTTGCCATCCTTTGCTAGCCTCGAGGACGGCGTTGAGTGCGTCTGTCTCATCCGTCTGAGCCTTGAGCTCATTTTCGGTGGCTTTCATGATCGCCTGCGACCACTCTTTATACGCCTCGAGGCACCGATTGGCCTGCTCGATCCGTGCGACACTCTGCGCGTTGGCGGAGACCTCAGTGTCGACTCTATTCACTTTCTCCGCCTCTTTGACGGCATCCGCCTCAAATGCCACCTGTTCTTCCTTGATTGATCGGATGCTCTTCTCCGCTTCGAGGGTGGTGTCCGCGATGACTTTCGACGCCGTCGCCCGCGCGGCCAACTCTGCCTCGTTTGCCTCCATCGTCACCGCTGCTTCTTCCTTGATGTACTCCATTCTAGCAAGTGCGGACGCCATTGTGGCCTCGGCATTGGCCTCCACCTCCATCTTGGCCGCCTTGGCCTCAGCTTCCTGGACGCGCGAGTCATATTCATTTGCCACGGAGGTGGCGTGCGTGCGCACCGACGAGGCCTGCGCAAGCAGCTCGAAAGCGTGCACCTCGGGATTGAGCTTCGCAACCACGCTCTCGGCCGACGAAGCGCGGCCATTCGCCTCGGCGAGGCTCGCCGCCTTCTCCGCGCAGTCCGCTTCCCGCGTTTGTGCAAACTCATGGATGGTAGCCTCGAGGTCGAGTGTCACCGCCTTCAGCCTCATCTCGGCCACCCTCTTCATCTCCGCATCGTTTTTCGACGGACCCATCATGGCAAGCGTTTCATTCTGCGCCCGCTCCGCGGCTGCAGCTTTTGCCAAGGCCGCAGAGATGTCGAGTTTCAACTCAGCCTTCGCCGTTAGCACTTCGAGCTCTATCACCCTTTTCGCTGCCATAGCATTCTCGACCTCCACGATCGTGTCTCGAGATTTGATGGCCGCGTCGACGGCACAATCCAGCTTGAAGACGGCCACCTCCTGCTGTGCAAGCAAGCGCGCGCGCTTCTGCAGCGCGTGTTTCTCTTCGTCGACCTTGGCGAGAGCAGACTCGAGAGCCTCGGCGTACTTCCGAACCAGCGCCACCCGCTCCTCGTTCGACGAGACGAACTCCTTAGCACGCATGATCTGCTGCGTCACGTATGTCTCCATGAATGCGCGCATCTCCTTTGCTTCGGCCATTTCCTCCCTGGCGCGCGTTTCAGCCTCGCGCGCAACAGCCGCCTCTTCTGCGGCTGTTTGTAGCGCGGCGAGATCAGCCTCGAGCATCTCGCGCTTAGCCATCTCAGCTGCAAGGGCGCTTAGGTGGGGCCCGGCCGCGTGCTTGTTGGCTTGATCGACGGCGCGCTGGATTCGTTTCTCGTACCCAGCCTTGAGGTCTGCAACCTCGATGGCGTACTTCCGCGTCAACGAAACCGTTGTGTCCTCGATGGCCTGCTTGACGGCATCGCTTCGCTCCTTCTCAAACCGCATCGCACATAAGGAATCCGCCTGGATGCTGTAGTCCTCGAGCTTCTTCTGGAGAACTTCGACCTTCTTCCTGAGGGCTTTGACCTCCGTGTCCTTCGTCGGAGGTGATCGAAGGGAACCGCTTGGCGGTGATTTTGGGGAACCCTTCGCTGGTGAGGACGAGGAACGCCGGGAGGCGGGCGGCGTCCCTGAGGATGGCTGGCTGAATTCCGCGCCTGCCGTCCTGTTCGGGCTCGGTGTTGAAAGAGACGTCGTTTTCGCAAGAGAGGTCCGTAATATGGAGCAGCACAAAGAAATGAAATCTGCCCCAAAATATGCACTGAAACATAGAACTTACAACTTTGCGATAATCAACCAGTCTCGGTGGTTTCGACTCTATGATGGTTCGCGAAAAGGATCGCGAATATGCGTTGTATGCCAACTCAAAAGAGTCTAGCAACAGCTAGAATGCCCCGCGCACATGCGAACATCTACACATCACGCAATCGCCAAACAAAAACGCGTAGTTGACCGCGCCACATTTCATCATCTCGCGGGCTGGCTGCTACGTTTTACTGGTCCGCCGTGCCGCGTACGCGACGGCGTCGCCATCCGCGTCCTACTGCGGCGGTTTGATCTCCATGTGGTCGACAAGCTTGAGCCAGCCCGCCTCCCATCGACGCGCCTCGGTGAGCGCAGTGTCGCACGCGGTACGAATCTCGCGTACGCGCCCGGCGTAATACAACCGATAGCTCTCGTACACGCGATCGCGCGCGGTGATGACGGAGCGCTGCGCACGCGTCTGGTTCGCCTGCAGCTCGAGCGAGCGTGGGATCGCCTCCTTGGACTCAGGGGGTGCGTCCGCGCCGACAGCACGCGTCTCGCACGTGTCTGGCGTGAGCTCGCCCAGAGGCAGCCCCGGCCACGTGTATGTATAGAAGGGGCGCCCCGCCTGCGGCTGACCCGGGTGAGGGAACATCTCACGCGTCTCCATGCGTAGCTTCTTCTTGATACCGTGGTGGATGTCCGGCGGCGGGTCGTCGTTAGGGATCAGGTCGTCCTCTGTAAGCTGCGCATCGAGGAGCTTGAGAATCGAGCCCGAGAGGAAGACTAGCCGGCGCTCGAGTACCTGGGCCTGCTCGGTCTCAACCGCGAGCAGCGCGTCCCGCAGCTCTGTGGCTGCGCTCACCTCCGCCGCCGACCGGTCCGCCTCGGCCATCGCGAGCGCTCGCAGCTCGGCCTGCGCCCCCGCATTGCGCATCGTCGGCTTGAGGGAGGCCTCATGCAGCTGCCGCTTGGCCGCACGGTCCTTGGCCAGGGGCGCGTACGCCTTGTGCAGCGTGCGGCACCCATTGTACGCGGCCTTCCGGCACGCGCGGCTCAGATCGTCGAAGACGCTTGGCCCGACCGAATTGAGCACGCGCCAGATGACGAGCAGCTGCTTGCGCAGCGTCTTGCCCGCATGGTACCAGTCGTCGTGCGCCTTTTGGACCATCTGATCGAGCCGCGCGCGCACTTTGTCCGCCTCGAGCTCAGCGTTCTCGGGGATGAGCGACGGGCGCGTGATTGGCCGCTCGCCGCGCTCCTGGTGGTACTTGGCGCACATGGCGATCATCAGGTCCTCGTGCTTCGCGCGCGCGGCCGTCACGAGCTGCTTGAGCGGCACGGGCGGCTTCGCTTCCTCGCACATCTCGGGCTCATTCGGATCGGGCGCGGGCGGCGGCGGCGGCGGCTCCGCCCCCTTTTTGGCCTTCGGGTCCGGCGGCGGCGGCGGCGGCGGCGGCGGCCTCGTCGACGGATCCGGCGGGTCGAGGCTCACCTTGGGCGCCGTCTTGGGCATGCCCTCCGACGCGAGCATGTCGAGAAAGAGGGCGCGGTGAAGCAGCTTCGCACGCATGTCTTCGGACGACTCGAGGATGGCTCGCGCCAGCTTCGCCTGCGCCGCCGCGCGCGCCGCGTCCGTGTCGAACTCGGCATTGTCGGCCTCGGACTCACCCGGGCGCGTGACCGACTTGACTAGCCGCGAGAGCTCCTCGGTTTGCGCATCGAGCGCCGCCTCCTGCGCGGCCGACTCGGCGAGCACGATGCGCACGTCGGCCGTGCACTTGCCCGACTGCATCTTGAGCTGCTCGATGTGCACGATGTCCTCCTTGTTGACCGCGAACGAGGCGCGGAAGCCCTCCTGCCCCTCGTGCGCGCGCTGCAGCTGCGCCTCGCGCAGGGCAGCGAGCCGCTCCGCCTGGGCCACCGCCTCGGCCTTGGCATCCTCGTCCACCTTGGCGAGCCGCTCAATGAAGCGAGCCTGCTCGATCGGGTTAAAGATGCCGCCCTCCGAGAAGAGCGTCCACGAGTCGCGGAACTTGGTGTTCACACCGAGCACCTCCTTGAGTTGAGCCTTGCTCGCGGCCTCGAGCTCGTCGAACATCTCGCGCGTCACCCTGGTGTAGGCCGCATGCAGCGCCTCCGCCTCGCGACTCAGCCGATTCAGCGTCGCCGAGTGGTTATTTTTCTCCGAGCCGAGCGCCCGCTGCAGTGCGCCCAGCTTGTCCTTGTGCTGCTTCTCGGCCTTGATGACGGTCTCCAGCTTGGTCTCCAGAGCCGCCGAGAGCATTCCGCGTCGTGAGGTGACCGACTTGACGTGGCGCACGAAGCGCTCGCGATGGGCAAGCAGCTCCTGATCACGCTCGGCCGCCATGTCGGTCTCGACGGCGCCCGCGCGCGGCTGGTGGGACATGAGCCGCTCGTCGAGCTCCCTCGTGAGCTGCTTCACGAGCACGCCGCACTCGTGCCGGGCGCGCTTGCCCATCGCGACCGCGTGGGCATCGTGGTAGTTGAGGCACTCGCACGCGAGCTTGACGCGCAGCTCGATGTCCTGCGGCAGTGACGACCACGAGGTCAACGGCATGAGCACCGGTGTGCCGTCGTACGATGCCGGGATGAGCTGCGAGATCTTCTCGGCCGCGCTCAAGGTAGGCAGCTCGGGCGGCGGTTCGGCCTCCTCCGCCGCGGGCGGCTGCGGCGCGGCCTCGGGCGGCGCTGGTGGCGGGGCTCCCTTCTTTCCCTTCGGATCCGCCGCCGCCGCGGCCGCGGCCGCCTCCGCCTCGGCCGCCGCCGCGGCCGCGGCCGCCGCCTCCGCCTCGGCCGCCGCCTTCGCCCTCACCACGGCCATCGCCGCCTCCGCCACCTCCAAGTCCGTCCTCATTCGGTACTTGGCCCCTTCGCGCGTCTCGAGCAGATAAGGGTCGGGTGGCGGGTCGTTACGGTTGGCGGCGTCGAGGCCCGCCTGCTCGTCCTCAAGGGCGAGCTGAGCCTCCATCTTCTCGTCGAATTGGAAGCCGAAGGTCGCCCACAGGTTCTGCTCCCCGTCGTCAAGTACCTTAGTACCACTCAGGTCCTGGTCCTCGTTCATCAGTGGCGGTGGCGCGCCGTCGGGGGCACCAGGAGGCGCGCCGTCGGGCGCGGCGACGGACGCTGCGGCGGGCTCGGCGTCCTCCTCGCCCTCGCCCTCCTCCTCCTCCCCCTCCTGCTCGTTGCTCACGAGCTGGTGGTACTCGATGAGCTGCGTGTGCACGCTCGTCAGCTCCGCACGCATCAAGTTCGGATGCTGCTCGGCAATGTCGAGCGAGGCTCGGTGGAAGTTGCGGTAGCCCATCTGAATCTGCGCGAGCAGCTCCATGGCCTCCTCCTGCTTGAGCATCAGCTCGTTCTTGTCCGCCGCACGCCGCATGTCTGTCAGCACTTTCTCCAGCTGCATCTCATTCGCCTTGTCGGCCTCCTCATGCTCCTCGCGGCAGGTGTGGAGCTCGTCACGTAACGTCTCGTACAGCTCGGACGTGCGCCGCACATGCTCATCGAAGAGGCGGCCCGCCATCTCGAAGCGCTTGACCAGCTGCAGCGCATCCTCGTGCAGCCGCAGCCGCTGCGTCGCTTCGGCCGCCTCCACCCGCTCGAGCAAGTCCTGCGCCTGCTCCGCGCGCAAGTCAACGAGCGGTACGACCTGCGCCGCAATCACCGATTCGAGTGCCCGAGGCTCCAGGTGAGCAAAGTGGTAGAGGCGCGCGCGCAGGTACTTGCACGCCTCGGCCACCTCGGCCGCCACCGCCGCCTCGGCCTGCTGCAGCGCGTCGTGCGAGGCGCGCGCTGACGCCTCCTCATCAGCATCGAGCTGCTCGAGCTCGTCACGAGATCGGTTGGCAGCGGCCTCGGACAGCTCCGGCGGGCGCAGCTTGCCCAGCTGCACGAGGACCGAGAAGCGGCGCTCATTGAATGCCTGCTGCTTGCTCGCCAGCTCGCTCAGCAGCAGCCGCTGCGACTGCGGCGCGAGCACCTCGGGCGAGTGCAGGTAGCTCTTGAGGGTCTGCAGCGCATTCTCGTGGCGCAGCCGACGCCACTCAAGCTTGCGTGCCTCCCATTCCCTCAGCGAGCTCTTGTGACGCTTGACGTCCTCGACGCGCAGCTTTGCGAGCAGCTCCGCGTGCACCTCGCGGTTCGCCAGGATGAGCAGGTTGACGCTGTGTGTCTCCGTCTCGACGAAGCGCTCGAGCGCAGGTGGCAGCAGGTGCGCCGTCGCCACGAGCAGCTCAAGCAGCGTCGTGAGCTCGGCCTCGACCATCTCGCGCCGCTCGTTCTCCACCTTGGTCAGGTCGCGCTCGAATTGGTCCACCCAGCCGCGCCGGCGCGTCAGCTCCTCGTCGATGCGAACCCACGCGGAGTCGACCTCGTCCATCTCCATCTGCAGCAGAAAGTCGTCGGCGAGCTCATCGAACATACTCTTGAGCTCGGCGTCGTTGAGCACCATCAGCGCCTTGAAGGAGCGCGCGACCGCTCCCGTGCGCGCCTCGAGCTCCACCTCCATGGAGCCCATCCGCTTCTTGAACGCTTCGATCGCGTTCTCGTGCCGCGCCTTGCGGGCGATGAGCATCTCCTTCATGCCCGCGTGGTTGGTGGAGGAGACGGCCGGCATCATCTTGCCGTGATTTTGCAGCGTTTGGGACTCGCCAATCGCCACCTCCTGCTCCGTGAGCGGCGGCACGGACTGCCGCTTGCGGCCGGGCATGTCCTTGACCTTGGGTGGCGCCGGCAGGGAGGCGCCATCCTTGGCATGCGAGATCTTGGGCGCGACGAGCTTGGTCAAGAGGCCGAGCTCCGCAGTGAACGGGTTGCTCGCCATCTGCCCAGCCATCCGCGGCTCGGCTGCCGGCTCCTTCAGCGCCGCCGGCATGTTGCTGTGAGGCCCCTCAGCGCGGCGTCGCAGTCCCCAGCCAGCAAAGGACCCTGCGCTGAAACTCAACCGACCTCGCCACGACGGCGCTTCAGAAACGCCGTGATGTGCGGCTCGAAAAAACGTCAAACACGCTGTGCTTTATTAGCGAGGTGTTTTGGCACGGTGCAGGGCACTTTACACGGCCAACGAATGTACGTTAACAAACAGCTTAGGACGCAAATATCGGGTTCGAAAGTCGCACAATGTGCGCGCGGTCGCGTTGAGCAGCATCAGCAGCCCTAACATCTATCCACGCTCTCATGACAACACCCCTATTTGTGCTCCTGACATTCAATTCCCAAACAGGTGTAGGGTCCCGGCCCTTACAAACATGAAAAATAGTAGACCACTCCTCCTTGGGTCATGAAGTGAACCTTGTTCAGTTGTTCTACTCTCATCTCACCAGCGGCGTCGCCAGCCCTAGTGGTTGCAGCATGGCACGCACATGGCGGTTTGGGGTAAGGTAGCCCAGGCTATAAGCATTGCACAGCGCGCAGAAGAGCACACCCACAAAAAGAAGAAGCGTGCTCGCACTGCTGTCGCCCGCGAGTAGCTGCTCGGCGGCGGATCGCGGGTCGGGGCACCCTGAGGCAGGATCGTTCAGGTGCAAGTGCATTTGGAAGTCGCGTGCGGGGCTGCTTGCGTTCAAGCCAGGATAGAGCGCTGTGTAGCGCACTATGCCGACGTGCTGCGCCCACGAGACAGCATCAGCGCAGGCCGGGTTGATGACAGCATCAGTGGCGGCAGCGGAGACGCCGCCGATTGAGGTGCCATTGTCCATGCCGCCGCTGCGACCAGCGCCGCGCTGGCGCGGTGGTGGCGGCGGTGGGGCGGACAGGCCTGCTGCCAGGCGCAGCTTCGCCGAGGACTCCTGACAGAGCCCGAGCTGTTTCTCAACGACCTGCAACCGAGCCTCGGCTGCGCGTAGTGCGCCCCTGACGCGTGCGAGTTCCTGGACATCGGACAGCGAGGTCGCCGAGCTGGTGCTCATCGCCTTGATCTTCGTGCTGTTGCTGTTACTCGACTTTGCATTGGTGCTCGTCTTGGTCGTATCGTGTGGCGTGGTGCCCACCGCCTTGAAATGTGTGCTGTTGCCAGCCGACTTTGCACCCTTCGTCTTGATGGTATCGTGCGGTTTCACAAGTGCCGTCGGCGCGAGTGTGGTCGACTTGCAAAACGAGCAGGTCTGGCATTTGCACCACGAGCAGTGCTGCTGCGCGTGCTGGGTGTTGCAAAACGAGCTGCACAATTTGTAGCTGGAATCACCCGAGCGGCTGGACTTGCAGACCTCCTTGGTGCTGCTTCCCACCATGAGCTTCGCGATTTCGGCGGGCGCCGTCCGCCTCGGATTGCTCGGCGGGCGCGGACTCCTACCTCGAACTTGTGTCTGTTATGTGCATCTGTTATGGCTATGCATGTCTGTTTCATATTGCACGGGCGTACATGTATACAAGTATATTACAAGCACCGCTTTTTCCCGTAAAACGAAAGCATGTGATGGTGGGAACGATTGCGCGCAAAGACGCAACGAACGGAATGGCAATGGGATGACTCAGCAGTACATGTCACAAGACCCTAAAGGCCTTCGAGGTGCTTGAAGGCGTTGCGCTTCCTGAACGCAGTAACGTCAGGGAAGGTCAGTCGCAGCTCGCTCCGAGCTACAAGAGTACTTGTCCTAGACGGACCGCTCATCTGGCGGACCATCCACGTGAGAAGATGCTCGAGCGCGCGGTGGGCCGGCTGCCGCGCGAGGCCACCCCACAACGGGCCAGCATCTTCGTCCATCATGAGGCGGAAGCTGCTGCACAAGGTTAAGTCGACGCGGCTGAAGAATGCAGAGTAGCCCTGGGTCTGCAGCATGATCATGAACTCGCCGCCGTCAACCACGTTCGCATTCTCGCACTCGGCATCTGTGGGGAGTGCCTTGCTCGCGGCAACGCGCACGAGCGCCTCGAGCCAGTCTTCGTAGCTGAGTTGGAGCATCTTGATGCGTCCCTTGAGCTCTGCCTCGACGCACACGCGTAGGCGCGAGAATACGAAGCACAGGCTGGCGAGCCTTTCGCCGAACTGTGCGTCGAGCCATCCCAGATCTTCGAGGAGCTCAAACCACTCATCCATCCCGAGCAGCTTGCGGTCGTGCAGCTTGTCGCCCACGCCTTCGTTGGCGCCGCACGCGTAGCTCTGGTAGATGATCCTGAGCGCGGGCGTGAACTGCGAGATCACGTCGTGCGTGTCTTCAGTGTAGCATGCCAAATCACGGAAGTCGTCGGGGGGGGCGAGCCCCGGGTTGAGCGCCCGCACCCGCGGCAGGAGGTCGTGGGCCAAGAGCTGTTCGATGGCTTCGGGGACGTCCGAGAGTGTCCCGAATTGAATGTGGCGCATGATGGCCGCACGCACGATAAAGGAGACGAACTCTTGCCTGTTGAGCCCCTTCATGTGGTTGTACTGGTCGTCTGCTGCCTTGACTGTCTCTACAGCGTTGATCGCAACAAACAGGCCATCCCAAACGCCCGCGTTCAGCTCCTCGGCGCCCTTTTCGATCCACTCGACGTCAACCAGCAGCTGCTTATAGAAGTTCTGCTGGATGTGGGTGAAGTCGCCGCCACCTTGGGCCGCGTAGATGTCGAACGTCACGTAGATCATCTCATGGTGCGTCCACAGCGCGGCGAAGACCTGCTGAATCAGGCTGTCCACCAAGGCCGCGGGCGCGCCGCCCTTGCCTGCCTTCTGAGCAGCCTCGTAGGTGGGCAGATGGTGGCGGCACATGAGCCGATCGAGGCCACCGCCAGTCCTCGCCATCGTCAGGTCCGCCTCTAGCGCCCGCCGCATGCTCGGCTCCGAGTCCCAAAAGGTCCCCGAGTCAGCCCAACGACGGCGCTCACTCCAGACCGACGTCTCAAGCTTCCACACGCGCTTCGCCACCGGCATCTCTGGGTCGACATCACGTGCCTCCGGCTCCACGCGCGAGCGAGGGCGCCAAGGGCCGCCGAGCTGCTCGCCTGCGAGGGCGTAGGTCTCTGAAAAGTGGCGCTGCGCAAAGCGAGTCGGAGAGAGCAGCACGCCCATCCGAAGCGGCTGCACGGTGATACGGTTCGCCTGCATGCCGTCAAGGGTCCGCGCCAGCTGGCGCTGGTCCGCATGTTCGCTGAACCGTGCTACCTCGTTTGATGTTCGGAGCTTCTGATGGAGCGAAGCTGCCTCAACTGAGAGCGCCGCCTGCCGCGCATCGAAGCGGGCAGCGAGCTCGAGGGTTCGCACGCGCCTCGGCCCTTGCCATGCATTCGGCACCTGTGTGATGAGGGAGGCAATCGGGGTGTGGCGATGAGGGAGGCAATCAAGGCACCTTGCCATGCATTCGGCACACCTGATCTGCGAGTC